>Ga0075421_100001811_pt1 | contig 25196 bp, 34 predicted proteins | sample SoiMetdeltSBSDD5_FD_75292 | JGI IMG/M metagenome (GOLD analysis project Ga0075421, IMG submission 75292) | Bulk soil microbial communities from a Populus tree surrounding site in Tennessee, USA - Soil MetaG P. deltoides SBSDD5 | ecosystem: Environmental > Terrestrial > Soil > Tree plantation... | reverse complement strand
ACCGGCGCGCATCGCTGGGCGGAGCACTACGATCGCAAATTAAGAGAGGTCTTCGCCGTCCAGGATGAGGTCGTGGGCACGATCGCGGCAATCCTCGCAGCACATGTCAGGAAAGCCGAAACCGAACGGGCTCGCACCAAGACACCCAATAGCTGGGAGGCTTACGACTACTACCTGCAGGCGGCTGAAGTCCTTCTCTCTTTTGACGCGTCGTTCAGCGTGGACGCTCTTTACGAAGCGCGACGTCTCCTCGAGCTCTCGTGTGCCATTGATCCAAACTACGCCCGCACATACGCCCTTCTGGCGAGCGCATACGAGCCGGCCTGGGTCAACCCCTTGGATAGCGATTACCTGAACGCCAGCGTTCTCGACCGGGCACACCAATTCGCTCGCAAGGCCATTGAGCTCGATAAGAATCTCCCCCTGGCTCATGCCGTCCTCGGACATGTTCTCATGTGGAAGCGCGAGCACGACGCGTCGATAGCCGAGTTTGAAAGAGCCATTGCGTCGAATCCAAACTACGTGGACTGGCGCTTCGGGTTGGCGCTGGTGCTTGCGGGCAATTCGCGGCGGGCGATCGACGTCCTCAAAGCGTATATGCGGCTCGATCCGTTCCACGCGCCTTTGGCATCCGGCCTCATGGGATGGGCCCACTATATGCTTGAGCAATATTCGCAAGCGCTGCTGGTGCTACGTGACTTTGTTGCCCAGACCCCGAATCTTACATTCGGCCATTTCTGGTTGGCTGCGACCCATGCGCAATTGGGCCGCCTCGAGGAGGCTCGGGGAGAGGCAGCCGCGGTCCTGCGACTGCAACCGAACTTCAAGATTGCCGGGATGAGGCGGGTTGTTGGGTTCAAGGACGCGAAGGACGACAGGCATTTCTTTGATGCGCTGCGCAAAGCGGGACTGCCCGAGTAGTGCCCTCTCATCACTCGGGGCCGGCGCGGCTGGTTAGACCCTATGCCGTGAAGGACTTTCACCTCCTATCCTCTCGCCAGCTTTTCTTGGCGCACGCAGTTATGGGTCACGTACGGTCCTCGCGGCCACGTCTGCCGAGCAACGATTCCGGACATCGCTGGCCGGTGCACTGTCTCGGTTGTCCTGAATTTCGCGGCGCCGCGCCAATCGCCTAGTCGCAGTTAGGCAAATCAGCCTGCGCCCATCAGCTTGGCCCGCAACTGTCGGTTGTCGAGCCTTCCAATTTCCCACTGGTTCAAGCAGCGCCCACACGCCGGCGTCAGAACGGCCGAGACGTTCGACTGGAGGATTGCTTCGATCGAGCCCAAGAGCTTGGTGTAGTCCACCGGCTCCGCTCGGGGACCTCCAGCTCTCTGACGAGTTTCTGGACGATGTCGCCCAGTACCCCCTCGATCACTGCCATGTCGGTCTGCCCCACGAGAAATGGAGCCGCAGAACTAGGAACTCCCAGGATCCGTGAGCGCACGGCGCGGCAGAATTCCTCCCATTCGGCTTGGACGACTTCAACGGGCACAAGGGAAGCCTTCATTTTGCCGACCTTGATCTCCAGCAGGTCCGCCTTCGCCGCGATGTACCGTTGCCTCGCGGAGGGTGGTTTCAGCGTGACCCGCAGGTACCTTAGATACCCACACAGCGAGCTGACCAGCCGATATTTGCCATGTCTCTCGCGCTCCCACGATTGCGCACCCATAGTGTGTACGCCGCCTCGGCTGCATAGCAAACAGCTGATAGGAAGCGCTGTCTGGCATCACTCTTCACCACGTAGCCGCGGGCACCGGCCTCAAGGGCATGCTGGATCACTTCTTCGCTGTCGTGCATGGTCAGGAAAAGGACACCCAACCAAGAGTTCAAGCTATGTCAATATCTAAGACCACAGCTCTCCGCATCCAGTGAACAAGGTCAACCACGGCCATAGCAACATGGGCAGCCGCACAAGACCACGCAGGGAGACCACTATGATGATGCGTATTCGCAGAGAAATGTTGAGGCCCTACAGCATCTACATCGCCTCCCCGACTATCGCCTGGGTTGCGGCGGCTGTGATAGCCACAGCCAGCGTCAATTCTGCGGATGCCCAACAAGCAGCGAAGGGCGAAGTAGAGGATTCTCAGGCCGTTCTGACTGAGGAGGACCGCGCTATCCTTGAGAGTATTCTCAAGGATATCCAGGCAAAACCAGGGGGCACTCCAACACCAGGAACTCCTGCAGCTGATCGCCCATGTGCCCAACGCAAAGGTGTCTTGCAGTTTAATCCTAACATTCCTTGCTCCAAGCGCCTCGTCCACCGACCAGCAAAATTGCGAGAAGCTGTCTGCGAAGACCCGACGCTAGCTCACTTAGGACGTGCTCGTCGTGCGCGTGCACAAGGACCTGCTAGAAAAGCGCAGGCTGCGGGTGGACGTCGCGGAGACCAGCGCTCTCACCCGCGGTGCGGACGAGGTAGTAGACGGCGCGCTCGGTCAGCTGGGTCCCGCGCTCGGAGATGAAGAGCCACGGCAATCGGTCCGTGCGAGTGGCGAGGTAGCGCTTGATGGCGCGCAGCTCATCGCCGGGGATCGGGTGCTCTACCGACAGGCCGTTCTTGGCACGCTGCACCCACAGTCGCGCCTGATCGAGGTTCACATCATCGCGCCGGAGGCGAACTGCTTCGGAAACGCGCAGGCCGTGCCGGTACACCATCAGCATCAGCAGGTGGTCGCGTACGCCGTGCCGACTCTTCTTCGCCGCGTCGAGGACGCGGTCGATTTCGTCCCCGTTCAGGAAGTCCTTTTCGCGCTCATGTCCGTCGGTTGTATCCGCGGTGACGGCCTTGACGACCATACTTTGCCGATTTCGCCGGTTGGCCATCGTTTTTCCCGCCCTCAGAAGTCCAGCGTCCATCGCAAATCACTGCACACACTTTTCCGAATTTGCACATACTCAGCACAGTCATCGCTCATCCGTCGCCCCCTATCGTGGATTGCGGGTCACTTTGACTGCAAAGGCTTAAGCCGACCTTGCCTTCGGCGGTCTCACGCACAATTCCTGGATGAGGCAAGCGAGTGGACGCGGCGGTAGTGTCTCAGTTTGAGATTTCGCGTCGGTAGTGATAGGTGCGACCATCGACGCCCTGGGTGAAACCAGCAGGCAGGAAACCCTCGCCCAGGAGACGGTCGAGGACGATAGCCATTGCCACGTCAGATGGTGCCTCGGCGCCATGCAACGTTAGCCGCTCCGAAACCCACAGATCAAAGTCGGTGGCCCGTGGCGAGATTTGGTCAATTTTCCTAAGCAGAGCTTCCACCGAGCTATCTTCACTCATCGATGCTCACCTATCGCAATCTGGCGCGAACTCCTATATGCTTGGCGCAAAGCAAGGGAGGTAGCGATGGCGGCCATCTCGCCCCGAATTCGTCTGCGGATCAAGCTTGAAGAGGCGACTACCGCTGCGGAGATTTTTCGCGACGTGACGCAAACCCGTTTCGATGCCGAAAGGCGCAAGTGGAAGCGCATGAGCGGCAAGCGCGAGCGATGGGAAAAGCGCATCGCTGACCGAGTCTCGACGATGAATGCAGCCATCGAGGCGATGCGTGCCGCTGTGTCAAAACTCTAGGAAGCGCTTATGCCCCTCCGACCCAAAAGCCAGAAGCGCCCCGTCGACGTGATGGGCAACGTTGTCAAGGTTATGCCCGTCGCCACGGGGGAGGAAGCCAAGGACTTTCCGGTGGACGACGGCAAAGACAAAGCGGCGCAGTCACTCGGTCAGCGAGGAGGCCGGGCCCGCGCCAAGAGCCTTACCAAGGAGCAGCGGACAGCCATTGCACGGAAGGCTGCCCGCGCCCGGTGGCGCTAGGGGAGTCGGCAACAACGCAGCTTGCGGTCGGCGCGTCCCAAGCACCGCCCGGGCCTGGTTGAAGGCAGCCACGAACGGTGGCACCTTCTACGCATGACCGATAAAGCATCGCCTGGTTGGGTCGTCCAGATCATGTTACCGGGACCTACGGGCGGCCCGGCCACGTTCCACTATTTCAACGTGGCGATTGCCGACGCCAACAAGGCCGTCCAGGCTGCCGTGGAACACGCAGAGCCCCCAGCGGAGGCACGCGTCTCCCCTATCAGGAAACTATTATCGGCTGAAGTTGCCGCACTCCGCCTCAAGGCCGGAAAGGTAAAGCCAGCATAAGTAGACGCAAGAAGCGCCCAGGTGCCCCAACGCGCCAAGATGATTGTGGACATTGCGACGGGCGAAGTTGAGGATCGCGAGCCGAACGCCCGAGGAACTATGCCGAAGCTGATCATATTGAAGACGCATCCCGAGCACCTTTATGGGGTTGTTAAAGAGCAGAAACACGCTCTCGACGGAAAGATGAGGGGGGCGGAGGAAGGCGATCTTCTGCTCATCGCCGAAATACGCAACCCCGGGTCAGCTTGGGTTCGTTACGGGATGTGGTTCGTGAAGCAGCGTCCCGCCAAGCCGGGAGAGTCGGAAGCGATTTGGAATGGCGACAGCTGGAAGTACATTGTTGAGGCGAAGGGCTGCCTCGAATTAGACAAGTCATTCCGGCCTGAGGATGAGAAGACCTCTCGAAAAAGCTATGGCCAGGGTGGTACGGTCGTTTATGTCCGCGATGACGATGCAGACGCATGGCGGCGAAAGGGTCTCTTGCAACCTCTGCTTCCGCCGCTAGGGTCAAATTGACCCCACTACCGCATAGTCTGCAAAGGCCTGTGCGTACTTGCGTCGCCGGGCGTGGATGTTGGCCCTGTTGAGGTGGGCGGTGGCGACGTTCTCCGGTGCCGCCTTGCCTTGCTTGATGAAGGCAGTGCAGCCGCGGAGCTGGCGATTGAGGTCGCGGACCTGATTACAATCGTCCGCCGGACCGGCGTGCGAGAACGAGGCTCCCAACAGCAATGCGCCGAGTGTTGCGAGGCTCCGCATGGTGGGGCATCCGACCCCGGCACCGGACCAAGAGGTACGAAGGCTTTCCGGCGCAAGCGAGGCGCTCTGCGCCAGCGGGATGCCGCGTTTTCCGCCATGTTTAAGGTGTAGTGCCGACCGTGCGGGCTTTGAACGGGGGACCTCCAGCCATGGACGGACTCGACCAGAGCAAAGGCGAGACCACTCTCGCTCCGAACGAGAAGAAGCGCGCCGCGATAGCGATGAGCCTCGTCACAAAGGGCGGCGAGTTTCTCAAGGCGGGCCAACATCAAAGGGCACTCGCGGCCTACCGCCACGCACGCGACATCCTCGACGGCCTATCGGTTGGCCAGAAAGACAACACCGACCTGGGTCTTACCCTTTCGCTGGTGTTTCGGAAGATCGGGGACGCGTTGCGAGGCCGGGGTGATGTGGCGGAAGCGAAGGAAGCTTATCTCTCCAGCTTGGCCATCGCAGAGGGCCTTGCCAACTTCCACCCTGACAACGCTGAGCTTCAACGCAATCGGGACGAGGCGCTTGCTGCGCTCGCGACGGTGAACGACGCGAGAAAGTCGGGGACCGACAATGTCAAAGAGACCGACAATGCCAAGGACATAGCACCGCCTCTCCCCTCTTTGCATGAGGCGCTGGTGCGCGCAGCGGAGAAACGGGTTGCGGCATCAGCGCCAGCGGCGGAGGGACCGGTTACCGAACAAGCTGGGTCGGAGATGCCGGTTGCCGAGGAGCTTCGCCGATCCAGAGGTCGGTCTGTGTTGGACGACCCGACCGGCCGGCTGGTTGAGAACATCCCCCGCAGGATGCGCGTCGGCGCAATGGAGAAGGTCGAAGTCCGCATCGCCCGCAGCGCCGTAGAGGGGCTGACCGAACGCATGACCGGCGGCGGCCGTCTTCACCGGCACGAGGTCCGCGTAGCTGACGCGATGACCGTGCGGCTCCGGGCGCCGGACGGCGGCTTCCTAATCGATCCGCTGTCTGCGGAGACCTGCTGGACCCACAAGGCAAAGAGCGCCGGGTTTCAAGAAAAGGACTTTGCAAGCTGGCGGTGGAGCGTGACGCCCCAACGCCGAGGCCGAGCCCGCCTCCTTCTCATCATCTCCGCCCAAACGCTCGACGCCAACGGCATGGCGGCGGAGGCCGCCCTCCCGGATCAGGTGATCAAGGTCAAGGTGCGGGTCAACTATGGTCGCGCCGCCAGGAAGGTGGTCGGATGGGGCCTGCTCATGGTCGCGGGCGGCGCGCTCAACGCCTGGGGCCGCGAGCTGTACCCGGCCGCGCTAGACGCGCTCGGGAGGGTCTCGGGATTGCTGGACAAGTGGGTCCAATAGGATGCCGGCTGGGACATTGACCCTTCGGGCTCGACTTTCGGTGTCTCAGCGTCCTTTATGGCGCAGGCTAGGGACTTGATCCCGCGGGCAATTTCTTCCGCAATCGACCCTAAACCGCCCTGCGACAACCTGACTCGGCCAGGCGGCCAGGAACCAGGCTGCCAATCCCCCGCGCCGAAGGCATGCAACCTTAGTCCGGTTTGCGCGTTGCGGTTGTGGAGGGGGCACAGGTGCCGACCCAAGAAGAAGAACGACCCGACCCGCATTACTGGCTCGAACGCGCTGAAGTCGCGAGGCGCCAAGCTGATGAGATGACCCACCCGCCCAGCAAGCGCGAGATGTTGCAGATCGCGACCGCATATCGGCATCTGGCGTGGCGGGCGCTGGAGCAGATGCGCAAGCGCGCTTAGGACGGACGCTTCAACTGGCGGACCTTCTTGATCTCGATGCGAACTTCGGCGGCGCCGGCCAACACGCCGGTGGTGCCGTGGCGCTTCCGAAAGTGGGCAATGGCCTTGCTGCACGCCTCAGCGAGGTCGTCCTCTGAGGTCGCCTCAACCGTGTAGGCGTCGAGCACCCGGCCTTCTTTAACTAGCTGGACCAAGAGCTTCATGGGGGGGCAGCATCTCGTAAGGAATGAGTCCAACGTAACTGCAGGCGGAACGACTTTACGACTGAATAGTGTTTACGGCCTTAACCTCGTTATCGGATTGCCGCTATCCTGCAACATTCTCCTGGGACACCCTGAACCCGTCCAGGTTGCCAAACTGTCGCGGGCCAGACGCCGGAACCTAGCGGGCTTATGCGCGTTGCGCGTCGGGGTTAGGGGGACGGAAATATGACATCCAACGCTGATGCACAGGTATGGCTGACCCGCGCCGAGCAGACGCGGCGCTTGGCCAAGCAGATGACCCATCCAGCCACCAGACGCGAGTTGCTCCTCATCGCGGAGCTGTACCAGGGGCAAGCCCAGCGTGCCGAGGAGCGACAGCGCGAGCGCCCCCGTGCCGGAGGCGCGGGCTAACTGGGCCCATAGCGGCGCGCCGCAGGCGCGCACAATCGGCCGGCCCGCGACGCCGCGACAGGGGAGTACGTGTTTTAATGTCATAAACTGGGGAGCGCTGGAGAGAGTGTTTGTACTATTCTCCTAGTTTCCTACACGCTCCGCCGCTGCCTCCCTCCCAGTTTCGTACACGCTCACCCCCTCCCAGGCACCGCCCTGTCGCGAGCGAGTTCGCGCTCAAGCAGCGACCACACCGCTGGGCCCTGAAAGCCGCGGACCTCCCCCACGAAGATGCCCGCCCGCTTGCCTCGGCTGAACGCGGTCTCCAGCGTAGCCATCTTGCCGCCCTGCTCCTCCCAGGCCTCCACCACCTTCGCCTTCTCAGTTGGCCCGTGGTCCCCCAGATAAGCCGTCAGCCAATCGCGGGCGCTGCGCCCGTCCGGGCCGTTCTGCGTCTGGAAGATCATGCGAGGATCGCGATAGTCGCCCGCAGCCTCCCAGTCAGCGCGCACATAGGCGTCCTCCGGCTTCTTCCCCACATGTCGCGGCGTGAAGATCAGCTGCTTCCCCTCCGGCCCATAACTGTGCTTGGCATTCACCAGCCGCCGCGTCTCCTCATCCTCACGCCCGACCGCGAGCACGCCCCGGACGACCTCCTTGAACGCGCCTGACCCGCTCAGGCGATCTAGCACGCCCATGTCCTCCTTCTTGTTCAGGTGGATCAGGCCCAGGATTGCGCAGTCGGTCCCGACGATCAGCGCTTGCAGCTTGGCCAGCTCCTTTCGCACGGCCAGTTCATCATTCGCGTTCTTGAGCTTCGGCAGGAAGGACTTGAGGGGGCTGAGCACAATCAGCTTGAGCCGCTCCTTCTCGATGTCCTTCTTGAGCATACCGGCAATCTCGCCCAGGTCAGGCGGCACCGGCGCCCCCACCAAGTCCAACGTGGTGACGCGCCGCATCTTCGCACCGGCCGCCTTCAACCTTGGTTTCAAGATCGCGTCCGCTGGGTCCTCCGTCTCAGCCCAGAACACGCGGCCGTCCGGCGCATACCCTCCACCGCCTGGCCACGGTGCGCCGCGTGAGATGGCGGAGGCAATCGAGGCGGCCACCAGCCCCTTGCCCACACCCGGCTCGCCCGCCAGCAGAGTGATGTTCCCGCCGATGATGTAGGGATACCAGAGCCAATGCAGCTCCACCTCCTCCACCTCATCCATCCGCTTGATGAAGTCTGACAGCTGAGGAGGCGGGAGGCTCCCCAGCTTCCGCGCCGTGGTTGAACCCAGGTTGATCCGCCGCTGCGTCGTCGGCGCCCCGCCCAGGTTGTCCAACCGGATCTTGTCTGGTACTGTACTCGTCTTCATGATCACTCTCCTCGGGCCCCGGGCATCTCCCCCGGGGCCTCTCTCTTTAGACTCAGTTGGCCACTTCGCCCGCCTTGGTGACGGGGAAGCGCAGGTGCGGCTTGCGCAGCCTGCGGCGGTCGCCTTCCAGCCGATCCCAGTAGTCCTGCCACTGCGCTCGGCTGAGATAGTGCGGTTTGCCCGGCCCATCCTGCGTCGTCTCGACAAGGCCCTCGCGCAGCATGTCGTAGATGTGGCGCACCGTGCAGGGGATCGTGTCAGCCAACTGACTAATCCTGAGCTTTCTGGGTAACTCCATAACTCATATGTCCTCTGTTAAGAGAAATTCCGACGGGATCGGGGGATGGCGCAGTATACACTTTTGAGAACACATTCACAAGTCCTCCGCTATACACTCCGTTAAAGGATTATTAAACGAACGAGCATCGGTGTGAGCGCCGGCCCCTGCGCACGACCGTCAGCGCGCGCTGGCGACAGCAGGAGTCCTCGACTAGCAGGGGAGACCGTTCCCGTTCGGACGAGAGAGCCGCACTCATCGAGTAAGGAGGCGAAGGGCTGTCGGTGAGCCTGACGCGTCTCAATCGAGCGTTCTGGCAACGCGGAAGCCGAGGAGCGCCCAACCGCTTCGCTCCCGGACCCCATGGGGCAACCAAGAAAAGATCAAGGACTTAACGTTCTGGCCAACCGGAAGCCGCCGTTGTTGTGCCGGTTGACGGTGGTGTACCTGCTGCGGCTCGCGGAGCGGAGGTGCCTCGGATTGTCGACCCAGGAACCGCCGCGAGGGACCCGGCGACTGCAATCACCAGTCGTCCAAGCCGAACCATCGGTCGGCGCGCCCTGGTAGTTCTCATGCAAGCAGTCCTCGACCCACTCCCAGACATTGCCGTGCACGTTGTAAATACCCCAAGGGTTCGGCCCGAAGCTATCCACTGGAACAGTGGCCTTACGCCAACGACCGCGCCATTCATCAGTAGCGCTACCGCCGTAGATGGAGTTGTTGTTGTAATAGGTAGAGCTGTCATTGTAGTTCGCCTGTGTCGTAGAGATCGAGGCTCCCCACCAGTACGGCGTGGTCGTTCCCGCGCGCGCGGCGTATTCCCGCTCCGCCTCGGTCAGCAGCCGATAGGACTTGCCGGTCTTCTTGGAGAGCCAAGCGGCAAACGCTTTGGCATCGTCCCAATTCACGCAAACCACCCGATGCCGATCATCCTGGGCGAAGCCTGGATTGCGGAAGGATAGCCCCGTCTGCTCCTCCCGCTTGTCATTGCCATAGGTCCAGCATTTGTCGCCGGTGGCGTGGTTTGTCTCTCGCACGAAGGTTGTGAACTCACCCCGAGTGATGGCGTACTGTCCCACAGCGAAGGGCTTGATGATCGTCACCTTGTGCTGTGGATTTTCGCTGGCAGATCGTCCCTCCTCATTCATCGGTGAGCCCATCATGAACTCACCAGCGGGGATCACCACCATCTCCGGGCAACCGTCGCAGTCCTTGAAAGTGTCCCTCGGCTTGAGGCAGCGCCGCTCGCTGCCAGCCAGGGCCTCTAGGCCATCGCAACGCGCTGGCTTGTCCCTCGGGAGCACCACGTCAAGTGTCTTGTCTATCAGGCCGGGTAGCAGCGGCTCCTTCGCTGGCGCTGGTCGAGCCGCTGGGGGCGTCGCGACGGCAATCTGCTGCTTCTTCAACTCATCGATCCGCTGCCGCGCCAGCTCTGCATAGAACGTGTCCTTGTAGCGCACCACATACACCTCAAGCGCCGCGATGCTTGTCGCGTCCTTGACCGCGCCCCAAGCCTCGGCCGCCTCGCTCAGCCGGGGTGACGCCACCGTAGGCGGTGCAGCCGTCTGCCCTGCCGGATTGAAGTAAAAGCGCCCTGTCAGCGCAGAGTGCTCCCACGGTACCTGTTTGCGCTGCGTCTCCTTCATCACGGCGTTGCGGACACCGATGAGTATGGCGCTCAGATCGTCATTCGAGGTCGCGACCTGCCTCACGAGCGCGCCGGCAAATGGCGAATTGCGTCCGGCGCCATCGAGCGCCACGTTGCCTGGCTGTGTCGAGAAGCTGATGAGCGTTCCCACTCCGCTCTCGACGACGGCGAGACCGCGCCCAATCTCTGTCGAGCGTGTTCCCATCGCCCGCGCCAAGTTGCGGGCCAGTGGATTGTCGCGGCACGCATCGAGAAACAGAATGTTGGTGCTCGTTGAGCGCTCCATGGTCCGATGCACAAGATCGAGACGCAGCATCTCCCAGTCGAGTGCGTCGGCAGTCTCTGCCTTCGCATCCACCGGAACGAGGTAGTTCTGTCCGGCGACCTGGAGACCATGCCCTGCATAGAAGAAGACACCAGCTTCGGCACCACGCAAAGCTGCGGAGAACTCTCGAACCTTGCGCTCGAATGCCGCCTTGTCGAGGTCAAAGCCATCAAGAACTTGGAAACCGTGCTTCTTCAGCGCTGCCGCCATGTCGGTGGCATCGTTCTTCGGATTGGATTGGTGAGCTTGGCGGTGTGCTTGTACGCCGAGTTGCCGATGACCAGCGCCACGCGCTTCTCGGCCTGCGCGGCCGAGGACATCAACGCCAAAAGCAGTAAGACGATGGCGGCCCGCACCATCCTGCGCATTCCCCCGTGAACCGTTGCAAGAACTATATGAGGCAAAGCGGGTGTTGCAAAGCAGCGCCCCGCTCAGCGTTCACTGCTTCTATCTGATGCGGCGCAGACAGTTAGCGCGAGCGTCGCCCGCGAGAGCCCGCGCCGCCGCAGCTCGGCATCCGATAGTGCGGCCAGCTCTTCGTAGAACGCTGCGGCTGCGTAGTAGTCGGCACACGCGGCACCACAAGCGGCCAGGTAGGCCGCTAGCGAGGCCAGGCGACCGCTCTCGGACATTGCGTGGGCCGTTAGGCTCGGCCTGGAGGTGTTTGCTCGCGCGGTCATGGCGCGGCGCTCCCCGGATTGTTGAGGAAGAACCTCCACTGGCCAGCTTGCTGCGCTAACTGAAGCTCGATGCAGGCGTAGTACCCGCCGCACGGCTTTGTGTCGGAGTTGTCTTCGGCAGCGCTGGCACCAGTCACAATGACAACCGCGAGCAGTGCCGCGAGAGCAATGGCGAGATAGCGTCCGAGCATGCGTCCTCCTTCGCGTACCGTGGCACGCGCTCATCTATGGCCAATGTGGAGATGAGGTTCAGTGCAGGGGGCTTGCGCACCCCCGAGCAGCCTTCTCCCGACAGGTGCGCAAGCCCATCGCGGCAACGCTGCCGCGACCGACCGCCTTCGTCAGTAGATCATGCGGTCCTGCTGGACGGAGGGTCTGCCGCTGAACACATCCACATCGAATGCGCTCGCGGGAGTTGCAATGCCGGCGATGACCGACAGTGCAATCAAGGCTGTAACGATGGCCTTCATGGCTGCTCCTCCATGGAGCGATGCAGGCAACGCAATTGTCGCCTGCCATCGGTGATCGCATGGTGGGCCCTTGCCATAGGTGGCGCTGTCCCTTGCGGAACAGTCTGCTGATTTTCTTCGAGGATTTGGTCCGATTGTCTGGGCGGCTCTGCCCAAAATAGCTAACCCTGCTAAGCAACGATTAAGCGCAATTGGCCTAGTCTGTGCGGCCCCGACAGGTGTTGGAAGCACCCGCCGGGGCCTGAGCCTAACCCCGACTGACCGGGATCAAACCTATGTCCACACTTATCGCCACGCCGAGCGCGTGGCCAGCGCGCGCTGCCTACTTTTCCGCAGGCATCTTCACCGGCGCCTCCGGTGCCATCAACGTCAGCTACGGCTGGCAGAAGGGCAGCGATCTCGCCAGCTCGCTGACGTGGGCCGCGGTCGCAGCGGCCGTCGCCGTCGTCTTCGCCCTAAGCTGGCCGGCGCTGATCCGTAGCCTGGAGGCGCGCCGCTGGTCGGCCGCCCTGATGGCGTTGGTGGCCCTGGTACTGGCGGGCACCTACTCGGTGACAGCCGCCCTTGGCAGCGCCGCGGGCGGCCGGGCGAATGCCGCAACCCACGAGACGGCGACGACTGACGTGCGCACCAAGGCACAGGCCGCCTACGATACCGCCAAGGCCGAGTTGGCCACCTTGAAGCCCGCTCGACCCGTAGCCGAGCTGACAGCAATGCGCGATGGGTGGTTTCGCGCGTACAGGAAGTGCTTGAGCCGGAACTGGCCCGTGCCAAGCGGCGCGCTGAGTTGGAGACCAAAATTGAACGGGCGGCCAGCGAGCTGGCGCGCACCAGCCCCGCCAAGCAAGCGAACAGCGACGCGAAGGCATTGTCGAGCTACCTGCAGGCGCTCGGCTTTGACGCAGATGCCGACCGCGTCAACAAGTTGCTTGTGCTGTTGGCCGTCCTGATGATCGAGGCGGGCGGTGGCCTCTCCCTGGCGCTTGGATTGGCCCTCAGCGGACCGCCAGAGGCCCGTGGAGAGGCGCGGAACGACAAGTGTGCGGAGCCCGAACACTCCCGAACACCTCAGCCGAACACCGCGAGCGCTCAAGGGCTCACCCTGGCCGAACGCCCGAACACTCTCGACCGAACGCCAGATCGCTCCCCGCCGATCACCGTTCGGCCACCGCCCGGCGGCGTGATCGAGTGGCTTACACGACAGGGTGGGAAAGCGAATACGAGCAGGCGTCGGCTGGCCACAGCGCTTGGCCGATCGCCATCCGCCGTTCATGACGAGCTGCACAGACTGGCGGCGTGCGGTGCCATTACAATGATCGCTGGGCCACGTGGCACTCTGCTCGCGCTTCGACCGAACTGAGGTCCGCCTTGCCCCCAACGCGATGGGGGCCGCGCGCATCAGCACTACGGCTATCTATGCCGGTGCCTGCGGCGAAGAGGAAGTGGCGTTCGCTGCGCGGTTTTGGAATCCGCATTGATGCAAATCTTCTCTTGCCATACGATCTGAGACCCCTTCGCAGGGCGCAGCGTGCTATGAGGACGGCGTGGCCATGCGGCCGCCTCGATCCCGAGATAGGCAAACACAGAATTGCATTGCGTACGGAGGCATTTGTGATGGCCAAAGCGGTAGTAGGGTGGGACGAAGAGATCGAGCTCGGGCCCGATCAGGTGATCGTGTTCAGCTGTAAGCGCCGGAGCAAAAATCCCTCAGTGAATCGGTCGATACACGAGACCGTCAATGACGAGGGCGTCGTGGTGCAGCGCATTGGCGTCGATCATGGATGGCTCCGGCCGACTCTATGGCATCCGGCCTGCTTGGCGATGGGATCGGCAAATGTGCGAAGTAGGCGTGGGCTGCATTGCCGCACAAGGTCTCACTCTATTGCCGAGCTGTTGCGGTCGGGGCCCATTTCTTGACGACCGGCAGCACCTCCTTGGCGAACAGCTTCAGGCCTCGCTCGGACACCGCGTAGGGCGTGCCGCCGAAGCGGAATGCGACGTTCATCTCGAAATCGCCGACAACCTCGCGCCGCTTCTCGAGCCCGCGCAGGATCTTGTCGGGTGTGCCCCAGCTCGCCGCCTGCATGAACCCTGAGACCGCGCCATCGAGCCCGCCCTTGCGCGCGATCTCGGCTTTCTGCTGGTAGGCATCGTACCCCTTCACAGTCTTGAAGTGCTCGCCCAGGAACTCATAGTGATAGAAGTTGCTCTCGACGAACTTGCCCTGGTACGTGCGGGCTTCCCCCTCGGTCTCAGAGAGGTTGGTACCGCACACGCAGAACTCCGTGAGCATGACCAGCGGCGGCTCGGTGCCGTGATACTTGCGATGCAGCTCGCGGCCCCTCTCAATGACCGGCGCGCGCATTTCCCATGGCCTGTCCGCAAACATCACCATGTGCGCGCCGATCTTGGCAGCAGAATCGACTGAGTCCTCGCTGGAGGCTACGGCGTAGATGCGCCCATCGAAGGAATACTGAGGCCGCGGCCTGATCTCGATGCGTGGCTGCTTGTAGTACGTGCCGTGCCCCTCGATGAAGCCTGTCCTGAGCGCGCTCACGATCATTGGGGCTGCCTCGTCGAAACGGCCCCGCGACTCATCCATGCTCAGGCGGAACGCAGCAAACTCGCGACGGGCGAGGCCGCGGCCCATGCCGAGCCGAAGCTTGCCTTTGCACAGCATGTCGAGCACGGCCGCATTTTCCGCGACGCGCAGCGGATCGTGCCAGGGGAGAATGACGGCTGCCGTGCCGAAGCTCATGCCTGGACACACACCCGCGAGATAGGACATCAAGTGCAGATTGTCCGGCACAAACGAATAGTCGTTGAAATGATGCTCAGCCGACCAGAGCACATCGAAGCCAAGATCGGCAGCAAGCCGAGCCAGACGGATCTCCTCCTCCCATACCCGGTCATCCGGACAGTTATCCCAACCGTAGCTGGCGAACACCATCATCATCCCGACGTCCATGTCCGTTCACTTCCTGCTTGGCGTGCTCGTGGAAAACCATCTCCGCGCAGCGTAGCACACAGCACGGTGTGCGCCATGCGAGCGAAGCCCGATGATCTCACCGAGTTTCGTCCATGGAGAACAACGGGGTGGCGGAAATGCGCCGCATGGCAAGCGCCGTGCGGTAAACGACACTACGCCAATGCCGTTGTGACCACAAAGGAAGTGGTCAACGCGATTTCTCACTGAGCCTTGAGTGTCAGTACGCAGCGATGGCTAGGAATTGCGGCGGACTGTTCCGTCCGGAATCGAGGGGTCAACTGTCGTTCGGCTGACGTGGCCGGTGAAATTGTGTCAAGCGCGGTCGTCGCGGGTTCAAAAACTGGCCTCAGCCGATTCCGGGGAACCCGGCCATCTTTGTCGCCGTGGCCGTGGCGCTTCTAGCGGGCTGTAGAGGCGTAGGATCACGAACAGCCCTTGCCGGGCATCTTCTGGATTCCAGTTGTCCCGATCACGCCATCGAAAGCTGCCGCCCGCGTGATTGGATTGTCAATTGACTCTTCGAGATGGGTCAGGCTGCAACAGGCACTAGTCTGACCACCGTACCGGTCGGCCACGTGTCTAGCTGGACCGGCCCTCCGGCCTCCAACTCATGAAGGACTTCGTTCAGCCGTGTCTTGCTCCAGCTCAGCGCGTCGGCCATCGCACGTTGTCCGCCGACAAGGACACCGCCTCGGGTGCGGAGGTAGGACAGCAAGGGGACATCCCAGGCGCTCACGCCGCTAGCTTCACGCCGACACAGTAGACCTTGCCACCCCGCCTGGTGCGCAGCCTGATGCCCACTCGTCCGCACAGTGGCTCGAAATGCGTCCAGAACGCGGGGGCATTTGGCACCGCTGCTGGAGGGCTCTGCTCATCGCACCAGCGGAGAAAGCGCTTGTAGACTGCACCGCGCATCGCCTCTCCACCGTCGCATCTCGGCAAGCACTCCAGCATGAAACGGGCAACAAGTGCCGCATCTGCATTGAGAGGGCGTGGCGGGAGGAGCGCCGGCACCTGCACCACAGGCAGGGGCTGGATCGCTTACCGCTTCATCCGGCGCTGCGGCTGCGGGCTCAGGGGTCGCTGTCGCTACCATCACCACTGGCGCGCTGCTGTAGGCAATCAGCATCGTGAACATGGCGCCAAGCTCGAAGGCCAGCGACAGCCAGAAGGCATAGAGCGCAATCGCGAAATCGGTCGACCATCCGGTGAGAGAAGAGAACGCCGATGCCTGCGGATCGGCCTCTTGCGGTGCCGGAGACGTGTTGAGGCGAGCCCGGATCGCGGCGGCATCTGCACAGAGCTTCGCGGCGCGATCCGTAGCGGCCTTGTTCGTCTCAGCTGTGGTCAGAGCATCGCGCTTCGCCTGCTCTTCAGTCTCGCGCTGCCGGCAGTTGGGCCCGCGCTGCTTCGGCTCCCCATTGCCGCACTCGCGAAGCCGGATCGCCTCAGCAGCGGTTACGCCTTCGCGGGTGGCCGTCACCGTCTCAGCTGTTGCCGGGGTGAACGCAGGCAGGGCCTGGCGCGCGCTCAGCAGCCTAGCAAGCTCGGCGCGATCCGCTGCCACGTTGGCGCTCTGACTGGTGCGCTCAGCTCGCAGGACCGCACCGCCGCTGGCGTTGGTGCCGATGCCGCCCCACAGCGTTGCCACAAGGCACACGGCCGTCACCAGGGCGCCGAAGGCCACGCCGGTCCACCCCAGCCGCTGCTTGGCCTTCACCATCCACGCGGGCCCGTGGCAGCCGACAAAAGCAACACCGAACAAGCCGACAGCCTTTACGATGCCGTAGGCGCCCGTCGCGGACATGAGGCCATAGAGGCTCGCTATCGCTGCGCTGGCGATGGCGAGCGTGTAGGCGATGCCAAATTCCATCCACCGCTCAAACCTGCTTGGCAACGCGCTTCCCCCTGCTCTTGATCCAGAGCGCCAGCGCCTGCTCCAGTGCATCGGTCTGGTTGACACCTTCCCGCTTCGAGCAGACGACCAGGTCAGTACTGATGCATCGCGAGTGTGCTGCTTGGACCATCCAGACGCTCACGCCGCTAGCTTCACACCGATGCAGTAGACTTTGCCACCGCGCCTGGTGTGCAGCCTGATGCCGACGCGTCCGCATAGTGGCTCGAAATGCGCCCAGAACGCGGAGGCGTTTGGCGCCGTCGCCGGAGGGCTCTGCTCGTCGCACCAGCGGAGAAAGCGCTTGTAGACTACGCCGCGCATCGCCTCTCCACCATCGCATCTCGGCAAGCATTTCCAGCATAAAGCGCCTTGACTGCCGAAGCGCTTGCAAGAACCGTTTGTGCGCGGATCGTGTGGTGCGTTCGGTCAGGGGGAGCGGACTATCGTTTGGTTGAGCGTTAAGCATGTTTCGATGATCAGCAATTTCTCAGGGGTTTCCCTGGGTGCAAGGAGGGGCTCAGAGTGCCAGCCTCTCAGGTTCCGTGCTGCTGATGCAGAGGAGTTCTTATATGCGCACATCAATATCGGCCGGCTCAGGTTTGGTCCTCGCAATGTTGGCGCTGGGCAGTACCTCGGCAGCCGCCTGCGGGTGGGGCGGCTGTGGGTGCGGCGGCTATGCGTATGCAGCCTATGGGCATGGAGCCAATGGATATGGGGCCTATGAATATGGGGCCGCCAATTACTACGGGGCTCCTGCCTACGCCTACGATGCGCCTCAGGTCTATGCGCCGCCGGCCTACGGTTATGCACCCCCAGCCTACTATGCGCCGCCCCCGGTCTATTACGCGCCGCCAGTCTACTATGCAGGCCCCACCGTGGCTTCTTATCTGCCGCCAGGGAGCTACGCACCGCCAGGCTACTACGCGCGCCCCTCTTTCGGTGTCCCCTACTCGCAACCGTACGGTAGGCGAGGGGGGTATGTCGCTACCTTCGATCCGCGCCGGCCACGAGGCATCGTCCCGGCTCCCTTCCCTGGGCGGGGAAGTTATCCTTTTGCTGCACAGCAAGGGCCGCGAATAGGCAAACCTCCGCTGCCTAGCTACAAGGCGCCGGGCCTGTCTGCCTCAGCCGGCAACATTAGAGGGAACAATGTCGGCCCCATGCACTACAACGGGCGACCGAACTATATCCCCGCTGCATATTACGGCGGTTCTGGTGGCTCGGCCGGGTGGCGGAGGTAGATGAGATCAAGCTCTCCCACCATCGACCAGGGTGATTCGCGATCCAGTCGACGATGTTCGAACTCGTATAGTGCCGGCCGCCGCTAGCTCCTTCAGCAGTTGCCGCATGCGGGCCGAAGTGAGCTTCGGTAAGCCCTTCTTGTCTGATCCGAAGAGGTCCCTTCGCCGACGCCAACATTTCGAGTAGCCCGTCGCGCGCCGATCTTCGGGGCTTCGGCGAATGGTGCTGAGCGGCGTTTTCATCCTCAGTCTCGCGTATCCTCCCTTACTTGCCCGCTCGAGCCACCCTCGACGGGTGGAGAACTGGGGCGAGGCGAGATCGGTGGCTACTCCGGGGCCTAGATTGACTGCTTCTGGAGTTCCGTCAGCGTTCCGCAGGGCCATTCTTGCGGAACGCACAATTCAAGTAACTATTTGAAATGACTGGCGACCCCGGCAGGACTTGAACCTGCGACCCCCTGATTAGGAATCAGGTGCTCGAGTCCCCTCCGCGCGCATGCGTAGCCTGCTTGGCTCGGCAGTCCCCATGGCAACCAACGTTGAACCAGTGCGCAATTGCGCCGCAGCGAGGGAAACTTGTAAATTCTGCGCAGCCAGTGACACGCCGGTATAATAGGCGCGGTCTCTACGCTTCACCTTTATTCCTCCAAGTCCAATGATCCGCGCCGAGAAATCGCGGCCGAACCGCGTCTCGGTGCAGGGTTCGATGTCCATGGCACGGGCCAAATGGCAGAAGTCGGCATAGGCCTCGCGTGCAGGGATTTGGCCGGTCGCATTGACCTTGAGCCGCGTCTGTATCCAATCTTCGAGCGAGCGCGTCGGCATCGGATGTCGCCTGTTCGCCTCCCGGCATGCCACCGAACCAGGAGCGTGGTTCGGTGATGGCGGCGGGATGTGCCAGCGAGCGCGATCGGGGCGGTGTGCCGTGATATTGCCTGCGGTTTGCACCTCTTGCCCAGCCTGAACTAACCGCTCATTGGCGTGTGCAACGATCGCATATTGCGCGTTGGTGCCTCGACGCGCCGTGTTGGCCGAACCCGGCACGTGTTGTGGGTCCGACGGCGGTGGCGGGTTACGTGCAGTCGCCACGCGCCCAGCCTGAACTCGGCATGCATTGGCGTGTGCAACAACCTCATGTTGCGCGTTGGCGTGCCGACGCGCCGTGTTGGCCGAACCCGACACATGCCCTGGCGCCGACGGCGGTGGCGGGTCGCGTGCAGTCGCCACGGACACCAGTGTAAAACCCAGCGCCGAACCCACTTCGATAAGACCGGCCAGCAACAGGGCAATGCCAGTGCGGATGGTCCCTTCATCGGCTCCGATGAGCCGAGCCAGTGCGCTGGCTTGCGGATCCGCGATAGAACCCGCCACGGACGCGGTGGCGAGTTGGGTTCGACCCGCCACCACTTGGGCTTCTAGGCGCTCAGCTGCCTCGGCCGCAGCCAACTCCTTTCGCAAACCCAGCACGGGCGCACACGCCAAACGGCTCTCCTCCAAGGTCAGGTCGAGGCATTGCCGGCTGCGTCTCCAGATGTGAAGTGGAACGGTTGCAGATGCCAGCTCCGCCTTGATCACGTCAGGCGGTCGGTGCTTGCCAAGGGTGGCGAGTTGGTTCTCGGCGCGCTCCACTTTGGCTTCCCACCCGTGGCGCGTTGCCGCCTCTGCCGCCCGCTCGGCAATCGCGTCGCCACGGCTCGACAGCACAAAGCCGACGGCTGATGCCATCGACCAGCCGACGCAACCCAGCCAAAGAACGAGGCCCGCGATCGCGAGGATGTGGAAACGCTTGCTCCAGAGGTTCAGCGCCAACAACGGTGCCGCGATCTTGAAGACATCGGCAGCGACGCTGGCAACGGCATAGGTGGCCTTGTCGATCGGATTTCTGCCCAAGGACAGGCCGTACTGCAGGTTCGCGCCGACGCTCACTGCGCAGAAGGCCGCGGCGGCCGCATAACCCGACATTCTGAGAATACTGTGACGAGGCTCGAAACCGGTTGATTGCAGTCTTTTGTCGTCTGCCATGGCGCACGTGCGTTGGGTTGCAATCAGAATCTGTCAGACGCAACTCAACGAATGACACTGGCTAGCTCGCACCTCTCTTTGGGGGATGGGTATTTCCCGACTCTGTGCGGGAAGGGACAGGTGTGACACACGCGGCTCAACAAGGTTGGGCCGCACGGCTGCGCGCCGATTTCATTCCAGGATGTGCCTGCCCTCCTGCAAGGTTTGGATCATGCGATCGATCAGCTCCGCCTTGGGGGCGCCGTTTTCCCGTCTCTGCCCGAGGCGCCGGATCAGCTCGGCCTGTCGATCTGCACCGACCTGGCCGTAGCTCGAAAAGGTCGTCAGAACCTGCTCGTGCCCGAGGTTCTGGCTCCAGGCTTTGAACTCCTCGGGTGTCCGGCATAGGCGCTCGCCGAGCTGAGCCAGCGTCTTGCGGAAAGAGTGTGGATTGGCGTAGGCCAGTCCGGCGCTGGTGAAGGCCTCCTTGAAGGTAGTCCGGATCGGCGTGGCATTCGACCAATGCGCGCGAGAGAGGCCGCCCGTCTGGAACAGATGATACTGATCCTGCACGACCTCCGTTGCGGGAAACAGTGGATCGATTGGCCCAAAGAGCTGCTCTGTGGCGAGATATTTCACCCAGTCGACAACGATCTGGCGAACATCTTCGCCAACCGGAAAGAACCATGTTGTGAATGTCTTTGAGAATTTGGTGCGCACCTCGCGAGCATCCTGCACGACCTTGCCCTCGGCGACATCGACGTGCTTGAGCTTCAGAGAGGCGATCGCACCATCGCGCGCACCGGTGAGCAGGGTGAACGCCATCACTGCGCGGTTGCGGAGCTCAATATCGGTGGCGACGGGCATGGTTTGCAGCACATGGCGGATCTGATCGATGGTCGGCACCGGCCGCTCCGTACTAATCTTGGCGATTCTTGCCTCCTTGTCCGACAGCGCGAAGTACTCAGCGTCGGCGGAGGTCAGATGCGATCGATAACCGGGTTGCGTGCTGAGCCACTGGAAGAACCCGCGCAACGCGTTGAGTGTGGAGAACACCGTCCCCCGGCTCAGCCGCTCGCCCGTGCGTTGACTGATCTCTTCGGAAAGTTTGTGCTTGAAGCCGATGGCCTGTTGAACGTGGAACCTTTTGAAGTCGCGATACTTGGTGTAGGCTTCGAATTTGGCGAGTGCTGCCGCCGCGCCATCTATGGAGTGCTCACCGCGGCGCCGGGCCTCCTTCAGGTAGGTGAAGTAGGAGCGCTTGATTCGCTCATTTTCCGGGTTGTGCATCTGGCGCCCCCTCGAAATCACAGTTTAGGCAAGGATCAGCACATTCCATTATGCGTTGCTGGGCTTGCGGCTGCGCGACCTGCAAATCGGCGGCTGCCACCGCGAACGTGTGGAGTAAGACCCGGCGGAACATGCGTGTGCCACAGTGCACGCAGGCTCCTCTCAGATTGCCCGAATTCGCTGTGAACGGTAGATACTCGGCCGTCTGGGGCGCCGCTCTCCTAGGCGCCCGGCAGCGGAAGCAGTAGAACTCGTCTCCGCGACACCGCCGTCGCCTGCGCTCTCGGCGCGCGTGGAGAAAGCCCGCGAGCTCCCTCCCGAGTATGAGGATCGGTCGCCGGCCATCGATCCTTGGTAGGCCCTCCTTCAGCCAGTCCCGTACGGTGTTCTTGTGCACCCGGAGCAACTTCGAGACCTCCTCCAACGTGTAGCTGCGATGGACCTTTACGCGCCGCGGATTGAACCGCCTCATTGCGTGGAATTCCGCTTTCGCAACCCGTTGGATTGCTTCGTGTCGTTGGTGCCGAGCTGGGCTGGTCGTATCCACTCCGACAGCACGCCAAAAAATCCGCAGATGTTGCCGAGCATCTGTCGTGCGTCCTCCTCGACAAGAGTTTGCCCGCTTCGTCGTTGCCAAAGCGCTAGTGTCTGATCGACTATTTCCGGTTTGATGTTCTGCATCGGAGCGCGATCTACGCGATCGGTTTGGCCGACTGCGCTTTTGGCCTCGCGCTCGGAGTCGCACCGATGCAGCAGCCGCTTGATGGGAAAGAAGCGTGTCCCCGTCTCAGGGATCAACTATTTTTGTTCCGGGGATCTCGCTCATTGGGATGGTGAACTTGCGGCTCTTGCCAGCGTGAACGACCATGTGGCGTTTGCCACCATTCCCAACCTCACACGTCACATGAACCTCAAAAAACCCGTGACGGGCGCCCTCCCTGATTTCACGCGCCAGCAGGTCGAGTGCCGCCTGCAAGGCCGGCAACGCAAGTGGTCGCCACCTAGTCCGGCGAGTTGTTCAGGGAAGAATTAGGCCAAGCTTGCGCAGACGGATCCCCATTGCGCTTCGGGAGGCGCCAAACTCGCTGGCAATGTCGGCGACCAACTTATGTAGAGAGCGGCGTGTGATGCGCTTTGCCGGCCCCTCGCAGATGCGATGGACCCGAGGGAGCGAGAGTTGCAACTGAGGCGCGACACCCTGGCGGTCCTCCACAAAAACCGGATCTAGGTTGTTGAGCCGCCGCCGCCATGCAGCCTGAACGAACGACCTAGGCATCAATAGGCAGGCGCCGAAGGCGTCCGCCTGCAGCTCCATGCGTACTCGCATTTCGCGCCTCAGGCGGGTGAACTGTGGATGCTGACTCCGGCACACGATTGGTGATCGATCTTCCACTAGCAAGAGCGGCTCGGCCGAGGCTGCCGTGATCTGATGCCGGTGCAGTTCCCAATGCCCGATTTCATGTCCGATGCTGAAGTGATATCGCCCCTCAGCTTTGGGGTTCACTTCTGGATCAAGGCTCTCGTCTACACGGATTTCCTGATCCTCGATCCAAAGAGCCGCTAGAATGTGAACCCTTCCCGCAATTCGCGGCACACCAAATCTAGCGTGGAGATCGTCCATATGGAGCCGAAGTCCCAAGGAGTAGAGGATCTTATCATCGAGAGGGACAGGGGGCCGCAGGATTGGTCCTCGGGCTCGGCTAAATGCGGCCAGGAGTGCTTCTGCTCTGGCCTCGATCTGGGCCTCGGTAAGGTATGGCACTTCGATCATGGTCTAACCCCCGCGTGGACGCCGACCTCCGCTCCGAGACTTTGATGGCGGCGACCGTTTGCCCGCTCGATCGGCGACGCCGCCTTGGCGCGAATCGCTAAATCGCCTTTCAATTGCTTGTAGCTCATCGTCAGTGACGTTCCTAACCTTTCTCAAGATGCTGGCCATGGCCGTTGGGCGCTCGCGGATGATTTCCGCAAGATCGGACGACACCTTGCCGGCGAGCGCGAGCAGTTCATCTGGATCGAGATCGAGGAGGGCCGCCGTCGCCTTGACCCGACTCTCAGCTGGCGGTGGAAGCTCGTCCCTTTCAACCCTGGAGACATAAGTGGGAGATACACCCAATTTCTTGGCAAACGCTCTAAGGCCTATCTCGAGTTCCTCTCTCCTTGCCCGTGTGGCCGAGCCGTACGTTCCCTGTTTCAAGCGTGCCACCCCTTGTTTAGGTTTGCCTACACAGTTGACAGCATAGGAATCAACGGCCTGTTAAATCCTTGGCTCCTGCGATGGTTCGGCTGTGGCCAACTTGCTACAACTTTTGCTGCAACGGCGCAGTCACCCACGAGGAGGCTGTGCGTCAGCGCGACATACAACTCGATTGAAAATCGTCCCTGCCAACTGGCCCGTTATTGATCGACGTCCGTCGTTCTACCTGGCGGCACAGGGAACTACAACTACTCCAACCTCGGAGCGCGCAGAAGGTCCAGATTGAGACGTACTGCAGTTGCAACGACTGAAGGAAGATTGGTTCGAAAAGCATCCAGGAAGGGGAGCCAACAACGCACACGTAGCTCAACTGGATAAAGCTCCTGACTACGAATCAGGAAGGTGCAGGTTCGAGTCCTGCCGTGTGCTCCACTCTTGCGAGCAGGATTCACGCTTCGGTCTGTGGGTAGGCACACCCCGTGTTCGCTCCTGCCGAAGCGACCCTGCTCGACCAGCGTGTAGGGGAGCCTGGCCGTCCCTGCCTGCCTTGGAAGCAGGAGATCGGTGGTTCAAATCCACCCACGCTGACCAAATTTAGGCAGTAGGCAGTCGGCAGTAGGCAGTAGGCAATAGGCAATCGGAATTTGTTACCGATTGCCGACTGCCCACTCCGGATGGTTGGCCGAGCGGTAAGGCAGCGCGATGCTAATGCGCCGAGACCTTTTAGGTCGCGCAGGTTCGATCCCTGCACCATCCGCCATGTTTTAGGCAATGGGCAGAAGGCAGTCGGCAATCGAACCTCTGCAGTTCCCTACGGCCTATTGCCTATTGCCTACTGCCTACTGCCTACTGCCCAACTTCGCCACGTTCGTCTAGCGGCCGAGGACGCCGGTCCTTCAAATCGGATGGCGCGGGTTCGAATCCCGCACGTGGCACCAATAATGTTGCCCCTTCGCCTAGCTGGTAGGGCACCGCGCTTTGAACTCGGGCGGCTTGGTTCGAACCCAAGAGGGGCAACCATGTTGCAACAAGCGCGGAATAGCTCAGTCGGTAGAGCGGGGGTCTCATACGCCTCGTCAGCCGCAGGTTCGATTCCTGCTTCCGCGACCATCATTCGCCGGCTTAGCCAAGTGGGAAGGCAACGGGTCGTGGCCCCGTCATGAGGCGGTTCGATCCCGCCAGCCGGTACGGGCGTGCAGCTCATCGGTAGAGCGGCGGATTCCAAACCCGCGTCCGAGAGGGTTCAATTCCTTCCTCGCCCGCCACGTCGATCTGGACGCTCACATAGTGGTGCCGTTGGATGGGAGCCGGGTCGACGCGGCGGCGCTCACTCCAGTCCGAAATGGAGTTGCGGGGCAAGCCAGCCGAAATTATTCAGAGCTTAAAGCATGTCCACTCAAAAACCAATGTCCCGAGCTTCCCGAGCTCGACAGGCCCGGAGCATATGGCAACACCTACCGAGCATTGAACGTGAGGACATTCTGAGTGCCGACTGTCAGCTATCAGACAGTCAATGATGCGCCAATCCCTCGGGCGCAGGACAACGGTTCAGGCAACTCGCATTCGGCAGTCGCCGACTCCATCCGTATCAG
>Ga0075421_100001810_pt1 | contig 25198 bp, 32 predicted proteins | sample SoiMetdeltSBSDD5_FD_75292 | JGI IMG/M metagenome (GOLD analysis project Ga0075421, IMG submission 75292) | Bulk soil microbial communities from a Populus tree surrounding site in Tennessee, USA - Soil MetaG P. deltoides SBSDD5 | ecosystem: Environmental > Terrestrial > Soil > Tree plantation... | reverse complement strand
CGAGCGTGTCCACCGCGTTCGGCCGGCCACTCGCCGTCGCCGCTGCACGCGGCCGCTTGCTCCGTCCGGGCCAGGCGCCGCCGCCGGCTCCGGCCCCGCCGCCGCCACCTTCCGTCGAGACGCCGCGCGCCGTGGCGCCGCCGAGCGAGGTGCCGTCACCACCGCCGGTCCCTGCCGCCCCGGCGCCCGTGGCGCCGCCTCCACCTGCAGCTCCGCCACCCCCGCCACCACCGCCGCCCCCCACGCGCGTCGTCGAGCGCGCTCCCGCGCCCGAGCCGCGCTTCGCCAAGCCCAAGCCGGCGGAGCCGGTGGCGCCGGCGGCGGCGGCCGGCGGCGGCGACGCCTCGTTCGACGAGACCGCGCAGTGGTGGCTGGCCGCGTGGGCGCGCTGGTCGGGCTGGCGCGGGACGACGTTCCCGGACGCCGTGCGCGAGGAGCTGTCGAAGTACTCGTACCTTCTATCGGTGCCGATGCAGAGGAGCCACGAGTACGAGGACGGCCTGCTCGCGTACGGCTACTCGATCCTCGTCGACCACGTGGAGAAGCAGAATCCCGGCTGTGTCAGCAACGCCCTCAATCGATTGAAGACGGCGGCCGGCACGTCCGTTGGCGCGCAGATCTTCGAGTACTTGTTGACGGAAGGCCGGCTGGCCGAGACCTATCCCGAATTCATCAAGAGCGTGCTGCTGGCGGCACTGCCCGACGCCGGCCCGTGGGTCGACGTGCGCATCGTGCACACCAAGGACGACACCCGGATCTTCCGCCGGCCCAGTACACGCCTCGGCGACAGCGAGCAGAAACCGCAGCGGTTGCTCGCCGACAAGGAGCGCTTCACCGACCACAAATTCGCCTTCAAGCTTCCGGCCCTCACCGCGCGCTTCATCCAGCTGGCGCCGGAGCTGAAGGATGCGCACGGCGTCGAGGCCCGGCTCACGGCCGACGGCGCGCCCGCCGAAAGCGGCTGGATCGTGACCGTCCCCCAGCCGCATCGCACCTCCGCCAAGATCGAGGCGCGGCCCTTCGCCGCGGAGGGAACGGCGATCCCCGGCATCGGCCGCGACTTCGTCGCCGTCTGGGTCGCGGTCTTCAACCCCCAGCCGCGCGTGGAGGCAAAGTTCGACCTCTCGCTGATGCTCCGAAAAGATACGAAGGGGATGAAGAAGTAGCTAGTCTTGCGGCGCGGGCGCAGCGGGCGCCGGCGCCGACGCAGCAGCCGTCGGGGCGGCCGGGGCGGCTCCAGGACTCGCCGGCGGCGCCGGGGTTACGGTGCGGGCGAAGGGGCTCTTGGTAACGCCGAGCTTCTGCGCGATCTGATTGGTCGACTGGAACGTCTCGAGCAGCCGCGCGAAGGCCTGCGCAGCCTCTTCCTTCTCCTGCTTCAGCACCTCGTTTTGTTTCTGCATTTCCGCGAGCCGGCTCTGGATGTCGCTCTGGGCCTTCGCCCGCTCGCCCGACTCGTCGCGCAGCTCCGAGATCTCCTTGCGAAGCTCGTGCAGCTCCTTGCGCAGCACCTCCGTCTCGTGCTCGGAGTGCTGCAGCTTGGCGGTCACCCGATGACTCGATTCCACCAGACCGGCGAGAACGGACAGCACCTCGCGGCTCTCGTCCATCCAGCGGATCAGTCGCTCACGAGCGTGGGCGCCGGCCGATTCGTCCATTGCGACGAATCTAGCACCCGAGACTGTCGGACTGGAAATTTTGGGCGAGAGTGATACCGTTTGGCACGCATCATGCCGGCGGCGTGCAATATCGGTTCGAGCGGGCAGCACCGGCGCTACATCATCGGTGGCGTCGCACTAGTGGTGGGGGTCGCCCTCGCGGCCGCGCTGGTGCTCGGCGGCGCGCCCCAGGGCGCCCGCCTGCTGGTCTTCATTCCGTTCGCCATCGCCGCCCTCGGCATCCTGCAGGCCCGTGGCCAGACCTGAGTGCGGCTCGCCGCGCGCGGGGCGCGCGAAACCGATCATGGCGTCGAGCTGGTGACGGACTCGTGGCTCACGGGACAGCTGCGCCGGCAGGCGCGCAGCATCGTCGCGCAGGCCGTGCTCGCGGCCATGGTGCTGACCGCGCTCACGCTGCTCCTGCCCGTCCGCGCGGTCTGAGCGCACGTCGCAGCATCACCGTCCGCGACGGCCGCACGTCAGCGCCCAGCAGCCCGCGCATCTGCGACAGCGCGTGCCGAGTCGCCTGCCGATCGAGCGAGGCCACGCCGTCGCTCGGCACCACCACGCGAAAATCGCGCAGGTATGCATCGCTCGCCGTGAACAGCACGCAGCGGTCGGCGGTGAAGCCGCCGATCACGAGCGTGCGGGTCTTCAGATACCGCAGCAGCAGATCGAGCGTCGTCGAGAAGAACGCCGAGTGCTTCGGCTTCAACACGACGTAGTCCGTCGGCTCGGGGCGCAAGCGTTCGGCGATGGGACGACCACGAACGTCCTCCTCGAGCACGCGGGCCAGGAGCTTCGAGAAGTCTGACCGCCAGCGCCCGAAATTGTCGTTGGCGTAGATGACCGGCACGCCGACCCGGCGGGCGCGCCGCGCGAGCGCCGCCAGGCGGTCGGCGGCGGCCCGCGCGGGCGGCAACAGCCGCTCACCGCCCTCGAACTCCAGGTCGTTGATGACGTCGATCAGCAGCACGGCGACGTCCGACTCGTCCGGCACGTTGCCGTGCAAATCGTGGTTATGCGCAGGGGGCATTGCACGGCCTCGAACGTGCAACGGCCGTACCGCGGATCGTGGGATGGGCCAGGTGAAAGCGGCTATACTCAGGCAACGCCCGAGTCGACAGGCGAAAGGAGCCAGGTCATGTCCGTGAAGCTGTTCGTGGGTGGTCTTTCGTTCTCCACCTCGACCGATGGGTTGCGCGCTGCGTTCGCGCGCTTCGGCGCCGTTGATTCCGCGGCGGTGATGACCGACCGCGAGACGGGGCGCTCCCGGGGCTTCGGCTTCGTCGAGATGGCGACCACCGAGGAGGCCGAGCGGGCGATCTCCTCGCTGAACGGCTCGCAGCTCGACGGCCGCATGATCCGGGTGGACAAGGCCACGCCGCGCGGCGCCGGCGGTCCTCGGCCACCACGTCCGGCCGGGGGTCCTCGCCCGTACGGCGACCGCCCCGCAGGCGGCGGTGGCTTCGGCGGACCGCGGTTCGGCGCCGGCGCCGGCGGAGGCGGAGGCTTCAGCGGTCCCGGCCGGGGGCCCGGTGGACCAGGGCGCGGACCGGGGGGCGGACCCGGCCGCGGACCGGCGGGGCCAGTCCGGGGCCCGGGCGGTGGCTTCGGCGACCGTCCCGGAAGCGGCTTCGGCGACAAGCCCGGCCGGGGACAGAGCCGCCGCGGTGCGGGCGCCGGAGGCGGTTGGGGTGAGAACAAGCCGACCGGAGGGCGCAAGGGTCCCGGCCGCGGCAAGCCGCGGCGCGGTGGCGACCAGGGGGGCGGCGGCGGTCGCGGCCGTCCCGGGTCCGACGGCGAGTATCGCTGGGGGCGCTGACGCGTCGGAGGGGGCCTGGGTGGCGCGGCGGCAAAGCCGCCGCTCGGAGCGTGCAGTCTACGGGAGGACGGGGCCGCTCGAGGCGCTGAGGCGGTCCCACATCTGCATGACGAGCGGATAGAAGAGCAGGAAGACGAAGAGGCCGGTCGCGATCCAGATCGCCGCGCGCGCCAGCTTCATTCGTCGAGCATGCCGAACAGGTCGCGCACGATGCGGTGCGGCGTGACGTCGGCATTCGGAGGCAATCCGGCGCCTGCGCGATCGACCCAGACGCCGCGCAGACCGAGACGCTGCGGGGCGCCGACGTCGAATTCCAGATGGTCGCCGACCATCCACGCGTCCGACGCGGCCACACCCAGACGACGCAGTGCTTCACGGTAGACCTGTGCGTCCGGCTTTCCGAAGCCCATCTCGCCCTCGATCAGGATCGCGTCGAACCAGCGCGCGAGGTCGTGGCGCGCGATCTTGTCACGCTGCTGGCGTGCGTCGCCGTTGGTCACCAGCGCCAGCGGGATCCGCAGCGCGCGCAGGCGAGTGAGAACCGCGGCCGCCTCGGGAAACAGGCGCCACGCCGCGCGACGCCGCTCGGCGTAGATCTCCGCGATGGCGGCCGCCGTGCGCGGGTCGGTCTCGCCGCAGGCCTCCAGCGCGCGGGCCGCGATCTTCGTCCACGCCCCGAGCATGTCCACGCGCTCGCGCCGGTGCCGCTCCGGATCACTCCAGAACCACTGGCGCGCCTGGGCCAGCGCCGTCAGGAGCGCCGCGCGATCGACCCTCGGAGCGGCCTCGCACGCCGCCTCCCAGCAGGCGTCGACGCCGCCCGAGTAATCGAGCAGCGTGTCGTCCAGATCGACGAGCAGCGCCTTCAGGCGCCGGTCTCCACGAGCGCCCGAACGTGGCGCGGCTCCCGCACGCGGAGCGCGAGCGTCGCCAGCGAGAGCAGGCCGGCCACGCTGGCGACGGCAAACACGGTCGGCAGCCCCGCGCGATCGGCCAGCACACCGGCGGCGATCGGCGCCGCGAAGGCGATGGGAGTGATCGCCGTGTTACCGACGCCGATGTAGAGCGGCTGGGCCTCCGACCGCGGTGCGAACTCGAGCAGCACCGTCGGGTATGCGATGCGGAACGCCGCCTCCTGCAGCCCGGCGAGGAGGAACACGACGGCGAAGGCCGTGAGCGACGGCGCCGCCAGCGCGACGACATTGGCGGCCAGCGTGGCGGCAATGCCCGTCATCACGACCAGCCGGTAGCCGGCGCGATCGGCGATCCAGCCGAGCGCGAGCAGGCCGACCATGGAGCCGGCGAGCAGCAGCGCCGTGAACACGCCGAGCGTGGCTGCCGGGGCGTCCCACGCGCGCAGCGCGTGCACCGCATAGAAGCCACCGGCCATGCTGCCGACAATGGACAGCCAGCGCACCACGAGGAACCAGCGGAGGTTCCGATCGTCGCGGAGCAGCGCCGGGACGCGCCGCAAGTACGTGCGCAGCGGGGGCCGCGCGGAAGGCGGCGCGCTCGGCGCGGGCTCGCGGACGAGCATGAGCGCCGCCATCGACGCGAACATGCAGGCGGTGGCGCAGACGAAGCACACGGCATAGGACGTCGGCGCCGGCACGCGGGCGAGGATCTCCGTGGTCAGCGCGCTGCCCGCCAGTCCGGCGGCAGCGGCGGCAATCGCGGTGAACGCGAAGAATCGACCGCGCATGGTGACCGGCACCGCGCGGCCGACAATGTCCATCCACGCCGGGGTCAGCGCGCCCCCGACGCCGGTGATCACGACCAGCGTGGCGAGCAGGAGCGCGAGCGTGAACGCCGGCCACGCCGGCGCCAGCCACATCGCAGCCGCGGCCAGCACGGCAAACGGCACACGCTCCCAGATGGTGTACCGCAGAACAAACGGCAGCTTCCGGTCGAGGCTCTCCGTGTGGGCCGCCGCGAACAGCGGCGGCAGGAACCACCCGAGCGTCATGACAGCGGGGATGGCGCCGATGACGACGTTGGGCGCGCCGAGCGACGCCGCGAACGCGGGCAGGATCGTCGCCGGCGAGGCGAATGACATCGCCACGAGGAACAGGCCGTAGTCCGCGCCGAGCGCGATGACGTTGTGCCGGAGGTGCGGCGGGCGCATGAGGCCATCTTACCCGCCCCGTGGATCAGCGCTTCAAAAGGTACGGAACGTCGGCCACGACGATGTTCTTGCGGAAGAGCAACGCCCCCTTGATGAGCAGCGCCGTCTGATTGTGCAGGACATGCTGCCACCAGTGGCGCGGCAGGAACTCCGGCAGCACGATCGTCACCATCCGATCGTCGCCACCGGCCTGCAGCTGATCCACGTACGCGAGGAACGGCCGGAGCAGCGAGCGATAGGGCGAACTCAGGACGACCAGCGGCACGCCGAACCCCCACGTCGCCCACTTCGCCTCGATCTGAAGCGTGCGCGAGGGATCCGTCTCGACATACACGGCACGCACCGATGCCGTCGGGGCCAGCGTCCGAGCGTACTGCACGGCGCGCACCACGCCCCGGTGCACGTCGCCGATGAGCACCAGCACCGTGTGCTGAAAGTCGGGGGGCGGCTCCAGGCCTCCCAGCGACAGCTCGGCGGCGACCTCATCGTAGTGCCGGTGCATCAGCATGAACGCGGCCACGAGTACCGGGATCACCAGGACCACGATCCACGCTCCCTCGCTGAACTTCGTGACGGCGAGAGTCACCATCACGATCCCGGTGGCGACGGTGCCGATACCGTTGACGGCGATCCGCCAGCGCCAGCCCTCCCGTCTCGTGCGCCGCCACCGGCGCACCATGCCCGCCTGGGAGATGGTGAACGACATGAACACGCCGACGGCATACAGCGGAAGGAGCGCGTGCGTCTCGCCCTGGAAGACGATGAGCAGCGCGACCGCGAAACCGCTGAGGACCAGGATGCCGTTGGAGAACACGAGCCGGTCGCCCTGGTTGGCGAACTGCCGCGGAATGTAACGGTCGCGGGCGAGAATCGAGGACAGTCGTGGGAAATCGGCGTAGGACGTGTTGGCGGCCAGGAGCAGGATCAGCATCGTGGCCGCCTGCACCGCGTAATAGAAGATCCCCGTCCCGAAAAGTCGCCGCGCCAGCTTCGACACGACCGTCTCGGATTCGCCGGGCACGATGCCGAGATCGAACGCCAGGTAGGTGATGCCAATGAACATCACGATGGAGATGACGCCGAGCCACGTCATCAACGTCGCCGCATTGCGGCCCTCGGGCGGTTTCAGGGCCTGGACCCCGTTCGACACGGCCTCGACTCCCGTGAGCGCGGTACAGCCCGCCGCGTAGGCCCGCAGGAACAGAAAGAGACCGATGCCCTCGAGGCCCGGCGGGTGCGGCTCGTACGGCGCTTCCGGGAGCCGATCGATGATCACGCCGACGAGGCCGTAGCCGACCATGCCCAGAATCGTGACGATGAAGAAGTAAGTCGGTGCCGCGAACAACCGGCCGGACTCGCGCACCCCGCGCAGGTTCCCCACCGCCACCGCGGCGACGGCCAGCACGCCGAAACCCACGCGGTACGGAAGTAGCGCCGGCATCGCCGATGTGAGCGCGGCGATGCCGGCGGCCACCGACACCGAGACGGTGAGGACGTAATCCACGAGCAGGGCGCCGGCGGCCACGAGCGCGGGCAGCGGTCCGAGGTTGTCCTTTGCCACGAGATAGGCGCCGCCGCCCTGCGGGTACGCCTGCACCGTCTGACGGTACGAGACCACCACGATGGCCAGCAGCGCCGAGATCCCGACGGCAATCGGAACCGAGTAACTCAGGGCGGCGCTGCCGGCCAGGATCAGGACCAAGAGGATTTCTTCGGTGGCGTAGGCGTTCGAGGACAGCGGATCCGAGGCAAAGACAGCAAGCGCGACCGTCTTGCTCAAGCGCTCGTGACGTGCCTGCGCGAGCGGCATCGGCGCGCCCACCAGCCATCGCTTCACGAGTGCGAGTCGCATCTCACCGACTCTAGACCGCGCAGGGCGGGCCACGGGAGCACTCGCGCGGATTTTTACGGCGCGTTTACGCCGAGCGGCCGCCTTTTGAGACGGCCTTCACATCGTGTGCGGAATCATCGTGGTCGAGAATGGAGCACGCACGTGTGCAATGAGAAGACCCGGCAGCTCCAGCCCCGCTGGGGCCGTCTCTACGCCATCGTGGCCGGGGGCGCGTTCGGGACTGCGCTCGCCCGGTCGGGGCTGCCCGTGTCGCCACTCCGCGCCGCCGCGCTGGTGGCCATCCCGGCCCTCGTCGCGCTCGCGCTGGCATGGTGGGCGGCCACGAACCGCGTCGCGCTCGAGCTCATCGGCTGGTGCGACTGCGCCGGCGGCAGCGTGACCGTCCGCGTGGTCGGCGCGGAGTCCGTGCCCCGGATCGCCGCGCCCCCGGCGCCGGCCGAGAGGACTACACTCCCGGTGTGACCGGCATTTTGCGAATCCCCTCCGTGTCGAGCGGTGTGGTCGCCGCCGTGGTCGCCGTGGCCGCCGCGACCGCGCTGTCGTGGGCGATGTTCCCGCGGTTCGACCGGAGCACGGCGATCATGACGTACCTCCTGGCCATCGTCGCCGTGGGCGCGCGATACGGGCGACTGGCCGCCATCCTGACCTCGGTCCTCGGGGTGGCCGCGTTCGACTTCTTCTTCGTGCCGCCGTACTACACGTTCGCGGTCGGCGACGCGCAGGCGCTCTCGACGTTCGCGGTGATGCTCGTGGTGGGCCTCGTCATCGGCGGTCTCACCGCGCAGATCCAGCGCCAGGCGCGCGCCGCCACCGACCGCGAGCGGGAGACGGCGGCGCTGGCGGCGATGAATCGTGATCTGGCAGAGGCGACCACCGACGACGCGCTGGCGACCACCGGCGCCCGGCACGTCGGCGAGGCGTTCGACGCCGAGACACGGATCGTGCTCGGCGACACCGACGAGGCGAACGAGACGCGGCCCGGCAGCGTGCGCCTACCGCTGCGGGAGCGGGACCGCCAGGTCGGAACGCTCGACGTGCGCCTGCGCCACCGGCGCCACCTCACCACCGACGGGCATCGCCACCTCGAAGCCTTCGCAGGTCAGATCGCGTTTGCGCTGGCGCGCATCCGCCTCGCCGCCGAGGCCGAGACGGCGCGCGTGGGGGTCGAGACGGAACGGCTGCGCAACGCGCTGCTGACGTCGGTCTCGCACGACTTGCGGACCCCGCTGGCCGCCATCACCGGCGCCGCCACGACGCTGCTCGACGGCGGCGCGCGCATGGACGAGGCCACGCGGCGCGACCTTCTCGACTCGATCCGGGAGGAGACGGAGCGGCTGAACCGACTTGTGCAGAACCTGCTCGAGATGACGCGACTCGAATCGGGCCAGCTGCGATTGCGCCGCGAATGGCACCCGCTCGAGGAGGTGATCGGAGCGGCGCTCGCACGCTTCGGCGAGCGCCCCGTCACCCTCACGATCCCGCGCAACCTGCCGCTCGTTCCCATCGACGATGTCCTGATCGAGCAGGTCATGGTGAATCTCCTCGACAACGCCGTGAAGTACACGCCGCCGGGCAGCCCGATCCGAATCCTGGCCACGGCCACCGACGAGAGCGTGAGCGTCGAGGTGGCCGATTCCGGTCCGGGCTTGCCGCCGGGCGCCGAGCAGCGCGTCTTCGAGAAGTTCTACCGCGTCGACGGCAACGGTCTGCACGGCACCGGCCTCGGCCTGGCGATCTGTCGCGGCATCGTCCACGCCCACGGCGGTCGCATCTGGGCCCAAAATCTTCCCGAGGGCGGCGTGGCGTTTCTCTTCACCCTGCCCTTGACCGGCACGCCGCCGCCGGCGCTCCCGACCGATGCCTGAGCCCATCGTCGTCCTCATCGAGGACGAGCCGCAGATCCGCCGCTTTCTCCGCGCGACGCTGACCAGCGAGGGCTACCGGCTGTTCGAGGCGACCACGGGCGCCGACGGTCTCATGCAGGCAACGTCCCGGCAAGCTGACGTCGTGATCGTCGATCTCGGGCTGCCGGACATGGACGGCCTGGAGGTGATCCGCCGGCTGCGCGCGTGGCGCCCCGTCCCGATCATCGTGCTCTCGGCGCGCGGGCAAGAACGTGACAAGGTTGCCGCGCTCGACGCCGGCGCCGATGATTACGTCAGCAAGCCGTTCGGCTCCGGCGAGCTGCTCGCGCGCATCCGCGTCGCCCTGCGCCACGCGGCCGGCGCCGCGCAGGGCCACGACGGCCGCGCGTTCCGGGTAGGCGATCTCGAGGTGGATCTGATGCGCCGCCACGTCGCGATCTCCGGCGTCGAGGTGCGCCTCACGCCCATCGAGTATCGTCTGCTCGCCACGCTGGTTACGCATGCGGGCAAGGTGCTGACGCACCAGCAGCTGCTCCACGAGGTGTGGGGGCCGAACCACGGCGACCAGGCGCATTACGTTCGCGTGTACATGGCCCACCTGCGCAGCAAGCTCGAGGCCGAGCCCGCGCGGCCTCGCTATCTGCGGACGGAGCCCGGGGTGGGCTACCGGCTCGTCGTCGACTGAGCGACCACCCGCAGCGCGAGCTCGATCGCGCGGATGATGAGGGGCACGTCCATGCTCGGCTGGTCGAGGCCGGAGGCGACGACCATCGCGGGCGACAGCGGCAGGTGGATGAAGCCGGCCGGCGTGCGGAGGCCGCGCGACTCGAGCAGGTGCCGAGTCGTGTAGAACGTCTGATTGCAGAGATAGGTCCCGGCGCTGCTGGACAGGTACGCCGGCACGCCCTCCGCGCCGAGCGCCTCCCGGATGGCCTCGAGCGGCAGCGTGCTGAAGTACGCGGCCGGCCCTCCCGCCACGCAGGGCTCGCCGGCGGCGCGGTAGCCGGCGTTGTCGGCGATCTCGAAGTCCATCACGTTCACGGCGACCCTCTCGAGCGCGAGGCGCGCGCGTCCCCCGGCGAGGCCGAGATGCACGATCGCGCGCGGCGCGACGTCGCGCACCAGCTGGTTGACGAGGGCGGCCGCGCGCGCGTGGTGCACCGGCAGGATCGCGCCATAGATGGCGACGTCGCCGACGGTGCGCCGGTGCAGCGCTTCGGCCACCTCGGCCGAGGGATTGTGCTTGTAGCCGCCGAACGGCTCGAAGCCGGTGAGCAGGATCATCCGCTGGCTCCCTGCACGAGCTCGCTCGCCAGCGTGCGAGCGACGCCATGCCAGTCGGCGCCCGCCGTCTGCAGCGTCACGCGGCTGCCCGCCGCCTCCTCCACCGCCGACAGCGTGAGCCGCGCGCCCGTCGGCAGGCGTGCCTCGAGCGTGCCTTCGTCGACGTCACAGCGCACGACGCGGGCGCCGAAGTGGCGGAGCACCGCGGTGCTCTGCAGGAGCACGTCCACAGGCGCCGTGCTCACGGAGACGGAGCGCGAGCGGCGCGGTCGCAGCCAGCGGGGCAATCGGAGCGGCACGGCCTCAGAGTAGCAGCGGACGGCGCCGGTGCGCTATCGTACCCGCCATGAGCGAACCCCAGGAGATCCTCGTCGAGCAGGACGGCCGCGTGGTGACGATCACCTTCAATCGCCCCGAAGCCCGGAACGCCATGACCTTCGAGATGTACGAGCGGCTGCACGACCTGTGCGAGCGCTTCGACAAGGACGCCGGTGTCCGCGTGCTCGTGCTCACCGGCGCCGGCGACAAGGCCTTCGTCAGCGGCACCGACATCCGGCAGTTCCTCGCCTTCAAGACGAAGGAAGACGCGCTCGGGTACGAGTCGCGGATCACGCGCGTGCTAAGCCGCATCCACGCGATGACCAAGCCGACCATCGCGATGATCCAGGGCGACGCCGTCGGCGGCGGCATGTTCATGTCGCTGGCGTGCGACCTGCGGCTGGCCGCCGACCACGCGCGCTTTGGCGCCCCGGTGGCTCGCACGCTCGGCAATTTTGCGGCGCCGTTCAGCCTCGGGCTGCTGGCGGCCACCGTCGGGCCGATCCGCGCGCGGGAAATCGTGCTCACGGCCCGCCTCGTCGATGCCGCCGAGGCAAAGGCGATCGGGCTCGTCGAGCAGGTACACCCGGCCGCTGAGCTGCGAGCGAAGGTGAAGGAGCTGGCGAGCCGGATCTCGGAGCTGGCGCCACTGACGGTGGCCGCCACCAAGGAAGCCGTGCGCCGCATGCTGGCGGCCACCTCGCCCGGCAGTCTCGAGGATCTTCTGCTGTCCTGCTACCTGAGCGAGGATTTCCAGGAAGGCGTACGCGCCTTCCTGGAGAAGCGCAAGGCGAACTGGCAGGGACGCTGAGCTACGCCGCGCGGCGGCCGGACCGCTCGCGGAAGCGCTCGATGGCCGCCAGCGCCGTCGCCACCTGCAGCGTACGGTCGACGACCCCGCGCGAGCGCTCGGCGATCTCGCGGACCGGGCGGTTGCGCTGTAGCAGCACTCCGACCGCGAAGGCGGCGCCGAGCGTCACGAACGGCAGCCAGCCTCGGCGCTGCAGGCCGTTGACGGCGTCGGTCAGCGCGCGGCCGGCGAGGTTGATGTCCTGCCGGATTTCAAGCGGGTCTCGGCCCATCGCCACGTCTCCTTGATCGTCGCCCGTGTCCGGGCCAGCATCACGACGTTACGCACTCGGTAGACCGCCCACGCGATGGCCGCCCCCGACAGCAGCGCGCCGCCACCACCGGCGATGAGGAGCGGCCGCCAGTTGCCGTCGAAGGCCGGCGCCAGCGCCGCCGACAGGAGGAGAACGAGCGACGTGACCAGGGTGACGGTGGCGGCGACGGCAACGCCGATGGCAATGCCGGCCGAGGTCGCCGTGGCCTTGATCTCGGCGATCGCGAGCTCCAGCTTGAGCCGCGCGAGATGGCCGAGGCCCTCCTGGACCGATTCGACGTTTCGCAGCGCGCGCCGCGGGAACGGCAGGACGGTGCCCGGGGCGCGCTCGGCCTCGCCGGGCTCCTGCTCGCCCTCCACCTTGGCGTCCGGCGCGCCGCGGCGGGCGGCCGCGTGCTCGATCTCGGAGTTGACCTCGGCGCCGAGCAGCAGCGCCATCCCGCTCAGGTACAGCCACAGCATCAACAGGATGACGCCGCCGATCGAGCCGTAGGTCGCGTTGTAGTTCGCGAAGTTCGTCACGTAGAAGCGCAGCGCGAACGAGGCGACGAGCCAGAGCACGAGGGCCACCGCCGAGCCCGGCGTCACCCAGCGCCAGTGCTGCTCGACGTTCGGCGCCAGGTAGTAGACGAGGCCGATGCCGATGGCGACCAGGACCATGATCACGGGGATGCTCACGATATTCCACACGAAGGTGAAGACCGCGCCCAGCCCGACCGCTCCCGCGACCGTCTCACCGATCTTCGGCCCGAACGCGACGAGGATGAGGGCGCTGAGGATGAACACGGAGAAGCCCAGCGTGAGGCCGATCGCGAGCAGCTTGGTCTTCCACCACGGCCGCGTCTCCTTGACGTCGTACGCGACGTTCAGGGCGCTCATGATCGACGACATCCCGTTGCTGCCGGCCCACAGCGCGCCGAGCACGCCGATCGAGAGGAGGCCTCCGCCCGCACCGGCCACGATCTCGTTCAGCGTCTTCTGGATGATCGACGCGGCGTCACCGGGCATCGCCTGGGCGACGTAGCCCATCAGCCGGTCCATCAGATCGGGGATCGGCAGCAGGCCGAGCAGCGCGGTCAGGAACAGCAGCGCGGGGAACAGCGCGAACAGGAAGTAATACGCGAGCGCGGCCGCCCGGTCGGCGACCTCGTCCGTGGAGAACTCGGACCACACGCGCTTGCCGAGCTCCACGACACCGAGGCCGCCGAGCTTCCAGGGAGACACGTCTGACGCCATCGCTTGAAGCCCAATGCAGCGCTCATGCCGCCGAGGTCGCTATCGCGGCGGCCAGGCGCAGATCCACGCGAAACAAGGCGTTCTCGAGAAATGCCTCGAACGCATGGCGGGCGGCGCGGCGCTCGCCGAGCCCCAGGCGGGCAAGCGCCTCCACGCCGGCCGTCTCCCGCTCCCGGCGCGCCGCGCGTGACGCGGCGCAGAGCGCGAGCGCCTCCCGATAGCGACCGCCGGCCACCTCGACGGCGGCGAGACGGCGCATCACGGCCGCCGCGAGCTGCCGCTGTCCGCTCGGCGCGCCGGCGGCCAGATAGAGCTCGTGCCATTCTCCGAGCGTGGCGCGGACGGCCGCGTCGTCGCCGAGCTCGTGCTCGATCTCGTAGCGCTGCAGCAGGAGCGCCGCGCGCGCCGCTCGACGACCGCTGGCGAGGGCGGCGTCGACGGCCTGCAGGGCGCCACGCCGGGCGCGCTCGAGCAGCGCCGGCGCGCGCGGGTCGCGCAGGACCTCCGGGTGGGCGGTCAGGACAGAGGCCGCGTCGTCGAATCGCTCGCGGTCGAGGAGCGTCTCCGTGTAGCGAACCCGATCCCGGTGGCGCAGCGTACCGAGCCACAGCCTGAAGGGCAGGCCCAGCTGCTCCGCTGGCGGCTCCAGCACGGCGAGGGCCGCCCGCGGACCGCGCGTTCCGAGCATCACCCGCGCGAGATGGAGCAGCGCGCGCGCGCCGAACGACTCCCCGAGCTCGGCCGCCAGCTCCACGAGACGTGTGGACGGCGCGCCCTCGCTCTCGACCCACCGCGTGAGCTCGATGTACCCGGCGACGAGCCGGTTATGCGGCGCCAGGCTGGCCGCCGCCGCCAGCGCGTCTCGCGCGCCCGTCACGTCGTCGGCGTCGAGCCGCAGGATTCCCCGATGGAGCGGAAAGACGAACGACGCGGGCGCGAGCCTGATGGCGACGCCCAGCGCGCGGTCGGCCTCGGCCAGTCGCTCCTGCTCCGCGAGCGCATGCGCCAGGTACAGGTGCAGGTGCGGATTGCGCGGCGTGCGCGCGATGGCCGCGCCGAAGGACGCCTCGGCCGCCGCATGATCGCCGCGCGAGAGCGCCCGCTGGCCGCGCGAGAGCAACCGCTCGGTGCGGCCGAACATGCCGGCATTTTACTGTACGATCGGGCCGCGGCCGAAGGACGCCGCGCGAAAGGAGCCGTGCATGGCGGCGTTTGCCGAGTACGAGCGCTACGACGGAGTGGGGCTGGCGGGACTGGTGAAAGCAGGGCACGTGACGCCGGAGGAGCTGCTCGACGCGGCGATCGCGCGCGTCGAGGCGCGCAACCCGGTCGTGAATGCGGTCACCATGCCGCTGCACGACTACGCCCGGCGCGCGCTCGCGGTCGGTCTGCCGGACGGCCCGTTCCGCGGCGTGCCGTTCCTCATGAAAGACCTCACCGCCCCGGTGGCGGACGTGCCGATGACGCGGTCGTGCCGCTACTATGCCGACGCCCCGGTGCCGACCGCGGACAGCGTTCACGTGGAGCGACTGAAGCGGGCCGGCCTCGTCATCTTCGGCCGGACGAACACGTGCGAGCTCGGCCTGTCGCTCACCTGCGAGCCGCAGCTCCACGGCCCGACCCGCAATCCCTGGGATCCCGCGCGCATCTCGGGCGGCTCCAGCGGTGGCGCGGCGGCCGCCGTGGGCGCCCGCATGCTGCCGATGGCGCACGCCACCGACGGCTTCGGCTCGATCCGCGCCCCGGCCGCGTGCTGCGGGCTCGTGGGACTGAAGCCGACGCGTGCGCGGAACACGTTCGCCCCCTACACGGGCGAGGGACTCGGCGGCCTCTCCGCCGAGCACGCGGTCACCCTCAGCGTGCGCGACTCCGCGGCGCTGCTGGACGCGACGGCCGGCGCCGGCGCGGGCGATCCGTACGTGGCGCCGCCGCCCGCGCGGGCGTTTCAGAGCGAGGTCGGCGCCGATCCCGGACGCTTGCGGATCGCCTTCACGAACGTGGCGCCGAACGGCGCCAAGGTCGAGGCCGAGAGCCTGCGCGCGCTGGCGGAGACGGCGAAGCTCTGCGCCGATCTCGGTCACGACGTCGAGGAAGCCAACCCGATCATCGAGGGCGACGCAGTGGTCCCCACGTTCCTCACGCTCGCCACGGCCAACACCGTCATCAACCTCGCCGGCAATCCGGCCAAGGGCCGTTCGGCACGCGAGGACGAGGTCGAGCGAATCACGTGGGCGACGGCCAAGCGCGGCGAGCACGTCACCGCCGCCGACTACGTGCGCGCCACGCAGACGGCGCATCGGCTCGGCCGTCAGATGGCCGCCTTCCATACAGCGTGGGACGTGCTGCTCACGCCCGGGCTCGCATCGCTGCCGGTACCGCTCGGGTACATCGACATGATGATGGACGACTTCGACGAGTACTGGCGCCGGGTGTTCCACTTCTCGCCGTTCACGGTGTGGTTCAACATCACCGGACAGCCGGCGATGATGCTGCCGCTCGGCCGGGCATCCAGTGGCATTCCGATGGCGACGCAGCTCGTCGGCCGCTACGGCGACGAGGCAACGCTCTTCCGCCTGGCCGCGCAGCTCGAGGCGGCGCGGCCGTGGTTCGATCGGAAGCCCGCACTGGCGATGTGAGAAGCCGCTTCGGGTTCAAGATGGCACGAGCGCGACAGGCTGCGCGGCACCCGCGACGCCGTCCCTCGGAAAATCCTGGAATTTCGCCTGGCTCGGAATCTGCTGCGCCGGTGACCGCCGACCGACGATGCCCCGCAGTCAGGGACCCCGGTGGCGGGAGGGGGTGCAGACGATGGCGGACATGTTCAAGTGCCCGAAGTGCGGCAAGACCTCGCCGAAGTTCACGAATTGCTGCGGCACGCCGATGAAGAAGAACGTCTAGCTGGGCCGACGTGCCCAACGCGGGAGCGCCCCGGGACGGCCGGGGCGCTCCTCGACTCACACCTGGAAGCGAAACCCCTCGGTGCTTCGGACGATGTAGCCCGGCTCGGGAAAGTGCGCCGCGAGGATGAGGACGCCACTGTCGGCGTGGCGCTCGACGAACTCACGCCGTGTCTCGGCGGCGCGCGCGTCGTCGTAGCAGAATCGGCTCGACCACTGCGGCTCCGCCACTTGCACCACCCGATGCATGAGATCGCCCGAGAACACCGCCTCCCCCGCACGCGTCGTGAGTCGAACACTGACGTGGCCGGGCGTGTGACCGACCGACGGCTCGAAGCGCAGCCACGGATCGATCCGATGAGTCGCCTCGACCAGCTCGGCTTGCGCGGCGGCCACGACGGGCAGCACGCTGTCGTCGATGCAGCCGGATTCGTCGCCGCCGCGCGCGCTCTCGTGCTTCCAGAACGACCATTCCTCGCCGGCGAAGACGTAGCGGGCCCGCGGAAAGGTCGGGGCCCAGCGGCCGTCGACGAGCCGCGTGTTCCAGCCGACGTGATCGACGTGCATGTGCGTGATGACGACGACATCGACCTGCTCCGGCGTGACGCCGGCCGCCTTCAGATTGTCGAGGAACGCGCCCTGGCGTAAATTCCAGAGCGCATTGTCGCGCCGCTTGTCGTTGCCGACGCCCGTGTCGATCAGGACCACGTGCTCGGGCGTCCGGACGATCCACGTCCCGATCCGGGAGCCGAGGTCGCCGGTGGTGTCGTCCCAGAACGGCGCGAGCCAACCCCGGTGACGGGCAAGCGTCTCCGGCGTCGACGCGGGCAGCATCGAGGCTGTCGGAAACGTCGAGCGCCCGATCTCCACCACGCGGGTCACGGTGACGTCGCCGAGGGTGAGCGAGGTCATCGGTCGCCTCCGTTCACGACGTGGGCAGCAGCTTCAGCAGCGGCTCGAGATGCTTCGGATCCGGAAGCAGCCGGCCAACGCCGTGCGCGTGCACGGCGGCCACGATGGCCTCGTTGAACGGCGTCGGCACCCCGACCGTCTGCCCCTGGGTAACCACGTAGCCGTTCAGGAAATCGATCTCGGTCCGCCGACGCTTCATCACGTCTTGCAGGAGCGACGGCCGGCCACCGGTGCGACGCTTCGCCTCGGCGGCCAGGTCCGCCTCCACGTCCGCGAGCCCGCGCCCCTCGGCGGCGTCGACGATGCGCTGGGCGGCGATGCCGATGAGCGGCTCGATCTCGTGGCCGAGCGCGCGGCCCACCCGCACCGCCTCGGCTCCGAGCTGGATCGCGATCCGCCTCGGCCCGGGCTCGAGCCGGATCTCGGCCGAGCCGAGACCGCTCAGCCCGGCCAGCGCGTTGCCCATGCAGTTGACGGCGAGCTTCGACCACCGTTCGCCCCAGAGATTCGTGGTGACGTGGGTCGGCGCCACACCACTCAGGATCTTCGCGAGCGCCTGCGCCCGTGGCGTGTCGCGGCCATCGAGCTCGCCGATCTTGAAGCCGACGCTCGTGGTGTCGGTCCGGATCGCGTGGCCCGGCTCGTACATGCCGGCGCTGATCACGATGACGCAGCCGAGCGTGCGCCCGCGGCCGACGACGGCGGCGACGCGCTCGTCGTTCACCCCGTTCTGGAAGTCGACGACGACCCCGTCCGGCTCGCGCAGATAGGAGGCCGCCAGCTGGGCCGCCCACTCCGTGTCGTAACTCTTGACGGCCAGGAAGATGGCGTCGAAGGGCTCGCCGATGGACTGCAGCTCGTGCAGATGCAGCGCGCGCACGGGAATCGCATGCTCGCCGCAGGTGCCCGACAGCCGCAGGCCGTGTGTCTTCATTGCGTCGACGTGCGCGGGCCACTGGTCGACCAGCGTCACGTCCACGCCGGCCTTGGTGAGCATGCCGCCAACGACGGAGCCGATGGCGCCCGACCCCAGGATTGCGATCCGCATGTCAGCCTCCCGGGGGCGGAGTCTATCACCTCGCACGTATCGGCAGACGCGCGTCGGGTCGTCGTCAGCGGGAGGTTTGTGCGACGCGCCAGGCTGCTCGGCAGCAGAGACAGCGCGGCGTGCAGCCTCGGTGGCAAGCTGATCGTGCAGGCGATCTGGTACGGCTCGACGCGCACGCCCTTCACGTGGGACTTTTTCCATGAGCTGGTGACGAAGGCGGCCTACGACGGCGTCCTCGATTGTCGCGTGTTGCTCTCGCGGCACGATGCCGCCGTCGTCGTGACGATCTTCGCCGGATGGCCCGCGCGTCGGCGCCGTGACCACCCGTGGGACGAGGCGGCCGGGTTTCGTCCCGGCGATGACGTCATCGGCGCACGGCGGGCCGAGGATCGCTCGGCGCCGCCGACCCCGTGTGGCTGCCGTTTCTCGGTGTCCTTCTCCGGCGGCGAGGAGGATCTCCTCGCCATCGGACGGCGTGGCTTCGCCGCCGCCTGCCGGATGCGGCGCGGCGGAGCCGAGCGGTGCTCGCCCGCACCCCGAGCCGGCGTCAGCGCGCCGCGGCGCTGCTGGCGCGCGGGCCGGGCTCCCGTGGGTGCTCAGAGACCGGCGGGTCGTGCCTCCAGATGCGGGTCGTGCCTCCATATGTCGTGCCTCCATATATAGAGGAGGCGCTGCGGACTATAAAGGAGGCGCTGCGGAAGCTGGACGGCGCGAGCTACGCCGAGCGACGGCGCCGCCGGCGCGGCGTGGCGGACTCCGGCGTCGCCTCGGGGCTGGCCTCCGGCTCGAGCAACCGCTTGGCCAGATAGTACTTCTTGGGACGCCGGCGCTCGACGCGCCCGCGCTCGCGATCGCGCTCGATCTGCCGCTCGACGGCGGCGAAGGCCTGTTCGAAGGCCAGCCGCGCGTCGGCCGCGACCGTATCGGCGTGGAGCTCCGGGCGATGCGGGACATCGATCGTGAGCGAGCAGCGGATGTCAACGCCGCCTTTCGAGCCGTTCTCGTCGCTGAACTGCACGCGAGTGCCGGTGGCGGCGACCTGCAACCGCTCGAGCGTGTTGGTGACCTTGCCCGAAATCAGCGTCCGGAGCGCCCGATCGTCACCGAGTCCCTCGATCACCACTGACATGGCGGTCTCCTCCCAGCAATCTACATGCCTCCCAGCAATCTACATGCCGGGGAGGCCTGTGGCACCCGTGTTGCTGCCGTTCGGGCCCAAGGGGGTGATGCACGTGATCACATTCGGAATAGCGTGGGCTCAGTCACCGACACCGCCCGTCACACCGGCCACTCCCGGCGCCGGCACGGCGGCGCAGGGTGGGGGCATGGCGGCCGCCGGTTTCTTCGTCGTCATCGGCCTGCTCATCCTCGTCGGCATCGCGGTGAAGCTGTACGATCGGAAGCGAAAGCGTGACGCGGAGGCGGTGCACCTGCAGGCGCAGGTGTCCGACGCCCTCATGCGGGACGCGGGGCTGGCCGGGCTGTTACTCACCCCGACCGCTCATCTGCGCGGCCGCGAGGCAATCGTCGAGATCTCGGGTGAAGTGCCGGACGAGATCGCTCGTGAGACGGCGCTTCGTATTGCGCGCGAGGAGGCAGCGCGCATCCGTCCAGACGTTCGCATCGAAGATCACGTCCGCGTGAGCGCGCTGCGAGCGGCCTAGGGCCGTCCCGCCAGCGCGCGCACCAGCTGGGCCAGGTGGTTCTCGTCGTGCCACGCCATCACGGTGAGGAAGTCGTCGATCGTGCGGCGCCCACGCGAGTCCACCTGGTATCCAGCTCGCTGCCAGCCCGCCGACGGAAGCTCCTCGAGCAAGCGCAGCGTCTCCGTCCGCCGCACGCCGAACGCGGCGGCGGCGGCGTCCGCATCATGTCGCAGGTACTGGCGCTCGATGGCCCATCGCCCCGGATGCGTCGCCGGAAACCGCGGCTCGTCGGCGGCCACGATCAGAGCCATCCGATCGTGGAACGACTCCTCGAGATCGCGCAGATGGCACACGACCTCGACCGCGGCCCAGGCGTCCGGCGACGGCCGTCGGGCGAGCGTTGCGGCGTCGACGCCGCGCACGAGCGCGGGCAGCTCGTCGCGTGTCGCAGACAGGCGCTCGATCCGCACGGCGCGTGAGCGCCGACCCCACGCCGCGATTTCCGATGTTACGTCGCTCACCGTGCCGTCTCCGCCGGCAATGGCATTTCGCGTTCAGCGGCTCGCGGGCCTTGGAGGTGCGGCCCCGTCACCGGAGATCATCGTTATCCGCCCCGCAGCCACGCTGAGCTCGGCCGCCACCGGCCGGTGCCGCGCCCGGCCGGTGGTCGGGCTCGGGCTCCTCGGGTAGGATAGGGCGACTTCGACCGGGAGGCGCGATGCCGGAATCGATTCCTGCCCCGCTCATCATCGACACGGTGAAGGACACCTTCAAGGAAGCGCGCGCCGCGCTCGCGAAGGAAGGCGTCAAGTCGCGGCACGATCACCTCGGCTGGATCCTCAGCGTGCCCGACACACACCAGAAGAGCGTGCTGGCCGCGCTCGACAAGGAGCGCGCGCTTCGCGTCCTGACGTGCTCGACCGAGGACGAGGCGAACGCGATCGCGGCCGGATTGTGGATCGGTGGCGAGCCGGTGATGGTCATGATCCAGCACGCCGGCCTGTACGCATCGATCAACACGCTGCGCGGGGTGGCCATCGACGGCCGTGTCCCCGTGTTCTACATGATCGGGCTTCTGAGCCGCGAGAGGGACAAGGACCCGCGTGAGTCACGCCACTCGATGGTGCGGTACTGCGAGCCGCTGCTCGACCTCTTCGACGTGCCGCACGCGCGCCTCGAAGGCCCCAACGACGTGCACCGCATCCCGGAGTACTACCGGCTGAGTCGCGAGCGGCGCGGACCGGCGGCCGTGCTGGTGGGACTGGAGACGAGCTGATGGCGATGAAGCCCGAGGCGATCCTGCGACTCATCGCCGCCAGGCGCGGCGACGCCATCTGCGTACCGACCATGACCACCGCCCCCGCGTGGCGCACGCTCGCCTTCGACGATCTCTCGATCGGCTGTGTCGGCTTCATGGGCGGGGCCTCGTCGCTCGGTCTCGGCCTGGCGCTGGCGCACCCGGAGCGACGCGTGCTCGTCTTCGACGGCGATGGCTCACTGCTGATGCAGCTCGGCGCGCTCGCCACCAACGCCGGCGCCGCCGCGCGTAACTTCGTGCACTTCCTGTTCAAGAACAACGTCTATCACACCTCGGGCGCCCAGGAGATCCCGGGCGGCGACGGCGTGGACTTCGTGATGATGGCCAAGGGCGCCGGCTACCGCGAGGCCTTCGCGCTCCACGAGCTCGACGACCTCGAGCGTCGTCTCCCGCACATCCTCACCGCCCCCGGCCCCCTCTTCGTCCAACTCCACACCACTCTCGCGGACCAAACCCCCATGACGGCCGGCATGGGCGTCCCCTTCCCCACGCAAGTCGACGCCCTCCACTCCCGCCTCATCGCCCTCGACTCGGTACGCTAGGCGCCGGAGGGCGCGGGCACGGAGCACGGGTCGCGCACGCAGCACACCTCGCCGCCGCCGCGCCCGCGCGCCGGTCCGGTTAGAGGCGGAGATCCGAAGACGTGATGCGACGAACGCCGGCGGTGGCCATGTCGGTCCATGCTTTGCCGAGGGAGCCGCCGGCGTCGATCCCGCGCGTCGCGTCCTCGATCACGAATGCGTCGAAGCCGGCGCGGCGCGCGTCGAGCGCCGACCACGCAACGCAGAAGTCGGTGGCGAGACCGACGAGGAAGACGCGCTTGAAGCCGCGCTCCTGGAGATAGCCGGTGAGCCCGGTCTTCGTCTTGCGATCGGCCTCGAGGAAGGCCGAGTAGGAGTCGACGTGCTGGCGATAGCCCTTGCGGATGATCAGCTGCGCGTGCGGAATCCGCAGCTCCTTGTGCACCTCGGCGTCGGCGGTGCCCTGGATACAGTGATCTGGCCACAGCACCTGGGTGCCGTAGGGCAGCGTCACCGTGTCGAACGGCTTCTTGCCTGGATGGCTCGACGCGAACGAGATGTGGCCCGGGGTGTGCCAGTCCTGCGTGATCACGACGTTGCGGAAGGCGGGGGCGAGACGATTGATGATCGGGATGATCTTGTCGCCCTCCGGCACCGGCAGTGTGCCGCCCGGGAGAAAGCAGTTCTGCACGTCGATGACGGCGAGCACGTCGTCGTCGCCGGGCGCGATGCGGCTCTGGGCGCGCACGACGGCGGGGACGGCGGCCAGCGCGATGGCGCCGGCGAGAAGCGTGATCAGGTCGCGGCGATGCAGCGTGCTCATGGCGGCCTCCTGGGGTGATGTGCGGCTACGCTAGCGCCGGCCCGCGCCGGAGACAAGCGGCGCCCGCCTTGACAAGTTATTTTCCGGGGATAAAGTTTCTCCGTATGGCTCGTGTCCCGTCGCGCACGCGCATGGAGATGTTCGTGGCGCGCTGTCGCGCGGCGGCGCTCGCCGTCACGCCGCAGCGTCTGGCCATCTTCCGTGAGCTGGCCGCCACCACGCGCCACCCGAGCGCGGAGGAGCTGCACGCCGCCGTGCGCCGCGAGATGCCGACGCTCTCGCTGGCCACCGTCTACAAGACGCTCGACACCCTGGCGGAGATCGGCGCCGTGCGCCCGGTGTCGCGGCTCGGCGCGCGCGGTCGCTGGGACGCCAACCTCGGTCCGCACCATCACCTGATCTGCACCGAGTGCGGTGACGTCAGCGACGTGACGGAGCCGGCGCTCGACGCCGCCGCGGGACCGGCGCGGCACGTGGCCGCCCGTCATGGCTTCGCGGTCGCCGGTCACGCGGTCGAGATCTTCGGTCGATGCGCCGCGTGTCGCCGCGCACGATCCACAACGGTAGTCCACCCCACCGATCACGAAGGGAGACCCAGATGGCCGAAACGATGACCATGGGGCTCAAGCTCGGGCAGCGTGTGCCCGACTTCGAGCTCGCCACCTATGAGCCCACCAAGGGCGACTTCGGCAAGTTCAGCCTGAAGGATCAAATCGCCAACAAACGGTGGACGATCCTCTTCTTCTACCCGGCGGACTTCACCTTCGTCTGAGCGACCGAGTTCGCTGCTCTGGCAGAGCAGCACGAGCGGTTCCAGAAGATGGGCGCCGATATCGTCACCGTGAGCACGGACACGCAGTTCACGCACCTGGCGTGGCAGCGCAGCGAGAAGGAGCTGGCGAACGTCAAGTACTCGATGGGCGCCGATCCCACCGGGGCGGTGTCGCGGATGTTCGGTGTCTACAACGAGGACAACGGCCTCGATCTCCGCGGGACGTTCCTCATCAGCCCCGAGGGCAAGCTGATGGGAATGGAGATGAACTTCTACAACCTCGGCCGGAACATCGACGAGCTGATGCGGAAGTTCAAGGCCAACATCTACATGATGAAGAAGGGCGGCAACGAAGTCTGCCCGTCGAAGTGGAAGGACGAGGGTGACAAGACGCTCGTCAATCCCGGCGCCAAGATGGTCGGCAAGGTCCACGAGGCGCTGCAAGGCTCCTGATCCTGTTTGACTGCCCACGCGGGCTGACCTAGGCTCGCCCGCGTGGGCTACGTCGAGCGTCACCTCCTGCCGCGCGAGCGTCTGCTCTACACCACTCGCCTGCACTGGGGACTCTTCGCCAAGCCCGTGCTGGCCATGCTCGGCGGCGTCGTCTTGACGTGGGCGCTCTATTCCCGGGCGCTCGATCCGCCGTGGCTCTGGCAGGTGGGCGTCGTGGTGGCCGGATGCGGCGTCATCTGGCTCGCCGTGCGCTGGATCGAGTGGGAAACGTCCGAGTTCGCGGTGACCTCCGTGCGATTGATCTTCAAGGTGGGGCTCGTCGCGCGCTATACCACCGAGCTCCTGCTGTCGAAGGTCGAGTCCATCTCCGTCACCCAGGGGCCGGTCGGCCGGATTCTCAACTATGGCGATCTCACCGTGACCGGCACCGGCGCCGTGCGCGAGGTGTTTCCGCGCGTGCACGACCCGGTGGGCTTCCGGAACGCCGTGCAGCACGCGTCGGCGCGTCCCGTCAACGCCGAGTGAAGTTCGACGTCGCCATCCTCGCCAGCGAGCCGCTGCCGGCCATCGTCCGCCAGGTGCAGCTCGCCGAGCGGCTCGGGTACGACACGGCCTGGATCACCGACACGCACCTCGTCTGCCGCGAGCTCTGGGTGACGCTCGCGGCATGTGCCGCGGCAACCACCCGCATTGGCCTCGGCCCCGGCGTCACCGTCCCGCACTCCCGCCACGTGTCGGTGACCGCGAGCGCGATCGCCTCGCTGCACGAGCTCGCGCCAGGTCGCGTCGTGCTCGGCGTCGGCACCGGCGGGAGCAGCGCGCAGACGATGGGGCTGCGGCTCGAGCAGGTCGGCCGCGCCTCCACGCTCGAGACGACGGCCATCGCGCTTCGTCGCCTGCTCGCCGGCGAGAGCGTCCGCTTCGAGACGGGCATCGACGGTCGTCTGGCGTGGCTGCGCGATCGGCCCCGGATCCCGCTCTACCTGGCCGGCTCCGGCCCCCGCATGCTGGAGACGGCCGGCCGGCTCGGCGACGGCGCCATCGTCTATGCGACCGTGCAGCCCGACGTGCTCCGTCCCGCGCTCGCCCACGTCGCCAAGGGTGCCCGGGCCGGGGGGCGTGCGCCCGAAGAGATCGCCGTGGCGCTGTGGGCGCCAATGTCCATCGGCCGCGACGGCGCCCTCGCCCGCGATCATGCGCGCGGCCGTGTCGCGTCCGCCTGCCGTCACCCGCTCCCCGTGCGTCTGTCGGACGAAGACGAAGCCGCCATGCGCCGCGTGCGCGAGGGGTACGACGCCTACGAGCACGCGACGGCTGGCTCGCGTCATCGGGCGCTCGTGACTGATCGCCTCGTGGACCTCATGGCGCTCGCCGGGACGCCGGACGACGTGCGCGAGCAGGTCGAGCGACTGACCTCCCTGTCCGGCCTGTCGCGGGTGATCGCGTTCCCCCAGGTGCCCGAGGCGGGCCTCCCCGCCCGGGAGGCGATCCTCACGATGTTCGCCGACGAGGTGATGGCGCG
>Ga0075421_100001809_pt1 | contig 25205 bp, 17 predicted proteins | sample SoiMetdeltSBSDD5_FD_75292 | JGI IMG/M metagenome (GOLD analysis project Ga0075421, IMG submission 75292) | Bulk soil microbial communities from a Populus tree surrounding site in Tennessee, USA - Soil MetaG P. deltoides SBSDD5 | ecosystem: Environmental > Terrestrial > Soil > Tree plantation... | reverse complement strand
CGCCGGCTCCAGTAGCCGTCCCCTTCCCAACTGGATTCTCATGAAGGTGCATGAGATGGCTGATCTCGAGCTGCTGGAACAGACATTTCCCGGCGGACGGCCCACTTCCTCCGGCAAACACCTCCAGTGGGACATCCTGTTCATCCGAGTCCACGCTACCGACTGAGTCTCCTTACGCCTCCCCAATCATTCGCCCTGAAACGTTTCTACAGTATCCTGACCTGGGTTGGCCGGACGCTTACGCTCAAAGGCCTACCGGGACCTCAGAGGCGACGTCCAAGCGGAGTTCAGCCCATCCCCTTCAGTCCGGAGTTGTCGGGAAACCGGATTCCCTATGTGGCGACACGACATATGGCGACAGGTAATTCCGGATGGCGGGCCCGCGGCGCCTGGATAGCGCCGAAGACCCGGCCCATCACTCCAAAAATCAGTAAGCTGCCACTACCCAGACCCCCGCCGCATGCCAGCCGCTATTTGCTCCGGAAATGGTTTGAACTCCCGTGTAAGCGACCTTTGGCCCGATAAAGCTGGGTTTGAACTCCAGGAAGAAGTACAGCGTAAGCCCGGTACCATTCTCGAATTTACTCACGCCAGACACGTAACATTGGCTATTCTCTGCCACACCAGCCGTACCCTGTGTTATTGCAGGCAGGAGCGCCGTATTGTTGTCGTTAACCAGGTAAAGCAGGTTATTTGCGTGATCGTAGCCGAAATAACAGGCCTGATTCCCATCGAGAGCGCTGTTAAAGAGGAACTGCATTGTGCGTAGATTGGAGCTGCTCGTTCGCATCATAGTAGCTGACGGAATACAGACGGCCCGATCCCCAGCCTTCACTTGGAGATACGCCATTGGTTAGTGGATATATTTGTGTCGGTCTCGGTACACTCCACACACCATGTGTGCGCCAGCCGGAATTGTTCGAGCTGACGTCTCGCGCCGCCAGGTAAGCGACCTTCTCTCCCGCAAAGACTGTCTGGCTGAACGTCAAAGCAACGGTCAAAGTTAAGGTATCCCCCGCTCCCGATGCTGATGAGCCCGTTCCGTTCACTGTGCATTGGCTGTTGCTTAGCGTTCCAGAACCGTTCAAGACCATGCCGGAAATGGCGGTACCAGGGTCGTTAACCAGGTACATCACATTGTTGGGCCGGTCGTAAACCAAATAGCAGGCATAACGGCCATCCAGGAAATTGTTGATGAGGATGTTTACGACGCCGAGATCCTGCCAGCTATCCGGATCGAAAAAAGTATAAACAAAAGACTGGCTGATTCCGCCGCCACTGACCGGACTCATCGAGACAGGCGATGGGCCTGCCTGTCCCTGCTGGGTGATAGTGTAGGTCTGCCCCGCAACGGTCAGCGTCCCCGTCCGCGAGGCCCCGAAGTTGGCCTGCACCAAATAGTAGACCAAGCTATTTCCAAAGCGTAGCCCGAAATTGGGGGTGGTGATCCAGGAAGCGTTGCTCAAGGCAGTCCAACCGCAGGCAAAAATATTTGGGTTTACCGTGATGGATCCGGAGCCTCCTGCGGGAGTGAACGCCTTTCCGGAGGGACTTATTGTGAGATTGCAAACACCTACAGCTTGGTTGACCGTGAAGGCTCCTCCCGCACTAACGAAACCGTTTCGCGCCACGAGGGTGTTATTGGGAGCTACGGTATAGTTAATAGTCGCGTCTCCAATATGCGATTGGGGTGGCGAAACGGTAATCCAGTCAAAAAATAAAAATGCACTCCAGGAGGGGCAATTACCCGTTGCAGTGACAGGAAAGCTGCCGGGGCCGCCAGCCGCTCCAAAGTTGGCGCTGCTCATTCCCAATGTTGTACAGGCGCACGGCTCGATGGCAAATAGGTTACCAATCGTAGAATCATTGGCGAACCGCGGAATAGATTCCGTGTCGCTCACTGTCGTTACTGTACTTAACGGCCCATAGCTTCCTGCCACTGTGCCTATACTAAGACCAGGACTGTTGGAAGCCACATTGGCCGTGTAAGCAACATAAATCGGAATGTCGATAGCAGCGAAGCTGTTTGAGCTCGATTGCACGATTTCGTATCCCTTGGCCATTTGAAACCTGGATAGGCGCAATCCCAAAGGTATTCCCGGCTACGGGGGAGTAAGGACCCGCCCCATTCACGTCCGTATTTACGATCCTCACGATGTCGGAGCCGCTTGTAACCGATGCCTGGGCGAACAACAGGACGCCAGCGGGAATATTGGCAAATCGAGCGACCAGCCGTGTGCCCGAGTTACTCAGACCGGCCAAGCCTAGATTGCCGCGTCCGCCGAAGTTTGGGAACGCGCTGTTATAAAATCCTGTCTCAGTGTTATATGTTCCTGCAAGAAAACCGCTGAGGTTACTCTGATCAGCGAGAGCGGTTGGATCAGCTCCGCTGGTTGCGAGGTTGCGCCTTTTAAACGCGGTTGCGAACAACTCCCTGAATTGTAGAGTGAACTGTGACACTCCGTTACTGTTAGGATCTATGGCAAGCACTGAATTCTCAGACGTGCACTGCTGAAACGTCTTCACCTGACTCGCCAAAAACGATTTCCCCCTCTGAACGGACCCGATAGCCTGAGTAGATAGACCCGAGATCGGTAGGTAATTCGGCGGAGTCGCCACAATAGTCCCGAAGACTGACACTGGAGTAACGTTCGTCCCAGAGACGCCTAACGCATTGGCATTAGCGCGCAAATTGGTCATGCGCAGGATTCGGGAGCCCGATATCCCGGGAGGATCTACCGGAACGGTTCACCGCAGCCCGTTGGAGGTGAACTGAGTTGCTTGAAACACGTTCGGCCGGCTTGCAGCGCCACTGTAGACGCCAGCTCCGGTTCCTGTTCCACTAAGCGAGCACTGCCCAGGGCTCGGTTCCACATCTCCGGCAGTCCCGCAGATACGCCGAGCTGCCGGGACAGGTTCGTCCACCAGCAGAAGCGCCTCGGACCATGTTCCAGCCAGAAGCTTACTGGTAATCGAAGTATTCACAAATACGTCAATCGTGACGGTCGGAACCGGAGAACCCAACGGGGTCGAGGTCCCACCCGTGCAGGTGACCAGTAGGTCCCCAACCATTTCTGCGATCCCCTCAGCCCGCAAAGGGGTGTTCACAGCGCCATTCGTCACGCAGGACAGTGTCTGTTGCGCATAAGCGCAATTCGCAAAAAGAGCTGCGAATAACGGGAGCAGGGGTTTCATCTTGTGAATCGCTTTGGGAGATTGCGATTGAATAGAGGTCCAATTATGGACTTTGCCAAATAGAATGTCAATATGACTTTAGTTGGGTTTGCCACGCGGTACTAAGTGGTTGATCCGGGGTCCTTCCCATCGCCGAAGAGCTCGTAACATTGCTTCGATACAGTCTCGACGATATCCATCTGACGATAAATTCCCATGCTATTGAGTTCGCTCGCCAGCTTGTCGGCTAGCTGCAAAAGAGGCTTGGAGTTCCTGGTTTCCCACGCAAATTGGAGCAGTTCCTTGGCATAGCGGGCAGGACTAAATTGGTCTTCGGCAAACCGCTTCGCTGTGGCTCCCAGCGCGTTACGAAGATCTGGGTTCGTAGCCAGTTCTCGCAGCGCCATCGCCAGTTGCTCTCGCTCTCGATCCGGGTGAATCTTGACGACACAATTATCCGGCAACTCATGATAGAAACCGCTATCGGTAACAATGACCGGCTTCCCGTAAAGCATCTCTTCGACCAGAGACGCAGAAGCGCCCTCAATGACTGGAAAACGCAGATTAATGCAGATATCCGCATGAGCGAGATAGGATCTGAGAACATCGTCCGCCGTGTACCCTAAGAAGCGGACCACATTCTGCAAGCCATGGCCGTGTACTATAACTTGAAGTTGCTCATGATATGCAGGCTCGTACGGACCCAAAACAGCGAAGGTCAGGTTAGGGACAAGCGTTCGGCAGCTTGCAATGGCGTCGATGGCAGCGGGAATCCGCTTATTCGGATTCAGGTGTCCGACCGTCACAATTAAAACATCCTTATCGGGAATCGCCAGATCCTTCCGCGTCAACTCCGCACCGCCTGTAAGGAGATTGTACGCAAGAGGAATCTTGCACACGGGGCCGGGATATTTGCTTCGAACTTCATCGCGCAGAAACTCGGAATGTGTCACGGCGCCCAAGCTGCTCCGTACTGCGTCTTCAAAGAAAGGATAGTGGACGACTTCGTCGGTTTCCCATACTCTCTTTCGTTTCCCCGCCAGCGAATCCTCGGCAATTATCTTGGCGGTGTTCCCGTATAGGCGATCCATCGCGGAGACGTACGCTTCCGGGTTCTTCATCTCTTCCAAATAGTACGATGCAAAGAAGTGATGCATTACGAAGTCATGCAAAATGCAGAGACCTGGAACCATCCTGGAAACGTGGAGAATCTCGCGGTGAAACGGCAAATGATTACCTAGGTTGTAGACAACGAGGTCGTACGCGGACAGCCTCGTTAAATCGACTTGAGTAGCGTCCTGATAGCGAACCTCCTTTAGCTTCGTCTCACGCGCATCCCTGCCGTCCGCGTGCCAGAGATCCACGGCGGCATACTTAGACAATTCGGGGAGAACCGCCTCACTGAATCGAGCGATAGCGCTTTTTATGCTGTAGGGCGTGAACCAAGCGATTCTCATGACAGGTGAGATATGCTATTTGAACTAGCAATGATACCTGATTTGAAGCGGAAACCGCTCCTCACATCTTTTTGGTTGTTGACTTCACTTCTCATTGGTGGCGCGTGCGGAAGTAAACGCGAGCATGTCGCACCGTCGCCGGCGGCTATCTCCATCGCCCCTCAATCCGGTTCAGGTGCGAGCAAAAGTTTCACCATCCGTTTTTCAAACACTTCCGGCTCCGACGGCTTGATCGATCTGCGGGTGCTGATTAATTCCGAGTTGTCCGGAGCGAAAGCGTGCTATGTCTACTACGACCTCGCCAGCAATTCTTTCTTACTTGTAAATGACAGCGGGGAGGGATCAACGCGAGCAACCCTGGGCACTGGCGCCGCCACTGAGAACGGCCAGTGTATTGTGTCCACCGCTGGGGCGGCGTCCACCCGAAATGGCGCTGAGACTACTGTTTCCATACCGATCAAATTCAAGCCAAGCTTCGCGGGTGCAAAGAATTTGTACTTGAGCTCATCAACACGGGACGGAACTGCCGCTCTCGCCGCGAAAGGAACCTGGACGGTAACTCTCGAGTAGAGTTTTTGAAAGGATTTTTGATTGACCGTCGCTATTGGATCGAAGCTCGTCGAAATCGCAATAGATTTGATAAGGAATTTTGCGTGGTACGCCAGCGTGATAATTATCCTGCATTTCGCCGAGCGTCGGTGGCCTGCGGGAGAAGCTCCAACGTTTCGCGACCAGGCTTTCAACTTTTTTCTAGCTCTATCGGGGGCGCTGTCTCTCACGGCAGTTAGCACTATCGCCCCCTTCGCTATGACTTTCGTCCGCGCGTGTGGTCTTGAAAAGCTCGTCTTGCGGGAATGGACGCCCCACAACGCGCCAGAGTGGATAGCGGGTGCGTTATTTTTTGCCTTTGCTTGGGATTTATTTCAGTACTGGTTTCATCGGCTGACACATAGTTTCCAGGCGCTCTGGTTTACGCATGCATTGCATCACGATTCCGCCGTGTTAAACAGCACCGACGCCATTCGGCACACTATTTGGTATGGACTTCTCCAGGGGATATTTGTCGGCGTTCCCCTTCTAATTATTGGCGCTTATAACGTGCTACACCTCTACGCAGGGATATTACTCTTTTCTACATGGGGGTTCTACAATCATGCAAATATCCGTCTGGGCCACGGACGGATGACCCCAGTTGTGTCGGGGCCCCAATTTCACCGAATCCACCACGGTGTTGATCCAATGTATCATAACAAGAACTTTGCAGCTTTCTTTCCGGTGATCGACATCATTTTTGGCACGTACCAATCGCCCGCACCTGGTGAATTCCCATTGACGGGCCTGCCGAACAGGGCACAGGCACGTGGCGGAGCGAGAAGGATCGTGTCCGCACTCTTGGGATATTAACCGCCAAATCACGCCGTGAGGCGATCTACGACGTTATTCCAGTTAATGTTGAGCGTGCTGACAAGCTCATACCCTGCCTCTCCCATGATCCGGGCGTTTCGCCGGTCATGATAAAGCTGGTCCATGGCAGAGGCAATCGCCTTGGGTTCGGGTGGGACAACATATCCGGTTAAACCATCTTTGACCAGAACATCTGTGCCACCGGAATCGAGGCAGCTAATCACCGGCCTGCGTGAGTAAAACGCCTCAAGCGTGACGTAACCGTAGGAATCTTCGTCGTAAGGCACGTATGCGCATCCCAGGGCGCTGCTGTACAGAGCCGCTTTCTCCTGTTCGGAAATAAAGCGTGACAAGATCGTCACGCGCCCGTGCAGGCCGTTTTCACGAATGAGTTTGTCGATCCTTTCCAATTCGGCGGCTTCCTCTTCCTTTCCTGCAATAACGAGACGAACCCCAGACTGGACGTATTTCATGCTCTCGACAACCATGTATTGGCGTTTTGAACGTGTAATCCGACTCGGATAAAAGATGTAGTCGCCATACTCGCCACAGGTGAAATGGCCAAACTCAAACAGAGGAGGGAATAGCACTTCCGAATCAATACGGTTGTATGTCTTGAGGCGGCGCGAAGTAATCTGCGAGTTTGTGTAGATCTTTTGGACTTGATTCAGGTAAAGATTGTCCATCCTTACGACTGCGTCGCGAATTTGAAGCCCCTCCTGTGTAACGGGTAGCGAGTGGTATTCACTTCCCCATAAATCGTAAACCTGGCGAAATTGATGTAGCAGCCACAGGACTTTGTTTTCATGGGGAACATAGTAGGCAGGAAATTTAAGGGCGATAACTTTGTCTACATTTGGCAGGCGCATCAGCCTGCAAGCCAGCATGCCTTCGACAATGCTTGATGCCGGCTCCCATTGGAATGGTATCCGGATTAGCAGAGCGTCATGACCGTACTCTCTGAGCTTCTGCGTTAAGGCATCGGCGAGATGCTCGGCTCCTCCCTGGAGAAACGGAACACAGTTATTAACAACTACGATCTTCATGCCTAAGTCCGGTAACGCCTAACAGTTCAAATCGCAACTTGGTTTGCATGACAGAAGCACTCCGACCTGTCCAGGACACGTCCGCGGTTTGAACTAGAAGGACTTCGATTCATTTATTAAACTGTAACAAGGGCCGGGTGATTGCGAGTCGCTTTAAGGTTCGAGGAAGCGCAGGATTTCCAGAGATATCTTGTACTCCGTCTATCGTTACGTGGATGGCCTGTTCATTCGAAAGGTCAACAGTCGGTGAAATAATGACCTCGCGATCGTCGGCGCTGAACGCGATACTCGCCGGCATGATGGCGTCGTTGTCAAGCCGCAGCAATATCGTAGCGCCGGTTGCGGTGATGGGATTAATCGGCTCGCTAAATCGAATGTGGATGGCCGGACTCTGGGCTTGGCTGCTGAACTCGATAGACGGCTGCAAAACTCGCGCGGTCTCGGTTCTTCCGACAGAAAATGTAAACTCGTATCCAGGGAACAACAGCCCGCTCTCGTCGTGAACGCCAGTTCCGATCTGGAGGCGGTATGCTGTCCCTGGTTCCGACGTCAACTCGCCGGATGGTTTAAACCTGATGACCCGACCGTTGTTTAGCGTCAACGTCCCCGACACCAACCTGTCGCCGAGCATTAGCTTCACATTGTCGTGATTCACCGTCGCCGGATCCAAATCCTTGTTGAACTCGACGTCGAGCACAGTGGTCGGCAGCGCGCGAGCAGAAGTATTGGATGGGCTAGTGCGCACCACGGAGAAAGCCGTACCAATCTGCGTACCCGCAATCGTAAACTGACCGTTGTAGGCATTGACCGGAATCCCGATTGTATCCACGGCGGTGTTTTCGAGGAAAACTTGAACGAAGGCCCCGGCCGAGAACGATACCGCAGGCGAAAATTGAATGATCGTGCCTCCTCCCGTGACTTGAACTACGCCGTTGACTAGCATACCGTTCTGGGATACGTGAAACGCATTCTGAACAGACGTAACGTTCATTGGCTTGCTCATGGACAGCGTTACGACGGAGTTCGCCGCGACATTGGTCGCTCCGTTCAGCGGTGTCTGAGATACCACATAGGGCGTGTTGGAATCCGCCGCGGCCAGTGTTGTGAATTGGCTACTGAAATCCGGCAACTGATTTCCCGCGAGGTCGGTCACGTTGTGCGACGCGACTACCGTTATCGTGCTTGACGCCGGCAAACTTGCATTCAAAGTGACCGTTCTACTATCTGGCGAGCGCGAAACGTACGTGGATAGGCCAGTGGCGCCGCTCAACAGGCCGAAGTTCGCATTGCTGACCGTAGCCGGGTTCAAGGCCTCCGAAAACGTGAGAATGATGTTGGTGTACTGTGGAGCCGCAGTCCCGCCAGAAGCCGGTGAGACTGAAAGCACCGCCGGCGGAGTAGTGTCGGTTGAGGCCGCGGTTGTGAACTGCGAACTGAAGTATGAATAACCGTTTCCCGCAAAATCGCCAACACCGCTAACGGAGACCGAGATTAAAGCGCTGCCGGGCAAAGGTTGATCGGGCGTCACCGTGACAGTCGCGCCTGAAATGACGTACGCTCCCGTGATCTGAATCCCTCCGCTACTAAGATAAATTGCGTTGGCGCTTAGTATGGGATTTATCGGCTCGCTAAATGCCACAACAACCGACGTTGTGACCGGCACGCCTGTCACGGCATTAGCAGGACTGATTGAGATTACACCGGGGGTGGTAGTATCCGGCGTAACGGCGCCACCGGTGGTGAAACTGCTTCCAAATGCTGGTAACACGTTACCTGCGGTGTCTGTGATGCCATTGATCTGAATCGAGTACGTGGTGGAAACCGGTAATGACGCAGAGGGGCGGAAAGTGAGCGACTTCGGGCTGATCCATCCTATCGATCCGGCGATCGGGGTTGCCCCTTGAAGTAAACGGAATCCGTTCGCTCCGAGCGAAGTCGGATCTATCGGTTCACTAAACAGCACCTGAACCACCGTGTTCACCGGCGTTCCGGACACCCCATTTTGCGGACTGACCTGCAGAACAGAGGGGAGCGTGTTGTCAGGGCCGCTGCCGGTCGTAAAACTCGACGAATTGTAATAAGAGTTTGCGTTGTTGCCAGCAGTGTCGCTGAAACTGGACAGGGTCAGCGCGTAAGCCGTATTTGGCTGCAGTGGGTTTAACGGCGTAAGAGTGACGCTCATTCGGTCCACCGCCACGGTCACCGTACTGGGCACTCGACTATAAAAAGAGGTACTCAGGTAGAAGGTTGTCTGATCAAGAGAAAAGGGATTAATCGGTTCACTGAATGATGCCCGCAGAATTACGTTGAGGCCCACGTCTGCCGCCCCGTTAGCCGGATTTATGTTGGCCGTCGGCGAGACAAGATCCGCCGACGCCGCTGTCGTGAACGAGCGGCTGACCGAGCCGGGCATGATATTTCCGGCAATGTCGCGAACTTCAGAAATGGCAATAGCATAGGAAGTGTTGCCAGCCAGAGTTATGGCCGGCGCCAACGTCAGAATCTGATTAGAATTTGAAAGCAATCTGGTTATTGCGACGGGCGACCCACTAGCTATTAGGTTGACCGAACTCAGCGTGGCCGGCTGAACGGGCTCACTGAACTGGATCTGAACCTGCGTATTGATCGGTGCTTGCGAGGCGCTGTTGGCGGGGTTGGTGTTGAGCACCTGAGGCGCTGTCGTGTCTGGTGAAAAGCTGGCAGTAAAAGATCCGTATAATCCAGAATATAGATAGTTGCCGGAGAGATCCTGAACGGGCCCGCAATTGACAGAATAGGATCGGCCTACCGCCAGCGGCGCGGCCGGGATAAACGACAATCCTTTCAGGTCGGCCGTGAATGAGTAAGAACCGGGCAACGTACCGATGTAGTAGTCAGATAGGTAGCAGGTAGAGATATTCACACTTTGAGGATCGATCGCTTCGCTAAATGTCACTATGAGTGGTGAATTCACAGGAATGTTAGTCGCGTAAGGATATGACAACGGTATGTTACTGCTCACCACGGAGGGAGAAACAAGATCGGCTGCGGATCCTGTAGTGAACTGGACCGATCGTGGTATTACCGGATTTCCTGCAAAATCCACAACACCGGTGACACTGACGGTAATCTGCGAAGAAGAAGGAAGCGGAGCCTGAGGCGTCAGTGTAGCAGCGCCGCTGTAATAAAAACTGATGCTCGATGGTATGGCAGTGGCGCCCGCAAAAATCTGGATCGTGGAGGAATTGACAGAGATGGAATTAACAGTCTCGCTGAATTGAACCCGAATCGTCGCATTCACACCTACATTGGTAGCGCCGTTAGGCGGGCCTATCGCTGATACCGAGGGGGCAGTCGTATCGCTTGTCGTTCCTGTATTGAAATAGGGGTTGTAACCGTTGAAGAATGCACCCTGCGCGCTTCGAAGTCCGGAGCTGATTTCAGCATAGTAGGAGGTCGACGCCGGCAGAAGCGCGGATGGCGTAATCCGAATGACGCGACCGTTTATCAGAGCGATTGTAGCTAGCACAACTGAATTGTTGGGCGACCTGCGCAGCGTGACGTTTCCATTCACTGTGGCCTGATCCAGATCCTGGTCGAATTCAATCTCGACAATAGCATTCAGCGGGGCGCCGTAGGAGGGACTCCACCGAGTGATAGCCGGCGGAAGTCCTGCCGTCGCGACTGTGATCGTAAACTGGCCAGAGTATCCATAAACCGGATTCCCGAATGTGTCCAGCGCGGATTTATCGACAAATACCTGGACAAGTGAGCCGGCTGCAAAAGGTGAGTTCGGGGTAAATTGAAGCACTTGGCCGTTTCCTGTTAGCTGCGACGTCCCTGGAACGAGCACCCCATTTTGTGCGACGTTCAGTGCTCCAGAGGTCGTAGCCGGATTCATGGGCTTACTGAAGAATAGGGTCACGATTGTATTCGTAGAAACTCCAGTCGCTCCGCTCCCGGGGCGCTGCGTTACCACAGCGGGACTGGTGGTATCAACCACAGCGGTGCTGAATTGACTGCGAAAATCGGCCAGGTGGTTGCCGCTCAGGTCCGTCACATCGTGGGTTGCCACGACCGTCAGGGTGAGTCCCCCTTGAAGTCCATAAGGTGAGATCCTAACGGTCCGTCCATCTGGGGACCAGGAAACAGAAGAGTTCATGCGTGTCGCGCCGTTCAGCAGCGCGAAGGTGCTGCTTGTGATCGTGTTAGGATTCAAGGCCTTGGAGAATGTCAGTACCACGGTAATGTTTGGCGACTGTCCTCCGGCTGCGTCGGCTGGTGTCACCGATGTTACTACCGGCGGCGTCGAATCTACCGCGGCTATAGTCCTAAACGAAGAAGACGACTGGGTTGCGAAATTCCCTGCCAAGTCGGTCAAGCCATATAGAGAGATGCTAACCAGGGCGTTTTGAGGGTATGGCGATTGAGGCGTAAACGTGACTACTCCTCCGTTAACAGAAGTAGTGCCCGGCATATTGAGCCCTGAGGTGGAGACGGAGAGGGCTGAGAGCGCGCTCACCGGGTTGATCGAGTCGTTGTAGGTAATGACGATCGGCGTGGAGAGTGCTACACCAGTGGATCCGTTCGTTGGATTGATCGATGTCATTTGGGGTGCCGTGTTATCCGGCGTGGCGCTGCCTGTGGTCGTGAAGCTCGCCGAAAACGGAGCCCCGGAGTTGCCCGAGCTGTCAGAATATCCGCTGAGCTGGATAGTATATGTGGTCGATGTCGCCAAGGGACTCGAAGGTGTAAAGGACACCGTAGGGGGCTGGTAAATGATATTAGTGTAGCCGGCTATCGGGGTCGCGCCCTGCAACACCCGAAATCCACTCGTTCCGAGTGTTGTCGGATCGATTGCTTCGCTGAATAGGACTGCGACCTTACCGTTGACGGGAACTCCGGAGACGCCATTCGCCGGACTTACGGTGAGAACCGCGGGAGCCGTTGTATCAGGGCCAGAGCTCGTGGTGAACGCGGCCGAACCACCATAAGCAGTGTGTCCGCTGAGATCGGAAAAATTGCTCAGCGACCAGTAGAAATTAGCGGAAGCAGTCAACGCAGCCTGTGGGACTAAAGTGGCGCTGAGACCGTCCGCCTCGACATTCACCGTCGCCAGGACGGGAACGCCACTGTTCGATTGGACAACGAAATTGGAACTGTTGATCGAGAGGCGATTGATTTTTTTGTTGAATGCCAGGCGGATCCGCACGTTCGTTCCAACCACTGCGCCATAGCCAGGACTCTGAGCCGATATCGATGGCGACGTCACATCCGGGGCAGATGAGGTTGTAAAAACGATGCTGCTCGGATTCGCTAGCGCATTGCCGGATAAATCCGTAACCAATGGGGTGAGGGATACGAGATAGGTCGCGTTGGTTGACAAAAGGTTGGAAAAAGTCAATGTAAACAGCTTCTTGTCAACGGAACTCAAGCTGAACGGAACCGGTTGGCCGCCAGTCGTCACCTTGAGGGCATTCTGAATGGAAACGTCGCTCATTCGCTCACTAAACAACAGCGAAACAGTTCCGTTCGTCGGGACACCACTGTCACCGGTCGAGGGAGCACTCGCTGTCAGTGTCGGACCTTGTGTGTCCCGTCCGAATGATGTGGTGAAAGAGACATAAGGATAGTTCGAAACAGAATGTCCGAACATGTCTCGAATAGCAGAAGTATTGAATGAAAGGTAATATTGCCGACCGACCGCAAGCGGGATCTGAGGCACGATATTTGCCGTGAGACCGTCGGAATCGACCTGAATAACCGCGGGGACCTTTTGACCATTAACCTGGTCTATAAGACCCATATTCGTTGGGTACAGCGTCGCCGGGTTCATCCGCTTGTCGAACCGTAGCGAGACGATCGTGTTGATCGGAATGTTGTCTTGCAGCGAGGGGCTCCAATAGACAACGGTTGGCGCTGTTATATCCGAAGCGGTTCCGGTCTGAAATGTACTTGAGAACGCGGTTCCCATGAGTGCGCCCAGTTGGCTCGTTACGTTCGCTGTGACGGTGTAGGTTGTGGACGCCGAAAGGGGAAGCGCCGGGGTGTAGACCACGGAGTAGCCGTCGGATGATATAGCGTCTCCTGGTACCAGCGCCCCTCCGGCTCTAAGCTCCACACCAGGGAGGACGATTGGGGTCGTGAACCGGACCACAACGCTCGAGTTTAGCGGCGCACCGACGGAATTTGCTGGCGGATAGACATCCGTCACCAGAGGAGCTGGCGCAGCGGTCGTACCAGGTCCGGGAATAATCCAACTGCCGGAGGCCTGCCATCCGCTATTCCCGCCGGACGCAGTTTGAAGCGCGGCATAAGCGAGTTTGGTTCCGAAGAAACCGCTCTTGAAGGTTAGTTCTACGCTTAAAGTCAGATCCTGTCCACTCGTTGTGACAGATGCGCGGGAAAGAATGCACTGGCTGTTCGACTGGGTTCCGCTTCCCATGGTGGTCCCTGCCGAAGGGGTGATCGCGGGCAGAAGCCCGCTGCCGCCATCGCTGACCAGGTAGAGCAGATTACTAGCCCGGTCGTATCCCATGTAGCACGCGTTTCGGCCGTCTAGCGCATCGTTTATAAGAATCTGGGTGGTACGAATATTTGCGTTCGAGGGTGCATCACGATACGTCACTGCGAATGTCTGTCCGGTAGACATCCCGGAGTTCGGGGTAAAGCTTTGAACTCTCGGATACGTCGAGGCTCCGGAGGTCACTTTGAATATTCCACGGGTTTGCCAGCCGGAATTGTTTTCAACTACATCGCGACCGGCCATATAGATAATCTTGTCGCCTGCGAAAGCTGCGCTGAACGTGATATTCAACGTGAGAGTCATGCTATTTCCGTACCCGATCGCCGATGATCCGAAACCGGAAATCGTGCACTGGCTATTGGAGACGGAACCGGCGCCATTCAGCGGAAGCCCAGAAAGCGCCGTGGCGGGGTCATTCACGAGGTACAGGACATTACTTGGCTGACTGTATGCGAGGTAGCAGGCTTGACGCCCGTCCAGGAAATTGTTGATGAGAATGTTCAGAACTCCCAAATCCCTATATCCCGCGGAATCCGAAAAACTGAACGTGAATACTTGGCTTGCACCCATGGCCGAAACCGGGGAGATCGGATTGATGGTGGGGGTTGACGCTACCGAGATACCACTGAATAACACAAAAACCAAAAAATCTCGGCGGACTCTAAGAGTTGTCATTTTTGCTAGCACACCCCATGTCCGCGTGCGAACCAATGCGCAGTCAGGCGGAACGGAACTTCCCGCCTACTCGAATCGCAGTTAAATTTTTTGCAATCTGGTATCTTACTGGTTTCCGTGGACTGAATCAAGTGCTTGCCGGAATATGTGGGTAGTGGGTCAATTTCAAATTGACCCACTACCGAATATTAAGTACCACGACACGAATAAATCCTGATCCACAAATGCGCCGAATTGCTCTACGTTACGCGCCCAAGACTTATCATCTCCCAAACTGCCCGTCGGCCCGAAAACCCGCTTTGAGAGTGATTTGCGTTTGACACTCAATAGATTTCCAAGATCCGATGCCATAGTCTCGGGGGCCCTACCCGGCATTCCCTGTTTTCCTCGCCGCGGCCGACGCGATTCGAAACGATTGCCGAGCCGGTGGGTTGTGGGCCGGATGGGCCGAGGAATCCAGTTCGATTCACGGACCGACCATGCAGCAACCGTAGATCCGCGGCAATCTGGCTGGATGTAATCGCCGCCTTCGTCGATGTGTGCCCGCTACGGGGTTCAAGGTTTGATCCGTGGCGCCGAGATTGGTGAAGCGAATCTCTGTCAAGCAGTCCAGGTCATCGGTATCGTTCATGCGTTAAGCGGGTATAAATCGATAGTCATCATGGAGCCACTAACGCACATTGTGGATAGAAGTTATCGTCTCGACGCCGCCGACCTCAAATATCGCAATAAGGGCATCCGCGCATATGGCGATCAGACATTCATAGGCAGGTTTTCGACGGCGGGCAGATCGGCTAGACTAAGATCTGGCGATGCGTTTGTTTCTCGCATGTACCCCCCGAACAGGCAATCTTTGGTTTCGGAGGATGCTGGCCGGCTGTCTTGACATGAGGGTAACCGCTGCCCATTCGCCTGCCGAGGTCAACTGGGAAGCTTTGCAGGAAGACTGCTTATTGGCTATGCACTGGCGGCGCACCCCCGAAATGGAAGCGATTTTGGGCGAATTCGAGATTCTCGTGACAGCGCGTCACCCGCTCGATGTTCTCATCTCGATTCTTCAGTTCTCACAACATGAGCCAGCTACCGCGCGGTGGCTGGAGGGCGAGGGAGGAAACGAGAATCTACTTATGGACGCCAGTCCGACGGATAAGAAATTCCTGGACTACGCACTGAGTGACAGGGCTGCCGCGCTGCTGTCGGTGAGCGTCGAGTGGAGGGAAAGGGCACGGGCAGTGGTCCCTTATGAGGAACTGGTCGAACGCCCCAGACACACCCTGATAAGAATTCTTGAAAGGTTAGACAAGGCCGCTCCGGAGAATCTTGATAGCATTATTGAGGCGAACCGGATCGAGAATCTGCGACCTCTTTCTCGGCATCATTTTTGGCTTGGCAAACCTGGTCTCTGGCGCAATTTAGTCGTGGAAGATTACCGTCATGCAATATACCGCCGTCATGTTGACGTTTTTCGGACGCTCGGCTACTCCATTAATGCGGCTCGAGCGCCAAGTTTCGATGAAGCGCAATACAACTGGCTAAATCTCCTATCCTGAGTCTCATTGCTACTGCAGGGCGATAATGGACATTCCACGGTGGCCGCCACCATTTCCGACGACTCGATTGGTTCCGAATGAAAGGATCGCGCCCGCGAATAATTAGCCCAGTTCCGTTCTGTACGATGCGGCTGTTGGAGACTCGGTGGTCGAACCAATCGATTCGATTCCGACTGAACTGCCTGTAACTCCACGTTTTCGAGATCAAGAATGGTCGCACTTCCAATTCCATCGACGCGCAAGGCGCTCAACCCATTGTTGCTGTTGACTGAATTACGGATCGAAACAGTGGCCACAATAGGATCGGCCCGCTGATCTTATTAAGCCTAAAATCGGCCTGGAAAGACCTCCATTTGCCATCTTGGTAGTTCGCTGGGGGTCCTAGGCGGACTCATGTCAGGTAGCGCGCAGAACAGCCAGTGCATCCTGAGCGGAGCAGGCACGACATAGGTCGGGACCGATACTCACGATCAACCTGACTTTCAAAGCCTCCTTCACAGGTTTAAAGATGATTTACGTCGCTGCCTAGACGGGGGGACGCTTTTGCAATCTCCAAGAGGCTGAAGGATTCCGGAAGAAGCCTCGCTGAGCCACCTCATCGATCAGTCGCCGTTTTCTCAAAGAACAGGAAATATTCCGAAAAAACGGCCGGATCATCACACAAGATTAAACGACTTACGCGATTTCCACGAGGCGGCTATTCACGTGCTAATTGCTGTCGCGCGAGGTCTCTGCGTCGCACGAGCCGGCACACCGAGCCGGACTAAAAGAGGAGGTTCAGAGTGGGCTACTTCCGCTGGTACTCGATGACTGCTGGGTTGGTCGCTTTATTAGGATGTGGGATATTGCAGGGCGTTCCGATTCCCACTCTGTTCAACACGGGCGTTGACGCCAACAAGGCCGCCTTAGCTGGCGGCGATGGGGTGACTGACCCGCATTTCACCGTAACCGGGCCTGGTATAACATCGCCGATTAGCGCTGTTACGTTTACCACTGCCGCCTACCTGCCGAATACGTCGACCTCCCGTTGGATTTCCGCTAACTCCACCGGCTCGACAGGTTCCGCTGGAACGACTGGACCCTGGGTCTTTCGTACGACATTCAACTTGACTGGCTTTAACCCGAACAACACAACTATCACGGTAACCTGCGCTGTGGACAATATAGTGACCAGCGTTCAGTTGAACGGAACTGTTGTCGCCACCACTGGGCAGGCTTGTGACAACTACGCCGCTTATCACTCCTTTGTGATAAACAGCGGGTTCGTCAGCGGTGTGAATACGCTCGATTTTTACATCAGCGACACTGGTCAGCCTTTGGCGTTCCGGGCCGAGTTTACCAGCGATACCACGAGCACGACGGGCGTCCCAACGGTGGTTTCGATGAACCCGCAGACCGGAAGCGGGATTGCGCAAGCCTTTACTTTCACGTTCAGCGATCCGAATGGATACACGGATCTCGACGTGGTGAATATTTTGGTCAATAGTTTCCTGGACGGCCGCTTCGGCTGTTACATCGCTTACAGTCGGCCAACAAACACTCTTTATCTCATGAATGACGCCGGCACAGCGTTACTACCGGGTTTGCCGTTGAATGGCTCGGGAAACGCGACTAATAGTTACTGCAGCATCGCCGGGGCAGGATCGTCGGCGAGCGGAAACGGCAATAACCTGACGCTCAATCTCCAGATGTCATTTAATTCAACCAGCTTTTCGGGCGACAAAGTGGTGTACATGGCGGCGCGCGATCTCGCCGCGAATAATTCCGGCTGGCAGACAAGGGGGGTGTGGCGGGTCCCTGGCGGCGCGGCGTTCACGGTCAACAGTCTTACGCCGAGCTCAGGGAGTGGGACAACCCAAACGTTCACCGTGGTGTATCGTGACGCAACAGCCGCCACTAACATCAGCAACGCGCAGCTGCTCATCAACGCAGATTTAAACGGCAACAACGCCTGCTATCTCGGGTACGTCCGGGCGACGAATCAGCTGTACCTGGTAAATGACGCCAGTCCCGGATTGCAACCGCCGATCACCCCGAACAGTGGCACGGGCAGTGCACAGAACAGCCAATGCATTCTCAACGGCGTAGGCACGACTTCAAATGTCTCGGGAGCGGATCTGACACTCACAATCAGTCTTACATTCAAAGCTCCCTTTTCCGGCTCCAAGGTCGTCTATGCCGCTGCTCAAGCGGGCGGCGGCGCGAATACGGGCTGGCAGGCTCGTGGAGTCTGGACGGTTCCGTGAGCTACGACGGCGGCCGCTCAGAAGGTGCATGCGCGATATGAAACGCTTCCGTATACCGTCGACAGGTCTCCTAGGGTGTAGGTGAGCTCGTGATCTGCCAGATAGCAGTACTCGAGGCTGCATCCATTCAGATTTGTTTGACACAGGTGTAGACCCTTCCAGAATCCTCCTTGGGGGCGACGGCGTAACGATACACTCTTGTCGCCGAGAGCGAAGTCGTCCGCTGGCATCGTTAGAAATCCAGCAGCGCAAAGCGGTTATTGCAACTGGCTGATAGAGTTGCCGCTGAGATGAGCGGAATGGGTGTGCAGTCGGGAATGGAAGTCGCCGACACTGTCTCACGAGAGGTTGGCGCCTTTTAGCAGCCGGTCGCGCCCGGTTTAGTCATGGTAGACTAGCTCCAATTGCCCCGATTTTGCGGAACCTTGATGGGTCTCGTTCTGGCGGTTGCGGCGTCGACTCTGTCGGCGCAGGTACTGCCTCCCGGGTCCTTTCACGATGATTTCGAAACGGATCGTGGCTGGGTCCTGTTCGAAGAGATCGTCGGAGGAAATACTTGTTACGGTGACAGTATTGGCACGCTGTCGCGCTCGACAGCACAAGCGTACAGTCCGCAGAGGAGTTTGGAACTGTGGGCGAATCATGCACACTCGCTAAAGTCAAATCATGTCCTCGCGTACAATCGGGTCGCCAGCGCCGGCCGCAACGGAAAGTGGCGGTATAGCACGCGCGTTTTCATTTCGCCCGATACACCGCTCTACCAAACCGGGCCCGAGTTCAGTATGCAGAACACGCGACGGATCTCTCCCGGCGTGTTTTCCACGTACACTGCCGCAGTCCAGTACCAAGCGAGCCCCTGGCTACCCCAGCCGGGTTCCTGGACCGTATGGGCGCAGGTTGCGCCCGGAGTAGCCTCTTGGGTCCCCCTCGGATACCAGCCTCTCGAAAAGGGGCAGTGGTACACGCTGGCAATCGACGCCGATTATGACTCGAATCGCTACCTTCTGTTTACGATCGTAGGACCGGGCGTGAATCAGTCCTTTAGTCTGACCGATTATCTGATCGCCGGAGAATCGAAGTTCGACGAGGAGACTTTTGATATCACGGTTGAAGGTGAAAATCTCTGGAACAACTGCGGCACAGCCGGCGTTTACGATTACAAATCGTATTATGACGACGTGGATCTGTCTCCAAGCCCTATACCTTCCTTTGAATCTGTGGCTCCTTCTTCCGGAACGGCAAACGGCGATCTATTTACGTTCATTTTTAAGCAGGATCCGAGCCGGCCTATCGAAATTGCCAACGTCCTCGTCGCCCAATATTTAGACGGGCGAGGCGCCTGCTACTTGGCATATCACCGCCCTTCCAATGTTCTTTACCTGGTTAACGATGCCGGAACAGCGTTGCTGCCGGGGATGGTCTTGAATGGCTCACCTGGTACGCTGAGTAATAATCAATGCACCATTGCGGGAGGTTCCTCCTCGGCAGTGCTGAGTGGAAACCAATTGACACTAAAACTGGATGCAACTTTCGGTCTATTTTACCCCTATGACCGCATTATCTTTGCCGCTGCGCGAGATGGTCAGGGTGGCAACTCGGGGTGGAGAGTTGGAGGTGTGTGGCGTGTCCCTGTGACGCCCCCGGCAACGGCAATTCTTCAAAATTCCAACGGTGGCTCTCAAAGAAGGCAAGTATTTAATCTGATCTACCGGCACCACAGCTCTGCTGCGGTTTTTACTAATGTTCAGCTACTGATCAACCGCGATTTGCATGGTGTCGGAGCCTGCTGGGTGGGTCTTGACGTTTCCAGCCAAGCGCTCTATTTGCTGGCTGACGACGGCTCCACTCTTTTGCCAGCCCTCACGCTCGGGAGTCCCCAGACCCGTGAAAACAGCCAGTGCAGGATCCATGGGAGCACGAGCTCATCAACGCTATCAGGCACTGATCGGGCGCTTAACCTCGATGTGGAATTCAAAACGATCTTCTTGCGCCATTTACTGTACGGGAATGCTACTGCGGCCTCATCCAGTGACTGGATCACCTGGACCCGCATAGGTACCTGGTCTGCTTCGTATCCCTAAGGGAGACTCTTCCCGCGACCGCGCGAGCATCGCTATTCCGGAGAATATGACTACCGAGGCAACTGGAGCGAGGTGTTCCGCCAGACGGCTGAATGCCGTGTCAATATGCCTGATGTAGTCCCAGTTTGTGAAATAAAAAACAGACACATATCCGGTCAGCGACGCCATAACCCAGATAGCCAGTCCACGCTGAACAAGATTTCCCCTCAGCATGACAACGAGGGCGAATACAAGAAATGCATGCCAGAAAAAACCCCACTCGGACAAATTGCTTATCGTGATCCAACAGCGCGCTGGTATATCAATTCCGATGAAAAAAGCACGGGAACCACTAAACAGGTTGACCGGTCCGTATGTGAGGTCCACTACTCCAGTCCATTTCAAATAACTATATCGAAGTAGAAGGCTGGAGCCGCAAATAACAGCCCATTTCCACAGGCGGCGGCCATCGCCGCTACTCTTCGACTGGCGAGCGTGTAATGACCAGAGGAGCGCTGCAACGCAAATGCTGGTGACGAAGAGGATCGTTCCCTCGCTCTTTATGGTTAGTAAGCCAGCCGTCAGCCAAGGTACTGGCGATCGAAAGTTATATTCGTCTGGATGGTGTCGAAGCCAGGCAGACATGAGTGCAGCGACTCCCGATGCCATAGGCAAATCCGCAAACCCCTGCAAATTGTTCCCGAGGGAAATGGCGGGCGTGGCCGCTAAGAGCACGACGGCGGCGATTGAGTATCGCTGATTCAGGAAAGTACGTGCTCCGCAATACGTTGACAGCAACATGGAGGCATAAAATAAGGTGAAGATCGGTTTGAGTGAGCTCAGAGTGAGGTTGTAGCCTACCTTCCCTACTAGGGCCTCATAAAAGGGAATAAGCGGCGGATAGTCCACGACCCGATTTAGCTCGCCCGCATCAGCCCATAGGTCCTTTGTCAGACCTCCCGAATGGTATAGAACCGTCGCTTTTGCGGCCCAAATGTTCAGGCCATCCGATCCAAGTCCATGGAGAGAATTCAAAACGCCAAAGCACGTGACGAGAGCAAAAAGCGCGCTAATCCCAAGCGTACAAACCCAATCTTTGCGGTCACACAAAGCTAAATCCGGACGGCTCAAGGGACGGGAGTACCGCACGACCCACATGCCCAAGAAGACCACGAGAACAGTTAAGATCACGGCAAGCGTGTAATCGCCGGTAATCAGAGTTAGCGGGAATAACAGGGCGGCGCTGGCTGTCGCTCCAACCAGAAACGACTCGTTTGCGAGAAATAGTGTGCTCGATTTCCTGGCAAGCAACCAGTCACCTAGCGCGGCGAAGCACAATCCCAACAGAAACGCGACGCCGAAATCGAGAATGCCGTCGCTCACTCCTCCAATTCCCCATAACAGATCTTCCTCCGACCCGGATCAGGCTGGACGCAGGTGCGGGTTCGAAAACCGGGGTCGAGAGGATTTTCACCGGAACTCACGGCGAACCAGATGCCCTTGTCACGCCATTCGGAGGGATCGACTCCGGAGGGATCAATCACCACGGATTTACGAGGATAGAGCAACATACGCCATATATGCGGCGACAAACCCGCAGTGTCGGTAGTTAACACGAGAATTGGGCCTGTTCCAAAACCTCTGAGCTTAGAAATTTCCTGTTCAAGTGAGGGTGAAATCTGAAAAAACCGAAATCCGTGCAACGTGGCAATTACGTTATCGGTGAAAGCTCGCCACCCGCACAGTGTACCACCAAAAACCACCAACGCCGAGAGCGTAGGCCCGAAGCGAAACCAGGCCCGCAACGCGGTAAACTGAACTGGCATGAGGTCTTATTATAAGAGATGCGCTCCTTAAAATTCAAAGTAATCGCTGCAACTTCCCTTGCTTGCGCTCTCTGTTTGGGGGTGTTTGCCGGACGTCAACTTGCGCCACGTGGTCCCCAAATAGCCGATGCTTCTTGGAGCGTGTCAGTGACTCCATCGCGAGGCGGCGGTATGGATCAGACTTTTTCAATTGCTCTCTCTGGCCCAACCGACCACACGAAGATAAGCGGTGTAAGAGTCCTATTCAACTCCGGATTAGACGCTCTAACGCATGTTACTTGTTCTACAGTCCTACTGAACACACACTGGCGCTGGTCAATGATTCGGGTGTTGGTGTCCAGTCAATCGAGATTGGCAAAGTAGGAGACATCGCGAATAGCCAGTGCCGAGTTACGGCCAGCACTTTTTCGGTTGCAGGTTCAGGCCACCGGCTCGCCATTCAGTTTGACGTCGCGTTCAGGCCGTCATTCGCTGGAGTCAGACGTATCTACGCTTACTCCGAAACCGCGGACGGCAAGAATTCCGGTTTTAATTTGTGCGGCTACTGGCGTGTCGCGAGCTCCTCGAACTAATTTGATGCCAATCCCGAGGCTGAATCAACATCGCCGCTGGGGCTCAGTTTTTACCGAACCCCAGCCTGGTCTTGGCCCGGAGTCGGCGCTCAGCTTCTTTTCCAGCAGAGCCTTATCCTCACGTCCTGTCGCTTAGTCTATTCCCACCGATAGTCTTAGCCAACGGCATGGGAAAAAAGCTTGATTATCGCAGTGCTTTTCAGACATGTGTGATAACACCGCGCAAGCAGGCTTGTTCTGCACCCTGTTACCGCAGGTCACGGAACGGTCCAAACCCCGCGGGCCTGCCAATCAGTATTTCCGCCCGTGCTGGTTTGGGCGGCGGCATAGGCGAGCTTGGCGCCGGAAAAACTTGCTTTGAACGTCAAATTGATGGTGAGCGTCAGGTCCGTTCCCGATGCGCTTGAAGTTGTGCCTGCGCCATTGACGATGCATTGGCTGTTCTGCGCGCTGCCCGTACCGCTGTTGGGCGTGATCGGCGGCTGCAATCCGGGGCTCGCGTCATTCACCAGGTACAGTTGATTTGTCGCCCTGACGTAGCCGAGATAACAGGCGTTGTTGCCGTTTAAATCCGCGTTGAAAAGCAACTGCGCGTTACTGATGTTCGTGGCGGCTGTCGGGTCACGATAGACCACAGTGAAGGCTTGTGTGGTCCCACTTCCCGAACTCGGCGAAAGGCTGTTGACTGTGAATGCCGGTCCGCCCGGTACCCGCCAAACGCCCTTTGTCAGCCAGCCGGTATTGTTTGCCGCGAGATCGCGCGCTGCCATGAACACCACTTTGTCGCCCGGGAAGCTGGTCGAGTTAAATGACATTTGGAGCGTGAGCGTCAACGTGTTCCCATTCCCTACGGCCGATGACCCGGCCCCGGCGATGGCGCAGTAGCTGTTGGCGACATTTCCCGAGCCGTTCAATGGCAAGCCGGGCAACAACGCTGTGCCTTCGTCATTTACCAGGTAAAGGGTGTTTGTCGGCTGGCTGTAAGCCATGTAGCAACCGAACCGGCCATCGAGGAATTTGTTGACAAGAATGTTTACCACGTCGAGATCCGTGTATCCATTCGGATCGCTGAACGTGAAGGTAAAGGCCTGCGCAATCCCGCTGCCGGTCTGAGGATTGATTGAAACAACCGTCGGAGATGTGTCGTTGGAAATCGATAGGATGAACGCGTCCGAGGAGCCTCCGTTACTGGCCTGTAGCGGGTTGGTGGTGGGGAAATTGGTCGAGAATGTGTGGCCCGTCACATAAGCGTTGCCCGAGCCGTCCAATGCGATGCCATCGCCTTCTTCGCTACCGCTGCCGCCCACGTAGGTGGAGTACAGACGGGCCGAACCCGTTGCGTTGATCTTGGTCACGAATGCATCGACGCTGCCGCCGGAGCTGGCCTGTAACGGGTTGGTGGTGGGAAAATTGGTCGAGGATGTGTAGCCCGTCAAATAAGCGTTACCCGAGCCGTCCACCGCGATGCCCTTACCGGCATCGTCCCCGGTTCCACCGAAGTAGGTCGAGTACACAGGGGCGGAACCCGCCGCGTTGATCTTGACCATGAATGCGTCATAGGGGCCGCCGCCGAAGCCGGCCTGCACAGGGTTGGTGGTGGGGAAATTGGTCGAGGATGTGTAGCCCGTCACATAGGCGTTGCCTGAGCCGTCCAGCGCGATGCCATTGGCCGAATCGATCCCGTTTCCACCCAGGTAGGTGGAGTACACGCGGGCCGAACCCGCGGCGTTGATCTTGGTTACGAAGGCATCATAGGTACCGCCGCCGGCGCCGGCCTGCAAAGGATTGGTAACGGGGAAATCGGTCGAGGTTGTTAGGCCTGTCACGTAGGCGTTGCCCGAGCCGTCAACCGCCATGCCTTGGCCGGTATCCGCTCCACTGCCGCCCAAGTAGGTAGAGTACACACGGGCGGAACCCGCAGCATTGATCTTGGTCACGAAGACATCATGGCTACCACCGCCGAAGCTGGCCTGCAGAGGGTTGGTAGTGGGGAAATTGGTTGAGGTTGTTTCGCCCGTGACATAAGGGTTGCCAGAACCGTCCACGGCGATGCTTTTGCCTTGATCGTTTCCGCTGCCGCCCAGGTAGGTGGAATACAACAGCGTGTTGCCGGCGCTGTTGATCTTAGTCACGAATGCATCCGAACTGCCGCCGCTGCTGGGCTGCAGCGGGTTTGAGGTGGGGAAATTGGTCGACAATGTATAGCCTGTCACATAGACGTTCCCCGAGCCGTCTACCGCGATGCCTTTGCCTTGGTCGGTTGAACTGCCGCCCAAGTAGGTGGAGTACACACGGGCCGAACCCGCCGCGTTGATCTTGGTCACGAAGGCATCCTCACCGCCGCCATTACTGACCTGTTGAGGGTTGGTAGTGGGAAAATTGGTAGAGGTTGTCTGGCCTGTCACATAAGCGTTGCCCGAGCCGTCCACTGCGATGCTATGTCCAGTATCGCTCCCGCTGCCGCCCAGGTAGGTGGAGTAAAAGAACACGGGGTCGATCACCAGCCTCCGTGCCTGATCGTATCGCGCCAACTGGAATGCTACCCGCCTGCCCTTCACCCGGTATCCTACCTCCACCTCCACCAGCCCTGCCGCGGTCTCCTGGTAGGCGAGCGGACGCTTCTGCCGCAGCTCGCCGTCCGCCGTCTTCAGCACCAGGTCGCCATCCGCGTCCACCCGCAGCGACTCCAC
>Ga0075421_100001805_pt1 | contig 25229 bp, 27 predicted proteins | sample SoiMetdeltSBSDD5_FD_75292 | JGI IMG/M metagenome (GOLD analysis project Ga0075421, IMG submission 75292) | Bulk soil microbial communities from a Populus tree surrounding site in Tennessee, USA - Soil MetaG P. deltoides SBSDD5 | ecosystem: Environmental > Terrestrial > Soil > Tree plantation... | reverse complement strand
GGTAGATCGCGTAGGTGCCGAGGAAGGTGCACCAGAAGTGGATGCGGCCCATCGTGTCGTTGAGCATCCGCCCGGTCACCTTGGGGTACCAGTGATAGATCGCGCCGAATACGACGAGGATCGGCGAGACACCCATCACCATATGGAAGTGCGCGACGACGAAGTACGTGTCCGAGAGCGGCACGTCGACGGTGACGTTGCCGAGGAACAGCCCCGTCAGGCCGCCGTTGATGAACGTGAACACGAAGCCGATCGCGAACAGCATCGGTACCGTGAGGTGAATGTGCCCGCGCCACAGCGTCAGGACCCAGTTGTAGACCTTGATCGCGGTCGGCACCGCGATGATGAGCGTCGTGGTCGCGAAGAAGAACCCGAAGTACGGGTTCATCCCGCTTACGTACATGTGATGCGCCCACACGACGAACGACAGAGCGCCGATCGCCAGGATCGCCCACACCATCATCCGGTAGCCGAAGATGTGCCGGCGCGCATGCGTGCTGATCAGGTCCGAGACGATGCCGAACGCCGGCAGCGCGACGATGTACACCTCGGGATGGCCGAAGAACCAGAACAGGTGCTGGAACAGCAGCGGGCTGCCGCCGCTGTGCCCGGTCTGCTCACCCATCGAGACGATCGCCGGCATGAAGAAGCTGGTCCCGACTTTGAGGTCCAGCAGCATCATGATCGCGCTCACGAGCAGCGCCGGGAAGGCGAGCAGGCCCAGGATCGTCGCCATGAAGATGCCCCACACCGAGAGCGGCATCCGCATCATCGTCATGCCGCGGCAGCGTGCCTGCAGCACGGTCGTAACGTAGTTGAGCCCGCCCATCGTGAACGCGACGATGAAGATCGCGAGCGACACCAGCATCAGCATGATGCCCCAGTTCGAGCCCGGGGTGCCGTGCGAGATCGCCTGCGGCGGATACAGCGTCCATCCCGAACCGGTCGGTCCGCCCGGGACGAAGAAGCTCGCGACCAGCACGAGCACCGCGACCAGGTAGACCCAGTAGGAAAGCATGTTCATGTACGGGAAGACCATGTCCCGCGCGCCGCACTGCAGCGGAATCAGCAGGTTCCCGAACCCGCCCAGGAACAGCGCCGTGAGCAGGTAGATCACCATGATCATTCCGTGCATGGTGACGAACTGGTAGTAGTGCTCCGGTGTGATGAAGTGGAAGGTGTCGGGGAACCCGAGCTGCATCCGCATCATCACCGACAACCCCAGTGCCACGAGGCCGATGGCCATCGCGGTGATCGCGTACTGGACCGCGATGACCTTGTGGTCCTGGCTCCAGATGTACTTCGTGATGAAGGTCTGCGGATCGTGCAGGTGTACGTGCTGGTCCGCGATTGCGACGTATGCCATCTAGAAATCCCTCCGTGCCGCTGCGCCGCCGTCGCCCATGGTCAGTGCTCCGGGTGTCCGGTCGCCTGCGGTGCGCCGGCGGCTTCCGACGCGCTCGCGAGACGCGCGGGCGCGCCGCGCAGTGTGCCGATGTAGGCCACCAGATCGGCGCTTCTCCGCTCGTCGCCGAGCAGTCCTCCGAGCCTGGCCATCTGCGCGCCGTAGAAATCCTGTGGGTGGCGGCCGCGGACACCGGTCCTGAAGTTGTTCAGCTGCCGCAGCAGGTACCAGTCGCTCTGGTTCGCGAGCCGCGGCGCCTTGGTCGACCACACCCCCTGCCCCTCGGTGCCGTGGCAGTTGGCACAGGTCGGGTACAGGGCGGAGCCGCGATCGGCGTCGCCCTGCAGCGTCGGTCGCGGTGGCTCGTCCGGCAGCGTCGCGATGTAGGCGACCACGTTCTCGACCGCCGCGTCGTCGAGCATCGAGGCGAACGGTACCATCTGCGCCGCGATCGTCTCGCCGGGCGCGCTGCCGCGGACCCCGTGCCTGAAGTTCCGGAGCTGCTGCGCCAGATACCAGGGATGCTGTCCGGCGAGCTTCGGCGCGTTCAGCGTCTCGTTGCCCTCGCCGTTCGCGCCGTGGCAGGCGGTGCAGGTCGCAAAGCTGCCCTGGCCGGCCACGGCATCGGGCGCGGGACGCGCTTCGAGCTGCGCGAACGTCGGTTGCTTCGCGAGCCACGCGCGATAGTCGTCCGGCGAGTCGACCACCACGCGGCCGCGCATCGCGAAGTGCCCGACGCCGCAGAGCTCCTCGCAGAGCACGTCGTAGGCGCCGGTCCTGGTTGGCGTGAGCCACATGTAGGTGACCATGCCCGGCACCAGGTCCATCTTCACGCGGAACTGGGCGACCGTGAAGTTGTGCAGCACGTCTTTCGAGCGCAGCAGCACCTTCACCGGCTGGTCTACGGCCAGGTGCAGCTCGGGATTGGAGATCAGGATGTCGTCGCGGCCCTTGTCGTCACCCTTGTCGATGCCGAAGGGATTCGCGACCGTAGCGAACGAGGCGTCGGTCGCGCCGAGCACGCCGTCTTCGCCGGGAAGCCGGTAGCTCCAGGTCCACTGCTGGCCCATCGCCTCGATCTCGGCGGTGCCTGCGGGAACCGTCACGAACTTGGCCCACACGAGCAACCCGGGCGCGAGCATTGCCGCGACGCCGACCGAAGTGAGAATCGTGAGCCACCACTCGAGCTTGCGGTTCTCGGGCTCGTACTCAGATCGCTGCTCGCGCCCCTTTCGGTGGCGGTAACGCACCACCGCATAGGCCATGAACAGGTTGACGGCGACGAAGACCGCGCCTGTGACCCAGAAGGTCAGCACCACGGTGTCGTCCATCATCCCCCAGTTGGAGGCAATGGGCGTGAACCACCAGGGACTCGCGATGTGGAATACGACGGTGCCGATGACCAGCAGTATCAACGCGATCGCGAGCGCCATTCGTTACACCTTCTGCTGCGCGCGGGCGGGCCGGTCGCCCTCGGGATTGCGCTTGACGCTGCTGAACGGGTTGATGAAGTGGCTGTCCACCGCGACCAGCTCGGCCTCGGAATGTCGCTCACGCATCATCGCCCGCACCGTGTCCTCCTTCGACTTGAGCGCGTAGATGAGGACCAGGTACCTGCCCGCCTCGAGATCGTCGTGAAACCGGGCGATCTTCTTGTTCTCGGTCGCGACACCGATCAGCCCGCCTTCCCACGCGCCGAAGCAGGTTGCAGCCGCGACGACCGCGTAAAAGACCCACGCCGGCACGTGGATATTCGGACCGAAGGGCTCGAAGTGCTGCAGTGCCCACACGCCGGCGAGGCCGACGAGAAAGCCGACGACAGCGCCGATCAATCCGTCGCGTATGAGGTCCAGCGTCTCGAGATAGTTGCTCGAGTGGATGTGCTGCTGCTTGAGTCCCGATTCGTCCCGCGACACGACGTGCAGGAAGTAGTCATTGACGCCGACTTCGTGCAGGTCTTCGGAAATATCGTGGGTGCTCTTAAGGGTCGGCGCCAGATAGTAGAGGCACTTCATGCAACGTCCCCCGCAAAACAACCGCTAATGGCCGGCGCTCGTGCCCGAGGCTTGCGCCTTGTTCTCGTTTGAGTCTGGCATGGAACCCCGGACCGCGGCTAGTCCTCGCCCCAGAACCAGGCGAGCGCGCCGAAACAGAACAAGGTGATCGCGACCAGCGCAAAGGGCAATGGCGGCAACCAGATGGGGATCTGCGTCAGCTCGAAGGGCCGCGCGATCCCGGCGACGAGCGCCGCGACGACCGCGCCGACGACGGTGCCAACTGCGAATCGACGCTGGTAGCGCCACGCGAGGACCCAGAGCAGCGCAAGGCCGATCAGAAGTAGAGTGAGCAGCAGTTCGCCCATAGTGGAAAAACTGTAGCAGACGGTAATCGCGCTGACCATCCGCCGTCTTCCGACGGCGGGGCGCAGGCGCGGGCGGCGGCTCTCAGGGCCCCTCGGCCGCGCGCGCCTCGAACGTCCCGCGCCGCACAACCACGCCGCCGGCCAGGTGGACGTGGCCACGCACGATCACGGTGTGCGGCGCGCCGTCTGGCTCGAGCGCAACGAGATCCGCATCGGTGCCGGGCGCGATCGAGCCCTTGTTGCCGAGGCGCAGCAGCCGGGCGGGGTTGCTCGTGAAGGGCGGCAGCGCGTCGGCGAGCGCAACGCCGCGTGCAAGCAACGCTCGCAGCGTCGCGAGCAGCGCCCCGGAGGAGCCGATGTCCATGCGGCACACCCGCCCGTCGGCGTCGAAACACGGCAGGCAGCCGCCCGCGTCGGAGCTCACCGTCAGGTTCCCGGCGGGCGCACCGCTCGCGAGAAAGCGTTCGACCGCCTCGGCGGCGCCGTACGCGTCCTCGCCCTCGGCGACCGGGAAGGCCGTCACGTCCACGACGCAGCCGCGCCGCGCAAGCTCCACGGCCTCCGCGAAGAGCGCGCGCCGACGGTTGACGTGCGTAGGGTTGAAGACGCGCGGCGGCAGCTCACTCACCTCGAGCGCTCGCCGGACGAGCTCGAGCCCGCGTGCGCCGTCACCGAGGTGCAGGTGCAGGATGCCCCCGCGCCCGGTCATGAGCCCGGCGACGTGCGCGTCGGACGCGACGCGCAGCAACTCATCGAGCGCGGGCTGGCTCGAACGATGATCGCTGATCGCGAGCTCGCCGACGCCGACCAGCGGCTCGAGGAACACGAGATCGCCGCGCAGGCTGCCCGTCAGCGTGGCGGCCGGCAGGTGATAGCCGCCTGCCAGCGCCCAGGCGTTGAGCCCCTCCTCCCGCAGCGCGTACACGGTCGCGAGCAGCTCGCGTGGACCGCGCGCGACGTCGTCGGTGCCGAGGAGCCCGATCACGGTGGTGACACCCGCCGACGTGTAGCGCGACAACGGCTGCGCCGGCACGCGGGTATGGAACCCGGCCTCGCCGCCGCCGCCGCAGACGTGCACGTGCCCGTCGATCAGCCCCGGGATCAGTCGCCGCCCCTCGAGATCGAGCGCGTCGATCTCCGCGCGCAGCGCCGCCGGCAGCTCGGGTGCCTCAGCGCCCATCCAGAGCACGCTGCCGCCGCCCACGAGCAGGCACCGCCGGCCGAGCGGCGCCGGCGAGTGCACGTCGGCGTTCTCGATCAGCAGCATGCGGTCAGTACGGCGCGCCAGGGAGACCGTAGAAATACTGACCCGCGCAGGTGGCGCCGTCGACCGCGAGCTCCGCGCCCGAGGTGTACGAGGCGGCATCGGACGCGAGGTAGAGCACCGCGTTCGCCACCTCGCCGGGATCGCCCATGCGCTGCAGCGGCACGTTGCGGTAACCGGGATTGAGCGTCTCCCGCGGCGCGCCCTGGGGATTCGACATCCAGGTGTCGATCCCGTAGGGATGCACGCCGTTTACCCGCACGCCGTGCGGGCCGTATTCGAGCGCGGCGCTGCGCGTGAGGCCGCGCACCGCCCACTTCGTCGCGCCGTAGGCGCCGACTGCGTTGTTGCCCATCAGGCCGGAGGACGACGACATGTTGACGATCGCGCCGCGCCCCGCCGCTTTCATTACCGGAAATACGGCCTGCATGCCGAGGAACACTCCGATCACGTTGACCTCGAACAGCCGGCGGAACTGATCAGCGGTGGTGGACTGCAGGTCGCCGAAGGCCAGGATCCCGGCGTTGTTGACCAGCACGTCGAGCCGGCGGTGCTGTGCCTCGATTTCCTGCACGACCTCCGACCATGCGACCGCATCGGTCACATCGAGCCGCCGCGCCCGCGCGCTCGGGCCGACCGCCTGCACCGTCGCCGCGAGCTCCTTCTCGAGCACGTCGCTTGCGATCACGCTGGCACCCGCCGCCGTGAATGCTCGTGTGATCGCCGCGCCGATACCGCGTGCCGCGCCGGTGACGAGCACGACCTTGCCGTCGAAGTCGAAGCCTTTCGCCATTGATCTCTCCGGGATTGAATGTTCAGACGAAGCTGACGCCGGCCCCGCCGACCGAGTCGAGCTCGAGTCGGAAGCTGTCTCCGGGGCGCGCGGGCTCGAGCGGCACGAGCGAGCCCGACAGGATTACTTCCCCCGCGTCGAGGCTGACGCCATAGGCGCCGAGCGTGTTCGCGAGCCACGCCACCGATGCGAGCGGCGACCCCTGCACCGCCGAGCCCAGGCCTTTCGAGAGGAACTGGCCGTTCTTGTAGACGCGGGCCTCGAGCGCGGCAAGATCGAGCGAGCGCGGGTCGGCGCGCGCCTCGCCGAGCACGAACGCGCCGCAGGACGCGTTGTCGGCAATCGTGTCGACGATGCCGATCTTCCAGTTCTCGATCCGCGAGTCGACGATCTCGAAGCAAGCGGCGATCGAATCGGTGGCCTCGAGCACAGCCGCGGGCGTGACACCGGGACCCTTGAGTCCGCGACGCAGGATGAGCGCGATCTCCGCCTCGGCGCGCGGCTGTATGAGACGCCCCGCGACGGCTAAGGATTCGCCGTCGAGCACCTGCATCGCGTCGGTCAGAAAGCCGAAGTCCGGCTGCCGGACACCCAGCATGTCCTGCACCGCGCGACTGGTGGCGCCGATCTTCTTGCCGATCAGGCGCTCGCCGTCGGCGAGGCGGTGCGCGAGCAGCTTGAGCGAGATCTGGTAGGCGTCGTCGATGCCAAGCTCGAGACCACGCCCCGACAATGGCGCAACCGGAAACCGCTCGCGTAGCGCACCGTACAGCTCGTTGGCGAGCGTGGCGTGCAGGTCGGAGCGGGACGACCGCTCAGTGCCGGAGGAAATCGACGACATACCGGTTGAAGATATCCGGATACTCGAGCATCGCCCAATGTCCGCAATGCGCGAACAGCACCATGCGGCTGTCGCCCACCGCGGCGAGAATCTTGTTCGCGCCGCTCACCGGACAGAAATGGTCCTCGACGCCCCAGAAGCCGAGCACCGGGCAGGTGATGTCGATCAGGCGCGGCGACAGGTCCGGGATGAGCATCCGCGCGAGCACGGCCTTGGGCTGGGTCTGCAGCACGTTCCAGCGCTCTTCGAGCAGCGCGTCGTCGACGACCCGCGGATCGAAGGCCAGCATCTCGAGCAGCTCGCGGAGCGCGGGCTTGTCGAACCCTGCCCCGACGAACTGCGACACCATCGCGCGAATGCCCGGCATCGCGAAATAGGTCTCACGCGATTCGATCCCGCCGGTGCCCATCATGACCAGCTTCTCCACCAGACCCGGCCGATCGAGCGAAGCCTTGATCGAGATCGCTCCGCCCAGGGAGTTGCCGACGAGCGTGCAGCGTTTCACGCCCACCCCGTCGAGGAACTCGAGCAGCGTCGTGACGAAGAGCTCGAGCGGGTAGTCGATGTCGGGTTTCGCGGACCAGCCGAATCCGATCATGTCGGGGACCAGGACGCGATACCCGGCTTCGGCGATCGGACCGATGTTGCGCTTGAAATTGCTGTAACCGTTGGCGCCCGGCCCGCTGCCGTGCACGAGCACGACCGCCGGCCCCTTCCCCTGCTCGAGGTAATGCATCTCGTGACCGGACGGCAGCTTCGCGATCCGGCCAAACGGCGGCGAGCTCGGGCGGGCGGTGGCATTCATGACGGAGCGCTCAACAGGGTTGGTGACTGCGCAGAATGGCCGGGCAGGGCGCCGAGGGGCAAATTCCGAGTCGAGCCGGCCTTTTCCAGGCCGCCAGAGCTCGTCCCGAACATCGCACTGGAAGCACCTGTTGTCACCGAATAACCACGGTTTGCGACATTCTATTCCGTCATGTGCGTAATTCAATGGTGGATTTTTACGAATTCTGTTGCCACACCCCGCTGGCCCTGCAATACTCGCCCGGGTGCGACGAGAGGTGTTCCCATGGCGCAAGCGGCCCGTCCCATGACCGACACACGCGTCCCGACCCGCGAGGAGCTCGTGGATCGCGCACGAGCGATGAAAGGGGCGCTGCGCGAGCGTCTGCCCGCGGCGCGGGCGGCCGCCACGTTGCCGGCCGCGACCATCGAGGATTTCAAGAACGCGGGTTTCTTCCGGATCCTGCAGCCGAAGCGCTGGGGCGGGTACGAGATGGATCCGCAGGTGTTCTTCGACGTGCAGCTCGCGGTCGCCGAGGCCGACATGTCGAGCGCCTGGGTGCTCGGTGTCGTCGCCGCGCACCAGTTCCAGATCGCGCTGTTCGACGGCCGCGCACAGGAAGACGTGTGGAGCAGCGACAACTGGGTGCTGATCTCCTCGTCCTATCAGCCGGTTGGCAAGGTCGAGCGCGTCGAGGGCGGCTTCAGGCTCTCGGGCCGCTGGGGCTTCTCGAGCGGCTGCGAGCACTGCGACTGGGTGTTTCTAGGGTCGATCGTGCCGCCGGCACCGGGCGAGACCGGTCCGCCCGACATGCGCACCTTCCTGCTGCCGCGCAAGGATTATCAGATCGTCCGCGACTGGGATGTGTTCGGGCTGCAGGCCACCGGGAGCCACGGCATCGTGGTCGACAAGGCCTTCGTTCCTGAATACCGCACACACAAGGCCGCCGACGGGTTCCACGGTACGAACCCGGGTATGGCGGTCAACGATGGGCCGCTGTATCGGCTGCCGTGGGCGCAGCTCTTCGTGCGCGTGATTTCGACCGGGTCGATCGGCGCGGCGCAGGCCGCCGTCGACACCTACTACGAGCTCGCTGCGCGACGCGTATCCACCAACACGGGCAAGACCGCGAAGATGGATCCGATCGCGCTCAACATCGCGGCACGCGGCCAGGCGTCGATCGACGAGATGAAGACGCTGCTGTTCCACAATTTCGATGTGATGATGGATACGATCCGCGCCGGGCGGCAGATCCCGTACGCCGATCGCGTCCGCTACCGCTACGAGTCGGCGCAGGTGGCACGTCGCTGCGCGGACATCGCCGACGACCTGATGCTGATGCTCGGCGGCTGGGCGATCTACAACACGAGCCCGATGGTGCAGTGGTGGCTCGATCTCAACGCGGCGCGCGCACACGTGGCGAGCGACCCAAACCTGATCGGCACCTCGCTGGGCGCGCTCTGCCTGGGCCAGGAAGTCCACGAGTCCTTCGTCTGAGGGTAGGAAAAAGGGGACATTCTCTATTTCCCCTCGGACATGCCGAGATGTGTACCGAAGGCGAAATAGAGAATGTCCCCTTTTTCCGCTACGGGGCCTGCCAGTCGCGCGTGATCCGCGCGGCGCGAATGTCGTACTTGAGAGTCTTGACCGCGATCGAGGTCTCGACGTGACGCACGCCGGGCAGCGCAAGAATGCGGTTGTTCGCGACCGCGATCACGTCCTCTAGGCTGCTGAACAGACCGACGGCGAGGATGTCGCAACGGCCGAGCAGCACGATCACCGAGCGGATCTCCTCCATCGCGGCGAGCTTGCGGCACAGCTCCTTCACCTCGCTGTGCGCGGCCTGGATCCAGATCAGCACGACCTTCGGCGCGCCGACGCTCGCAACGTTGGTGACCGCCGTCAGGCGGATGAGGTTGTCCTGCTCGAGGCGCTTGATCCGGCTGCGGATCGTGCCCTCGGTGACGCCGAGCAGCGCCGCGATGCGGCGGTTGCTTACGCGCGCATCCTTGGAAAGCACGCCGATGATGCGGCGGTCGAGATCGTCCAGCACGGGCGTCGTCATGTCATCGGTGCCACGTCGAAGTTGTACTTGACGACATCGGCCGCGATGCCGGTCGAGACGCTGCGGATGCCCGGCACACGCATCAGCTCCTCGAGCAGGAAGTTGCGGAGGTCGTCGAAGTCGCGCAGCGCGACCAGGACCTCGATGTCCCGCGCGCCCGTGACGAGGTGAACGCTGAAGACGTCGTCGAGCGCCGCGAGGTCGATCGCGACATCCTCGGCGGCACGACCCTGGACCTCGATGCCGAGCGCGAGCAGCGCGTTGTAGCCGAGCGCAGCGAAGTCCGTGACCGCAACCACGCGCACGGCACGCGTCTGCTCGAGCCGCCGGATCCGCGCGCTGACGGTCGCGGCGGCGATCTTCAGATCCTGGGCGATCTGCTGGTTCGTGGCCCGGCCGTTCTTCTTCAACAGCTCGACGATCCGCTCGTCGATCTCGTCGAGCACCGGTGGATCCGCGAAGTTGATGCTCCCCATCTGTCTGCGTATTTCAGTCGCACCCGAACGCCGGGTTTTATCGTAGTGTAGCAACAAGATTGTGCATTTGCGTAGCCGAGGCGCCATCGGCGGCCCGGCACGGTCGGAGGTGGCACATGCCCGGACACCAGGACTTCGGCGCGCTGGCGCAACGCATCGAGCGGCTCGAGTCGATCGAGGAGATCCGCCAGCTTCCCGCGCGGTACGCGCTCGCGCTCGACATGCGGGAGCTCGATGCGCTCGTCGGGCTCTTCCCCGACGACGTCGGGGTTGGCGCGTCGCGCGGCCGCGAGGCGCTGCGCGCGTGGTTCGATCGAACCCTTCGCGTGCAGTTCACGGGCACCGCGCACCACGTCGGCAATCACGTCATCGAGTTCGAGGACGCGAATCACGCGTGCGGCGTCGTGTACTCGAAGAACGAGCACGAGACCGGCGCCGAGTGGGTGATCATGCAGATGATGTATGTCGACGACTACGAGCGTTGCGCCGGACGCTGGTACTTCCGTCGCCGCCTGCCGCTGTACTGGTACGCGACGGATCTCTTGAAGCCGCCGCTGGGTCCGGACAAGATGCGCTGGCCGGGAGTGGCACCCTACGAGGGTGGGTGGCACCAGCTGTTTCCGAGCTGGCGGGAGTTCTGGGCGCGGAGCGGTCCGCCAGCGACGCCGGTCGCGGAACCCGCGCCCTTCGACGAGTTCATCAAGCGGATGCGCGCGAACGCGCCGGCGCCGTCGATCAAGATCCGTTGACGGGAAATTGCTGGCGGCCTGGTTGTCGAATGGCTCTGAGCCAATTTCGCTGCGCCGGTTGCTTCCGTGTCGTTGCTCGAATTTCTTTCGTGGCGTCTCAGAGCCACTTTTCCCGTCAGGCGAGCGGCAGTGCCGGATAGTCGAGGTAGCCCTTCGGGCCGGGCGTGTACAGCGTGTGACGGTCGAAGCCCGCGAGCGGCAGGCCGTCGCGCAGGCGCCGCACAAGATCGGGGTTGCCGATGAAGTGCCGGGCGAAGGACACCGCCTCGCCCACGCCTGCGCGGATCGCCGCGCGCGCGGTGTCGCCGTGAAAGCCGTCGTTGAGCACGATCGGCCCGCCGAAGTGGCGCCGCGCAAGCGCAAAGGCGTCGAGCCGCCGCAGCGGCGAGCGGATGACGTGCAGATACGCGATGCCGAGCCACGCGATGCCGTCGAGTAGCGCGCCGTAGGTGAGATCGGGCTCCGCGTCCGCGACGTCGTTGAACGGGTTGGCGGGGCAGATGCGTATCCCCACCCGCCCGGCGCCGATCGTGGTGCAAAGCGCCTCCATGACCTCCACCGCGAAGCGGGCGCGGTTCGCCGCCGCGCCGCCGTAGGCATCGCGCCTCGCGTTGCTGTTCGAGGCGAGAAACTGCATCGGCAGGTAGCCGCTCGCGGCGTGCAGCTCCACCCCGTCGAACCCCGCCTCGCGCGCCAGACGCGCGGATTGCGCGTACTCGTCGACGACGCGGGGGATCTCCGCGAGCGACAGCGCCTCGGGCAGGTCGCAGTCCTGCATGCCGGCGTCATCGGTGTACATCTGCACGCGCGCCGCCACCGCCGAGGGCGCGACCGTGCGCGCCTCGACGGGCTTGTTGTAGCGGCTCGCGACCCGCCCGACGTGCATGAGCTGCACGACGATGCGGCCACCGGCGGCGTGCACGCGATCTGTAACCGTGCGCCAGGCGGCCACCTGCGCCGCATCGTGCAGGCCGGGCGTGCGGCAGTAACCCTTGCCGTGGATCGATGGCTGCGTGCCCTCGGTGACGATGAGACCGGCATCGGCACGCGCACCGTAATACGCCACGTGCAGATCGGAAACGAGATCGCCCGGCGCCGCGCGGCTGCGCGTCATCGGCGCCATCACCACGCGGTTACGGCAGCGGAGCTCTCCGAGCTCGATCGGTTCGAAGAGCGGGTCATCGTCGGTCATCACGCGCTTTCATGCGGCCCGCAAAGTCTGTCATTGTATCGGCCCGGCGCCGCGTACCGGCGGTGCCGCATGCACACGGAGTCGGAATGCGAGTGCTCGTCGTCGGCGGGACGGGATTGATCGGCGGCGACGCGGCGCTGCGGCTCCGCGCGCTCGGCGACGAAGTCGCGATCGCCGCGCGCAAGCCCGCCCCCGCGGGCACAGGGATGGCGGCGCTCGAATTCCTGGCCTGCGATTACCTCACCGGCGGTCTGCCGCGCGCGCAGCTGGCAAGATTCGACGCGCTCGTATTCGCGGCCGGCAACGACATCCGGCACGCGCCCCGCGGCTTCGACGATGCGACGCACTGGGACCGGGTCAACTCGGAAGGCGTCCCGCGGTTCTTCGCCCAGGTGCGCGAGGCCGGGGTGCGCCATGCCGTGAACATCGGCAGCTTCTACCCTCAGGCCGCACCGCACCTCGTCGAGAAGATTCCTTACGTGCGCTCGCGCAAGCGCGCCGACGACGGCGTCCGCGCGCTGGCCACCGCTGATTTCCGCGTCATGAGCGTGAACGCGCCGTGGATCGTAGGCACGCTGCCCGGGCTCACGGTGGGACTGTTCGATGCGCTGATGCGCTACGCGGCAGGTACGCTCGTGCCCGGAGCGCCTTTCGTGCCCGCCGGCGGCGTGAATTTCATGTCGGCGCGCTCGCTGTCGGAAGCGGTGGTAGGGGCGCTGGCCCGGGGTCGCTCGGGCGCCGCGTATCTGGTCGGCGACGAGAACCTGAGCTTCCAGGATTTCTTCGGTCACTTCTTTCGCGCCCTGGGTCGTGACGTGCCGCCGGTCCGCGACCAGGAGCACCCGATGCTGCCCGACGCGACGCTCTATTTCGGGCGCGGCCGGACGCTCTACTACGAGCCCGACGCCGCCGAGACGGAGCTGCTCGGCTACCGGCGCAGGGACGTCGGTCATGCGCTGCGCGAGATCGTCGCGCAGTACGCTCCGGGTGCCGGCCGATGATCGATCCCCGCGTCGAGCGGCTGCTCGATGAGCGGGAACTGCGCCGCACGGCGGAGATCTACGCGCAGGGCGCCGACCGGCGGGACAAGCAGCTCTGGGCGTCGATCTTCACCGAGGACGGCGTCATCGAGGCGCCGGGGATCCGGCTCGAGGGCCGCGCGAACATCGTCGCGGCACTGGATGCGATGGCCCGGCTCTACGTCGCGACGCAGCATCGCGTGCATAACCAGGTGGTCAGCATCGACGGCGACACGGCGCAGGGCGAGACTTACTCGACGGCCGATCATCTTTCTGAAGCGGGCGGCACGCGCACGATCCTGACCTGGGCGATCCGCTACGAGGATCGATGGCGCCGCGTCGACGGCGCATGGCGATTCAGCCACCGCTCGCTCCTGATCGACTGGACCGATACGCGCACGCTCGCCTGAAGCCGGCCCCTGCTCGACCGCCGCCGATGGTCTCGTGCACGGTCGCCGGAGTGTGCTAGCGTCGCCCGTATGGCTACCCGCCGGCACGACCGCATCGACGCGCTTACGCGCGAGCTCACGCGTCTAGACGACGAGGCGATCGACACGCTGTACGGCCTCGAGCCCGTGTTCGAGCCGGGCGAGACGCTCACAGGCGGCCTGCTCACCGAGTTCGTGAGCGTCGAATGCCCGTACTGCTGGCAGAGCTACGGCACGCAGCTCGACCTGAGCGGCGGATCCTTCACCCACGTCGAGGATTGCCAGGTTTGCTGCCAGCCGATCGAGCTCGAGTGCGAGGTCGACCAGACCGGCGGGCTCACTGCCGTGCGCGCACGGCGGATGGACTGATCCCTCAGGACCGAATTCGGCCAAACCGTGACGGGGCGCACGCACGCGCCGGTGCACGACGCATATGGTGGCCGGCGAGGTAAACGTCCTTACGTCCGGCGCGTTCTTGAGAGCACCACTCGCCATGCGAACCTCGCCGTTTCACGTTGCGGCGCTGCTTACGGCCGCTGCATCGGTCCTCATCGCCTGCTCCTCGTCCACGCCCAGCAAGGAGGAGTGCCGCACCGTCGACTGGCGCACTATCGGCTATGAGGACGGAGTCGCCGGCCACTCCGGTGAGCGCATCGGCGAGCATCGCCGGGCCTGCGCCGAGTACGGCGTAGCTCCGGACCTGAACGCCTACCGCGCCGGCCGCGCGGAAGGCCTGCGCGAGTATTGCCAGCCGCACAACGGTTATCGGGCCGGCGTCAGCGGCGCGCCGTACTACGACAGCTGTCCTCCCGAGCTCGCGCCCGCCTTCGTCACCGCCTACCAGTCCGGTCGCGAGCTCTACGTTCGTGAGCGCCGGGTAGCGGATGCCGACGCGGCGATCGCGTACCGCCGCCGCGAGGTCGCGCGCCTCGAGAGCCGCGTCGCGGACCGGGCGATCACGGCGATCACGGACGAAGCGACGCCGGAAGAGCGCACCGACGCGGTGCTCGACACCAAGCACGCCGCAGAACGCATCGGCCGGCTCAAGTCGGAGATCGCCGAGCTCGAGCGCGATCGCGCCCGCTATCAGCAGGAGCTCGAGGCCTATCGCTCCACCGTAGCGTCGGTGCCCTGACCGTTCCAGTCAGCGCCCCTCTGGCCCCCTGATATCGAAGGCAACGGGTCTGCGCTGGGCCAGGTCGCCCATCCGGCGCGCGCCCGATTCGCCCGGTCTGTTTCCCAGGATCTCCACGCGCCGCTAGAAGGCGCGGTCGCGCCCGCATGCCCCACTCGGGCCGCTCCTGCGGGCTGCCGCGTACTGCTGCGTCATTCAACCCCGTGGTTGACTTACGAAAAAGTACACGGTTATCATTCAACCCAATGGTTAACCATCACACAGAGCGCCTCGACCGCGTGTTTCGAGCGCTCGCAGACCCGACCCGCCGGCACATGCTGCGCAGCCTCGCCTCGCGGGAGCGCACGGTGGGCGAGCTCGCGGAGCCGCATCGCATCTCGCTCGCGGCCGCGTCCAAGCACATCAAGGCTCTGGAGCGCGCGGGTCTCGTGCGCCGCACCGTGCAGGGCCGCACGCATTTCTGCCGACTGGATCCGCGGCCGCTCGCGGGCGCGCACGACTGGCTGGACTTCTATCGACGGTTCTGGAGCGAGCGGCTGGGCGCGCTCGATGCGCTGCTGCGCCATCCGGAAAAGGAGTGAGCACATGAACAAGGGATCTGCGAAGCCCGACGACGCCGCGACTGTGCGCGTCTCGCGCCGCTTCGAGGCGCGCGCCGAACGCGTGTTCGATGCCTGGCTCTCCCCGGCGATGATCGGTCGCTTCATGTTCGGTCCCACGCTGCGCGACGAGGAGGTGCTGCGCATCGAGGTGGACGCGCGCGTCGGTGGCGCGTTTTCGTTCCTGGTGCGGCGCCAGGGCCAGGAGATCGACCATGTCGGGCACTACCTCGAGATCGAGCGCCCACGACGCCTCTCGTTCACCTGGGGTATCGCTGGGGAATCGGACGAGCAGAGCCAGGTCGACATCGAGATCACCGGCCTGACCGCGGGTTGCGAGCTCGTGCTCGTGCACAGGATGGACCCGCAGTGGGCCTCGTTCGCGGATCGGGTCAGGACCGGCTGGTCGACGATGCTCGACGCGCTCCCGCGCGCGCTCGTGGAATAGGCCGTCGGAGCAGCGCGATCGGCACAGCCGGGCGCTTACCCCATCGCGGCCCCGTCGTCTCAGGTCAAGGCAAACGGAAAGCGACGGCGCTCGATCTCGAGCAGCTTGAGCTTGGTCATCACCCCGCCCGGCGCCGAGAAGCCACCGGCACGTCCACCGGCGGCTAGAACACGGTGGCACGGCACGATTATCGGAATCGGGTTCGCGCCCAGCGCCTGGCCCACGGCCCGGGCCGCGCCGGGGTCGTCGAGGCGCGCGGCGATCTCGCCGTAGGTCAGCGTCTCACCCGGCGGAATCGTTCGCGCGACGCGGTAGACCGCAGCGTTGAACGCGGGCACCGCACGCAGGTCGAGCTCGATCTCGCTGAGGTCGCCTGCGTCCTCGCCCTCGAGCAGGGCAACGATGCCGTCGATCGCCGCCTGGACCGGGGGTGTCGGGGACGCCTCGGTAGCACCGGGAAACCGGCGCTGCAACCGTGCGCGTGTCGCCGCTTCGCTCGCCTCCGGGAGCTGAACGCCGGCCACGCCAAGATCGCTCCACGCGATTCCGCAGCGCCCGATCGCGGTGGCAAAGTCGGCTATGCAGGTCATCGCGGTGCGCAGGAATTGGGTTGCGGGCACTTGATTATACGCCGCACCGATGTTCGCTCAGGACGCGGGTGCAGGCGCACGTTCAGGTCCCAGGACAGGTGATACTGCCGTAGGCAAACGCCGCAATCGCCGGACCCTTGTACGCGATCGGATGGATATAGTCGGCAGCGAGGAGCCCAGCAGCTCGACGAGCCTGCCCGCGAGAAGGAGATTCCGGCGCGCGATGTGGTCGTGCAGCTGCTCGAGGACCGCAATCGCCTTCGCCGGAACGCCATCGAGCCCCGCGCTCTCTAGGCAGCGATGCACCAGCGGCACGGCCGGCTGCTTCGTGACGAGGCCGAGGAATTAGCCCAGTCCAGATCCTCGGAAGGCAGGGACCGGGGTCATCGTCGTGCATCGTCATCGAACGACGTACGCGCGCAGCAGAGCAGCAGCTGTGCCTCGCGGCGCAGACGGGTCATCGGAGCGACGAGGGTTTTCGGGTTCGCGGCGACGTTCACGGCGACGGGATGACGAGCTCCGCCGCGCGGCCGCCGTCCACCGGCAGACAGGCGCCAGTCACATAGGACGACTCGTCGGAGGCAAGAAACAACGCTGCGTCGGCGACCTCGGTCGCCTCTCCAAACCGCCCGAGCGGCACCTGAGCGGCGATCTTCCGGCCGTACTCCGCGGCCGGCCCCGAGAACCCGGCGGCGGTCAGTGGCGTATTGATCACACCGGGCGCGATCACGTTGACGCGCACATGGCTCCGCGCTCCTTCCATCGCTGCGTACTTCGTAAACTGGATGAGCGCTGCCTTGGCGGCGCCGTAACCCGACATGCCGGGCGATGCAAGGAGCCCCATGATCGAGGCTATGTTGACGATCGAGCCGCGCTGCACGGGCAACATCAGCCGGAACGCCTCGCGTGTCGCGACGAAGGTCGCATCTACGTTCACGGCGAAATCGCGACGGAACGCCTCCAGGCTCATGTCCGTGATCGCGCCGTAGCTGACCGACGGTGCGTTGTTGACGAGGACATCGAGACGCCCTCGGGCTGCGCCCGTCTCGCGGATGAACGCCGCCAGCCGCTCGTGATCGGCGACGTCGAGCGCGACGAAGCTCGCGGAGCCGCCGCGCGACTCGATGACACCGGCGAGCTCCGCGAGCGGCGCCTCGCGGCGCGCGCAGAGCGCGACGTGCGCCCCCTCCGCGGCGAAGCGCTCGGAAATGGCCGCGCCGATTCCCTGGCTCGCCCCCGTGACAATCGCCACCCGCCCCTCGAGCCTGCCCTGCATTCCGTCCCCGCTACGCTCGGATGGCGGCAGTCTACGCATCCACGCGTCGACCGTAACCCCTTGGCCGCGGCGGTGACTTAATACACCTCGAACAGCCCCGCCGCGCCCATCCCGCCGCCGACACACATGGTGACGACGACGTGGCGGACGCCGCGACGTCGCCCCTCGATGAGCGCATGCCCGACCATGCGCGCCCCGCTCATACCGAACGGATGTCCGACCGCGATCGCGCCGCCGTTCACGTTGAACCGCTCGTTGTCGATGCCGAGGCGGTCGCGGCAATAGAGCACCTGCACAGCAAAGGCCTCGTTCAGCTCCCAGAGCCCGATATCGTCGATGCCGAGCCCCTCGCGCTCGAGGAGCTTCGGCACCGCGAACACCGGACCGATCCCCATCTCCTCGGGCGCACAGCCGGCGACAGCCATGCCGCGATACGCGCCGAGCGCCTTGAGCCCCCGTCGCTCGGCGAGCTCGCCGTCCATCAGCACGAGCGCCGCCGCGCCATCGGAGAGCTGCGAGGCGTTGCCCGCGGTGATGAACTCGCCCTGCTCGACGACCTTGCCGCCCGACCAGACGGGTTTGAGCGCCGCGAGCCCATCGAGCGTCGTATCGGCGCGCGGTCCCTCGTCGCGCTCGAGCTTCACGGGCTCGCGCTTCACTTCGCCGGTCGATCTGTCCTCGACGGTTTTCACCGTCGCGAGTGGCGCGAGCTCCTCCGCGAAGCGTCCGGCAGCGCTCGCGGCAGCGGTCCGTTGCTGACTCTGCAGCGCGTAGGCGTCCTGCGCCTCGCGCGACACCCCATAGCGCCGGGCCACGATCTCGGCAGTCTCGATCATCTGCATGTGCATGTGCGGCATGTGCTCGATCACCGCCGGAGTCTGAGCGCGATACGCGTTCTTGTGCTTGTTCTGCACCAGGCTGATCGACTCGACGCCACCCGCAACGACGACCGGCATGCGGTCCTCGACGATCTGCTTTGCGGCGGTCGCGACCGCCATCAGACCGGAGGAGCACATCCGGTCGATCGTCATCCCGGGTACGGTGACAGGAAATCCGGCGGCCGCCACCGTGAGCCGCGCGATGTTGTAGCCCTGGTTGCCCTGCTGCGCCGCGCAGCCGAGGATCAGGTCCTCGACCTCGGCGCCCTCGATACCGGCGCGCGCCAGCGCCTGGTTGACGCAGTGTGCCGCGAGCACGGCAGCATCTGTGTCGTTGAACGCGCCGCGATACGCCTTGCCGATCGGCGTGCGGGCGACGGAGACGATTACGGCTTCGCGCATGGGCGAACCTCGCGTGGGTCAGAAGGTCCTAGAAGTAAAAACGGCTGATCGTGTCGGCGGCACAGGCGGGGCGGTCCCCGCCTTCGATCTCGATGGTGACGCGGACGACGACCTGCACGCCGCCGGGAACGTCGGTCGCCTCGAGCACCTGCGCGCGACCGCGGATCCGCGCACCGACCTTGACGGCGGCCGGGAAGCGCACCTTGCCGGTCCCGTAATTGACGCCCATCTTCGCGCCGTCCACGCGCACCAGGTCGGGAAGAAAAAGATTGACGAGTGACAGGGTCAGGTAGCCGTGCGCGATGGTGCTGCCAAAGGGACCGGCAGCCCCGCGCACCGGATCGACGTGGATCCACTGGTGGTCGTCCGTCGCGTCGGCGAAGGCGTCGATGCGCGACTGCTCCATCGTGACCCAGTCGGTCGGCCCCGACTCGCGGCCGGCCGCGGCGCGCAGCTCCTCGGCCGAATGAAAGATTGCGACCACGTCAGGCCCGCTGGCTCGAGACCGGCAGCACCTCGCCGGTCATATAGCTCGAGAGGTCGCTCGCGAGGAACACCATCACGTTGGCGACCTCCCAGGTCTCCGCGGCACGACCGAAGGCCTCGCGACTGGCGAGCTCGTCGAGGAGTTCCTGCGGGGTCACCTTGGCGAGGAACTCGTGCATCGCGATGCTTGGCGCCACCGCGTTTACCCGTACGCCGTGCTTCGCCGCCTCGATCGCCGCACAGCGGGTAAAGGCCATGACGCCTGCCTTCGCAGCAGCGTAATGCGCCTGTTCAGCCTGCGCGCGCCAGCCGAGCACCGAGGCGTTGTTGATCACGACGCCGCTCCCCCGCTCGTACATGTGCGGCAGCACGGCGCGGCACATCCGGAACACGCTGGTCAGCGTGACGTCGAGCACACGCGACCACTGCTCATCCGTCATCATCACCACTTCCGCGGATCCGCCCAGCCCCGCGTTGTTGACCAGCACGTCAATGTGCCCCATCCGCTCGAGCGCTGCATCCACGAGCTCGCGCACGTCCCTCTCCTGCGTCACGTCGCAGACGCGCGACGGCGTCGAGGTGCCGGTGGCCTGGCTGATCGTGGCCGCGGCTTCGGCGAGGCGCTTCGGATGCGCGTCGCTGATGAACACGCGCGCGCCCTCCTCCGCGAAGCGCTTCGCGGCGGCGAACCCGATGCCGGTGCCGGCGGCCGCGGTGAACAGGACGCGCTTGCCGAGCAGCAGGCCGCGCGACTTCGGGTAATCGGGTGGTGATCTGCTCATGCCTGCTCCTCAGCGGCCACGTGGTTCCTTCGGCAATCCGAGTGCGCGCTCGGCGATCAGGTTGCGCTGGATCTGGTTCGTCCCGCCGTAGATGGTATCCGCACGCGTGTACAGGTACAGGTTGGTCATCTCGCCGAAGCGGTACTCCGCGGTCGGAGCGACCTCGCCCGCCGGACCCTGTATGTCCATCGCGAGCTCACCTAGCGCGCGATGCCAGGTCGCCCAGAAAATCTTGTACGTGTAGCCAGCGCGTCCGAGCCGCCCGGTGCCCGCGTCGGTGAGCATCCTGAGCGCGCTCATGCGCATGATTCGAAGACCGATGTGAGCCTCCGCAAGACGCTGACGGATCAGCGGATCGCGCGCCCTGCCGTTTTTCACCGCGAGCGCGCACAGGCGGTCGAGCTCGCCGCGGAACGCCATCTGCTGCGCGAGCGTCGAGACCCCGCGCTCGAAGTTCAGGAGCGCCATCGCCACCGTCCACCCGTCTCCGGGCGCGCCGAGGACGCAGTCGGACGCGCTGCGCGCGCCGTCGAAAAAGAGCTCGTTGAACTCGGTATCGCCGGTCATCTGGCGGATCGGCCGGATCGACACACCGGGTTGCCGGACCGGCACGAGCAGGAACGACAGCCCGTCGCGGCCACGGCTTCCCTCGGTGGTGCGGCACAGCACGAAGGCCCAGTCCGCGAACTGCGCGAGCGAGGTCCAGGTCTTCTGACCGTCGATGATCCACGCGTCTCCCGAATCGCCGCGCTCGAGGTGCGCGCGCGTGCGCACGTTCGAGAGATCGGATCCGGCGTTGGGCTCGGAGTACCCCTGGCACCAGTACTCCTCGCCTGCCGCGATCGGCGGCAGGAAGCGCGCCTTCTGCGCCTCGGTGCCGAAGGCGAGGATCGTCGGGCCGATGAGCTCCACGCCCAGGTGACCGAGGCGTGCGGGCGCGCCGGCGCGTGCGCACTCCTCGGCGAAGATCACCTGCTCGGCCAGGGTCGCGGCGCGGCCGCCGTACTCGCGCGGCCAGCCCGGCACGCTCCAGCGTGCGCGCCCGAGCGCCTGTTCCCAGGCACGGCGCTCCTCCGGTCGCGCCGTGAGACCGGTGACGCCGCGCAGCGCCGCAAACGGTCCCGCGAGTGCCTCGGTCAGCCACGTGGCGGCTTCGCTGCGGAAGCGCTCCTCGTCCGGCGTGAAACCCAGCTTCACGGTTGCCCCGTCCGACCAATGCCTCGGTTCGCGATCGAGCTCTCTGCCGCGGGCCTCATGCGGGTTTCCCGCTCGCGGCCGGCAGCAGCCGCGCGGCGATCCGCTCGCGATGCCACGCGGGCGCACCGAGCAGCGTCGATGCGGCTCGCGCGCGCTTGAAGTAGAGATGCGCGGCGTGCTCCCACGTAAAACCTACGCCGCCGAGGAGCTGGATCATGCCGGCCGTGCAGTCGGTGAAGGTCTCGCTGCACCAAGCGGCCGCCATCGACGCAGCCTCCTCGAACTCCTCCGGCAGCTCGTCGACCGCGCAGGCCGCGTAGTACGCGGCCGAGCGCGCCGCTTCGGTCGCCACCATCATGTCCGCCAGACGGTGTTTGACCGCCTGGAAGCTGCCGATCGGCCGGTCGAACTGGATGCGTGCCTTTGCGTGCTCGGTCGCGATCTCGAGTGCCGCCTCGGCGCCCCCGAGCTGCTCGGCGGCAAGCGCAGCCTGTGCGCGCGACAGCGTCGCCACGAGTGCCGGGCCCGCCTCGCCGGCCTCGCCGAGCAGGGAGCAGGCACCGAGCGCGACCGAATCGAAGCGCACGCGCGACATGGGACGCGTCTGGTCGAGCATGGTCAGCCGCTCGATCGAGACGCGGGGATCGTGGGGATCGACCACCGCCAAGCTCACGCCGTCGATGGATCGGCTCCTCGGCGCGCGCGCAGCGACCACGAGCAGGTCCGCGGCATCGGCGTGGATCACGAAACCGGCCTCGCCATCGAGGCGCCAGCCGCGCTTCGAGCGCGCGAGCCTGGGCCCGATCCCCTCCAGCCCTGGCGCACCATCGCTGCTTGTGATCGCAAGCGTGGCGCGCGTCCGGCCGGCGGCGATGCCGGGCAGCAGCGCCTCGCGCTGCGCGGCCGTTCCCGCGAGCGCGATCGCGGGCGCCGCGAGCGCGACCGTCGCGAAAAACGGCGACGGCAGCAGGACGCGGCCCACCTGCTCGCAGAGAATCGCGAGCTCGACCGCCCCCAGCCCCGACCCGCCGAACTCCGCGGCCAGCGCGATACCGCACCAGCCCATTTCCTCACCGATCGCGCGCCAGGTCGCCTCGTCGTAGCCCTGCGGCGAGTCGATCGCGGCGCGCAGCCGCGCCGGCGCGCCGTGTTCGGCGCAGAACTCGCGCGCGGCGTCGTGGATCAGCGTCTGCTCGTCGGTAAAGGCGAAGTGCACGAGGCGGCCTCAGGTCCCCCAAACCTTCTTTTGTGGACGCCGCGCCGACATGAGCCCAGCGATCGCAGGTCCGACCTCTGCGGGCGACCAGCGCGTGCCCTTGTCGACGCTAGGACCGTCGTTCCAGCCATCACAGAGCGTGATGCGACCGCCTTCGAGCTCGAACACGCAACCGGTCACCCCGCGCGAATCGCGGCTGCCGAGCCACACGACGGTGGGCGCGACGTTGTCGGGGTCCTGCGTGTCGAAGCCGCTCTGGGGCTTCTTCATCTTCTCGGCGAAGGCCTGCTCCGTCATGCGCGTGCGTGCCGCCGGCGCGAGCGCATTCGCGGTCACGCCGTAGCGGCCGAGCTCGGCGGCCTGCACCAGCGTCAGGCTCGCAATTCCACCCTTGGCCGCCGAGTAGGCGCTCTGCGAGAAGCTGCCCTGCAGCCCCGCGCCCGAACTCGTGTTGATGATCCGCGCATCCACCGGCCGACCGGCCTTCTGCTCGGCGCGCCAGAACTGCACGGCGTGGCTCGCCGGGCAGAAGTGCCCGCGCAGATGCACGCGCATCACCGCGTCCCATTCCTCGAGGCTCGAGCTGACGAACATCCGGTCGCGGACGAAGCCGGCGTTGTTCACCAGTACGTCGAGCCCACCGAAGGCGTCGATGGCGGTTTTCACCAGCCGCCCGGCACTCTCCCAGTCCGTGACGTCGTCGCCGTTCGCAACCGCCTCGCCCCCGGCCGAGCGGATCTCATCGACCACCGACTGCGCGATAGCGGTATCACGCCCTTCGCCGGCCAGGCTGGTGCCGAGATCGTTGACGACAACCTTTGCGCCTTCCCGCCCGAAGGCAAGCGCATAGGCGCGCCCCAGACCGCGGCCTGCGCCGGTGATGATGACGACCCGCCCCTCACAGATTCCCGACATTCTCCACTCCTGAAAATTAGAGGCGCTCGATGATGGTCACGTTGGCCTGACCGCCGCCTTCGCACATGGTCTGAAGACCGTAGCGCCCGCCGCGTCGCTCGAGCTCGTGGAGCAGCGAGGTCATGAGCCGTGCGCCGGTCGCACCGAGCGGATGTCCGAGCGCGATCGCGCCGCCGTTGACGTTGATGCGCGCGGGATCCGCGCCAAGCGATCGCTGCCAGGCGATCACCACCGAGGCAAATGCCTCGTTGATCTCCACCAGGTCGATGTCGGCGAGCACAAGCCCCGTCTTCTTAAGCGCGTGCTCGGTCGCAGGGATCGGCGCGGTCAGCATCCACACGGGATCGGCGCCGCGCACCGACAGGTGGTGGATGCGGGCGCGCGGCTTGAGCCCATGGATGCGCACGGCCGCCTCGCTCGCGACCAGGAGCGCCGCCGCACAGTCGGCGATCTGGCTCGAGACCGCGGCGGTCACGCGTCCACCAGGCGTGAGAGGCTCGAGCGTCGCCATCTTCTCGAGCGAGGTGCCGCGACGCGGCGTCTCGTCGCGACGAATTTCGCCCACGGGCACGATCTCGCGATCGAAGCGTCCGGAGTCGATCGCCTCGATCGCGCGCGCATTGCTCGCGAGCGCGAACTCCTCCATCTCGCGCCGGCTGATGTTCCACTTCTCCGCGATCATCTCGGCGGAGCGGAACTGCGAAACCTCCTGGTCGCCGTAGCGCGCGAGCCAGCCCGGCGAGCCACGGAATGGATCGTCGAACCCGTACGCGCGGCCCGCGAGCATCGCCGCCGAGATCGGGATCTGGTTCATCGCCTGCACTCCGCCCGCGACCACCAGGTCCTGCGTCCCGCTCATTACGCCCTGTGCCGCGAAGTGCAGCGCCTGCTGCGACGAGCCGCACTGCCGGTCCACCGTCGTCCCCGGCACGTGCTCGGGCAGTCCCGCGACCAGCCAGCAGGTGCGCGCGATGTCGCCGGCGAGCGGCCCGATGGCGTCGACGGCGCCGAACACGACGTCCTCGACCGCCGCTGGATCGACGCCGCTGCGGTCGACGAGCGCCTTGATCGCCATCCCGCCGAGGTCCGCGGGGTGCACGCCCGCGAGGCCGCCCTTTTTCTTCCCGACCGGTGTCCGTACCGCCTCGACGATGTAGGCCTCCGCCATCTCAACTCTCCGTTGCCGAGAACGTGTGGTCGGGCCCCAGGGGCTGCGCACCCGACCAGAGCGCCGACTGCACGCGGCGCGCGTGGAAATTGCCGTCGCCCCAGGCGCCCGCGAGCGCCCAGCCGCGCTTCATGTAGAAATGAAGATCGACCTCCCATGAGTAACCCATCGCGCCGTGCGCCTGCATCGCGATCCGCGCGCAGGCGTCTGCCGCCGCGACCGCTGCAAGCTTGGCATGCGAGACGGCGACCTGTGCCCGCTCGACGGGTCCCTCCAGCGCTGCGGCGGCGGCGTAGACCACGGGCCGCGCAAACTCGAGCTTGACCTGCGCGCTCGCGAACTGGTGCTTCACGCCCTGGTAAGCGCCGATCGGCTGGCCGAACTGCCGGCGCTCGCTCGCGTAAGCCACGCCGATCTCGAGCAGGCGCTCCGCGACCCCCAGGCACTCCGCCGCCACGTTCAGCGCGCCGCGCTCGAAGGCGCGCCCGATCGCCTCGCGCACAGCGACACCTTTCGCGATGCGGCTCGCCGCCACCGGCGTGTACTCGACGCGGTGCACGCGTCGCAGGCGGTCGTTCGCGGGCTGCTCGACGAGCCGCACGCCCGATCTTGGCACGAGGTACAGCTCGTCGTCCGCGCCGATGAGCAGCCAGTCGGCCTCGGCAGCGCCGGCGGTGAACCGCTCCTGCGACAGGGCCATCGCCAGGCGCGCGGTTCCCGCCGCGGCGGCCTCGACAACCGGCGCGACACGCGCGTCGC
>Ga0075421_100001804_pt1 | contig 25237 bp, 25 predicted proteins | sample SoiMetdeltSBSDD5_FD_75292 | JGI IMG/M metagenome (GOLD analysis project Ga0075421, IMG submission 75292) | Bulk soil microbial communities from a Populus tree surrounding site in Tennessee, USA - Soil MetaG P. deltoides SBSDD5 | ecosystem: Environmental > Terrestrial > Soil > Tree plantation... | reverse complement strand
TCCGCCTTATCGGCCGGGGACCGTTCGCGGTTTAGCTGCTGAAGCCGGTCGGCGGGTTCGGGTGTCCGAACACCGGGCTGTTGCCGGGGTCCCCGGACGGAACGAAGTCGATGTTCGGGAACGAGTTCGTGGTCACGTTGTTGCCGAAGATGAGCGTGCTCCCGACGACAGGGCCATCGGAGAAGGAGTTGTTTCCGAACTCGATCGCGTTGGTCCCGTAGAGCGCGCCCTGGATCTCACCGTTGTTGACGATCTGGACGCTGTCCGCGGGGTTGACCTGGCCGCCGCTGCCGTTCGCGACGACCGTGATCATCGCGCTGTTCGGGTCGTAGGTGCTGAAGTTGCAATCCGTCTTCGCGCTCGTGATCGTCGCGCACAGCTTGCCGTTCAAGTAGAACGTTCCCGACAGGTAGAGCGCCGACATGCCGCTGTACTGGACGGCGAAGGTCGAGCTGTTCGTGCCGGTCGCAATGGTGGCGCTGCCGTCGATGAAGATGGTCCCGGTCAAGTAGAGCTGCCCCGGCACCGTGGCCGTCGGCGGTGTCCACTTGATCTCGCCGGTCGGCGTCGCGACGGGACCCACCCGGCAGTCGTAGGCCGTGGCGGGCGTCATGTTGAAGACCGGCGTGACGCTGTTGTCGAAGACCGAGTTGTTGTCGAACGTCGGCACCGGCCCCGTGCCGACGTCACAATTCTTGGCCGGGCCGGGGATCGCGTTTTGGTACCAAGTCGGATAGTCAGCGGTCGGCGGCGGGATGTAGCGCGGAGTGTGGTTGACGCCGACGACCCAGTTGCCGCCCGAGTCCTGGAGCTTGCTGTAGACCTTGAGCGCGTCCTGGTTGCCCGTGCAGGTGACCGGCGTACCGGTTCCGAACGAGCACGTTCCGCCGACCTCCGTCTGGACGCGGGTGTTCATGCTCGTGTTCGCCCCGACAGCGGTGTTCCCGCCCGCGAGGACGAGGTTCCCGCCCACGGTGAGCGACGTCTGCGAAACGACGGCGTTGTTCCCGATGCAGAGGTTGCCTGCGACGTACATGCGCGAGGAACCGCTCACGTTGTTGTTCAGGTTCTGGTCACAGGTGCTACCGATGTGGCCGGCGTAAATGTAGTTCCAGACCGGGTTGCCGAGCGGCTGCTTCACGTTCGGCGTCACGGTGACGGTCGCCTCCGAAACTGCACGGACCTTGCCGTTCCCGCTGTTCGGGCTCCTGGTCGTCCCGATTCCCGTCAGGTACCAGGACTGCAGCGAGCTGACGTAGGTGCCACACCAGGCAGTCGAGCCGTCAGGCGACTGGCTCCACGTCGACACGGAGGTGCGCTGCGCGGTCGAATCGGAGTACTTCGTGCTGTTCGTAGTGCAGGCCGGCAGCGTCCGCTGGAGCATCGCGTTGTTCGTCGGAAGGTTCAGCACCGCGAGCGCGTTGCTGATGCCCGCTTCCGCGAGCGCGGCGGCACCCTGCCGCTGACGGCTCTGGTTCGCCTCGGCCTGATTCGAGGTCGAGTACGCGACGGCCGTCGTACCGGCGATCAAGAGGACCGCGCTGACGCCGACCGCCATTACGAGCGCAAGCCCGCGCTCGGACCGCAATTGAAGCCGCCACCGCATCAGACACAGCATCGGCGGATCAGACCCGGGCTGCCTCCCCCGAACGGTTACTACGATTACGGCGAGCGCGTGCTGTTCCGCAGCACCAGGGCGTCCTGGAGCTCGAAGAGCTCGGTCGCTTTCCTGGGCCGTACGTTGACGGGCAGGTCGAGGCTGAGCTTCGCGAGCAAGGATGTCGTCGGGGCTGCGTAGGTGAAGATGCAGAGCGGACCGTCGGTGCACGTCGGCGACGCCGGCGCGCCTGAGGTCGAGATGAGGTAGTCGGCCCATCTGACTCCACCGCTCGTGCCACACGCGGAGCCGGTGACGCGGTAGAGCGCATTGCGGTTCGTGGCCACGTTCCGGGTGCACCAGGTGACGGAGCACGTGGTCTGACCGTTACTCGTCGAGCAGTAGCTGGGCAGCGGAGTCGGGAGCGGCTGTGGCAGCGTCTTGCAGAACGACGCCAGCGTCAGCGTCACGGACGAGGTTGGGCCGCTCCCGGTGCCCGGCGTGGCCGTGCTCGCGCAGTGAACCTCGCGGCGCATCGTGTCGAGTGCGAGGCGTGCCGTCTGCTGTGCGCGAAAGCGATTGTTCATGTCGGCCTCTGAGTTCGTCGCCGACACGAACAGCGTCCCCAGCGCGCCCATCACGACGCCGAGAATCGACAGAGTGGCCAGCATCTCCACGAGCGTGTAACCCCGCTCGCGGCGGAGCGCCCGCAGGAGGCGGCGCGGGCTCATCGTTCGCGGCGGCGGACCTCGGCGAGCGTCGCGCGGGCGACGGCTTCGCTCCGATACCCGAGGCCCCACATCCGCTCGACCTGCCGGTCGACTGCGATCAACTTCACGAGGGCGTTGTCGCCGTGCGACCAACCGAACCCGGCGCCGGTGACGATCCACGCGTGCTGGTAGAGCCAGTGCTGGACGTTGCTGGTCGTTCGCGGAGGGCGCGAGTCGATCCAGCGCGCGAGCCGCGCCGCGCGCTGCGGGAGCGGCATCTCATCGAGGGGCTCCTTCGGTGCACCGGCAACTGTGAACGCGCGGGCGCGGGCCGCGACCTGCTTGCGGGCCATGAGCTTGCGCTTGGGCTTCACGACCGTGCGGCGCTCACGCTTGACCGTGCGCTTCGCGACCGCCTTCCGGACGATGGTCTTCTTTGCCGCCGAGGCCGGCTTCTTTGCAGCCGCCGCTGCGCTCTTCTCGAGCACGACAGATGTCCCTGAGTACGGCGCAGTGTCCTCCGGCTGCCCGTCCTGTCCGTAGGTTCCGTGCCGCAGCGTCAGCTTGAGCATGGGCGCGCCGGTGTCCTGCACGCGGGTGCCCGCGGCGGGCTGCTGCGTCGCGACGACGTTGGTCGCGTAGCCCTGCACGCCCCCGGCCACGCGCCAGCCGAAGCCTGAGTCCTCGAGAATGCCCTTCGCGAAGACGAACGCCTGTCCGCGCACGTCTGGGACGACGAGGGTGGGCCGCGGGGTCACGGCAGGGGTCTGCGCTTTTGGCGCGTTCGTCGCCGCCAGTTGCCGGCCGGCCGCGTAGGTGAGCGTTCCGGTCGCGAGCAGCCAGATCAGGCCGAGCACGACCATGCGTGGAACAACCGCAGCGAAGCGAGCCGCCATACCCTCTGCGTCGGCCGGCGAAGGCCCGCGGCTCTCCCCCTACCGGGGGATCCGTTTGAACCGGATCACACCGCCGGACGCTGAGTTTCCGCCGGCGACCTGCGCGAAGACCGGCGTGCTCCCGCTCGCGCCGGCGCCGAGGCTCGGCGTCGCCGCGTCCTGCCAGCGGAAAGCGGTGCCTGCAAAGCGCTCGAACCAGGGCTCGAGCTGTGGATACTGGGTGGCGGGGTCGAGCTGGAGGTGGAGGTGCGGCCCCGTCGCATCGCCGGTCTGGCCGACGAGACCCACCGACTGGCCGGCCGCCAGGACTGCGCCCGGCGTGACTTGAGGATCGAGGTACGAGAGATGGCAATACGTCCATTCCTGGCCGTCGCCCGCCCGGAGTGTGAGGCCGATGCCGCAGCGCGGGTCGGGCTGGCTCCACGACCTGAGCACGACCGCATCCGACAGCGCGTAGACCGGCGCCCCCTCGGGCGCCGCGATGTCCGCGGCCGGGTAGTCGTGATGGTGGTGCGAGACCGAGACGATGGACGGCCCTCCCCCGACCGGGAAGACGTAACCGGAATCGTTCGAGACGGGTGAGGCGAACAGCGCCCCCGCGACGGGCGCCGGTGCGCTTGCGGCGCTCTGAGCCTGCGTGCGCGCCTTCGTCAGCGCGGCCGTGGCCTCTGTGAGCCGGGCGCGAAGCTCCGCGACGCGCACTTCCGCCTGGTGCTCCCGGACGCCCACCTGCGTCGCCTCCTTCTGCAGCTCGAGCTGCTTCGAGAGCAGCTGGACGCCGTCAGCGCGGGCCTGCGCGAGGCGCTCCCGCTTCGCCCAGCCCCGCTGCACCTTCAGCGCCGCGACCAGCTCGCGGTTGGCCTTGGCCACCTCCGCCCGCGCACCGTCGAGCGAGACCTGGAGCCGGTCGAGCGTGAAGGTCGTGTCGGCACCCCCCGAGCCGAACGTGTGCGCGAGCTGCAAGACCTCGTCCACGTACCACTGCGCGTGGTTGTAGGAGAGCACCGCGCGCGGCAGGTCCTGTGCCCCGCCGGACGCGGCCAGGTAGCGGGAGGCCGCATAGATCGCGTCCTGCGGGTTCCACGGATCTGCGACCCCATCACCGTTCGCGTCGACGCCCCACCGCTCCCAGGTGCTCGGCATGAACTGCATCCAGCCGACCGCACCGGCCGAGCTCGGCCCCATGTTGCGACCGAAGTTCGACTCGATCTTGTTGATCGAGGCCAGCACTTGCCACGGGATCCCGTAGGCGGAGCCGGCGCTCTGCCAGAGCGCGACAAGCTGCGGGAAGTTGAGCGCCAGCGGAACGGCCGGCTGTGCGGAAATCGGTTCCGGAGCGCTGATCTGGCCGGGCTGGTTCGGGACCGCGGCGCTCGGCAGGTTGGCCGGCGCCGTTGGAAGCACGCGGAACGTGTCGGCGCTCGCCGTCCCCGCCACGCTCACGAGGGCGAGCGCAAAGCCCAGCAGGATGCGCTTCATCAGTCCGCGGGGGCGATCCGGAGGCTCGGCATCCGCGGCGCCTCGGGCTCCTCGGAAGGCGCGGACTGCGGCAGCTCGTCGGCCCGGGTGATGCCGGCGGCCTCGCGCTTCAGCGAATGCTCGAGGGCGACGATGAAGTCGTGCTGGTTCGTTGCAGCGTTCGCGGCAACCTCACGGTCGATGTCGCCGGAGATCACGAGCTTGATCAGCGCCTGCTCGAAGCTCTGCATCTGGAAGAAGGCGCCTTCGGCGATCGCGTCGTGGATCTCCTCGGACTTGTTCTCGCGGATCAGGTCGGCGATGCGCGCGTTGTTGACCATCACCTCGACCGCCGCGACCCGGCCGCCCTCATTCCGCGGCAAGAGCCGCTGGCTGACGATCCCGCGCAGGACGCCCGCGAGGATCGAGCGGATCTGGGCCTGCTTGATCCCCGGGAAGAACTCGATCATCCGGCCGAGCGTCTCGGCGGAGTCGATCGTGTGCATCGTCGAGAACACGAGGTGTCCCGACTCCGCGGCCTTGAGGGCGGTCTCGGCGCTCTCCGCGTCGCGGAGCTCGCCGATCAGGATCACGTCGGGGTCCTGCCGCAGTGCGCGCCGTAGCGCCGCGAGGTAGGACTCGGTGTCGATGCCGACCTCGCGCTGGTTGACGATGCAGCCGTGGTCCTCGTGGAGGATCTCGATCGGATCCTCGACCGTGACGATGTGCTGGCGGCGCGTCTTGTTGATGTAGTCGACGATCGCGGCGAGCGTGGTGGTCTTCCCGGAGCCGGTCGCGCCGGTCACGAGCACGAGGCCGCGCTGCTCGTCGGCCATTGCCTGAACGCCGGGCGGCATCCGCAGGTCGGCGAAGCTCGGGACGTGTTTCGGGATGACGCGGAAGGCGAAGGAGATGGCCCCGCGCTGGCGGAAGACGTTGACGCGGAAGCGCGGCAGGTCCCCGGCCGTGTAGGCGATGTCGAGCTCCCCCGTTTCGTAGAAGGCCTCACGCTTCGCGGGCGTCAGCTCAGAGACGATCGCGAGCGCAGCCTCGAGGTCGGAATCCGTCAGCGGCGGGTGGTCTGCGAGTGGCGCGAGCTGGCCGTCACGTCGGAGAACGGGCAGCTGGCCCACCTTCAGGTGGACGTCGCTCGCGCCTTCCTCCACGGCACGCCGCAGGACCGCATTCAGCTCCACCGGCTGCACATCGGCAGCCAGGTCGGTTGTCTTTAGACGCCGAGTGCCTGCAGCACCCGCAGCGGGGCGCCTCGCAGACCGCGTGTGTCCGATGCTGCCTGGTCGCCGCGCACGACCGCCTGGAACAGCCGCCACGAGAGGTTCGTCGTCGCGAGCCGGAACGCGAGGCGCGGGAATCGCTCGAAGGCGAGCTTCGCGCGCCACGAAACGGCCTCGAGCGGGGCGAAGGTCGCGGCGAAGCGCTCGGCATACGGCTCGAGGCCGCTGCCGGCGAGGATCGTCTCCGCCGCGAGCCGGCCGCTCACGAACGCCTCGTACATGCCGTCCCCGGAGAGCGGGTCGACGAGCCCGGCGGCGTCGCCGACGAGCAGCACGCGTCCGTGGACCTGCCGGCGCGCGGCGCCCCGCATCGGCAGCCGGTGACCACGCAGATCGTGCACCACGGCCTCGTCGATGCCGAAGGCGCCGCAGAGCTCCCGCAGCCGTTCGCGGAGACGCGGCCCTTCGCTCTGCCAGCCGCCGACGCCGACGTTGACGTGGTCGCCCTTCGGAAACACCCAGGCGTAGCCGCCCGGGACGACATCGAGCTCGACGACCGCGCGGCCGGCGTATCGCTCCCGCGAGACGTCCCCATACGCAACATTGCCCTCGAGCGCGACCCCGTGCTCATGCGCGGGCAGCCCGAGCGAGCGCGCCGTGATCCCGTTCGCGCCGTCGGCGCCGACGACGACGTCGGCCCCGATGCGTTCGCCGTCGAGCGTCACCGCACCGGCGGGATCGACGGCCGTGACCTTGGCGCCGTCGCGAAACTCGGCGCCCGCGGCCGCCGCCTGCTCGGCGAGAAAAGCGTCGAGACGGCGCCGCTGAGTCATCAGGACGAGCGGCTCCGGCGCGCGGCGGCTCCAACGGCGCGAGTATCGAAACCCGAGCTCGAGCGTGTCGACGCGGTCTTCGACCACCGGCTCGACCGAGACGGGCAGCTCCCGGACGGCGCGCAGCGTGAGACCGCCGCCGCAGGGCTTGTCGCGTGGAAACCGGGCGCGGTCGATCAGGCACACGCGCGCGCCCGCGCGCGCGAGGCGGTACGCGGTCGTCGAGCCTGCCGGCCCGGCGCCGACGACTATCGCGTCAAACCGCTCCACGTCCGATCATCGTATGCCCTCTTGAAGCGCCGACGGCGCCCGACTAGATTCGAGGGAGCCGCCACTAGAGGCGGTTTTTGTTCAAGACTTGAAGGGAGCTTGATGACCAGATATCTCGTCGTCCGGAAATTCGACGTCGGGGAACAGGACATGCCCGAAGTCGGCCGCCGCTCGCGCGAGGTGATCGAGACCGGTTACCCGCAGATCGTGTGGGAGCACAGCCACATCGTCGTTGCCGACGACGGCGTGGTCAGGACCTACTGCATCTATGAGGCGCCGGACGAGAAGGCGATTCGGGATCACGCGCGAGACCTGGGCGACCACCGAATCGAGGACTTGCACGAGATCGCCGGTGACGTCACTCCGGCGGACTTCCCCGCGCCCGCCGCGGCGTAGCGGTTAGCGCATCAGCTGGCGCGCGTCGGGGATGTGATACGACGCGGCGCGCGCTAGCGCGAGGCGACGGCGAAGGTCTGCCAGCTGGCCGTCGCCCTCCGGGACGAGCTCGAGCGCCTCGCGGTAGAGGATCGCCGCCTGATCCTTCGCCCAGCCGCGCTCGGCTTGCTCGGCGGCGCGGATGAAGTAACCCAGCGCCCGCTCCGGCTCGCCGGCGTCGCGCCAGTGGCGCGCGAGGGCAGCGGCCGCCTCACCGAGCTCGGCGGTCATCTCTTCGAAGAACTCGGCCACACGCGCATGGCGTTGGCGGCGCTCGGCGCGCGGCAGGAGCTCGTACGCGACGTCTCGGATGAGCACGTGCTTGAAGCCGAACTGCTGCTCGCCCTCGATGATCGAGCTCGTGTCGCGCGCGATCAGGTCGCGTCGCTCGAGCGCGCCGAGCAGCTCGGAGAGCCCGCCGGCAGCACCGTCGACTTGCGGCAGCGCACCGCGCCAGAACGTCTTGCCCACTACCGCGGCGTCAAGGAGGAGCGCACGCTCCGCGTCGGGGAGCGCGTCGAGGCGGGCGGCGAGAAGGCCGCGGATCGTGGACGGGAGCGAGTCACCGACGGGGGACGACTCCGCCATCGTCGCGGCCAGCTGCTCGATGAAGAGAGGGTTGCCCTCGGCGGTTTCGGCCAGGCGCATGGCCGCGTCGCTGGTGATCTCCCCGAGTCGCAGGTTCGCCAGCTCGTGGGCTTCGTCGGCACTCAGCGGCGCGAGCGGCAGCGCCGTGTACGCGGTCAGGCCGCCGCCCCACGATGGCCTCGAGTCGAGAAGCTCGGGGCGCGCGAGAGTGACGAGCATGACCGGCAGCTCGCGTAGGCGCGCTGCCAGGAGCTCGATCAGGTCGAGCAGGCCACGGTCGGCCCAGTGAATGTCCTCGAAGACGAGCAAAGTGGGCCCGTCGCGCGCCACGCCTTCGATGAAGACGCGAACGGAGAAGAACAGCTCCTCGCGATCGTCGACGGATCCTTCGGGGTCGAGCCCGAGCAGGATTGCGAGATGGCGCGCGACGGTCGCGTCGGGGACGCTCTCGCGCAGCTTCGCGAGGCCCACTTCGGCCGAGTCGCTCTCGAAGATCCCGCAAAGCATCTTGACCTGCGTCGCGAAAGCGAAGTAGGCGCTGCTCTCGCGGTACGGCAGGGAGCGACCGTGGACGGTGCGTCCGCCCATCTCCTCGACCGCGGCCGCGAACTCCTGTGCAAGCCGCGTCTTGCCGATGCCGGCCGGACCGAGGACGGTGACAAGATGCGGAACCGTCTCGCCGGCGACGCGCTCCCAGATCCCGCGCAGAACCTCGAGCTCGCGGGCCCGTCCGACGAGGTCGCCCGAGAGACGGCGCTCGCCTGCGGCATGCAACGTGCCCAGCGCCAGCCAGGATTTGATCGGCTCGGCCTTGCCTTTGGCGATGACCGGCGGCGCCTCCTCGTATTCGATCGCCTCGCGCGTCGCGGCGTATGTCTCTCGCCCGACGAGCACGCCGTCGACCGGCGCCGCCGACTGGAGGCGCGAAGCCGTGTTGACGACGTCGCCGGCGACCATCGCCTCGCCGAGCTCCGGCCTGGCGCCGAGCGCGACCAGCGCCTCGCCGGTGTTGACGGCGATCCGGACCTGGACGTCGAGCCCCTCGAGGGTCTTCACGTCGTCGCGGACCGCGAGCGCCGCCCGCACCGCCCGCTCCGCGTCGTCGCCGTAGGTCGTCGGAGCCCCGAAGACGGCCATGACCGCGTCGCCGATGAACTTCTCAACCACGCCGCCGAACGACTCGAGCTCGCGGCGAACGAGGTCGTGGTAGGGCGTGAGGAACGCCCGGACGTCCTCCGGGTCGAGCACTTCGGACCTGGCGGTGAAGCCGACGAGATCGATGAAGACGACCGAAACGAACCGCCGCTCGTCGCGGCCCGCCGGGGCCGCGGCGTCGAGCGGTTGCGCGCACGCGTTGCAGAAACGCGCGCCGTCAGGATTCTCCCGGCCGCAGCTGGCGCAGATGAGCACGTCCTAAGCGTAGGGCGCGCGATTGACGATGGAAAGTCCGCCGCCTTCGGCGCCATGACGACTTTCCATCGGGGCTTCTACGGACACGGCTTGTGACCGCGCCGGGCAAAGCCCGCCGCCGACGTGTCGGTACAATCCCGCTCTCCCTGGGGGTGTGCCCGAGCGGCCAAAGGGAACGACCTCGACGATGGAAAGTCCGCCGCCTTCGGCGCCATGACGACTTTCCATCGGAGCTTCTTCGGACACGGCTTGTGACCGCGCCGGGCAAAGCCCGCCGCGGACGTGTCGGTACAATCCCGCTCTCCCTGGGGGTGTGCCCGAGCGGCCAAAGGGAACGGGCTGTAAACCCGTCGGCTCAGCCTACGGAGGTTCGAATCCTCCCGCCCCCATCACCGTCGGAGGTACGGCCGATTCGTCAGACTCGGGCCGGCATCGAGGAGCGCGACCTGGACGGAAACATCGTCACGCTGGCGGAGTGGTCGCGCCCGACTCGGGTCGCGGGCGTCGACATGGCCGGCGGTGGCTGGGCAGTCGTCGTCCTGGAAGGCGATCGGGTTGCCGACGCTTTCCGCTGCGAGAGCTTCGCTGACGCTCTCGTCGTCGAGGCGGACGTAATCGGGGTGGACATACCGATCGGGATGCCGGCCGAAGGCGTTCGACCCGCGGATGCGGCGGCGCGTCGGTTCGTCGGCCCACGGTCGTCGAGCGTCTTCTCGACTCCGATTCGCCCGGTGCTCGAGGCGCCGACCTATGCGGAGGCGCGGCGCGTCGCAACGGAGCTCACCGGCCGGTCCGTCTCGGCGCAGACGTACGCGCTGGCGAGGCGGATCCTCGAGGTCGACGGGTATGCAAGCGATGACGAGCGCGTCATCGAGGTGCACCCTGAGGTCTCGTTCCGTGAACTTGCCGAGCGCCCTCTCGCGTCGAAGCACCGGGTGCAGGGTCTCGTCGAGAGGCGTGCCCTACTCCAGAACGCCGGGATCGAGATACCCGCGAGCGTCGCGCGGATCGCCGAGCCTGACCTGCTCGACGCGACGGTCGTGGCCTGGAGCGCGAGGCGTTACGCGCGTCACGACGCCGTCCCGCTCCCGGACGAACACAGGGAACGGATCGGCGCAATCTGGCGCTAGCGAGGGAGCGGACCCGTCGAAAGCGGTGCCTTCTAGCCTAAGCCGAACGCGTTAGCGCATGCCCAGGCGCGAGTAGGGCAACGTTGGCGCCTTTGAGGTCGTCGTACAGGGCGAGCGCGAGGCCGACAGTTTCGGTGCAACTGCGGTCGCCGCATTCACAGACGAACTCCCAATCCGGGACGTCGTGCGAATCAAGGTCGGTCGCCAGGTCGCGGATCCTCTGATTCACCTCTCGAAGCGGCTCGTTCATGATACGCTCCCGAAGTCGCGCTTGGCATGGCATGACAAGTTTTTAGCGAAAACTAATATACGTTATCTATTTCGTATGTCAAGCCCTGACAACACCAAGGGATGGCGGTTCCTGTCGAACCACACCCAGGTGCTGCTCTGCATCCAACGGGACCCAAACGCCCGCTTCCGCGACATCGCGGAGACGGTCGGGATCACCGAGCGGGCCGCGCAACGCATCGTCGCTGATCTGATCGAATCTGGCTACGTGGAGAGCGAACGAGTCGGCCGACGCAACCGCTACCGCGTCAACGCCGACATCGCCATGCGCCATCCCGCCCAGGACGGCCACGACATCGGGGAGCTCCTTCGACTCCTCGAGCTCGACCCGGACGTGCCTGAGACAACCCGCTAGCGCGGGCTGCGGACGCGTCGAAACCGGTGCGCCTCGACCTCGCGGCCCTCGCCGCCGTTCTTGACCGGTAGCACGAGCTGGAAGCGGGCGCCGTGCGGCTCTGCGTCCTCGTAGACGAGGTCGCCGTTGTGTGCGCGCGCGTACGAGCGTGCGATCGCAAGGCCCAGGCCGGCGCCGCCCACCCGTGTGCGGCTGCCGCGGGTGAACCGCTCGAACAGCTCGGGCACGAACTGGGGAGGCACGCCGTCGCCGCGGTCCTCCACGAACACCCGCAGGTGCCGGTCGCTATGGATCGCGTTGACCTGGACGGGCGGGGAGCCGTACCGGAGCGCATTTGCGACCAAGTTTCCGACGATCCGGTCGAGCGCGCCGGGATCTGCGGGGGCTTCCAGCTCCGGATCGACGCCGATCTGAACGTCCGCCAGCCGGTCCGCCGCGACCGAGGCGACGATGTCCTCGATCCGCTCCCGGAGATTGATCTGCTCTGGATTGATCGCGATCGCGTCGGCGTCGAGCCGTGAGAGGTCGAGAAGCTGCTCGACGAGCCGCGCCATACGGTCGGCCTGGCGCTCGAGCGTCGCGCGGAGCTCGTGCCGCTGGCGATCGTCGAGCTCGTCGCCGCGCTGGTTGAGCGTCGTGGCAAGGCCGAGGATCGTCGTCACGGGCGTTCGCAGCTCGTGCGAGGCGAGCGCGATGAAGTTCGTCTTGATCTCGTCGGCGCGCTCGAGCGCAAGTCGCGCCTCGTGCTCGTGCTGGAAGAGGCGCACGCGGTCGAGCGCAAGGCCGGTGAGTGCGCCGACCGTCTCGAGCATCCGCAGCTCCTCCCGCCCGAAGAACGGCGCGTACGGCGACGCCCACACGGTGAGCGACCCGGCTGGGATTTCCACCTCGAAGATCTGCGCATCGGCGGCCTCGGGCTCGTCGGCACCTTCCGGGAGCCCGTACGAGCCGACCGCCAGTCCCTCGTCGTTGCGGAGGCAGAGGGCCCGAGCACCGACGATCTCGGCCATGGGCGCGAGGACTCGGTCGGCGACCTCTTGCTGGCTGCGGCTCAGCGTGACGAGATCCTGAATCGCGTCTTGGACACGCGCCTGGGAAGGCCGTCGCCAGATCAGCCGCACGATCGCCGGCGGCGCGAGCGCGAGCAGGAAGCCCAGCGCGCTCGCGATGGCGAGCACGTTGCTGATCAGCGAGGGAACTGAATACGACCGGCTGGTCGCCGCCGCGGCGAAGATCGCGATCGTCAGCAGGGCCGCCGAGAGAGCGAGCAGACGCATGCGCTTGCGGGCGACGCTCGGCTGCCCGCGGCCGGCCCGCCAAAGCCTCGTCGCCGCCACGCTCGACAGGACTGTCCAGTGGATCAGGAAGGCGACGAGATAGGCGATGAACCCGGCCGAGCGGGGCTCACCCTGCTCGGGAATGTGCGGCAGGGCGAACGTCCAGACGACCATCACCAGGGTCATCAACCCCAGCGCGCGCTCCAGTCCCGAGGTCGCCGTCCGGAAGACGGTGGTGAACCGGTGCAGCAGGTACGGAAAGAGCAGGAGCAGCGCGATGTCGAGCCGCTGCAGGAAGTTTTCGAGGAAGCCGCTGGGATGCTTGGGAACGATCTGGCCGAGCACGACGACCAGGCCGAGCGTCCCGAAGCCGAGCGCCGCCCACGCCGCCGCGCGGTCGCGCTGCCTCCGCCACTGGTTGATCGTGACCAACGCCAGCACGACGTAAGCCACAAGGCTGACGTAGCGCAGAATCTCGACCGCAAACCGCAAAAGTCACCCCCTGGGCCGTGGGCGCGCTCACCAGACTGTACGCCGAGGCCCGCAAGATTGCACGCAACCGCACCGTTTCCTCTGAAAACCCGCGGTTACAATGGCCGCGCCACACGCCCTCTTAGCTCAGTTGGTAGAGCACCTCCATGGTAAGGAGGGGGTCGACGGTTCGAGTCCGTCAGAGGGCTTCGACGAAAAGCCTGCAAATCGGTTGGTCGAGTTGTCTGTGAAGAAACCGCCTGTCACACGCAGGCACTCGCGGGCCTTCGCTGGTGTTCCCTCGCTGGCCGCATCGGCACGCCGAATTCGGCTTGTTCAAGCGGATCCGAACCGGTTTGACCCCCTCTGTACTCCGACCAGACTCAGCGCTGCGACGAGCCAAAGCTTGCTGCGCTACGACCCCCGCTGGTGCCGGGCTCGCGTGACTCGCTAGACAGCCGCGCTATTCGGGTCGCAGCAAGTCGAGCGAGATCTCGTCGACCGAGCGGCAGCCCGCCAGCGCCATCGCCAGATCCAGCTCGTCGCGCAGTAGCTCGAGAACATCGCGGACACCATCCTCGCCATCGACCACGAGCCCCCACACGAGCGGGCGGCCGACCTGAACACCACGTGCGCCAAGCGCAATCGCTTTCAGCACGTCCGCGCCGCGCCGGATGCCGCCATCGAGGATCACCTCAGCTTGGTCGCCGATAGCGTCGGCGACCAGGCCGAGCGCGTCGATCGCCGCGGGCGCGGTATCGAATTGACGGCCCCCGTGGTTCGACACGATCACACCCGCGGCACCGGCATCGATTGCGCGTCTGGCGTCGTCGGCACGCACGATCCCCTTCACGAGCACGGGCAGGTTGCTCACCGACGTCAGCCAGGCGATGTCATCCCAGGTCAGGTTCGGATCGACGAGCGTGTCGAACGCAGCGGCAAACGGCGAGCGGCTGTCCGCCGGCGACGCCGGCGCAGGAACCGTCCCGTCGGCAGTGAGGTTCGGCGCCCACAGGTCCTCGGGTAGCGAGAAGTTGTTCCGGACGTCGCGCTCGCGTCGGCCAAGAATGGGGGCGTCGGCGGTCAGCTCCAGCGCCGTGCACCCGGCTGCCTCCACGCGTTTGACGAGCGCTTCGCTCGCAGAGCGATCCTTGTAGACGTAGAGCTGGAACCACATCGGACCGGCAGCGGCTGCCACCACGTCCTCGATCGGCGTCACCGAGAACGTGCTCAGCGTGACGATCGACCCGGCGCTCGACGCCGCCCGCACGACCGGGATCTCGCCGTCCTCATGGAGCATCCCGATCAAAGCCACCGGGGCCACCATCACCGGCGTAGACGCTTGCGCCCCCAGGATCGTCGTCTGTGTGTCCCGCTCGCCGACGCCCCGAAAGACCCGGGGATAAAGCGTGATGCGGCTGAACGCAGTGACGTTCTCGCGCAAGGTGATCTCGTCGTTTGATCCCCCGTCGTAGTAGTCGAGCGTCGAGTCCTCGGCGATCTCGCGGGCGCGCGACTCGTACTCCGCAAGATTGACGAGGCGCATGATGGTCAGACGATATCGGCGGCCCTAAACGGGGTGCGCGCAGCCACTTACGAGGGAACACTGAGGGATGTCCGCTACGCGTGACGGATGGTTATTCCCTCCGGATCGCGAAAGTAGAGAGAGCGTAGTAGCCCTTGCGAAAGGGTGGCGGTCCTCGTAGAGAACGCTCAGTCCTCGCCGTGGCACTCCCGCCGTGATCAGCTCAACGTGATCGCGAGATCGAGTGTGGAAGGCAACGTGGTGCAAACCCGCGCGCCCCTGACCCTCTAGTACGGCGGTTTCGGGTCGTACTGGATGTAGCGCCGCACCTCGCGCGCCTTCTCCGGCGAGCCGAGGCGGCCGACCAGGTGGAGTGCCATGTCGATGCCCGCCGAGACGCCCGCGGCCGTGATCACGTCGCCGTTGTCGACGAAACGGTCGTCCGGCCGCGGAGCGATGTCGCGGCCGAGCGGCAGCAACTCGCCGAAAGCGCTCCAGTAGGTCGTCGCCGGCTGCCCGTCGAGCAGGCCGGCGTCTGCGTAGACAAGCGCGCCGGTGCAGACGCTGGTCATCAGCGTCCCCTGCTGCCTGAGACCGCGCAAGCGCGAGCGGATGGTCTCGTCGCCGAGCTGCGCGCGTGTGCCGCGGCCGCCGGGGTAGACGAGGACGTCGATGTCGCCAAGCTCCTTCCAGCTCGTGTCTGGGACGACACGCATGCCCTTGGCGCAGGTGACCGGAGTGGTGTCCTCACCAATCATCATGAGCTCGAGGTCATCGGGATAGAGGAAGCGCCAGGCGGCGAGCACCTCCCATGGCCCGGCGAAGTCGAGCTCCTCAGCCCCCTCGAAGACAGCAATCGCTATACGCACGCCGGCGCGGTAGTCAACCTGAGTGGACACCGACACTACGTCCCAGTGGCGGCGGATGTGCTCGCGCCGTATTCGCCGATCAGTTCGACGAGCCGTAGCGCCAGACGCAACGTCTTATTGCCGTCGTCGCGTTCGGGCGTGAATGTCGCCAGCGTCGCTGCGCGTAAGCGGAAGCGATCACCAGCGCCGTGGACAACGGCCTCGGCCTGCTCCTCCGATAGCCCGCCCGGCACCGGCTCGTCGACGATGCCGGGTGCGACATCGGGGCTGAAGCCGTCGAAGTCAATGTGGAGATAGATTTCGTCTACGCGATCTGCCAGCTTGTCGAGCGCGGCGCAGATGTCGCTCTCCGGTTTGCCATCGCGCCACGGGACGACTGTGATCGCCGATCGTTCGAGACGCTCGCGCTCGGCCTCGGGATAGAGGTCGCGGACGCCGAACATGACAATGTTCTCCTCGACGAGTGGTGTGCTGTCGCCGATCTGTGCCCAGTAGTTGCCATAGCAGTGGCCAGTCACGACCGCGAGCGACATTCCGGGGAAGAAGCCGCTCGCCGCTGTCGCGGGCGTGTTGAAGTCTGCATGGGCGTCGATCCACACGACGCCCGAGCGTGCATGGTCGAAGCCGCCGAGGACGCCTTGGCAGGTCACGCAAGAGCCAGCAAGCACGAGCGGCAAGCGGCCAGCGTCGATCGCAGCACCGACCAGCGACGCTACCTCTCTGTTAACTGCCGCCGAAGAGCTCGCCGTGTCGCGGAAAGGGCCTGGGCGCTCAGCGACCTCGACTGTGACCTGGTGACCCTGCCCTTCCAGCAGCTCGCTCGCACCCGCCTCGATCAGACGGCGCGGGCCAGCGCTCGACCCGTGGCGGTCATCGCCAGCGTGGGATGGAACCGGGATCAACGAGATTTGGATAAGCACTCCTCGGCCTCGCCATCCTCAACAAGAGTCGCTCAGCCAACATATCGCCGGCCGGAGGAAAGAAGGGTCGCATCTGGGACCCGGGCGGATTGATTTCACAGCCCGTCTGTGAGGCAGCCTCGGCTTGCCGAGTTACTCGGCTGAGTCTGTTGCGTATTGCGGGCGCCCGGCCGGGCGGTAGACCTGGAGCGTGATGCCCTTGGGGAAGGCTCGCGATTCGATCAGATCAAGAGCGAGGTCAGGGCCGTTGTCGGGGAATAGGCGCGCGCCTTGGCCGACGACGATCGGGATGATGAGCAGATTCATTTCGTCGATGAGGTCATGCTCGAGCAGCCACTGGGTCAGGGTGCCGCTGCCGAGCACCTGGAGCTCGCCTCCCGGCCTGGCTTTCAGCTCCCGAATGGCCGTCGCGAGATCGCCGGAGAGGAGGGTCGTGCCGGCCCATTGCGGGTCGGTGAGCGTGTTCGACGCGACGTACTTCGGCTTCGTGTTCAAGGCGCCGACAATCGGGTTCTCGAGATCGTCCCTCACGCCCCAATAGCCGGCGAAGAGATCGTAGGTGCGCCGGCCAAACAAGAACGCGTCGGCGCGCTGGTAAGCCTGGTCGTTCCACGACATGGCGTCGCTGTCGAACTGCGACCTGGCCCATCTACCGTTGTTCTGTACGACTCCGTCGACGGAGACCTGCTGGTTGGTGGTCAGCTTCATGAGTTCGTCCTTTCTTGAGACTTCCTCGTGACGAGCACACCAGGACGGTGACCTCATCGGTACAAGCTTGTTTCCGTGCGGAAACTTCACTCAGCCGCATACGCAGGTCTTGAAGAAAACGGCCCTTTGGCGCTCGGAGGAGCTTCGTTACGGTCCACCGGGGCGATGAAGGAAGCGTCCGTCAGAGCACGCCAGACGTTCCACGAACGGCTGCCGACACCGATCGCGGCGTCCCATATCTCCTGCATCTGGATCCAACGCATCCCAGCCGGAATGCCCCCCTACCTGCACCGCACGGTTCCCAACGGCTGCGTCGAACTCACGTACGAACTCGGTGCCGAAGAGGTCGCGGTGATCGGCCCGCGGCGCGGGCCCGTCGTCAAGTTGCTCATGCCGGGAGCGACGGTCGTCGGCGTGCGCTTCCATCCGGGCGTCGCGCCCGATGCCCTCGGCGTGCCTGCGTTCGAGCTGACGGGGCACACGGTCGAGCTGACGAGCATCTGGGGCAAGCGAGCCAGCGTCCTGGCGGAACGGCTCGCCGAGGCGGACTCGGCGACAACGGCGACAGCGCTGATCGAGAGCGAGGTAACAGCACCGCTCGCGGGACGTCGGGGACGAGAGCCGGTTGCTGCGGCCACGCTCGATGCACTTCGCCGCGAACCCAGCATCGACATGCGCCGGATCGCAGCCGACCTCTTCGTTTCCGACCGGCAGCTTCGCCGCCGCTGCCGGACGGCCTTCGGCTATAGCGCCAAGACAATGCAGCGAGTTCTGCGTTTTCAGCGCTTCCTCGCGCTGAACTCGTGGAACCCGCGAGAAACCGAGCACGGGGTCGGCCGTCTTGCCTGGGCTGCTGGATATGCCGACCAACCGCACCTCATACGCGAGTGCGTCGCACTGACGGGCCTACCACCGACACGCTTTCTGATGGAAACCAGACGCAGCTGTGGGCCAAGCCACGACCACAAGACGAGGTTCGCGCCGTTCCTTCCCGCCCCCACCGAAACGGATTAGCAAGGATCCGGGCGCCGATGGCCTCCTCGCCCGCCTGCTCGCCGCCGGAACGCTTACGCTCTCTGAGATCCGTGTTGTCTGTTCTGAATCGCGGGTAAGGACCGGCCGGCGAGCTCCGTCGCGAGCAAGCGAGCCCCCGCCGTGTCCAGCCGGCGGGAGCTCGCTGGTCGTCCCCTTGCTCTCTGCTAGCGCGCGGGCGGGATCAGCACGCGGTTGATGACGTGGATCACGCCGTTCGACGCCGTCACATCTGCCTTTGTGACCTTCGCCGAGTTCACGAAGACCTTCATGCCCGACATCCGGATGCGCACGCTCTTTCCGTTCAGCGTCTTCACTGTCGACCGCTTTGCGACGTCGGCCGCGGTGAGCTTCCCCGACACGACGTGATACAGCAACACTGCCTTCAGCTTCGCCTTGTTCCGCAGCAACGCGTTCAGCGTCCTCTTCGGCACCTTCTTGAACGCCGCATCCGTCGGCGCGAACACGGTATACGGGCCGGGCTCCTGCAGTGCGGCCCCGAGACCGGCGCGGGTCAGCAGCTTTGCGAGTGTCTTGAACTGCCCCGCCGCAACTGCCGTCTGGACGATATTCCCGTTGTCACGCATGCGGGCCGTCGCCGAGCCGGCCGCAACCGACAACACGACAGCGAAGAGCGCTACAACTGCGATCAGCTTGGTCATTTCAACTCCTCCGTTTCGAGATTGATGGTCAGCGGGCGCCAGCCGGCGCGGCCCGCATGCCCGACCGCCGGGATGCGATGAGCAGCGAGCCGATGAGATAGACCGCCGCCAGCCCGACGAGGCCGTAGACGACCCGGCTCACAGCGTTCGTCTCGCCGAAGTCGAGCCCGCCGCAAATCCACGCGACGAGGTCAAACTCGGCGATGGCGACGAGACCCCAGTTGAGGCCGCCGACGAGCACGAGAATGCCGGCGAGAACATTGAGGTTCTTCATCTGTACACCTCCTGTATAGATTCTGTCCGGCCGCACCATACGCAAAGTCCGCAGGCTTGTCAAGATTCTGTTCAGATCCTGTATAGTGCGCTTGTGAGCGAGAGCACCGGACTGCTGCGAATAGGCGAGCTGAGCCGGCGCTCAGGCGTGAGCCCCGAGCTCCTCCGCGCGTGGGAGCGCCGCTACGGCCTGCTCGAGCCGACTCGCTCCGCCGGCGGGCTGCGGCTCTACTCGGCCGCGGATCTCGACCGGGTCCGCGCGATGCAGCAGCACCTCGCCGAGGGCCTCGCCGCGGCGGAGGCCGCCGCCCTCGCCGCCGAGGCCGAGCCTCACGCCGACCAGGCCGTCGCGTTTTCGCCGGCCGGCGCAAGGCGGGATCTCGACGCGTCGCTGTCAGGGTTCGACGAGGCGCGCGCACACTCCGTGCTCGACGAGCTGTTCAGCACTGCAACGCTCGACTCGATCCTGTCCGACGTCCTCATCCCCTTCCTTCACGAGCTCGGCGAGCGATGGGAACGCGGGGAGATCACGGTCGCTCAGGAACACTTCGCGTCGAGCGTGTTGCGGGGGCGGCTGCTCGGCCTCGCGCGCGGCTGGGACCGCGGGATCGGGCCGCGCGTGTTGCTTTCCTGTGCGCCGGGTGAGCGGCACGACCTGGGCTTGATCGCCTTCGGCCTAGCCCTACGAGCGCGGGGCTTCCGGATCCTCTATCTCGGCGCCGACACGCCGATCGAGAGCGTCGCCCAGACAGCGCGCGCTGCGCACCCACAGTTCGTCGTCGTCAGCGCGGTGAGCGCCGAACTTTTCAAGGAGATCGCCGGCGCACTACGTGAGCTCGCCGCGGAGTACCCCGTGTATGTGGGCGGCGCGGGCGCCACCGCAGTCGGACGGGATTTCCCGACGCTGACGGGTGACCCCGTCGAGGAAGCCGAGCGCGTCGCAGCGCTCACCCAGTGAGGCCGCGTCACGCGCGGCCGGAGCTCGAAGGGTGGCGCGCGATGCGCGCGCGCTCCGACGGCGGCGCCTTTGAGTCAGACGAGCGAGTGCGTGTCGCCGAGCCCGTAGTCGAGTTCAGCGAAGACGGGGCGCGCGTCCTCGCGGATCGCTACTGGCTCGAGGTCTCGCGGGTCAGCCGCGGGGTCGTCCGTCGCCGCGACACATCGCTTGGGCTCGAGTTGCGGCTGCTCGGTCGCGGGCCATGCCTGCTCAGCTTCGGCCCGGCCGAGCGCACTAGCGACGTGGACGAGGTCCGGTGCCGGTATCCGATCGTGGGCGGCCTGCTCGCCCGGCAACCCGGTGGGGAGCTGAGTCTGTCGCAGTCCGGCTCGCAGCCGGCCGAACTGCGCGCGGCGGTACGGGCCTTCGTGCCGAGATGGAGCGGCGCCTGGTATGAGCAGGTGCAGCTGCGCTTGCATGTCGCCATCAGCAGGCGCTATTTCAAACGGCTGATCGCAGAGGCGTCGTGAAGGTCGCGGTCCTCGGAGCCACCGGCTTCATCGGACGCACGCTCCTGCCCGAGCTCGCGCAGGAGCACGACGTCGTCGCGGTCTCGCGAAGCGGCGCCGGACCCGAAGACGACCGGGTGAAGAGCGTGTCGGGCGACGTCACGGACCACGCGGCGATGCGCATGGCCCTCGACGGCGTCGACGTCGTTTACTACCTCGTTCACTCGCTGGGCGCGTCCGACTTCAGTGAGCGTGACAAGCGGGCCGCCGCGACCGTCGCGACCGAGGCGGAGCGCGCCGGCGTCTCCCAGATCGTCTACCTCGGCGGCCTTGGGGACGATCGGTCCGACCTCTCTGCGCACCTGCGCAGCCGTGCCGAGACGGGCGCGACGCTCGAGGAGGGCGCCGTCCCCGTGACCACGCTTCGCGCCGCGATGGTGGTGGGACGCGGGAGCGCCGGCTTCGAGACGATCGTTGCTCTCGTCGACCGGCTGCCGGTGATGATCGCGCCGAAGTGGGTCTCGATGCCGACCCAGCCGATTGCGCTCACGGATGTCGTCGCCTACCTCGCCGGAGTCGCCGGCCATGACAGTGCGATCGGTCAGTCCTTCGATCTCGGCGGCCCCGACGTCCTCACCTATCGCGAGATGATCGAGCGCATCGCGCTACTGCGGGGCCGGCGACGGGCGATCGTCGAGGTGCCGATCCTGAGCCCGCGGCTGTCCTCGTACTGGCTGCACCTGGTCACACCGGTGCGCGCACCCGTCGCGCGCCCCCTTGTCGAGGGTCTGCGCAACCCGACCGTCGTGGGCGACGATCGCATCCGTCAGCTGCTGCCGCGGGCGCTGATGTCGTTCGACACTGCGGCCCGCGCTGCGCTCGGTCAGCTGTAGGCCCGGCTCGTACGACGACCCGCACGTCGGCGCTTTCTCGTTCATGCCGACGTGCGCCAAGCCCAACGAGCGGTGGGTATGGAGCCGTTTATGGAGCTTTCGCGCTGACGAGCCGTCCCGATGGGCGGGAGGGAGGCCTCGCCTCCCTCCGCTTCGCTTGTTCGCACCGAGATCCGCGAGCGTCGAGCGTAAAGATCGCGCTACGTGCCGCGCCCGGCATCGCTTTCGCGCTTTGCGGCTCGGTCTTTTGCGTGTTCTTCTCAGGAGGTAAATAGGCGCCCGCGCTCGGCGCACAACCCTAAGCTGCGTTGCGGATCTTCGCGAGGGCGCGCTCCTCGATCTGACGTACGCGCTCGGCGCTCACGCCGAGCCGCTCGCCGAGTTCGGAGAGCTTCTCGACCGGCACATCGAAGCCGAAGCGCGCCTGCACGACCTCCCGCTCCCTTTCGGTCAGCCGGGACAGAAGCGACCGGAGCTGTTCGCCGGCGACGGCGTCGACAAGGTCCTCGTAGGCCGCCGCCGAGAGTGGATCCTCGAGCAGGTCTCCCAGTGTTCCGAGCTCACCCTCCTTGTTCTCGATCGGGTCGTCCAGACTGCGCGAGCGCGCGTCGGCACTGAGGAGCGCCTCCGCTTGCGCGAGCTCGATGTTGGTCCGGTCGGCCAACTCGCCGATCTTGGCCGAGCGGCGCTCACCCTGGTAGATGCGCTGGTGTTCAGATTTCAGCTGCGAGAGTTGGCGAAGCGCTTTCGGAGGTAGGCGCATAGGCCGAATAAAGTCACTGCGCGCCTCCTGCAGGGATTGCCTGATCCACCAGGTCGCAAATGCGGCGAAGGGGACGCCTCGCTCGGGGTCGAACCGCTGCAGCGCGCGCAATAGCCCGACGATCCCCTCCTGGAGGAGATCGGCCTGGTCGAGCCCCTCCGTCCGGTAGCGGCGCGCCGTCGACTGGACGAGCGGCAGCAGCCGCCGGATCAACTCCTCCCGCGCCGCAGCGTCGCCGGCTTGGGCACGGCGGGCAAGAGCATCTGCTTCGTCACCGGAGACAGCCTGCGAGGACTCAGCCTCGGTCCAAAGCGCCTCCGCGGCGGCGTTGCCGCCGCGCTCGTCGGTGCGCCCGGCCAGCTCCCGCTTCACTGCCACACCGCGATCGTGCCAGACGGCCGAGCTTCCGCTAACGCGCGCCGAGCTCGGTTGCGCTCATCGAAACGGCCTCCGGTCGGAAAGGAGTGGGGTCGCGGCGGCGCGCGTGCGGCCGCGACCCTTCGCCGTTGTTGCCTACGACTTACTTCTCGATCGCCTTCTTTCCGGCGCCGATCGTGATCTTCTTCGGCTTCTGCTCGGCCGGCTTCGGGATCCGCAGCTCGAGCACGCCATCCTGGTAGCCGGCCTCGATCGAGTCGCTGTTGACGCCCTGGGGAAGGGTGAGCGTGCGAACGAACGAGCCGTACGGCCGCTCGACGAGCTGGGGCTGCCCCGTCTCGTCCGCGCCCCGCGAGCCCGAGATCGCGAGCACGTTCTCATTGACCTCGACGTTCACATCGTCTGCCTTCACCCCCGGCACGTCGACCTTGACCAGGTACTCGTCCTCGGTTTCGTGCACGTCGACCAGCGGGGTGAAGCCGGATACCCGGTTGCCGTTCCCAGTGCTTCGCATCAACTCGTCCATCAGCCGGAACGGCGCGGCAAGGAACGGGTCGCGGATCAACAGGTTCGTCATCCCACACCTCCAGTCCGATGATTCGGTCTCGTCGGAGAATCAAGTAGGCCCGCGTGCGCGCGATTCAAGCTCGCCGTCGAATCGCGGACTTGACCGTCGGCCTCACCAGCCGGCGCGCAGAAACGAGAGGGCGATGCGAACCATGTCCTTGATATCTCCGCGCTCCCGCACGGAGCGCGCTTCATCGATGTCAGGAACCCACGGCTCCACGGTCACCGACGGCGACCGCCGACCTAGCACGACGTGCTGCGAGCCCGGCGCCGCGTAGCGCACCGACCCGCGCGCCTCGGCCGTCCGCGACTCGGCGAGCGGATGCGACCGGTCGTACACGGCACGACGTCTGGGGTCGCGGAGTACCTCATAGGCATCGCTGACTGCGTGGAACCTCTCCGCCGATCCGGCGCCGCCGCCGTCTGGATGGCTGGCCCTCGCCGCACGCCTGTAGGCGTGGGCAATCTCCTCGCCCGACGCCTGCCGGGGCACACCCAGGACGATGTACGGATCCCGACGCTCACGATCGGTCATTGGATCTCCACCTCTTTAAGTACGCCCGGCCACGATGCTGCCCAAGTCCACTCGGCAACCGCCCTTGGCTCACCTCAACACTTGAACAACGGAGGTCCCCGACTACTCGTGCGCTCGCCGTGCGCAGGTCAACCGGTGCGGCCGTCAAAGATCCTCCCGTGTTCTTCAGGCTGAGCAGCTGGGAGCTCGGGCTGATCGTGCTCGCCGTCATCGGGACGGCGACGCTCGCCGGCTTCGCTGCGGGCAGATATCTGCGAAAGCACTCCGCCACGCTCCGCGAGCCGTTCGGAGTCCTTCAGGCGGCGCTGCTCGGGGTGGTCGGGCTGATCCTCGCCTTCGGTCTCACGCTTGCCGTTGGACGGTACGAGGATCGTCGCGCGGCGACCGTGACCGAGGCGAACGCCATCGGGACGACCTATCTCCGCGCGCAACTGATCGCAGAGCCCGCGCGGAGCCGGTCGCTCGAGCTCTTGCGCCGCTACACAACTCTCGCGGTGAACGTCTCGCGCGAGGTTCCGAACAGTCCGGGGATGCGACGCACCACCAAAGCGCAAGAAGTGCTCCAACGACGCCTCTGGCGGCTGGCCGGGAAGTCGATCTCGGCCGCCCCGCTCGCGAGCGCGCCGCGTCTCTACGTGGACAGCCTCAACGCGACGATCGACGATCAGGAAGCTCGGCTCTCGGCTCTGAACAACCGCGTGCCGGGCGCTGTCCTCGCTCTCGAGGTGATCGGTGCAGCGATCGCGCTCGCGCTGCTGGCCTTGCACATCTCGATTCTGGGACGTGGACTCGTCCCCATGATGGCGGCAGCAGGGCTTGTGACTTTGCTGCTGCTCGTGACTTTCGACCTCGACCGGCCGACCCGGGGCCTCATCGAGGTCCCGTCCACACCGCTGGTGTCGTTGCGAGCCTCCATGTCGCTACCTCCGGCCGCCAATGGAACCCAGCCCTGAGCGAGATCCACACCGCCCGTTTGACCGCCGCCCGACTTGACGCCGCACGACCGCCTCGTCCGTGAACTGCTCCTAGTCGGCCACGGGACGGGGCAATCTCTCCCTAGGGGTTGCGCGCCGCTCCCTGCGAGTCGCAGGGGATCTGAAAGTCGGCGCTCGCGATCCCCGTCTCAGGCTTGAGAAGCTGGAGCGTCCGCTCCATGGCCACCGGTCGCAACGCGCCGAGCCCGCGGTGGTATGGGTTGTCGAGGAACCAGAGGAGAAGCAGCGTCGAAGTGATCACGATCGCGACGCTGCCCATCATGGTCGCCTGGACGATCGCGCGCTCGGCGCTGTCAGCGAAGAACAGCATGAAGAGGAAGATGATCCCCGCGCTCACGAACAGCACGATCCAGAGCGGATCAGGGATCACGCCTTCCGCTCCGTGAGTGCGGTCGGCGCGAGCCTCCTCGCGGTCGGTGCGCTGGTCGAGCCACTTGCCGTAGGCGGCCTGCTCAGACGCCGAGCGCGGCTCGGTCATTTTCAGTGTGGCGAACATCGTTACTCCCCAAGGGTTGTATGCACCGCCGAGGCTTCCCGATTCCATCTGCGGCCATTCTTGGTGCACCACTGAGCGCGCGTAGCAGACGAGCTCGCCCGAGAAGCGACCGCGGACGGCGACGGGCATGAGCTGGGCGGTCTCGAACTGCTCCGCGACGATCTGGGCCTCTGCCTTCGCGCCGGACCGCGATGTGTCGAGGCTCTCGAAAGCGAGGAAGAC
>Ga0075421_100001802_pt1 | contig 25253 bp, 23 predicted proteins | sample SoiMetdeltSBSDD5_FD_75292 | JGI IMG/M metagenome (GOLD analysis project Ga0075421, IMG submission 75292) | Bulk soil microbial communities from a Populus tree surrounding site in Tennessee, USA - Soil MetaG P. deltoides SBSDD5 | ecosystem: Environmental > Terrestrial > Soil > Tree plantation... | reverse complement strand
CTGCGAGCACGGCATCTGCGGCGCCTGCACGGTGGAGATCGACGGCGAGATCGCGCGCTCGTGCATCACCTGGGCGGTGGCCTGCGACGGCGCCCGCATACGCACCATCGAGGGCTTCGACGACGATCCCCTGATGGAGCGCCTGCGCCGCGCCTTCACCGAGGCGCACGCGCTGCAGTGCGGCTACTGCACGCCCGGCATGCTGATCGCCGCGCGCGACCTGGTACGCCGCAAGAGCGGGCTGACGCGCCCCGACATCCGCCGCGAGATGAGCGGCAACCTGTGCCGCTGCACCGGCTACATGGGCATCGTCGACGCCATATCGCGTGTGATGGAGGAAGGGGTCAGACCCTGCGGGTCTGACCCCATGGCGCAACCCGCAATGCTCGCTGATGAGGCCCGCTGGCTGGGTCCCGCACCGGGGCCCGTTGCCGGACCGGATCGGCAGCGTGAGGTCGAGCATGGGGTCAGACCCGCAGGGTCTGACCCCACCCAATCGACCGACATCGCCACATCACACGCACCGACCGACCGCGCGCCCGTTCAAGTCGCCACCGGCAGCATCGAGGAGGCCGGCGGCGGCGTGCGCCTCTCCCAGTCCTTCGTGCTGGAGCATCCGCGGGATGCCGTGTGGGCGCTGATGTCCGACCCCGAGGCGGTCGCGCTCTGCATGCCGGGCGCCAAGCTCGACGGTCCGCCGCAGGACGGCAAGATCACCGGCCGCATCGAGGTCAGGCTCGGACCGATCGGCGCGCGCTTCGCCGGCACCGGCAGCGTCAGGCAGCTCCCGGACGACTACCGCCAGCTCATCGAGGGTCACGGCGCCGACCGCAGGAGCGGCTCGCGCGTCAGCGGCAGCGTCGACTACCGCCTGTCCGCCGTTGCGGGCGCCTCGGGCGGCGAGGCGACGCGCGTCGACGTGGTGATCGGCTACGCGCTCACGGGTCTCATCGCCCAGATCGGCCGCTCGGGCCTCGCCCGCGAGCTGGCGCAGCGCATCGGCGAGGCCTTTGCCCAGAACATCGACGCCAGCCTGCGCGGGCCGCCGGGCACCGCTGCGCAGCAAGCCCGGCTCAGCCCGCTGGCGCTCGTGCTGTCGGCGATGCGGGCGCGCCTGCGCGCATTCCTCGCCCGCATCCGGTGAAGGGTGTCAGACCCTCTGGGTCTGACACCATGACGCCAACGCCGCGGTGCGACGGTGTCAGACCCGGAGGGTCTGACACCTACTCCTGCGCCAGCTGCGGCAGAGCGCAAGCGCGCCCCGCACTCTCCTCCCCTCTCCCTTGCGGTCCACAAGGGGGAGGGGATGGGGGTGGGGGTCCACACGCTCGAGGTCGTCGCTCTCGTACTGCCCTCCCCGCAAGGGGAGGGGAATCCGGTTGCGCCTCGGGCGGGCGCTAGCCCGTGTGGAGGAGGGACTTTTTCAGCATGACGTGGATGCCCTTGGAGCCGTTCACGGTCTGGGTGACGCGCAGGTCGGCGGCGAGGCTGCAGAGCGTGTAGGCGTCCTCCCGCGACAGGTTGGTGCGCTCGCAGATCAGCCGGATCATGTCGCGCAGGGCAATCACCGCGCACTGATCGAGGTCGGGGTCCATCCCCATGGTGATGTAGTGCTCCGCCGTCTCGGCCCGCGGATAGGGAAAGCGGAGGTCGTCGCGCACGATCAGCTCGAAGGTGCCCTCGAGGGCCGTCTCGATGGCGGTGATGCACACCTCGCCGTCGCCCTGGGCACCGTGGCCGTCGCCGCAGGAGAAGTGTGCGCCCTCCACGAAGATCGGCAGGAGCAGCGTAGTGCCGGCCACCAGCTCCTTGTTGTCGAGGTTGCCGCCGTGGGCGCGCGGCACGATCGAGGTGATGCGGCCCCAGGCCGGCGGCGGCGCGACACCCATGATGCCGAAGAACGGCGCCAGGGGCAGCTCCAGCCCCCACGGCAGGCGCCCGACGTTGCGCTTCGCATCGAGCGCGATGTGCATCAGCCGCGTCTCGTGGAAGTCGTCCTGCAGGGTGCCGGCGAGCGGGCGGATGACGTTGTAGCCCCAGTCCTGGCGCAGCTTCACCTCGAGGATGCGCACCTCCAGCACCTGGCCGGGCCTGGCGCCGCGGACGGCGACGGGGCCCGTGAGGATGTGGGAGGAGCCCGCGAGCCGGTCGGCGCCGGCGTGGACATGGGCAAGCTCGGGCGGCACGTGGAAGCCCGAGGCCGGAACCATCTCCGGCGCGCCGGTGAGCGTGTCGACGGTGACCCGGTCGCCGCTGTCGATGGTCAGCACCGGCTGGCGCGCGGCATCGAAGAAGCCCCAGTGGCAGGTCTTGGCATTGGCCTCGAGGCGGTGATGTTGCATGGGCTCACTCCGGCTCCGGGCCTTGCGGGCGTGCTGCAGGCGGCGGCTCGGTTGCAGGTGAGCATGCCAGCTCTCGGCCGTCGCCGTAAATCGTTGCCCGGCGCATACTCGGACCGCCGATGGCGCATTTCGGCACAAAGTCGGCACGTCTGGTTGCAGGTGAGCGCTCGGCTTGCGGATTCGGCCCTGGGAGCCCTGTTTTTTCGCGAGGAGGTCGCGGGGCACCAAAGTACCGGCCGAGGCGCCGAGGGCCCTGGGCGGGCTTCCAGGCGCGCGGGAGCGCGTTCTGGCGGGGCGTCCCTGCCTCGACGCCATTCGCTGGGCCAGGGTGCGAGATGCATCGGCCACCAGGGGCGCAGGCGGCCCGAGCAGCCGGCGGGTATCGTCAAGCGTCCGTGAGGATTTGCGCAACCATGTCCAGGCCGGCCCCCGACCCAGCGCGCGCAGCGGCCGTACGGCGAGACGTCAAGGCCAGCCCACGACTCGCATCGTGCCCCAGGCCGCCACCAGGAGCCCCGCCACGAAGAGCCATACGCTCCCGTTGCGGACCAGCGCGGCACACGCCAGGCTCGCAAGTGCCGCCAGGGCAAGAAGGTCGATCAGCTTGAAGTATTCGACCATGAGGCTCATGCAGCCCCTCCGGAGGCGGTCCCGATCCCAGCTTCTGTCCCGGCGGACCCGATGCCCGGCCCCTGGGGCATTCCTGGTCTGGTGACGGGACAGCCGTCTGCCCGGGAACGCTCCGTTCACTTCGACTGCAGCTGCGGCGAAACTTGTTCACGAGGTGGCCGATGCCGTAATCGGGTCAAACACCGAAATCGGCGGGCGGTGTATCCCGAGCGATGCCATCCCTGCGTCCCGGTGGACAGGATGCCGGCAGGCGAGCGCTCCCGCTCGTGGTGCCTATTCGGCGGCAGCGGCGCGAGCGTCGATCTCGAGCCAATCAGGCGCATCGCCGCCCAGGTGCGGTGTCGGCCGGCTCCAATGCGGCTTGGCCTCGGAGAGCTCGAGGATCGGGCCCAGATGCCGCAGCGGGCCGCTCTTCGGCCGGCTCTCGATGCGGATCGAGTCGAGCTCGGCAGCGGAAAGATCGAGGCCCAGCCCGGGAAACGCGACCTTGCCCTGGCGATAGATGAACATGCCCGACTGACACAGCGAGACGCGGACGTGATAGCTGCCACCCTCCCGGGCGCGCCTGGCAAGGGCCAGAAGCACGCCATAGGCGGCGAGATAGCCGGTCGTGTAGTCGCAGGCCGCCGCCGGCAACAGGGCGGGGCCATCGGGGCGCTCGGCGGTGCGGCCTTCATGACAAAGGCCCGTCATGGTCTGTGCCACCTGCTCCCAGCCGCCTCGGTGGCTGAAGGGCCCGTCGGCGCCATAGCAGTCGATCGAGGCGTAGACGATGCCCGGCCGAAGCGCCGCGACCTCCTCGGGCCCCAAGCCGAGCCTGGCGATCGTGCCGGGACGGTAGCCCTGCGAGAAGACGTCGGCGCCTCGTACCAGTGCCCTCACGCGGCCGGCGTCCTCTCCCTGTCCCAGGTCGAGGAAGCAGCTGCGCTTGCCGTGGCTGGTATCGAGGACGTGCTCGGGGATCTGCGGCAGGCGCTCGGCCGTCACCATCAGCACGTCGGCGCCATGCTCGGCCAGCGTTCGCGCGGCCATCGGCCCCGCCAGAATGCGGGTGAGGTCCAGGGCGCGAATGCCGCTCAAGGGACGAGGTCCCTCGGGCAGCGGCTCGGGATCGCTGTCGCCGATCCTGACGATCTCGACGATGGGCTTGGCGGCAAGCACCCGGCCATGAGGGTGGGACAGCCATTCCTCGCTGGAGCGCACCATCCCGCCGCATACGCGGGCCTCGTCGATCGCCGCCTCCAGATCGAGGGCATCCCACCCGGCCACGGCTTTGGCAACCGACTCCGGATTGGGCTCGCAGCCGAGGAGCTTCAGCATCCGTGCCTGCAGGTTGGGCAGTCCGAAATGCGGCAGCACCCAACGCCCATCCCTTGTCGGCCACGGCTGGGTGATCGCCCGCATCGCCTCGTGGTTCTTGTTGACCACCGGCTTGAATGCGCCGTCCGCCCCCGGGCGCTGCAGGTAGGCCGAGCTGCGCAGGCCGGCCGCAGCACGACGCACATCGACCGAGACCCCGAGGCGCCGGCCGGTCTTGATCTCCCAGATGTCGGAGACAGCGACGCCGACACCGCCGAGCACTGCGGCGCAGGTCTCCCCGATCCTGAAGCGCGTCGAGAGCACGGGGTCCGAGCCGGTAATCGCCACTTCGCCGGGTTGCAGCTTCGGCAGCCCGCCGAAGGCCTCGCGAACGCCAATGACTTCCTCGAACGCCGTGGTCATCGATGAACCCCTTCCCGAGCGAGGCCACATCATGCCGCGGCCGTCCGCGAAGGTCTACGCAGGTCTACGTTGGTCTGATACCAACGAGCCGAACCTTCCACCCGTCATCCCGGAAGCCGAGCCGCAGGCGAGGCTATCCGGGACCTCGTGAAGCGAGTCGTGCACAAATCGCCGAGGTCCCGGATCGGACCGCTGCTCGCCTCCGGCTCCCCCGGACTTGATCCGGGGTCCGTCCGGGATGACGGGTGGAAGGATGCGCGTGCCCGCGCGAGCAGCTGCGCCGATGTGCTCATGCCGTTGTGCCCGCGGCCGCCGTGCGAGCCCCGCGCCGGCGCAGCTCGACGATTTCCGCGACGATGGACAGTGCGATCTCCTCCGGCGTGACCGCCCCGATGTCGAGCCCGGCCGGCGAGCGCACGGCGTCCAGCCGGTCCTGGTCGCCCCCCTTCGCCGCCAGGGCGCCACGCAGCGCCGCGGCCTTGCGGTGCGACCCGACGAAGGCGACGTAGCGGGCGGGCGCCGCCAAAGCTGCCGTGAGCGCGGCTTCGTCGCCGCGACCCTGGGTGGCGATGACGATGTAGCGCTCCGTCTCCCGCAGGCGGGCAAGGTCATAGCCGGCGAAGAGATCGACCGCCGTAAACCTGTCATGCTCCTCGACCGGCGCCGCGACGCTGACGCAGAAGCCCAACCGCTTTCCCAGGTCGGCCAGAGCGATCGCCACCGGGCTGGCGCCACAGACGAGAAGCTCCGGCATCGGCAGGATCGGCTCCACGAACACGTCCATGGTGCCCTGGCTCGGGCACATGTTGCGGGCGAACTCGACGCCCTCTTTCGATTGCCCGGCATCCACGCCGAGCTCTTGCAGCGCATCGCCCGGCAGCACCGAGACCAGGCGAGGCCTGCCGTCGGTGAGCGCCGCGCGTGCCGCCTCGAGCACGGCTGTGCGGGCGCAGCCGCCGCCGATCCAGCCGGCCGAGATGGTGCCATCCCTGCGGATCAGGGCCTTGGCGCCCGCTTTGGCGGCGGTCAGAGCCACCGTGCGCACCACCGTGGCGACCGCAAACGGCTCGCGCGACGCCTTCAGCGTCTTGATCTCATCGAGCACGTCGACCGGCTTTTCCATCGTCGCGAGCTCCGCTTTACAAGCGCGCCAGGTAAGGCTCGAGCGCCGCCAGCGACTGCAGGCTGTGCGCAGGCGCGAACAGGTCGATGTGCGGCAGCGCGGCCTGCATGCCGCGCGCACTGGGCTCGTAGCCCTCCCAGCCCAGCATCGGATTGAGCCAGACGATGCGCCGGCAGCGCCTTGCGAGTTGCTGCATCTCCGCACCCAGGGCCGCCGGGGGACCGGTGTCATAGCCGTCGGAGACGATCATAACGCAAGTGCGCGAATGGATCACGCTCCTCGCATGCCAGCGGTTGAAAGCGGCGAGGCTCTCGCCGATGCGCGTGCCCCCGCCCACACCCTGGGCCAGCAGCGACAGCCGCTCGAGCGCGCGGCCCGTATCCCGCTCGCGCATGGCCGCAGAGACGTGCACCAGACGGGTGTGAAACAGGAAGGCCTCCGCCTCGCGGAAATGGTCGAGCACGCCATGGATGAAGCGCACGAAGAGGCTGGTGTAGAGGCTCATGGAGCCGGAGGCATCGAGCAGCACGACCAGCCGCAGCGGCCGGCGCTTCCTCTTGCGCCACACGAGCTCGATCGGCACGCCGCCGTGGCTGATGTTGCGCCGGATGGTACGCCGCAGATCGACCCGCCGGCCCTTGTTGCGCGCCCGCTCGCGCCGACTGAGCCGCGTGCGCATCCGCTTCGCCAGACGCGCGGCGAGTGCGTGCGCCTCGGCCACGGCGCGGGGGTCGGCGATCTTGCGAAAGTCCGTCGCCGCCAGGCGTTCCGCGCGCGAGGCGCCTTCCATGCGCCCCGCGCTGTCCGAATCCTGCTCCGCATCGCCGTCCCCGCGCGGCTTCTGGTCGCCAAGGCCCGGGTCCGGCGGCTGATGCGCATCGGGGCCGGCAAGCTGACGCAGCTCGGCGGGCGTCGCCGCCTTGGCGTAGGCGCTCATCTGCACCACGGTGCGCTTGCCGCGCCCGCGCCAGAAGGCATCGAAGATCCCGTCGAACTTGAGCCAGTCGGAGCGCCGCGCGCAGAACAGCGATCTCAATGCCGAGCGCAGGTCTGCCGGCCTGGCTCCCATCTCCGAGCCGACGACCCGTGCCGCCTCCTCACTCTCCTTGAGGCCGAGCGCAAAGCCATGGGCGCGCAGCGTGCGGGCGAACGCGGCGAGGCGCACCAGCACCTGTCCGCTCACGCCGATGCCTTGCGACAAGTCCCGCAGCTCGGATTGCATCACGCGACTTTGCCCAGCAGGCGATCGGATACCTCGCGCGTCAGGCGCGAACGATCCTCCTGCGTCTTGAGGAGACAGCGCAGGGTCTCATACACGGCCTGCCTGTCATCGTGCAGGTTCGCGACGCCCAGGCCGAGCAGCGCCGCGGCCCAGTCCAGCGTCTCGGCCACCCCTGGCACCTTGCGCAGCTCTTCCTTGCGCACGCCCTCCACCAGGCGCGCGATCTGCAGCGCCAGGTCGGTGGCGATGCCTGGCACCCGCGCCAGGACGATGCGGGTCTCGCGCTCGACGTCCGGATAGTCGACATAGTGATAGAGGCAGCGCCGGCGCAGCGCGTCGGACAGCTCGCGCGTGTTGTTGGAGGTGAGCACGACGCGCGGGATGCTGCTGGCCTTGATGGTGCCGAGCTCGGGAATGGAAACCTGGAAGTCGGAGAGCAGCTCGAGCAGGAACGCCTCGAACTCCTCGTCCGCCCGGTCCACCTCGTCGATCAGCAGCACGGGGCGGTCGCTGCGGCGGATGGCGGCGAGCAGAGGCCGCTCCAGGAGGAAGCGCTCGGAGAAGATGTCGCGCTCCACGGCGTCGGGGTCGGCGCCGGCGACCTCGCGCGCGCGGATGGCCAGCAGCTGGCGCTGGTAGTTCCACTCGTAGAGTGCGGTGGACTGGTCGAGCCCCTCGTAGCACTGCAGGCGGATCAGCGTGGCGCCATGCACCGCCGCGAGGGCCTTGGCGACCTCGGTCTTGCCGACACCCGCCTGACCCTCCAGCAGCAGGGGACGGCCCAGCATCTCCATCAGCTGCAGCGCGATCGGCAGCTCGCGGTCGGCCACGTAGCCGACTGCGGCCAAACGTTCAGTCAATTGTTCACGTGATAGCGCCATTCCGGTGCAGTTTCCGCCGCGAGTTCGTTGTTTCCAACGTCATGCCCGCGGAGGCGGGCACCCACGACACACCCGGCCGAGTGTGCGTGGGAGAGTAGCGTGGGTCCCCGCCTTCGCGGGGATGACGCCCGGTGCTCACTCGTGCAGGCCCAGGCGCTTGGCCGCCATCCAGTTGCGCCAGTAATCGTGCGGCATCTGGATGTGGGTCGAGCCCAGGAACGAGAAGGCGTCGTTGACGGCGTTGGAGAAGGCCGGCACGCCGCCGACATTGGGACTCTCACCCACGCCCTTGGCGCCGATGGGGTGATGCGGCGAGGGTGTGACGGTGTGATCGGTCTCCCAATGCGGCGTCTCCACGGCCGTGGGGACGAAGAAGTCCTGGAACGAGCCGGTGAGAACGTTGCCGATCTCGTCGTAGCGGATCTCCTGGCCCATGGCGATGGCGAACGCCTCGGTGAGCCCGCCGTGCACCTGACCCTCGATGATCATCGGGTTGATGCGGGTGCCGCAGTCGTCCAGCGCGTAGAACCGGCGCACCTTGTAGACGCCGGTGTCGACGTCGATGTCCATCACGCAGATGTAGGCTCCGAACGGGAAGGTCATGTTGGGCGGGTCGTAGTAGCTGACAGCCTCGAGCCCCGGTTCCATGCCCGGCGGTGGCGAGTTGTAAGCCGCCCAGGCGATCTCCTTCATGCCCTTGAACCTCTCGGGCAGGCCCTTGACGCGGAAGCCGTCGATGTCCCACTCCAGATCGCCCTCGTGCACCTCCAGCATGTAGGCGGCGATCATCTGCGCCTTGTTGCGGATCTTGCGCGATGCCATGGCAATGGCCGCGCCGGCCACGGGTGTCGAGCGCGAGCCGAACGTGCCGATGCCGTAGGGCGCGGTGTCGGTGTTGCCCTCCTCGATCATGATGTCGTCGGCCGGAATGCCGATCTCGGAGGCGATGATCTGGGCGTAGGTCGTCTCGTGGCCCTGGCCTTGCGACTTGCTGCCCATGCGCGCCATCGCGGCGCCGGTGGGGTGCACACGGATCTCGCAGCTGTCGAACATGGCAAGGCCGAGGATGTCGCAATTGCGCGACGGGCCGGCGCCGACGATCTCCGTGAAGAACGAGACGCCGACGCCCATGATCTCGCGCGTCTCGCCGCGCTTGAAGGCGGCGCGCTTGGCGGCCTGCTCGGCGCGCAGCTGCCGGTAGCCGACGGCCTCCATCGCCTTGTTCAGGGCGGTGTGATAGTCGCCGGAGTCGTACTCCCACCCCAGCGCCGACTGGTAGGGGAACTGCTCGCGCCTGATGAAGTTCTTCAGGCGCAACTCGGCCGGGTCCATGTTGAGCTTCTGGGCCAGGATGTCCATGCCGCGCTCGATGGCGTACGCCGCTTCGGTCACCCGCAGCGAGCAGCGGTAGGCGACACCGCCAGGCGCCTTGTTGGTGTAGACGGCATCCACCACGGCGTGGGCGACGGGGAAATCGTAGGAGCCCGTGACGATGGAGAAGAAGCCGGCCGGGAACTTGGACGGGTTGGCGCAGGCATCGAAGCCGCCGTGGTCGGTGAGAGCATACACGCGCAGACCAGTCACCTTGCCGTCCCTGGTGGCGGCGATCTCGGTCGTCATGTGGTAGTCGCGTGCGAACGAGGTCGAGGTGAGGTTCTCGATGCGGTCCTCCACCCATTTCACGGGTTTGCCGGTGACAATGGAGGCGACGATGGCGCAGATATAGCCGGGATAGGCACCCACCTTGTTGCCGAAGCCGCCGCCGATATCGGGGGAGATCACGTGCACCTTGTGCTCGGGGATCTTGGACAGCAGCGAGGCCACGGTGCGGATGACGTGCGGCGCCTGGAAGGTGCCGTGGACCGTCAGTTCGCCCTTGACCTTGTCGAAGGCGGCGACACACTGGCAGGTTTCGAGCGGCGAGGGATGCGTGCGGTGATAGGAGATCAGCTCCTTGATCTTGACCTCGGCATTCTGGAATGCGGCATCGGTGCCGGCCTTGTCGCCCACCGACCACTCGAAGATGTGATTGTGGTGCTTGCGGGGGCCGTGCGTACCGGACGTCTTGCCGGCGAGATCCTCGCGCAGCACCGGCGCGTCGAGTGCCATCGACTTGAAGGGATCGACGATGACGGGGAGCTCTTCGTACTCGACCTCGACGGCCTCCACGCCATCGGCCGCGGCGTAGCGGTCCTCGGCGACGACGAAGGCCACCTCCTGGTTCTGGAACAGCACCTTGCCGTCGGCCAGCACCATCTGCACGTCGCCGGCCAGCGTCGGCATCCAGGCCAGGTTGACGCCTTTCAGCTCCTCCGCCGTCAGCACCGCCAGCACGCCCGGCACCTTCAGCGCCTTGGAGGTGTCGATACGCTTCACCCTGGCATGGGCATACGGCGAGCGCACAAAGTCGCCGAACAGCATGCCGGGCAGCTTCAGGTCGTCGATGTAGTTGCCCCGCCCTTGCGTGAAGCGGATGTCCTCCACCCGCTTCCTCTTGCAGCCCATGCCTTCGAGCTTGGCTTCGCGCTCGGCGCGCGTCGGGGTTGCCGTGGTCATTCCGCAGCCTCCTTGCAGGCGGCCCCGCCCATCTTCGCCGCCGCGTACTGAATGGCCTTGACGATGTTCTGATAGCCCGTGCACCGGCACAGGTTGCCGGAGATGCCGAAGCGGATCTCCTCCTCGCTCGGGTTCGGGTTCTCCTGCAGGAGCCGGTGCGCGCGCAGGATCATGCCGGGCGTGCAGAACCCGCACTGCAGGCCGTGCTCCATGCGGAAGCCCTCCTGCAGCGGGTGCAGCGAGCCGTCGGCGTTGGCCATGCCCTCGATGGTAGTGATGCTGGCACCTTCGGCTTGCACCGCGAACATGGTGCAGCTCTTCACCGACTTGCCGTCGAGATCGACCGTGCAGGCGCCGCAATGGGTGGTGTCGCAGCCGATGTGGGCGCCCGTCAGGGCGAGATCCTCGCGCAGGAAGTGGATGAGCAGCCGCCGAGGCTCCACGAGGCCCTCCACCTCGCGCCCGTTGACCTTCATCTTCAGGTGAGCCTTTGCCATGGCGTTTTCCCCGACGTTCTCGCTGGCCTTCATCGGCTGGCGCGCTCGAATGCGCGCCTGAGCGCCCGCTCGACCATGACGCCGCCGACCGCAATGCGATACTCGGCGGACCCGCGCGTATCCGCAGCCGGCGCCATCACGCGCCGGGCCGCTGCAACAGCGGCATCGAGCGCGCTCTTCTCCAGCGCCGTGCCGACCACGGCCGCCGCCGCGTCCTTGGCCAGCGAAGGCTTGTCGGCAAGGTTGGAGAGCGCGATCGCGCACTTGGCCACCTTGCCGTTCCGAACGGTCAGCATCACGCCCGCGGCAGCCGTGGCATAGTCGCCGATCTTGCGCTTGAGCTTCTCGTAGGCCCAGCCGTGCCCGGCCGGCGGCACCGGGACCTCGATGGCCGTCACCAATGCCCCGGGGCTCAGCGCGGTGGCGTAAGTGCCCAGGTAGAAGTCCCGGGCTTTGATCGCTGGCGCACGCCAACGGCCGCTCAGGCGATAGCTGGCGTCGAGGCACATCATGATGGCCGGCATGTCGTTGCCGGGGTCGCCATTGGCGACATTGCCGCCGAGCGTGCCGACGTAGCGGACCTGTGGGTCCGCAACCTGCAACGCGGCCTCCCGGATGATCGGCACCGCATCGGCAACGACCTGCGATTGCGCGAGCTGTTGCTGACTCGTCATCGCGCCGATGACCAGGGTGCTGCCGCTGCGCTGAATGCCCTTCAGCTCCTCGATCCCGGCCAGGTCGACCAGGTGCTCGGGCGCCGCCAGCCTGAGCTTCATCATGGGAATGAGGCTCTGCCCGCCGGCGAGGATGCGCGCGCTGGCGCCGAGCCTGGTCAGCAGGGCGGCCGCTTCGGCGACGGTCTTGGGGCGATGGTAGGAGAATGGGGCCGGAATCACGGTCATACCTCCTGCGCATGAATGTCGGGCTGCGCCAAGGGCCTGCACAGTACGCAGAGCCACCGGGCCGGGTTCTACCGCGACCCGGTACGCGGGTGTTTTGGCAGCATACGCCTGCCTTGCCGGGTTGGCCAGCGCCCGGTTGGCTGTGATGTCGACCCGCACCGGACCTCGCCGTTGATCGCTCGACGTAGGCGGAACCTCGTCTCGTCATCTGAAATCCGGCGGCGCGACGAAGCCGCCGATCTCGCGCTCGATCAGCTCTGCGAACCTGATGGTGGTGCGATCCTCCAGGTATGGGCCGACGATCTGCACGCCGATCGGCAGCCCTCCATACGATCGGCCGATCGGTGCAACGGTTGCCGGCAGGCCTGCAGCCGTGGCCACACTGGGCAGCACTTGCAACGTGTCGCGATAGGAATAGCTTACGCCATCGATGTCGATCCGTCTCGCCTCCCGATCGGGAGTGTGGTCGTGCGGGATGGCCGGCGTCGGCGGACACAGGACGACATCCCACTCCCGGAACAGGTCGCGCCATTGCTTGCGCAATTGCGCGCGTGCGCGATCGGTTGCGATCCAGTCGCGATGGCTCATGACCGCGCCACGCGCACGCCATGCCCGGAGGCTGTTGTCGCCTGTGGCCAGCGCGCCGGCGGCAGCCCGCCCCTGAGCATAGTAGTCGGGCGAGTACGCGGCTACGAATGCGGAGAGAAGGGCGGTGCAGATTCGCGTGGCTTCGGCGAGGTCCGGGAGCAACGGGCTGGCGCGCGCTGTCTTTGCTCCGGCCTTGTCCAAGCGGTCGACCAGCCGTTCGAGTGCGGCCCCGACCGCAGCTCCTGTCGGGATCAGCGGATGCGCCTCGATCACGAGCACGCGGAAACGCTTCAGGTCCTCCTGCCGCGGAGGCGGCAAGGCGAGCCGGTATGCGATGCCATCGGTCTCCTCGTTCGGTCCCGCGAGAATATCGAGCGCCAGGGCGAGATCGGCGGCGCTGCGCGCCATGGGGCCCACAACGGCGAGATCGCTCTCGACCGGCAGCGCTGGTGAGCGTGGCGTTGCGTGACCACGAAGCGAGATCACGCCAGGCGTGGGTTTGTGGGTGAACACGCCGCAATAGTGCGCCGGCGAACGAAGGGAGCCTGCGAGATCAGAGCCCATCTCGAGCGAGACATAGCCCGCAGCAAGCGCTGCCGCCGAGCCGCCCGACGAGCCGCCCGGCGTGCAGCTCAGATCCCAGGGGTTGTTGGTGGTGCCGTAGACATCGTTGTAGGTCTGCCCGTCAGCAAGCCAGAGGGGCGCGTTGGTCTTGCCCAGGATGACGGCGCCGAGAAGTTGAGGTTGTCCGGCTGACTTTTCAGGACGGTGACAAGCTCCTTCAGCGACTTGGCGGGCACCGAGGGATTGACGACGAGAACCTGGTGCCCGGTTGCAAGCTTGATGACTGGTGCGAAATCGGTGTCGAGCCGATAACCGAGGTTGGGCATGAGAGCGGACGCCGTCGAATGGGTGAGGGCCGTTATGAGAATCGAATAGCCATCCGCCGGCCGCTTGAGGACGTCGTCGGCCGCAGGGCTCGCGATCCCCCCGACCTTGTTCTCAGCGACGATCCTCCAGCCCTCGCTTTCGCTGAGCTGGTTGGCGACGATGCGGGCAATGATGTCCGATGGCGAGCCGGCAGGCGCCCCCGTCAGGAGTCGGATGACGTTGGAGGGATAGGCCTGCGTTGCGGCTGGGGTTGCGAGCGGTCCCATGCCCACCGCGAACAGTACGAGGCCATGCTCCGCAAGAGAGACGTTCTCCCAGTCGTCGATGAATGGCTGCGCACACGGCCGGCCGGGGCAGTTGCGGGCCGCTTCTTCCGAATTGGGCAATCATGCTCCGGTCCGGCACCTGCTTCAGCGCGGGGAATGTAGCACTGCTCTCTAGACGTGCTGGGCTGCTGCCGGCACGGGGGAAAGGTGCACAGCGGACATCGGCGCAGTTCCTCAGATCGATGGGCACGAGCGGAGTACGGTCGACGCGCCAAGTATGTCTCGACTACCTCCGGAAGCGGACGGCTTCGCTGCAGGGCCGTCCCGCTGTTGCCAGGTCGCGTGGCGACCATCGGCTCAAACTCCGGCGGAGAAGTCGTGCCACCCGCCCGCCCTGCTCGGATCGTCGAAGACGCTCGCGGGCCAGGGCAGACCGTAGTGCTCGCGCAGGGTTGCTCCTGCGTATTCGGTGCGAAACAGCCCACGGCGCTGCAGCAGCGGGATCACCTCGGTGCAGAACACGTCCACCTGGACCGGCAGCAAGGGGGGCATAAGGTTGAAGCCGTCAGCCGCACCGTCGGCGAACCAGTCCTCGATGAGCTCGGCAACTTGCTCCGGCGTGCCGGCCATGACGTAGTGTCCGCGTGCGCCGGCCAGATAGCCGAGCAGCTGGCGCAAGGTCGGCTTGTCACGCCGGACCAGGTTGAGGATCACCTCGGTGCGGCTGCGCGCTGCCTCGACCGAGCTCGGGTCGGGAAAGTCCTCAGGCGCGAGCGGCCGATCCAGAGGCAGGTGCGAGAAATCGTGGCCGCCGAACCGGCCGGACAAGCGCTTGCGGCCGACCTCCGGGTCGGTCAGGTCGTTCACCTCACGCTCCAGGCGTCGCGCCTCGGCCTCGGTCGAGCCGATCATCGGGCTCAAGCCCGGCAGGATGAGGACATGCGCCGGATTGCGTCCCTCCTCCGCCGCCAACCGCTTCAAGTCGGCGTAGAACTCCTGCGCCGTCGCCTTCGCCATGTGGGCGGTGAAGACGGCATCGGCATGCCGTGCCGCGAAGCGGCGGCCGGTGTCGGACGAGCCTGCCTGCACGAGCACCGGTCGACCCTGCGGACAGCGCGGCATATTGAGCGGGCCAGCCACGCCATGGAATGCGCCGCGATGATTGATCGGCCTGATGCGATCGCGCTTGGCATAGAAGCCGCTGGCCCTGTCATCGATGACGGCATCGGCGCCCCAGCTGTCCCACAGCTCGTTCACCACCGCCATGAACTCCTCGCCGCGGGCGTAGCGGTCGGCGTGGCTGACTCGGCCAGTCCCGCCGTAGTTGTCCGCCGCGCTGGCGAGCCACGAGGTGACGATGTTCCAGGCTGCACGCCCGTTGCTGATGTGGTCGATCGATGCGAACTGGCGGGCGAGGTTGAAGGGCTCCGTGTAGGTGGTCGACGCGGTCGCGATCAGCCCGACCCGGCTGGTTGCCACGGCGAGCGCCGCCAGAACGGTGATCGGCTCGAGCCAGGTGCGCGGCGCCTGTGTCACATCTCCGCCGAGCGCCAGCTGATCGGCCAGGAAGATGGAATCGAACAGGGCGCGCTCCGCCCGCTGCGCCAAGTCCTGATAGTAGCCGATGTCGGTCAACGGCAACGGTGACGAGCCCGGGTGGCGCCACGACGCCTCGTGATGCCCGCGCCCGTGGATGAACAGGTTCAGGTGCAACTGCCGTTTCATGGTCCGGTGCTCCCTCCCGCGAGGGAATGGCGCTGCATGATGGCGCCACCCCCGCCGGATCGAGGGTATCAGGTCCCGCCCGGCAAGATGAAGACCTCGCTTGCATCGCAAGGCTCCGTCGCGGCGAGGACCGGCATGCGGCAGGTTCGAGGCGATCCCGCCGGTCGAGTTGGGGCAGGGCGACCGCACGTGGGCCAATGCGCGCCGTCTGGCTCGAGCCGCCCGTGCGCCGTGGCGGAAAGCGGGCGCGCTCAAGCGGGGGCTTTTGCGCCTTCGGCTTCCTTCCAAATACTGATGTGCTTGGTCTCCGGCATCAGGAACAGCGCGAGCACGAAGCATACGGCGGGAACCAGGATCGGGTAGAGCAGCGCATACCAGAGACTGCCGGTGGCCGCGAATGCGGCCGTCGTGATGAATGGTACCAGTCCGCCGCCCCAGCCGTTGCCGATATGGTAGGGAACCGATACCGACGTATAGCGTATGCGGGCGGGGAAATATTCGGCCAGGAATGCTCCGATGGGCCCGTAAACCATTCCCACATAGGACACGAGGATGAAGATGATGAAGATCGCGACCGGGTAGTCGATGTTACCTGGTTGGGTAACCCGCCCAAGCCATGAATACAGCGGGTAGTATGTGAGTGCGGCGAGAAGGAATCCGCCGAGGATGACCGGCTTGCGCCCAATCTTGTCGGAGAGCCAACCGAACAGGATCAACGTCGGCGTCGCCAGGAGCAAGGCCGCTCCCACGATGTATGCCGAGCTCAGCGCATCTACCTTGGACACCTGCTGCAGGAAGTAGAGGGCCCAGAACTGGCCGCTGTACCAGACCACGCCCTCGCCGATCACGACGATGCTTGCGATCAGGACCAGCCTCAGATTGGGTCCGAGGAACGCCTCCTTCCAGGGGTTCCTGGTCATCTGGCCCAGTGCCCTGATCTGCTGGAAGACCGGTGTCTCCTGCAGCTGGAGACGGATGTAGATCGCAATGGCCACGAGCAGGAAGGACACGAGGAAGGGAACGCGCCAGGCCCAATCGTTGAAGACCTCGTTCCCGAACCACCAGCGGCATCCGATGATCACGGCCAGCGACACTACGATCCCCAGGGTCGGCGATGTCTGGAGCCAGCCAGTGTAGTAGCCACGACGTTCATCCGAGACATGCTCGGCGACGTAGGTGATAGCGCCACCGTATTCTCCACCCAGGCAGAGGCCCTGAATCATCCGAAGGGCGAAAAGGAGAAAGGCCGCTACCACCCCGATCTGCTCGAAAGTCGGGATCAAGCCGATGGCGCCCGTGCCGATGCCCATTCCTGTCAGCGTGATGAGGAAGGTGTACTTGCGGCCGACGCGATCGCCCAGCCACCCGAACAGGAATGCCCCCAGTGGGCGGATCAGGAACCCAGCCGTGAAAAGCGCGATCGTGCTCAGCAATGCGGCGACGGGGTGACTCTGCTCGAAGAACTTGACCGACAGGATCGCAGCCAAGCTTCCGAAGATGTAGAAGTCATACCATTCGATGACGTTTCCCACCGCGGCTGCGACAATGACACGCCGGAAGTCCTTGGGGATTTGTGCGGCCATTTGCCCTGCTTCCTCTCAGCCAGAAGCCGTGCCCCGCCGTGTGTGAAGTGTTCACCCGAACCATTGCATAGGTGAATCAGGAGGACTCCCTAGGTGAGGTCCATTTGTTTGCTGACTTGCGTTCGACTTTAGTCGGCTTCTCGCCGTAAAGAGCCATCCCGAGCGTCGCTTGTCGGCGGCCCGAGAAGCCAATCCAGGGCCGCTTCTGGAGTTTGCATGTCCTCGGGCACAGCCTGAACAATCCGTCTGGAGCCTGAGGCCGCCGAGCATTCGACGGCGCGCCACCTGTCGATAACGGTGCCACGATGCGTCCAGGTCCGGCTCCACAGAACGCCGCGTGCATCTCTGGCGATGGGGTGGGCACCGCCTTCGGAGATGAAACGCTCGGCCGTCAATATGTCGATCATGGCGTGCCGGACCGGAGCATCGATCTGGGCGTCGATCCAATCGAGCGTGATGTCTTGCGGCCGCTCGATGACCCACGCGGGAACGATCACACCCTTCCATGCAAAGCGGCTCCAGCCGTCCCGATAGCGCAGGGCGGGACCCGAGGTGCAGTGCAGGCGATCCTCGGCATCCGTGCGCACCAGGTCCGGGCGCGCGCTGAGCCAGCACGTGCGCGCGTGCGGAACGAGCCAGCCGGCGTTCTCGCCGATCGACCTCAGGGCCTCGAGCGCATCTGTCGTCCCGCGGTCCAGCGCCTCCATGTAGGCGAGGCGACCGGCCGCGTGCAATCCGGCGGGCCCGCATCCGCTCGTGGCGAAGACCGGCCGTCGGTCCGCTCGCAGCAAGTGACGGCGCGTCCGGCACAGCCACGGCAGAAGCCGCGGCCGTATGGTGCCCGCGACAGCGACCACGACCTCCGCAACAGCGGCGCCGATCGCGCGTCCCCGGTCATGCGTCAGGAGCTCGTGCGCCTGCCGGGCGTCCCGAAGGGCACTTCCGATGCGGCTCTTGCCTTCGTCGTAAGGGCGGTCGAAGAGCACGCACTTGATGTTCGCACCCGGCCGCCCGCCTGCGACGGCTCGGGCCCACGCTGCGGCGAGCTCGATCGGGCTGCGGCACCAGACGATCCGCGGCGGCGGCTGCCCGACGGCATGGTAGGCCAGCCGGACACCCTCCTCCGCGCAAGCGGCGTCCGCCGGCCATCGTGCAGGGTCCCAGGCCTCGGGCTGTAAGGCACGCCGCGACCCGGTGCGGCGTGGCAAGATCGTGCGCGCGTCTCTCGGCATGGCGCCTCTCGGAAGCTGGCGAGGCCCGGCCCTTCTCCATGCAGTGCGCGACTGACGCTGGATGAGAGCGGGTGCCTCTCCCCGAGCTTACGGAGGACGCCGCCGCCGCTGAATGGCGAAGACTACCTACGTGCGCGTGGGCAGATTTCCCGCGCCGGCTTGCAGGCTCATGCTCATGCGCACGAGATGCGAGACGGTGCGCGCGCCCATCTTCCTCAGCACCGCCGCGCGATGATGCTCTGCGGTGCGCGTGCTGATGCCGAGACGGGTGGCGAGCATCTTGGTCGGCAGCCCTTCCGACAGGAGCGCCATCACCTCCTGCTCGCGCGGCGTCAGCAGCCGGAAGCGCGCATCGATGGCCGACGTCGCCGCCTCCTCGGCGACCAGTGCGCTCACACGCTGCAGTGCCTCCTCCAAGGTCTGCAGCAGCTCTCCCGGCTCGAACGGCTTTTCCAGGAAGTGCAGGGCGCCTGCGCGCATGGCCTTGACCGCCATGGGGATGTCGCCGTGGCCGGTCATCATGACGGCGACTGGCCTGACGGGGCCCTCCTGGAGCTGCTGCACGAGGTCGAGCCCGCTCATCCCCGGCAGCCGCACGTCGACCAGGAGGCACATGGGCTTCGCCATCTTGACCTCCGACAGGAAATCCTCGGGTCATTGTGGTGTAGCGGCCTGGCCCCTCGACGCGGTAGTCCTTGACCTTGAAGGTGACGCTGTCGGCGTCGGCGGCGATCAGGCGGCTGTTGGAGATGGCGACGCGGTGGGTGTAGCGGGCCAGGTAGGCGAGCACCGCCTTGGGCGAAGGGGCGCTTGGAGTAGACGAACCAGCGGGTCCTCTTCAGCGGGGCCAGGAACGCCGCGAAGACTTTGGCGTCGGCGAGATGCGCATGCGCGCCGAAGAAGGTGAGCTTGCCGGCCTTGTGGGCTGCGGCGAGCTTCTCCAGCATCAGGCGCCGGAACAGCCTGGAGAGCACCAGCACGGGCAGGAAGAAGTTGAGTTTGGCGGCGATCCAGCGCTCCCCATCCGGGGAGAGGCCGCCGCCGGGCACGATCATGTGCACGTGCGGGTGGTGGGTCATGGCCGAGCCCCAGGTGTGCAGCACCGCGGTGATGGCGATGCTGGCGCCCAGATGCTTGGGGTCGGCGGCGATCGTCAGCATGGTCTCGGCCGCGGCCTTGAACGCCCCATCCCAGGCCGTCAAGCAGCAGCCTGTTGCCGCGATATCGTTAATGCGCCAGTTGTTGATGCTGACGACGCCGAAGTCCCGCTCCTCCCCGTTCGGCTGCTCGGAAAGCACGGCTGAACGTAGTCCTCTGCGCGTACCGCCGTCGGCCTTTGAGGGGCGGCAAGGGGATGACCGGGCGCAGCGACGGGAATGATCGGCACGCCTGCGATGTCGAGATGACTGAAGCCAGCGTTGCCGGTGTGGAACCGCCCTGCAATGCCGATGGACGCGGCGCCGCCGCACAAGGCGCGCTCGACGCCGCCAAGCGTTTCGCTCATCAGCCTCAGCGGCACGGTCGGGAACTTTGCGTGAAAGTCCCGAAGTATGGGGATCAGCCAGTCGTAAGGAAACAGGGCGTCGACAACCAGGGAAATCTCCGGCTCGAGCTCATTGAGCAGGCCGTTGACGCGCGCAAGCAGAGTATCAACACTCCGAGCAACGGATCTCGCTTCCGAGACGACCGCCTCGCCTCGTGCCGTGAGTGTCGGCTTGCGTGTGCCCCCACGGTCAAACAGCGGTACACCCAGTTGCTCTTCAAGAGCGTCGATCGCATAGCTGACCGCGGACGTCGCGCGTCCCAATCGCTTCGCTGCGGCCGTAAAGCTTCCGGTCTCGACAACGCTCAGCAGCACCAGAAGCTGATCGATGCTCGGCAACCGGGGCGTCCGCATTTCGACTCTCCTGAACACAACTTTCAAATTTATATGGATTCTTCTGAACGAAGAGAAGCAATAGGATCGTTGCACAACGCGAGAGCCGTTCCGCCAGGAAACGCGGAGACGACGCCCCCCAAGCGTGAAGGAGCGACGATGATGGCGGCAAATCCGAACGAGCTGACGATCGAGAACTCCGCATTGATCCTCATCGATCACCAGCCGGCGGTTGCCGTGTGTGCGCCGTCTCTCCGCACGGATGTCCTGATCAACAACGTCGCTGGCCTCGCCAAGTCGGCAAAGCTGTTGGGTGTGCCGACCGTGCTCACGACCGTCGGCGCGCAAGGAAGCATTCTCGTAGATCCGATCTTCAAGGAGATCGGGGAGATTTTTCCGGAGACCTCTCCCATCGACCGCACCTCGACACATGCCTGGTCGCACCCTGACGTTCGCGCTGCAGTCGATAAGACGCAGCGAAGGAAGCTGGTCATGGCCGGCATTCTGACCGAGGTGTGCCTCGCCCAGTCGGTCCTCGCAGCGCTCAAAGACGGTTTCGAGGTCTACTTCGTCAGCGATTGTTCGGCAGGCGCGACGCAAGAGTCGCAATGACGACGCGAAGGTCCGGATGACCAAGGCCGGTGCCAAGCCGATCAATTGGATCGCGCTCACCGCCGAAAGGGCACCCGACTACAAGAGCCCGGAGCGAGCCGCACTTGTCCCAGTCTGGTCGCAGCGTGGCGGCGCGCCGGCGATGTTGACCGACTTCACGATCGCCCAGGTCAGGGCCGGCATCGTGCCCATGCCTGATTTTCTGCCGACGGGCACCGGTGCATAGGCTCCGCCGACGGCAAGCAAGCACCAACCAGCAGCAAAAATGGCCGTGCTGATCTTCAAGCGGTCGGAACCGTACCGCCGTCGATCACGTATTCGCTGCCGGTGATGGAACCGGCGCGCGGCGAGACGAGAAACGCGATCAGATCGGCTACCTCATTGGGCGTGGCCGGACGTCCGATCGGAATGCCGCCGAGCGAGTCCATCAGACCGTGTCGGGCCGTCTCCTCGTCGCTGCCGGCTTCCGCTGCCAGGCGAGCGATCAGTGCCGTCGCTGCCGTCGTCTCGATCCAGCCGGGGGCGACGCGCACCACGCGGATGCCTTTGGGACCCACCTCCTTGGACAGGCCCTTGCTGTAGTTGGAGAGAGCCGCCTTGGCCGCGGCATAGGCAAGGGTCGACTTCGGCAGGGGCATCTGGCGCTGGATCGAGGTGACGTGGACGATGACGCCCGGTCCTTGCTCGATCATCGCCGGCAAGAGAGCCCGGTCAAGGCGCACGGCCGGCAGAAGATTGAGATTGAGCTCCTTCTGCCATTCGTCGTCATCCAGGACCGCGAACCCGCCAGCCGGAGCGGATGAGCCGCCGACGACGTGGACGATGATGTCAACGCCGCCAATGCGCTGGCTGACGGCGTCGACGATCGCTGCGCAGCCGTCGGACGTGGCGGCATCGGCGGCAACGAACATGTCGTTGCCTGCCTGAGGGCTCGATCGCGCCGTTGTGAGGACCTTGGCACCCAGTTCCCTCAGCCGGGCCGCGACTGCTGCACCAACACCCTTGGTGCCGCCGGTGACGAGGGCGCGCCGGCCCCTGAGCTCCAAATCGGCCTCCATTACCAGATCTCCAGTGAGGTGATCCTGTCGCCGTCAATCTTGAAGATGTGCTCCAGACGTATCGGACTGCCCGGGAACTCGCCGGAAATCCTGCTCATCACCACGACCCTGCCGTCCTGCAGGGACAAGCCAGGGGCTCCACCGTGTGACGATGCTTCTCGCCGGTTTCGACCCGCCAAGCCTTGATCGCGGCAATGCCTTTGATGGTCTTGCCCTCGTCGCGGACAATGGCGTCGGCGGCGAAACACCTGTCGATGGCGGATGGGTCGTGCGGTTTCTCGGACGCGAAGTAGATGTCGATCGGTGCCGGCAGTGTGATGTCCATGGGTCTCCGCTCCGGTCCTCGGGCGTACGGTACGCCCAGCTCCCATTGCCCGAGAGAAGAGATGCGCCTACGGTTGCGAAATGACAAGAACGCACAAAAAAGTAAGGTACTCACCTGAGCGTAAGGATAGGGGTCACACGCCTGCCTCGGCGGCGGAGGGCGTGGAGGAGGTGTTGAGGATTCTCGAAGGGCGGTGGAAGCTCGTCATTCTGTTTCATCTGTTCGATGGCAGCGTGCTGCGCTTCTCGGAGCTCGAACGCGCCATCCCGTCGATCTCCCAGAAGATGCTGATCCAGCAGTTGCGGCAGCTGGAACGAGACGGGGTCGTGCGCCGGATCGTCCATCACCAGGTGCCGCCGAAGGTTGAGTACGCCCTCACGGACTGGGGCCAGGCGCTCTGCCCGGCACTCGACGAGATGCTGAAGTGGGCGGCATCACGCGACGCGTTTGATGAACGCGCCTAGCGTGGAAGGCTGAGGGCCGCTTGGTGGCGCGCGGCGATCAGAGTGAGAGATCAGCGTCAATTAGGATGAGAACATGACGCTGGTGTTGTGCCGAAGGGAGGGCGTAGCCCGACCGGAGTTGCAAGACCAGCGTTGGGCCACTTCCCTTTGGGGACTGTGCGTCTGGCGGTCGAAGCGGCTGAGCCAGCATCTGATTCTTCGTCACAGGAAGGATCAGCGCTTGCCCGGCCTCCACATCAACGACCGTCAGATGAGGCTGTATATGCGTTCTCGCCGCACCGGCACCCCGGCCATCGCTGCGGCGAAGGCCGGGTTCAGCACGGCAACCGCCTACCGGATTGAAGCCGATCCGAGGTTACCGTCTCATAAGAAGGCACCTCGCGGCCGCCGCCGTCCCGATCCACTGGCTGGCGTATGGGACAGCGAGATCGTGCCGATGCTGACGGCGGCGCCGGGCATTCGGGCTGTCGCCATTTTGGAGGAGATGTGCCGTCGCCATCCTGAGATCGGCCCAGGAGTGCGTCGAACGCTGGAGCGGCGCATTCGAGCCTGGCGCGCCATAAATGGTCCTGAGCTGGATGTCATCTTCCGACAAGAGCATCCGCCGGGTCGGCTCGGCCTTTCCGACTTCACCGACATGCGCAAGCTTGGCATCACCATCGCTGGGCAACCACTCGATCATCTGCTCTACCACTTCCTTCTGGCGTTCTCCGGCTTCGAGCACGCACACGTCATCCTTGGCGGCGAGAGCCACGCTTTGCCTGCTGGCTGTTAAGCACACGAACAGCACCCACCACAGGACATCCTCCCATGACCACACATCGCGAGATTCTCTCCATCGCCGCGTTTACCGCAGCCGGGCCCGCATTGTCGCTCGCCGGCTGGATCAAATCCATTGGAGGACGAATCGCAGCCTGGGCCGACACCTGCGCCCGACCACTACGCCGCAGCGGCCATGTACGAGCAGCTGTCGATGCTGTCCGACGCAGAGTTGGTTCGGCGGGGGCTGTCGCGCGCAAGTCTGGCGCGCGATGTGCGCGCTGCATCCGACCGCAGTTCCAAACCTTGAGGGCGAAGCCTCTCGGCGCACGCAATGCCAACCAGCACCACCCTTGCGCGCAGCGCGCTCCCGTGTGAGCGGGTTCGTTCCCTGACCCGGAACGGAACTCAGACGCGTGCCTGGTGCGGCTACGAAGTGCGGATAGCGCCGGTCTTCATCAGACGTGGTCCGCGCCGGCGATGCTCGCCCGGCCGCGGTAGCACTCTCCCCCATCACGCGTGCGCAGCCTTCCTGATGAGCGAAGAACGTCCTCCGGCCGGGACATGTAGATGGCGTGGCTTCCCGCGCTCTCCACCACTGTTGCGCCGGCACGCTTGGACATGAAGCGCTGCGCTGGGGGTGGGATCATCCTGTCGTCGGTCGCAACCAGATACCAGCTCGGCTTCTTATTCCACGCCGGCTCGCTGACTGCGCCCTTGAGCGCGCCAACGCCCCAGAGGACCTGGGAGTCGGCCATGAACTGGGCCTTGCCGGGCTCGACATCGGCGGCGAACGATGCGGCGAACTTGGCCTTGTCGAGAAACAGGAAGCCGTCCTGCGGCGGCAGGATCGGGGGCACGGGTGCGCCTGGCGCCGGATCCTTGATCAGGGAAGCAACGGATTCGCCCTTGTCCGGCGCGAAGGCAGCGATGTAGACGAGCTTCGACACCTTCGGGTCGTTGCTGGCTTCGGTGATGACGACACCGCCGTACGAATGCCCCACCAGGACCACGGGCCCGTTGGCTTGGGCGATGACCTGCCGGGTGGCGGCGACGTCCCTGCGAGGTTCAAGGTCGGGTTCTGAACTATGCTCACGTCGTAACCATCCTTCTTAAGGATGTTGTAGACGCCTTCCCAACCGGCGCCATCGACAAAGCCGCCGTGGACGAGAACTACGGAGGGTTTCACGTTCGTCATCAGACTCTCCTCCTATGTCGTTGGCGCTCGTAAAGAGAAATGAGCAGGTTTCTCGCTGTCAGCCAGAGGTCACTGCGCTCCCGCCGTTCGCGTGGCCGGCTGGCCCGCAGCGTGGACGCTCGCCTTGGGCCAAGTTCAGGATTTTCTTTAATTGGTATCGGGAATAACCCCGGCTGACGACTGACAGCTCGCGACAGTACGATAACAGCCCATCTCCCGGCACCTTGAAGCCTCGCCCAGGAACATGGAGCGATCATGCTTAGCAAGCAACTGCATTCGCCGGCACCACAGCGTTTGAAGGGCAAGCCGGCTCTCTTCGCGATCACTATGTGGCTGCTCCTGCCCGCGGGTAGTGCGTTGGCACAATCAACCACGCCACCGGTTGTGTACAATTTCGGTCGTCCGGTGCGGGCAGACGAACACACTTACAATTGGTACCGCAGCACCCATGCCAATGCGGCTGCTGCACGCTACGGCGTGTCGGCGAGCGACGTCGCGGATGGGATGGACACTTGGCACTGGTGGGTGGGCGTGGATAATCCTGAGTTTTGGCGCGAAAGTACCAAGGTGACCAACACGGCTCCGGGCAATCTGCTCGGGGTAAATGTCGATTTCCTGAAACTCCTACACTCCGTTCCGCGCAATAAGCGGTTTGAGATGATGGGGCTCATCAACGACCCCGATACAGTGGCGGCCGACAAGCCCGACCAATACGGCCTCATGCTCGATCGCATGAAGGAAGGTACGCTCACCTGGGATCCCGAGAAGTTTGGCTATTCCAGCGGCGTCATCGGTTTGCAG
>Ga0075421_100001800_pt1 | contig 25266 bp, 17 predicted proteins | sample SoiMetdeltSBSDD5_FD_75292 | JGI IMG/M metagenome (GOLD analysis project Ga0075421, IMG submission 75292) | Bulk soil microbial communities from a Populus tree surrounding site in Tennessee, USA - Soil MetaG P. deltoides SBSDD5 | ecosystem: Environmental > Terrestrial > Soil > Tree plantation... | reverse complement strand
AGGCAAGTTCGCCTTACCGTTGGGGCTCGTCAGTCAAACCGATGGCCTCTATGAACTAAACCTCACCCTCACGCCGCCAATTTTCCTGACTCAGATCATGCAGTATCTGGAGACTCTGGACGCCACCGAGCAGCTGATTCGATCGATCTACCAGATGGCCCACCGGTCACCGTTCGGCTTAACTGAGACCTCTCTGTACCTCATTCTCGCTGCGCTTGTGGCTGATGGTCAGATTGAGCTTTTTGATCCAGACACCAACACGACGATCAGCCGGGAAAACTCGTCGTCCGTGGAATCGTTCCAGGTCTTCGACTATTTCAAGCGTATTCCCAGTCACAAAGACTATCCTCTGGAAATACTCACCCAATGGTGCCGCATGGTCAGCGGCAATCGGGAACTCTCTGACATTTCCACCAGCCGAGGACGAGAAGCCGCCCTGAGCACTTTGAATGACTGGCTGCGGAATTGGCGGCAGCTGGGTGCCCCACGCCGGGTTGACTGCTTGCCGAATGAGCTGCTGACGACTCATACCTGGCGACAACTGGCTTGGACCAAGCACCGCTTTGAGCAAGTCGCCGACATTGTGGACCGGGTTCTTCAAAAGGAGTTCACTCTGATTCAGGGGATGGCCAAAATCATCGATCTGTTTGGAGAAAACATTGCGTTGCTGGAGAAAGCTTCCCGAGATCTGGTCGAGCTCTCTCATTTCGTTGACTGGATCGAACACTTCCTGAGTGCGCGCAAATACCTGCTGGCCTCGGAAAAGACCCAAGATCCGCAGATCGAAGAGAAACGGCAAAAGTTGCTCGACTTTGCAGAATCCACTCACGACCTGCTTGCCCGTGACCGCCAGACCGAATTCGACACGACCTTCCGAGAGTTCAAGGAGCAGTTCGTTGAATACTACGCTACCCAACACGACCAAAGCGTTGGACCGTTTGGAAAATTCGGACAGCTCGCCGAACTGGAAGGCTCACCTCAAACACGCAACCTCCAACTGCTGACGGCGCTTCCCCTAGGCGATTCCAGCTATTTGGATTCCCTCGATGAGTGGATCTCGGAGTTTCGCGATCACGAATGTACACTCCCGGTTCGCGACCTCTTGCAGCAACGTCCTTCCTGCCAGTGCAGCTTCAAGCTTTCACGTCCCATGGATATGGCTCAGCTTGCTGAAGACCTGAAGTCGTTTCTCCAATTAGGTATAGCCCATCACAAGCAAATCCTCGATCTGTACCGGCCGGCAATCGAGTCAAAACTCGTGCAGGCCGATGGCTCGGTGGTAAAGAACTTTGAAACAATTCGGGCCCTCCTGGAGGGCACCACACTTCCAGTTCTGACTCAAGGGGTCATCGACCAGCTGAACTCCTACCTGGATCATCACTTGCTCCAGGAGCAGCTGCCACCTCCTATGCCGATCATTGTTCCAACCGGGCGTTTCAGCAAACGGGAACTCCAGGCACGAATTCAAAGGTGGCTGGACAGCCTCTCCGATGAAGAAGGCGTGATTTTTACCTTGCAGGATTTCTGATTGTTTTAGAGAGAGAACACACTTGGGAAGCTGATCGTCACCAAGTGGACTAGAACGACTCTGAACGAAGGGCAGGACCCTTTGGTGTTCGTTCAGCGCTGGGAGTCCATGACCGCTGCCCTGCCTTCTAGCAGCACGAGTTCGGCTGCTTAAGGGGCAGGAATGGGCGGCGCGTCCTTCATCCCACCTGAAGACAAATGCCTCAAGATTTCAGAAAAGGTGCCGATGACAGGATTGACGGAGTCCAAATTTCTCAAGGGATGCGGGCTATGTTCAAACAAGTGCAAATTCTAACCATGAGAGAAAACAAGCAGTTAGGGATTCAGTACTTTGAAATCCACGAAGTCGACCCGGACTACAAGATCGACCGGATCGTCTATCGGGAAAAGTCTCCCGCAGGCTGGTTCAAAGAGCTGTCGCCCGAGGTTTTCAGGGAAAAGACACGAAATCTTCAATGAAAGTTCCGATCGATCCCAGCCCGACTCACACAGACCTTGCCTGCGGCTCAGGGCGAGCTTTGCCTCACTGCTTCTCCAGTTCAGTCGTTATCGTTAGGGCACTGTCCTTTAGGATCGCAACCTCCCTTTCATAAGCCTTGTAGCCCTTCTTGCGGAAGACGACCTTGTGCGATCCGGGCGAAACCGTCAAACGAGACGGCGTCATGCCGACCAGCCGATTGTCGAGAAGAATCTCTGCCCCGTCGGGCACGGAATTCAGCACCAACGTGCTGGAGCCCTCGAGTCTCGCGCTGGTAACAGGCGTGAGCTGGGCTGGCTCAGGGCCTTGCCTTACCTCAGGAGGAATCGCTGACTTTTCCTCTCCCAAAAGGGTCGCCAGCTGGTTGAACAATTCGAACTCAAACTTGCCGTTGGACTCGCATTGCCGCCATTCGCCGCTAACGCTCGAATCGTCTGTCAGTGTGCAAGCAAATCCGTAAATGTCAGGACGTAGCACAATCTTCGTATTGTCTTGGCTCAGCCGATGAACCTCGGCGAAGACTTTCATCCTTCCATCGACCCATTTCCTGAGGAAGAGCCTCGGGGTCTTGGCCAAGGACTTGACGCCCCCCTTCAATCGAGAGAAACGAGGATTGCGTGAAAAAGTGACATAACCGGTCTCAATACGTCCTAGGATCCGATCTTTAGTTGTCAAATCAAAGCCGTCATCAGTAAGGATCTTGCTTAGCAAATACCAGACCCGATCATAGTCTGCCTGAAAGGTTGAACTCTCAAACGATAAGGCAGAATCCACCGGACGCGCGATTTTGCCTTTGTTCTGGGCCCACATCGCTCCATGGAGGCAGGACATCAGCAGAGCCAATGCAGTTGCCAGCACCACCCGAACTGATGAAGGCAGCCCGGTGCTGCGTCGGACAGATGCCGCGTTGCCGCACTCACCTGGCCATCCCAGACAGTGACACGAGTCTTTGATCTTCAGGAAAGAAAACATGGTAAATTTTCGGCTCCACGATGTCCTGGCGCCGATTATAGGAAGGAGCCGCGCTTAGCTAAGGCGAAGCGGTGGCGCCTGTCCCCAGCGGGTGCGATCAAGATCTACCGGCTTGAATCAACGGGGTCATACTGAGTTTCAATTCCAGAATTACCTAGACCGCAGCGCCTTTCAGAATTTGAGAAACTTCCCGCCACTCCCATACAAGAGGATTCGCAAAAAACTGACGTTTTCCTACTCTGCCTTAAGCTGACCGAGTTGTAGCCTTTCAGGCCCTTTTCCTTGATTTGGAAGTCGGCTTCGAAGCCGTACAAAGTACACTTTCATTCATGAGACTCGGACGTGCTTGCGGCTGGCACTAAGCCTGGAGGCCTTGAGTTTCATTCTCCCCTTCGAGCGTTCCCAAAAAATCACGTTTCGTCCGCACGATTCGAAAGCCGTAATCCGTATAACCGAGGCCTGGTGCCAGGCTGCTTCTAGCCGCGCAGCGACTCACTTTGATGTGATGCCTCCAGGAACCACCGCGAGACGAGCGGCGCGTTCCTGGAATTAGGTTGACCGGGTTTCGGTATTGCGATTTCTCGTAGTATCCCGGATCGTACCAGTCCAGGCACCACTCGTGAACGTTGTCGCCTAGGTCGTAGAGCCCATAAGCATTCGGAGGATACAGTCCGACGACATGAGGCCGTTCATCACGCCAGCCGGTGCGGTAGAGCTCGAAACTCTGGGGACTTGTGTTACCCCAAGCATAGAGCCCGCCTTCCCGGCCGGCGCGAATCGCATACTCCCATTCGGCCTCAGTGGGCAAGCGAAACAACTGCTCGGTCCGACTTGTAAGCCAACGACAGTAGCGCATGGCATCAAACCAGGTCACGGCTACCACAGGCTGCTGAGGATGGCGATATCGCTCTTCGGCAAGCGAGGGCGGCATCGACCACTTGCTTTGCTCGACGAACTGCAGGTATTGTTCGTTGGTGACTGCCGTCACCCCCATAGAGAATGCCTCGACCCAGACCCTGTGCACGGGCTTCTCATCGTCTCTCCCAACCTCACACCCCATTCGAAACTCGCCGTCCGGGATGTCAGCCAGTCCGGGGAGCACTATCTCAGGCTGACTCTCGCGTAGTGCTAAATCGTTTTCTTTCATCTGCTTAGATGTGGAAAGGCTAATCCGCCGGAACCTATTCAGTTGAGGTTCTTGAAGCGCGCGCTCAGCGTCTCAGACCGGTCAGGGCCTCATCGATGTTCTTGTCCGGCATTTCGCCTAGCCCGATCAAGTTCACGCCTCCGTCAGGACGACGCGGGAGTCAACGGTCTGCGCTGGCAATTGATCCCTTACCCGTCCTCGCACCCCGGTTCCTAGCAAGCGAGCAGGGGCTAAGTCACGACCGGCCCTCAGCTGTTTCGGCAACAAGTGAACCGAACTGATTGCTGATGGCTGACAGGTTGTCTGCTCAGCTTCTCTCAACTTACCTTCTTCCGGTTTGCGCCACAGCCTTCTGGTTGAAATCGAAGCCTGGATATGCAATACGACTGTGATAAATACTCGACAAAGTTGCTAGAAAACTGAAGGCAATTTTGTCAATTTCGCTGAGAGTGATGTCGCACTCGGAAAGTTGTCCATCTTCCAGAGTACTCGTCACGATCTTCTGAATGACTTCCAGCAACCTGTCTTGAGAATGATCTTTGAGAGTTCGGGCAGAAGCCTCGACGGCATCGGCAAGCATGACAACTGCTGCCATCCTGGTTTGGGGTTTGGGTCCCGGATAGCGAAAATCTTCTTCGCAAGCTTCAGTGCCTTCTGCAGTGGCCTGTCGCTTTGCTTTCTCCAAGAAGTAGGCCAACTGCCTCGTTCCATGATGCTGCGGGATGATGTCGACGATGTTCGATGGAAGCTTGGCGGCCCTAGCCATGCGGATGCCCTCGGCTACATGACTGAAGACCTTGTTGGCGCTTTCGACGGGGCTGATTCTATCATGCACGTTCACTCCCTGCTGGTTCTCCACAAAATACTCGGGATGAACCGATTTACCGATGTCATGGTAGAGGCAAGCAACTCGCGCAAAAACGGGATTCAAGCTAATCGCTTTGGCGGCTCCTTCGGCGAGCGTTCCCACGGCCACACTGTGATTGTATGTTCCGGGCGCCTTCAAGATTAGTTCGCGAATCACAGGCAGATTGAGATTGCCGAGTTCCAAGAGCCGGATGTCGGTAGTAACCATGAACAATCTCTCGAAGATGGGGAGCAGAAAGATGAGCAGTCCTGTATTCAAAGGACCGGAGAGAAATGAAAGGGCAGCTCCAAACCAGCCCATGGAAGGATCGAATGGCGCCTGCTTGGAAACCTGCAGCACGACGAAAAGCCCGATAGCTGCGATTCCCAGTTTGAACCCGGCACTAATAATACCGACCCGCTGCACAGCTTTTCGAACTGAGAGGTTACCGACTACATTCGACATCAAAATGTAAAGGAAACCGTAGAAATCGGTTTCCAGAGCCAATCCCGCCAGTGCGCTGTAGAAGATCGAAAAGATCAGTGCTGTTCTCTCGCCCACCAAAAGCACCAGTAACATTGCACCGAAGGCAAAGGGAAGAGCGAAGAAGAAGTAATACTTATCGTTGAAGGGCGAAGCCACGAAGTCGCGGCTGACTGCCTCATAAACGAACCAGAATCCCTTGAGCACCAGGAAATTCGTCACGAGAATCAGGCTAACCAGGAGAATCAGTTTCCAGTAGGTCCATTGCTGCTGGGAGAGAGCACGGAGGAAGTATCCGAGGATGAGCAACAGAGAGGCGATCAAGAGTGCCTTGCCACTTACTTGTCTGATGGAGAGACGGTTGAGACGAACAGAACGCAAGGCTTGAAGTTGATCAAGCTGGCTTTGCCCGATCTCGTCCCCTCGCCGCACTACAACCTTGCCCTTCTTCAAAGTCACTTCGACGGGCGTACTGTTGACCGCGGCTTGCTGCTGGCGTTGCTCCGTCAACGGCCAGTCGTACTCGAGATTGGGTGTAATGATCTGCGACACCAGAACCTGGAGGGGGCTGCGCAGACGCGTCGGAAGTTTTGACCCTTGCCGAATTAATGCTTCGGCTCGAGCGCGCGCCTGCGCTTCCGTGTTGATAAGGCTAATGGGAACTACCCGCTCCTCTCCGGAGGGAGCCGGGACAAGCGAGATGCTGCCTTTGTCACGGATCAGACCTTGCTCGTCTTGCACGATCGGCTGAGCGTACGCCTGAAAGACAGCTTCGACGAGCGCTGCTTCCAGTCCAGTCGAGAACCTCTCCTGCACTAGAAGATCGAGCGACTCACTTCCTGCGATTCCGTTTCCAATGCGGCGCACTTCAAAGCGGATTTGTTCTTTCAATTCTGGGCTCAGGCTGTCGAGACTCGGCTGCTTCCCATCCAGTGGGGCAACCGAATCAGCCGTCTCGGCAGTGTTGAGGAGGGTCCGACACCGCGCAAATGTCTGCCGAAGTCGCGATACCAGACTTTCGCTTTGATTGGCATCGTAGCGGTACACGGGAAGCACATTCTCCCGGGCCACCTTTCTTCTGGTTTCACTGGCTGCCTGATCGAGGACCAAAAGGTCGAACGGAACAACCACGTCGGCCACAACTATATCTCCCACGCTGTACTCCAGGATCGTCAGCTGCGCATGTCCAGCAAACAAGAGTGACAAGAACACCGACAGCGTGATGAGCAGAAGCACAAGCGCCGACAGCTGAAACACGTTCAGATTTCCTTCTGCTTGCTGGTCATGCGGCCTGGGTTTGGACGCTTTGCCGAGGCTAGCAAGTCTCATGGATAACCGCCCGTGAGAACACACAGCGCATTGGTAGTGACACTCGCCGAAGTCAAAGCCTAATCATAATATGGTTTCGGCCGCTTGAGGCGATTGGAAACTGGAAACGAGCTGAAACACGTCGTCTGCAAATCAAGACGTCTGGTTCCCATAGCTAGTGAAGGTTCCGGAAAGTGACGACTAACGTGATATTCGAGGTAACGGCTGGTGTGCTCATGCCATCACCGAACTTCAGGAGCCGGCATTACCCAGCAACCGGCGGGGCGCCGACTGCCTAGGCCTATCCGCTGCCGACTGGCCGTATCTCCATTCTCTCCTGGCAAACGATCGGCATCGCCATCTTTGAAGAGACGATACTGCGCGCGATTCTGGCCACACTGGTGGGTCTGCTCGTGGAACTGAAGCTTCCAAATCCTGAGCCCTTGCCCTATGATAGGGCCGTGACTGATAGCGACTCTTGCTGGTGGGTTTCTTGCTTGGATGGCGTTCAACAACGCTAGGGTGCGGCAGCTCCGTATCACTGGCAAAGCAAAAGCAGATTTAGGACTCCAACGGTCCCTTGCAACTGAGACAGAACACCTGGGCGTCAGTAAGGAGGTTCAGCATGAGCAGAAGATCGGATCCCCGATTGGCTACCTGGCTTATCAGTACTCTCTTCTTGTGTTCACCGGCGGTGATGGCTTTCCGAATGAACGCGGTGGAGGCCACGCCCGAAAATCTGGCCAAAGGACAAGCTATCTATAAGAAACACTGCCAGATGTGCCATGGGGAAAAAGGGTTGGGAGACGGTCCTGCGGGAAAACGTTTGAATCCCAAGCCGTTTGACCTCACAGATAAGGAGCAAATGGCCAGCAAAACCGACGAATACCTGTTCAAAGACATCACCAAGGGCAAAGGCCCCATGCCTGCCTTCGAGCGTAAGCTCAAGGAGGAGGAGCGCTGGATGGTGATTCACTATGTTCGTACTTTCTCCGGAACCGGAGGGAAGTAAATATCTCTCCGACTTGTTCCCCGGACGGCTGCGGGCCTAACGCGCGTCTTCCCCTGCCGGCTCGCTTTGTCTGTCTTCGCCTTGTCAGACTGTCCCTATTAACGAGCGCACACGCAACTTGCCCATAGTGTCTGATATTCTTGATGTTCCATACAAGCACTCTCCTGAGGCAGCTGAAATTAAGTCGCGGACACATTGCAGGCAGCTTTCGATCTCCTCGACTCAAAGTTTACGTCAATTTAACAGCCAGGTCTTAGACTTCTGAAGGCAAATGGTTTCACGTCGATCCTGACGAATCCCAGGCCATCTCATCAATACCAGATACAACATAAAGGGTGCTTATGCGTTGCTTGCCTCGAACCTCTGAAGGGCTAGTGCTGCTTGTGTTGCTGGCTTATCCTGTCCTGCTTAGTTCGCAGTCGCAAATCACCACAGGAACGATTGAAGGCACCGTCGTCGATGAGACCGGCGCTGCCGTTTCCGGTGCCAGAGTGGTCCTGACTCACGTTGGCACGGGTGTCACCCGGAGCCTCAGCACCGACACCGCTGGCCGCTACTTAGCGCCACTCCTTCAGGTAGGCAACTATGAAATCACTGTCCAGCTGACGGGATTCACCACAGTGAAACGAGCTGGAGTCGCTCTGTCGCTGGGGCAAACACAAACCGTCGATGTCACCTTGAAGTTGGCAGCCGTCGAGACTACGGTGGAAGTAACTGAGGCAACGCCTTTGATTGAGACCTCACGATCAGAGGCTAGCTCAACCGTCGACTTGAACCAGGTATCAGCGTTACCGACCAACGGGCGGCGATTCTTCGATCTGGCCTTTCTGACACCTGGGGTCTATCAGGAAAAGGAACGCAACCAGCTTAGTGTCGCGGGGTCTCGAGGTATCAACAGCAACATCAATATTGACGGAGCCGATTTCAACCAGCCCTTCTTTGGGGGCCAGCGTGGTGGCGAACGATCCAGTTCAGCCTACGTGGTCAGCCAGGAAGCGATTCGTGAGTTCCAGGTCGTGCGCGGAAACTTCTCCGCTGAATTCGGACGTTCAACGGGTGGTGTCGTTAACGTCATTACCAGGTCGGGCACGAACGACTTCCATGGAAGCGCTTTTTATTTCCTTCGGCATCGTGAGTTTGCGCCGCGCGACATCGAAGGCTTCGAGCGTGCGCCCATCCGCCAGCAGTTTGGTGGGGCAATTGGCGGTCCGATCCGGAAGAATAAAACCTTTTTCTACAACGTCTACGACCAGCAAGCCGAACGTCAAGCCCTAATCGTGCGGTTCAATAACACCGTTGGCCTCCCGCAAGATATCTTCGCACAGCAGGGAACCTACGAAACGACAAATGGCGTGAATACCTACTTGGTTAAGGTCGATCACGAGCTGGCGCCGTCTCATCTACTCTTCGGCCGCTACAATTACAGCCGGAACAGTGGTGAAAACGGCACCTTCACCGGGGTCACAACCGGCGTCATTGAGAACAACGGAATTGAGAAGGACCGTACTCATACGGCTGTGGTCAATTTGAACAGCATCTTCAGTCCAACTCTGCTGAACGAGTTCCGTTGGCAATATTCATACGAAGAGCGTCCGCGGGTCAACAACGGAGAACAGGATGACTTTGTCAGCGTTGTCGGTCCTCAGACACAAATCACCGGTTGTTGTTTCCTCGGCGGGGTATCTTTTTTGCCCATCACGCAGTATGACGACCGATTGCAGTTTACCGACAATCTGTCGCTGATCAAGGGAGCTCACAACCTGAAAGTGGGTTTCGACTACAACCGCTCGTATGTGGACCAGATCTTCCGAGGCAACTGGAGAGGCGTATACGTGTTCAACACGATTGGCAATTTTGTTCGCGCTCGCAACAAGGAACTCAATCCAGCCACGGGCCAGCCTTTTACGGCTGACCAACTGCGACTCTTTTTTGGAGCCGGCAAGTTTACGGCCAGTGTCAATGAGTACGCCACCTACGTTCAGGATACGATCAAGGTTTCCTCAAGGCTCACTCTAAACGCCGGGCTCCGGTATGAAGCATTCATCATGCCCCAACCCACCCGGCCTAACCCGCTCCTTCCTCAAAGTTCCAGTATCCCGAGCGACAAGGAGATGTGGCAGCCACGCTTCGGTGTGACCTATGACCTCTTTGGACACGGCAATACTGTGTTGAAGTTTGGAGGTGGCCTTTTTTACTCCAGAACACCGCTGCTACTCATTAACCAGGCTTTCAATTCCAACGGCAGCCCCGACGTTGGCGTCACCTTCACCCTGAGTCCCACGCAGATCAATTCGGTGCAAAGCATCCACCCGGAATTTGTTTATCCATTTGTTCCGGATACTTCAACGGCGGAGAACTCCAGCTACATCACGGGAGCGGGAGTTGCCGGACTCAGGCCGGATGCCTCCTTTTTTGCGCCGGACTTCCGAAATCCTCGCTCACTACAATACACTGCCAGCTTGGAACATCAGTTGTCCAATAATCTAGCCGTGGCGCTGGACTACGTCCATAATAACTCCGTCTACCTGGAAAGAATTCACGACGTGAATCTCCCAGCTCCCCTCTATCAATTGGATAACTCAGCTCCTCCAGTGGTGCGGCCGCGTTTCAATACAGCCAACCGCCCGAATCAGAATTTCAACATTCTGCGACAGCAGGAAAGTTCGGCTCGCTCGAACTATGACGCGGTTACGCTCTCCCTCAAACGCCGCTACGCCAGCAGGCTCCAGTTCTACACCAACTATACCCTGGCCTATAACCGCGACGATGATTCCAACGAGCGAAACTTCGCAGGAATTGCATACGAGAACACCTTTAATTTCCGGGACGAGTATCGTTGGAGCCGGAACGACATTCGCCACCGCTGGGTGGGAAGCGGACTTTGTGACCTACCCTTCGGCTTCCAGATCGGCACTATCGTAGAGTGGCGAACAGGCCACCCCTTCAGCGCTTTTACGGGCGTCGACAGCAACGGGGACAACCAGTTTACGGACAAACCCATCATCAGCGGCCTTCCGCTGCTCCGCAATGCTTTCAGGCAACCCAACGTTTTCAATCAAGACTTACGCGTAACGAAGTTTCTAAACATCCGCGAAGGTCATCAGGTTTCGCTGATCTTCGAAATGTTCAACCTTTGGAATACCGAGAATCTGTCGTATGAGGTGAGCACCAACGAAAGTACCACAACGGCTCTCGGTTCCCGATGGGGCCGGGGACAAACTCCGGAGCCCACCTTCAGAGCTCTTCGATTTCCCGATGGAACCCTCAATCGCAACGGAGCGAACGCTGGGGTTCCCTTTCAGTTGCAGCTGGCGGTGAAGTACACGTTTTGAAAGATCCGAGCGCGTCACCTCAAACTGGCCGGCAGCAACAGAACCTCGCGCGGCATTGAGTTAAGAGAATTCACCGCAACAATTCCGTGAATACTTCGTTGGAGAGCAGCAAACCCCGAGGTGTGAGGCGGAGGCGTTCCGGCGTGGATTCAATTAGACCGGCCTCGCGGAGGTATGCAATCGGTCGACAGTATTTATCCTGCACGTCGAAACCGAACCGCTGCCGAAACTCGGGAAGCCCGATGCCGTCGGTCAGGCGCAAGCCCAGAAAAATAGCTTCCTCTTCCCGCTCGATCAAACTCACCTCGCAACGGTAGTCGACGGCATGTTGGCGTTGCTGAATCAATTGGATATAACATCCAACGCCGCGTTCATTTCCCCAGCGCTTGCCATCAAAATCAGAGTAAGCCCCGCAGCCAAAGCCAATAAACGGCTGGCCACTCCAGTACTTAAGGTTGTGTCGTGATTGCTTGCCGGGCCTCGCAAAATTGGAAATCTCATACTGGCGATAACCCAACTCCCCAAATCGGCAGACTGCTTGTGTGTAGAAATCGGTCACTTGCTCATCGCCAGGCAGAGCCCCTGGAGTCGAATCTTCGGAACCGACCTCAGGCACTGAGCCTTCGGGCTGCCCATAGATTTTTCCAAACGGGGTATTTTCGTGAATCTCCAGCAAATACATGGAAATGTGGTCAGGGCTCAAGGCTTCAACATGATCCAGGTTCTCTTGCCAATGCTTCAACGTCTGCCCCGGCAAGCCGGCAATCAGATCAAGGCTGGCGTTGTCAATTCCAACGTGGCGATAGAGGGAAATGGTATCAAAGGATTCCCGGACGCTGTGACTTCGTCCAATCTGTCTCAAGATGTCATCCTGAAACGTCTGCATCCCAATGCTTACCCGATTCACCCCTGCTGCAAGATGCTCGTGCACCTTCACCAGCGTGACACTGCCCGGATTAACCTCAAGTGTCACTTCTACATTTTTCGCTAAAGTAAAGACTTTGCTGAGCAACTGTATCAATTCAGCGATATGACTGGCATCGACGTGCGAAGGAGTCCCGCCACCGAAGTAGATACTATCAACCTCAGCCAGTTCCAGCAGCTCGTGGGAAGCTTTCAATTGCTTGAGAAGGGTCCTCACACCAAGAATCTCTGCACGCAGCGCCCTGAGATAAGGCAGGACAACTGAGTCCGGATAGACTCCTGAGGCAAAGTTGCAGTAGCCACACTTTGAATGGCAGAACGGAATATGAATATAGATACCGAGAGGAAAGCACATGTTATGAGCCCAGAGGAGGAAGGACAGGCTGGGGGTAGAACGACTCCTGCCGCGTTCTGGTTCGGCCGTGCCTTGCGCTTGAGTTATGCCCGATTCTTCAGCAGATTCTGACTGGCCTTGGTGAGCAGCAGTTCTTTGGAAGAAGCAGCCTGCGGAAAGGTGGCACCACCGAAAACCGGCATCAGGGAGGGGAGGGAGCCTCTGCTGGCGATCAGTTGGTTCAAGTCTGCAATCCGCTCACGGACACGACCGGCCACAACATCGACACCCTGTTCGCCCGATTGGGGCAGCACGAATGCAAACTCGTCGTAGGAAAAACGGGCGATGAAGTCGATCTGGCGACAGCAGGACCGCAGCAAGCGGGAGACGGTCTTCATTACGCTGTCGCCATTAAGTGCTGCTGTGTCCGCTTCAGCCTCCTGCAGTGACTTCAGTCCGTTGATTTGAGCCAGCAGCAAACCACAAGTGTGCTTGAAACGGGTTGACCGGATGATTTCATGGGAAAGCAACAGATGAAAGTAACGGTTAGTGAAAAGCCCTGTCTCTTCGTCGAACCGTTGGATCTCCATCTGATGTTTTTCGACTTTGAGCTTGCGTTCGAGGATCCTCTTCTCAAGTAGCCGATTTACCGACTTCCGTAGTTGCTCCACGCCGAACGGCTTGGTGAAGTATTCGGCAGCGCCAAAACGCATTGCGGTGACGGCAGTTTCCACTGTGGGATAGCCCGTGATGACAATCACGTCGGTGCTGGGATTGATAACCTTGGCAGCCTTGAGTAATCCCATGCCGTCGAAGTCCTTGATCTTAATGTCGGTAATAATGATACCGAAATCTTCCCGCTTGATGAGGTCCAGCGCCTCCAGCCCGGATGAACAAACAGTGGTCGGCACATGCTCGAGTGTAAGAATTTCCGCAATCAGATTGCGGATGGTGTCGTCATCGTCGGTAACAAGGATCTTGGTGTTGCGCTTCTCAAAGTCGATGATGGTTTCCCTGCTGGATTCAAAGCGGTTTGGAGGAGATTGTGAGCCCAGAGCCCTGGTCTTGTCGTCCATGGTGCACCTCCAAGTAGAACAGCTGCCGCCTAGTGGAATCAACACTCTCAGCACAACTCGAAAGATTCAAATTCGGCACTGTGAGTGGAGAGTAATGTTACCCGTTTGAGAAATGTGGCGCAAATGGTTTTTCGGAGCACTGCGGACCTAGCCTGGCCCGGCGCCTAACGTCGGCAGTCGGTGAGAGGGAGATCTCCTGAAAGTCGTCGACCCTGGGAGCCACTGCCCTCACGGGGCGACGGGGCAGAGGTCCAAGGCTAGCTTGCAGCGGCGGAAGGGAAATGGTTGGAACGCGAATTGGCATTTCCCGCGTCAGGCGACGGGGACCGACATCCTGGAATCGTGTGTTTCCGAGGAACACACTCACGCCACATACAGGAGACGATGGCTGGGATCGGTGAGATCGATCTCCTCGTATAGCTGGGCCAGGAAATCCATGCCATACCGGGCCAGAAAGTAGAAAATGTTCATCTGCCGTTCTTGTAACGTTTTGAGCGGGTAGAGGATGGACAGGGCTTTCTCGACTTGTTTAGTGAGCACTTCCTGATGCCTGGCTTCGGCGTGAACGAACTTGGTGCGAAGATGACTGACCTGATACTGGATCTTCTGTTGCGTTGTTTTCAGCGCCTCTCCCAAAGTCTGGTCAATCGCTCTTAATGGCGACTCAAGCTCCGCGATCCTGAGCGTGAATTCCCTTTCAATCTCATCAAACCTGCTGGCCAATGTCTGATCGAGGTTCCGCTCGACAATCCTTCTGATTAGCATCTCGCTTCCTAAGAAGACGTCCCGGAAGTCCAGCCTGTATTTCTCCAGGATTTTTCCAATTTTCCTTTCGACAATCGAAAAGCTAAAGCGCGGGAAAACGATCGGGGCTTTCCTGCCAAACTCAGGATAGAGTGAGCTGACCTGAGCGAGGTAGGCCACCTCCGACGGGCCTGCCACGTAAGTCAAAGTGGGCAACAAGTAATCCTGTAGCACGGGGCGGAACAAGACGTTTGCACTGAACTTCCAGGGAGCAGCCCGCATGAGGTCGCGCCACGCTTCTATGGAAGAACATTTTTCGCTTCCCTTGGCTCGTATGCCATGGTCATCCCGGATCAGAGCTCGACGCTTACCGTCGTCATCAAAGAAGAGCCCGGTCGCATCCCCATCGAGAAGCACTTGAGCATGATAGCCCGAGTTGACCAACTGCCGGCTCTGCGCTTGGATGAGCGATTGAAACTTGTCTGAATTGAGTAGAATCGAGTCGAAAGCCGGTCTGGCGAGTCCTTTCAGCGCCTCGCTTTGGGGGTCAATGAGAATGAGGCCATAGTTTGAAAACAAATACGAAAACGCTTCGCCAAATGCAGAGGCGAAGCTCTTTCCCTCCCTGTAACCGCCTTCAAGGTTGAGCCTAAACTCACGTTTGAACTCGGAGTCGGGCAAGGCGTCGAGAAACTCCGCCAGCACGGACTGCACTGAGCTAGAGAAGGTGACTTGCCCCACCGAGCGCCCCTGGTCGGTGTTGCTAGCCTCATAGCGCACTTGCCGGGGCTGTGAGTCTCCGTCGACCACATAGCAGTGGTTCACTTCCGCCAGGTCGTGATCCTCAGTAGCCATCCAGAAGACGGGAGCAGTCTTGATTCCGCGGCAAGCATAGTGAGCAGCCAGCTTGACAGCCGTCAACGCTTTGTAAATCGTGTAAGCGGGCCCGGTAAAGAGCCCGACCTGCTGACCAGTGACTACAGCCCAGCAATCCGGATCCCTCAGTTTTTCCAGGTGTTCCAAGGTCCGCTCACCCGCGCCGAACGAGCGGTTCTGGGTTTCCAGAATCTGACAGAGTTGCTGCCGATGGGGTAGATGGCAGGAGTGTGCCAGGCCTTCTTTCTTGAAGTGCTCCAGCGAGTACGGAGCCGAGAAGAAGCCTTGAACCTTTGGAAAATCGTGAAGGAAGTCCAAGAACAAAGCAGACGTTTTCGGGATGTCCTTGAAGGGGATCGTTCGATCTTTGATCATCTCAGTTGCCAGTTGTCAGGAACCAGTTGCCAGGGGGCCGTCAGCGGCTGTCAATTCTCAAGTGATGTTTCCAACAACGGACAACGGAGGGACCGGTGGCAACGAGCTTACGAGTGCTTCACGATCCGATCAATCTGTGTCAGGTCTACCAAGAGCGGTTCCAAGCGGGCCAGGGGCAGTGCGTTGGGCCCGTCACTGAGCGCCCTCGAGGGGTCCTCGTGAACTTCCATGAAAATGGCGTCAATACCTGCTGCGAGTCCAGCTCGAGCAAGATACTCAATGAACTGCGCTTGTCCGCCCGACACCGCACCCTGGCCGCCAGGCAACTGCAAGCTGTGAGTGGCATCGAAAACCACGGGATATCCGAATTGGCGCATCACCGGGAACGAGCGAATGTCTACAACCAGGTTATTATAGCCAAAAGAGGATCCACGCTCTGTCAACAGCATCCGCTGGCACCCGGCACCCTCCATCTTCTTGACCACATTCTGCATGTCCCAAGGTGAGAGGAATTGACCCTTTTTGATGTTGACGGGTCGTCCACTCCTTGCAACGGCAAGCAAGAGATCAGTTTGACGGCACAGAAACGCGGGAATCTGAAGACAATCCACCGCTGCGGCGGCTGGCTCGACTTGGGCAGCTTCGTGGACGTCCGTCAACACCGGCAAACCGAGTTCCTCCCGAACTGATTTCAGTACGGCGAGTCCGCGCTCCAGTCCCGGCCCCCGGAACGAGTTCAAGGAACTCCGATTCGCCTTGTCGAAGGAGGCCTTGAAAACAAACGGAACCCCGCACCTTCTGGTGATCGTCTTGATTTCACGCGCCAGGAAATGACAATGCTCTGGACTTTCGATTACACAGGGACCGGCAATCAAGAAAAAAGGCCGACAGCCACCGACAGGAACAGCGCCGATTTCAAATTCACGAATAGGGTTCATGAAGTTCAAGAATACAACCGACCGGCGAGAAGCTCACTGTCTAGGACTTCCCGTTGTGCACTGTCCATCACTATCGAGCACCTGCGGGACGCCGTCAAACTGATTGTCTCTCGATGACCTCCCTGCGGGCCAGGAGCGAAGCACCTGAGGCCAGCAACCGAACCTTGCGATAGGCATAGGCAGCCTCAATGAACGCCTTGAACAGGGGGTGGGAAGTCAGGGGCTTTGACTTGAACTCGGGATGAAACTGGCAACCCACAAACCAGGGGTGCCTTTCAACTTCGATGACCTCGACGAAATTATTGTCTGGAGAGGTACCCACGATCTTGAGGCCATGGGCTACCAGCGTCTCTTCATATTCGCGATTGAACTCGTAGCGGTGACGATGGCGCTCCGAGATCTCGTTCTGCCCGTAAGCGCGGCGCGTCTCGGATCCTGGCGTCAGCATACAAGGATAAGCTCCTAGCCGCATGGTGCCACCCAAGTCGTCAATCCCACGCAACTCACGCAGCTTGTAGATCACGCGGTGCTGCGTAGCCGGATTAAACTCCGAGCTGTCAGCATCTGCCAGTCCACAAACATTTCGGGCAAACTCGATCACGCTGCATTGCATACCCAGGCAAATACCGAAAAATGGCACCTTTTCGGTCCGCGCAAAGAAAATGGACCGAATCATCCCTTCGATACCCCGTTTGCCGAACCCTCCTGGAATCAGAATCCCGTCGTAATCGCGCAACTGCGCCTGCCAGTCCTCTCCTTCGACGCCCTCAGCCTCAATCCAACGAATCACCGTGCGGAGATTCTGGACCAACCCTCCATGGACAAGCGCTTCCTTTAGACTCTTGTACGATTCTTCAAATTCAACATATTTCCCGACGATCGCGATGTGCACTTCGTCAGCAGGATTCTTGATCCGTTCAATCAATCGGTGCCACTGGGTCATGTCTGACTCATACAAAGGCAGATTCAGTTGTTTGAGAATGATTTGATCCAGTCCCTCCCCACCCAGGACTAAGGGAACCTCATAAATCGAGTCCACATCTTTGGCAGTAATGACGGCGTCCTCTGCGACTGAACAAAACAGGGCGATTTTGGCTTTCATTTCTTTCGACAAGAAACGATCAGTGCGGCATAAGAGGATATCGGGCTGAATACCGATAGCACGGAGTTCTTTGACGCTGTGCTGGGTCGGTTTCGTCTTCAGTTCTCCCGCGGCGTTGATAAAGGGGACCAGAGTGAGATGCACAAACAGCGAGTTTTCGCGACCCACGTCCTGCCGCATCTGGCGGATGGCTTCGAGAAAGGGGAGCGACTCGATGTCACCCACGGTACCGCCAATTTCAACGATCACCACGTCAGCATCGGCACTCACCTTTTTGATTGCGCCTTTGATCTCGTTGGTCACGTGGGGGATGACCTGAACCGTCTTTCCCAGATAGTCGCCGCGCCGTTCTTTCTGGATGATGGACTCGTAGATCTTACCCGTGGTCAGGTTGTGATCGCGGGTCAAACGGGCAGAGGTGAAGCGTTCGTAGTGCCCCAGATCCAGATCCGTTTCGGCGCCATCGTCCGTGACAAAGACCTCGCCGTGTTGGTAAGGACTCATGGTTCCTGGATCTACATTGAGGTAAGGATCAAACTTCTGGAGGGTGACGCGATAGCCTCGGCTCTCCAGCAGCCTGCCAATGGAGGCTGCGGCCAAACCCTTTCCCAGGGAAGAGACAACACCGCCTGTTACAAAGATAAATTTGGTTGCCATGATCGCTCCTTGATGAGGTGGTTAATGCGTTCAAGGTCTTGCGGAGTATCAACTGCGAGAGACTCATAAGCGGTGTTTACTACTTTGATCCGGTATCCATTTTCCAGAAACCGCAGTTGCTCGAGACCTTCCGCCCTCTCCAAGAAAGACTCCTTCAGCGTGGGCAGTTGCTCGAGAAACTTCTTGCGATAGCCGTACAACCCGATGTGCTTGTAAAACGTCTGCACCTGGCCCAGGCGGCTGGCCGAGTGAAACGAGGGAATGGGGGAACGCGAAAAGTAGAGGGCAAAGCCGTCCTTATCTACAACGACTTTAACGACATTCGGGTTTTGGAGTTCCTCTGGCGAACTTCCCGAACTACTCAGTGTAGAAATCATCAGTTCGGGGTCGGAATAAAACGGTTCAATGACAGCATCCAGGCTTTGAGGGGCAATCAGCGGTTCATCCCCCTGGACATTGACGATAATCTCAGCATCGCACTGGGCGGCTACTTCCGCCACCCGGTCCGTGCCGGACCGATGCGAGGAAGCCGTCAGGCGGGCACTTCCCCCGAATGATTGGACCGTGTCCAGAATGCGCTGGTCGTCGCTAGCCACAATCACCTGGTCGACCCTTCCAGCCCGGCAGGCGCGCTCGTAGACATGCTGGATCATGGGCTTTTCGGCAATTATGGCGAGGGGTTTTCCTGGGAAGCGAGTCGAGTCAAATCTGGCGGGAATAATCGCGATGGACTTCAAAAAATTCATGGGTCCGAGGGACTTGACGCAAATGGCTGCATCTTTCTCTGTTACTCCGATCTGTTCTAGAATTCTCTGCGAAAAAGATTGGAAACGCTCAAATTAAAACTGCACTCATCTTTCTGCAATTCGTCATGAAGATCAAGAAAATTTTTGCTTTGCGCTCTTGTTTCCGATGATTTGAAGAGTACGAGCTCATGACACTTGGCCGGAGCGTCAATGCCAGAGGAACAGAGACCCAATCCGAAACCAATAGAGAAGCCCTCACGACCTGGGTCCCATAGCTCTCTTCGCTCTTCGCGCCGTTTGCCTGTGCTTCTATGGCCTGAAAACCAGTTTTGGCCGGGTTACAGCACCGATGAAGGATGGCTCTTTTGAGACCGGCGGGGCCGGCAAATTTATTGCGAGCCTGGTTTTTTTTGTCTATACTTTTTTTGCATCGACAAGTTGAGCGGCTCTCGTTCACTTCCGCTATTGACGCCCCTCTTTACAGGAAGTCCGAGCATGAGGAGAAGAGAAAACCGGCACTCGACCAAGCTGCAAACGAACGTCTCGCTCGAGCTGATTCTTGTTTCGATGTTCGTTGTATTGACCGGTAGACTGATTGTTTCCTTGGCTCAGGAAACCGAAAACCAAGATCCGCCTCCTGCCTCCAATACGGCTAAGGACAGCCAATCCATCAAGATCGATGTCGACCTGGTCCTGGTCAACGCCACCGTCACCGATCCCAGCAACCGCTTCGTGACCGGCTTGGAAAAGGAACACTTCCAGCTCTTTGAGGACAAGGTAGCGCAGCAGATCACTCAGTTCAGCAACGAGGATATTCCAACTTCCATCGGTCTCCTCTTTGATGTCAGCAGCAGTATGAGCGACAAGATCGGGCGTGCCAAAGACGCGGCGGTCGCCTTTCTCAAAACTAGCAATCCGGATGACGAGTTCTTTCTCATCACTTTCGCCGACAAGCCCCAGGTAGATGAAGAGTTCACGAACGACGTCAGCGACATTCAAAACCGCCTGGTCTACAAGCCTGCCAAAGGATCCACCACTCTTTACGACGCGGTATACCTGGGTCTGCAGAAGATGAAGCAGGGCCACAATCCGAAGAAGGCAATCCTGCTCATCACTGACGGTGAGGATACGCGCAGTCGTTATTCTCTGGTGAACGTCCGTAATGCAGTGAAGGAATCCGATGTCCAGATCTATGCGATTGGCATCGTTAGCTCCTATTATTCGGATTTCGCCCAGGGACGGACCGGGAGAGCAGTATTGGAGGAAATGACTGAGGTCACGGGTGGAAAGGCCTACTTTCCGAACTCGGTTTACGAATTGGAAGACATCTGCACCAAGATTTCCATTGAACTGAAAAATCAGTATGTCCTGGGCTATGCCTCTTCCAACTCCGCCAAGGATGGCCGCTGGCGCAAGATCAAAGTGAAACTGAATGCCCCGAAAGGGTTGCCAGCATTATCAGTCCGCTCCAAGACAGGATACTTCGCGCCGAGCGGATAAGTTGGAGAACTCGTTTATGAAAAGGACAATTTGCATCGCCAGCTCCTGGTTGTTGTTCCTGTTCCTTCCGACGTATTCGGCACAAGACACACCGAAAAAGGATAAGGATGATTACACCTTGAAAGTCGACGTCGACCTCAGGCTGCTCCATGTGTCGGTGTTTGACGAAAAGGACCACCTGATCAAGGGCCTCAAGAAGGAAGACTTCGCGGTTTACGAGGACAAGGTGCAGCAGGAGATCTCGCTTTTCAGGGAGGAAGACATTCCGGTTTCCTTGGGGTTGGTGATCGACAACAGCGGCAGCATGCGCACCAAGCGCGAGCGGGTCAACAAGGCAGCGCAGACGTTTGTCAAGACCTGCAACCCGCAGGACGAAATCTTTCTCATCAACTTCAACGATCAGGTTTACATCGATCAGGACTTCACCAAGAACCTCGACGACTTGACCGATGCGCTCGATACGCTTGATTCCCGCGGCGGCACGGCGGTTCACGATGCCATCTATCTTTCGCTGGAGCACATCCGCGAAGGCAAGGAAGACAAGAAGGCTATCCTGCTGATTTCAGATGGCGAAGATCGCGACAGCCGCTACAAGTTCGACACCGTTCTCGAATTCGCCCGCGAGTCTCACGCAGGCATTTTCGTGATTGGCCTGTTCGACAAAGAAGGTGAGCGTTCACGTGCCCAGAAGAAAGCCGCAAAGAACCTGAAAGACTTGGCTGAGGAGACGGGCGGGAAATATTTCTTTCCGGAGTCGGTCGACGAGGTCGAGGCACTCTGCCGACAGGTTGCTCATGAAATCCGTAACCAGTATACCCTTGGCTACAAGCCCACCAACGCGCGCCGCGACGGCACCTGGAGAGCGGTCAGCGTCAAGATGAACACCAACAAGAACGCCAAGAAACTGGTGGCTCGTGCCAAGCGCGGCTACTACGCCCCCGCCGAAAGCTGATGAGGATATCAACCTGGGGTAGCTCCCGCAGCTTCTCTTCCGACAGCACAACCGGATGATCAAACCTGTTGACTTCCACCATCAGGCGCGGCCGCAAAGGGATTGGGTTCGTGGCCTCCAGGTTGGTCAACTCGCCTTCACTCTTTCAGCGATGAAACCCTAAGGCGAGTTTGTGGATCTTGTTCTTGGGACGTCTTCCATCTAGCGCAAATTGGCCGGCGCCATCACTTCTTCGCCACAAGTCGGAGGATAGATAGTTCCCCTCTCTTTGCATAACCTCCTCGAAACAGCTATAGAGAAGGCCATCCGCCCACATCAGGAGGTCGCGCAACTCTCCTTGCCGGCTGATCACAAGTTAACTTGCACACTGCTGTCGATTCAGGCGTTGGGAACGACAACCGGGTTCAATTTTCTCGCCGAGCGAGCACCGCCCTCTGAGCTAAAGAGGCACGCTCGATGTTGCGTGTCAGTCCAGCTTTGCTTATGATGCCAACCGCCAACTGTCTCGAGAGAGCTGGATATGTTCTGTAACACTCATCGACTAGAAAGCGAGGAAGACTATTGCGTGCCTTTGACTACGCTGCCCCCACAAGCCTGAAAGAAGCCATCGCATTGCTGCAAAATAAGAGGCAACGCGCTCGGGTCCTCAGCGGCGGAACCGACTTGATTGTTCAGGTCAGGGAGAGACGCCGCGAGTTGGACCTGATGGTGGACGTGAAGCGAATTCCGCAACTGCTAAAAATCGACTACGACTCGGCGACTGAACTCACGCTCGGAGCTTCGGTGCCCTGTTGTCGCATCTATGAGGACCTCGCGGTCAGCCGAGCATATCCCGGACTCGTCGATGCGGCCTTCTTGATCGGAGGCATCCAGATTCAGAACCGCGCTTCGCTGGGAGGAAACGTGTGCAATGCCTCGCCCGCGGCCGATTCCACACCCGCTCTCATTGCCCATCGCGCCATCTGTGTCATTGCCGGGCAGCAAGGAGAGCGTCGGCTGCCAGTTGAGCAGTTCTGTACGGCACCGGGACGAAACACTCTGCAACCCGGGGAACTGCTAGTCTCTTTCCGCATTCCAGCGCCACCGCCCCGATTCGGAGCCAACTATATTCGTTTCATCCCCCGCAATGAAATGGACATCGCCGTTGTGGGATGCGGCGTCGCTCTAAGTCTGGAAGAAGACCTCCGGACGATTGCGAGCGCGAGGGTAGCTTTGGGTGCCGTGGCCCCAACGCCACTGCTGGTCGAGGAAGCCGCTGCAGAGTTGATCGGCAGGCAACTCACCCCTGAGGTCCTCGAGAAGGCCGCAACGGCGGCCCAGGTGGCCGCACGGCCCATTACGGACATGCGAGGGACGACGGAATATCGCCGCCACCTGATTGGTGTGCTTGTCCGGCGAGCTTTGCGGAAATCGGTCGACCGGGCAAAGGAGGCAAGCCATGTCAACTAAGGCGAAAGTGAGCACCACGATCAACGGAGAGCCGGTTGACTTTCTCTGTGAGCCACGACAGAGTCTTCTGGAGATCCTGCGCGAGGAACTGAAGCTGACAGGAACCAAGGAAGGCTGTAACAATGGGAACTGCGGTGCCTGTAATGTGATTCTGAACGGGCTGCTGGTGAATTCCTGTATCGTGCTCGCTGTCGAAGCACAAGGAGCTACGATAGAGACGATCGAAGGAGTGATGAGGCCCGAGGGGTTACACCCGCTTCAAACGGCCTTTCTCGAGAACGCCGCCTTGCAATGTGGCATCTGCACACCGGGTTTCATCGTAGCGGCCAAAGCCTTGCTTGAGCGCAGGCCCAGAGCCACCGAAGCCGAAATTCGGCACTGGTGTGCTGGAAATCTCTGCCGCTGCACGGGTTATGACAAAATCGTGCGAGCCATTTTGGACGCCGAACACCATCTGGAGGCGAAATCACTGTGAGAGCAACCGAGACATCGAAGAATTACAAAGTCATTGGCAAGCGTCCCGTCCGTCATGACGGCATCGACAAAGTTACCGGACGAGCCGTCTATGGGGCCGATGTGCAATTGCCTGGCTTGCTTTACGGGAAGGTCTTGCGGAGCCCGCACGCTCATGCGCGGATCAAGTCGATCAGCACAGAGAAAGCTCTTGCGCTCGAAGGTGTAAAGGCCGTGGTGACGGCCGCGGATCTCCCGAATCCGGAAGGCCGATCGGCCAACCTCGGAGAACTGGGAGAAGTGCCTCTCGAGTATCTCAGCCGCAACGTGCTTGCCTCGAGCAAAGTTCTCTATCAGGGTCATGCCTTGGCGGCTGTGGCGGCAACCAGCCCACATCTCGCTGAAGAGGCGCTGGATCTGATCGAAGTCGATTACGAAGTCCTGCCGCCGGTGCTCGAAGTGCTTCAGGCCATGCAACAGGATTCCGCGCTCCTTCACGAAGATCTCTTCACTCAAGAGCTGGGACAGAAAGGTGACCGCCCCAGCAACGTCGCTTCGCATCAAACCTTCCAGCGAGGAAACATTCAGGCAGGCTTCGCTGCCTCAGAGCAGGTTTTGGAGCGAGAGTATCGAAGTGCCACGGTCCATCAGGGATACATCGAGCCCCATGCAGCCACCGCAACGTGGAACGCCGACGGCCATGTCACGCTGTGGTGCAGCACCCAGGGAGCATTCACCATGCGAACCAGCGTCCATCAGATCCTCGGTATCCCAGTGTCGAAGCTCAAGGTTGTTCCTACCGAGATCGGCGGGGGGTTCGGCGGAAAAATTCCTGCCTATGGCGAGCCTGTCGCTGCGCTACTCTCCCGGAAGGCCGGGCGGCCCGTGAAAGTCGTGATGGACCGGACAGAGGTGTTCCTGGCCACGGGACCCACATCAGCGTCGTATGTGAGGCTCAAGATGGGGGTGAAGCGCGACGGTCGAATCGTCGCCGTGGAGGCCATGCTGGCCTATGAAGCCGGCGCGTTTCCCGGGTCCATAGTTGGAGCGGGAGGTCTCTGTCTGCTGGCTCCTTACAATGTCGAGAATTTCGTTATCGAAATGTATGACGTGGTAGTCAACAAGCCGAAGACCGCCGCTTACCGGGCGCCGGGAGCTCCGAACTCGGAGTTTGCCACCGAGGCTTTGGTCGACGAATTTTGTGAGCAGCTAGGCATGGACCCGCTGGAGTTCCGCTTGAAAAATGCAGCCAAGGAGGGAGATCTGCAAGCCAACGGCGTGCGTTATCCTCGTATCGGCTACATCGAAACTTTGGAGGCGGCTCGAAACTCGCCCCATTACCAATCTCCTGTCAAGGCGCCTAACTGCGGCCGCGGCGTCGCCTCCGGCTATTGGATGAACGCGGGTCTCACTTCCAGCGTTGTGGCGCGCCTCAACTCCGATGGCACGGTCACCCTTGCTGAAGGTTCCACCGACATCGGTGGGACGCGAACTTCCGTGGCCATGCAGCTGGCTGAATCGTTCGGCATTCGCGCTGAAGATGTTCTTCCTTCTGTCGTTGACACCGAGTCGGTGGGATACACGGAGGTGACCGGAGGCAGCCGGGTAACCTTCGCCACGGGCTATGCGGCCTATGAGGCCGGACAGCTCCTCAAGGGTCAGTTAATCGAACAGGTCAGCAAGCTGTGGAAGGTAGATCCCGTACGGGTGAAGTTTGAAGAAGGAATGCTGCGTGACCATAAGGATTCATCGAAAACGATGAGCCTCAAGGAAGTGGCCGAGACACTCGCTCACCGAGGGATCGACATTGGGACACGCGTTACTGTGACGCCGCAAAAAGTGGGCGGAGCCTTTGGGACCCACATCGCAGATGTGGAGGTTGATCCGGAAACCGGAAAGGTCACCATTCTCCGTTACACGGCCGTGCAGGATGCCGGCAAGGCCATACATCCCAGCTATGTCGAAGGACAGATGCAGGGCGGAGTGGTTCAAGGCATTGGCTGGGCCCTGAACGAAGAGTACGTCTACAATGAA
>Ga0075421_100001799_pt1 | contig 25274 bp, 15 predicted proteins | sample SoiMetdeltSBSDD5_FD_75292 | JGI IMG/M metagenome (GOLD analysis project Ga0075421, IMG submission 75292) | Bulk soil microbial communities from a Populus tree surrounding site in Tennessee, USA - Soil MetaG P. deltoides SBSDD5 | ecosystem: Environmental > Terrestrial > Soil > Tree plantation... | reverse complement strand
GCTTCGAGCGCATCGCGACACTGGAAAACGGCGGAAGCGCGGTTGTTCGACCGGGGATCCGGACCGCGGCCTTCCAGGCCGCAGCGGCTCCGAACAGCCGAAATGCATAGAAGTTTTTAGGCCTATCCCGCTGGGGACGCGCTGCGGCCTGAAAGGCCGCGGTCCGCAAAAACTCGCACACGCGTCGAACACTCTGACACCCGCGCTCCGACGACGAACCGGTTTTGGAGGGCACAACGGCTTCGCCGCGGTCAGCGGATTGAGCCCCTGATTCTGCTTCGCCCGCTGCGCCGGCTGGCGTGGTCCGGTTGCATCTCTAGTCCTAGACCTGCTCCAAAAACCTTTCCGGTTGCCCGGCTCCGGCCGCAGGGGCTAGATTCCGGTCCTGATGGCAAAGAGTTTCCCGCTTCCATGTCGGCGCCCGTTCTGTGATTTGAATAATTCGGCTCAATGAAGAAATGCCCAATAGTTCTGGCCGCTATTTTTTCGCTTGGACTGTTCGCCGCATGCGTTCGCATTGAACCGGCAGCCAAAGAGGTCAAAATATCGAGCAAGTTATTTGGACAGGTCAAACCGGATAAGGAACTGCAAGAAGCGGGACTGTTTTATGAGGCATCCGCCGACTTTCCACCGCACGGTAGGGTCGAGGTTAGTTTTTTAGTTGAGCATATCGGTCAGCTTGAATCGCTCATTAACTCCGCAGAACGCTCATTTGAGAAGATCAAGAGAAATGAATACGAAATTCTTGCGGCAGCTGCTCCACGGATCGAGGCCTTCTATGAGAAATACTTTGAAAGAAAATCGATAGTCAGTCGGAAGGAGCTGGTAACAGGTTTGCACCTGACATCGATAAACTTCCACTCTGACGGCGCAGTTTCTTTGTGGTACAGCTCTCAAGGATTAGAAAGCTTCAACGGGAAGGACGTAAAAATTGAGCTCCATTCAGATCTCCGAGTAAAGGGAGTGCGTTTCGATGGATAGCAAACATCCTGTAGCAAAACGGACAGGAGCCCATGAACAGAGATTCGGATTTCCGGAAGCGCACTCCGTCGAGCTGGGCGGCGCTCGCGATTTTCCCGCTTTCCTCCACCTGCCATTCTGTTCAACCTCTCTTCCATGCCCTCGCCAGTCTTCCGGCTCTGCCGATCTCTGAATTTGGTGTTGCTCGTTCTCCTGGTGACCGCGCCTGACGGGGAAGCATTGGCTGAAACAAATGCACCTCCGCCACGATTGGATCGTACCAACCTGTTGGTTTTCCGGAACAGGAAGGGTGAACCGGTTCCCGTTGGATCTGTCCGCGACTGGCAGAAGCGACGTGCCGAAATCCTTCGCGGCATGCAGGAGATCATGGGACCCCTGCCCGGCAAGGAAAAGCGTTGCCCGCTCGATGTGCAGATCCAGGAGGAGGTGGACTGTGGGGATTACACTCGGCGATTTCTGACTTACGCTGCGGAGCCGGGTTCGCGCGTCCCTGCTTACCTGCTCATCCCGAAGTCCGTTCTGAACAAAAGGACGAAGGCACCCGGCGTTCTCTGTCTGCACCAGACCCATCGGCTCGGACAAAAGGTCGTCGTCGGCCTCGGCGACAGCCCCAACGACACTTACGGAGTGGAACTGGTGAAACGAGGTTATGTTTGTCTGGCACCTCCGTATCCGCTACTGGCCGATTATCAGCCCGATCTCAAAAGACTCGGCTACGAGAGCGGCACGATGAAAGCCATTTGGAACAACCTGCGCGGACTCGACCTGCTTGAATCGCTGCCGTTTGTGAAGCGCGGGGAGTTCGGAGCCATCGGCCATTCCCTCGGCGGTCACAATGCGATTTTCACCGCGGTGTTCGATGAACGTATCAAGGTGATTGTGTCGAGCTGCGGCTTCGACTCCTTCACGGACTATTACGGCGGTGATCCCAACGTGTGGAAAACCGAGCGCGGCTGGTGCCAGACGCGCTACATGCCGAATCTGCTGGAATACGCAGGGCGGTTACAAGAGATTCCGTTCGATTTTCACGAACTCATCGGCGCCCTGGCGCCGCGCCGCGTGTTCGTCAACGCACCGCTCGGCGACACCAATTTCAAATGGCGCAGCGTGGAGGCTATCGAGCGGTCCGCCCGGCCTGTATTCGAACTGCATCGCGTCTCTCAAAACCTCCATGTCGAACATCCCGATTGCGGACATTTATTTCCGCCGGAGATGCGCGAAGAGGCTTACAAAGTGTTGGATGAACACCTGAAGTAAATGCGGAGCGCGCGACGTCCCGGCGCGCAGCGGGCCCCCACGCGATGGACGGACTCGGGAATTACGAAACCCGCTCGCTTTCGAGGCTGCTGCGACCGGGGACCGGTCGCGCTCCGAAAAAAATCTTCCTTGGTCCTCGCCGGCCTCTATCGTTTCGAAGGCGCCGGCTTTTTCTTCGACTGGACATCCGCCGGTTTCGCGGGGGTCGCCTCGACTTTCTTTTTTAGATCATCGAGTTCCTTGCGCAGTTCGCGGCCCGTCTTTTGCAAGTCGAGGACTTCCTGGCGCAGGCTGCCGAGGTCCTCACCCGGTTTCCTCGCGTCGCGCACCCTCGGGATCGCGGCTTCGGCGGCGCGGCGTTCCGGTGTGTCTTTCGAGGCACGCGCAAAGGTTTCGAGAGCCGCCAGCGCCCTGGAATCGCCAAGTGTGCCGAGCGCGTTGATCGCGGCAATACGCACTCTCTCCTTCGGATGGTTGAGGCGTTTCATCAGGAATTCCCGCGGCGCATCCTTCCTGTCCTCATCCCGCGCCAGCCAGGCTACCGTCCGCAACCCATCGCTGAATCCGGCGCTCGTGAATTGCGCTTCCCTTTCGTCCAGCGTCTTGATGAGGGGTTCCAGGAACTCCGGGTTGTCCTGGGCGCGGATGGCATCGACGGCGGCGTCGGCCAATTCATTACGGAAAGAAGCCGAGTTCAGATAGCGGAGCAGAACTTCGGAGGTTTCAGATGAAGCATACGCGCCCAGTTGGCGAATCGCGCCGGCGACGATGACAGGATTCTTTTCCTTCTCCAACACTTGCTTCGCGGCGGCGAGCGCCGTCTCGCGATAAAACCCGCCGATGTCGCTCCGCACCTGGTTGCGGACGCGGGCATCGGTCTGATCGGTTGATGCCAGCAGGACCTCGAGCGCTTCAGCGGTATGGATCGAGCGAAGTGCTTTCGATGCCTCAATGCGCGCGCCGTAGTAAGCATCCTTGGCCAGCGCTTCCTTGAGTCTGGTGATGGCTTCGCGATCCTTCCGCGCGGCCAGTTGCTCGGCAGCGAGGATGCGGCCGAGGGCGTCTTCCTTGTCCGCGAGTTGCGCGAATAACATCCCAACGGGCGGTTTGAAATCGATCTTCGCGAGCAGGGCCAGGTCCGGATCGGTCCGTACAACCTCCGGCGCAGACGCGAGCGGAAAATAAAAATCCTCAGCCTTTTCCTTCACCGTGACCTCCTTCGAGACGCGGCCTTCCTTCGTGTTGAAGCGCACCTTGAGCGGGAAGCTGAAGAGCACGACGTCCTCGCTCAGTTTCTGGTTCTGTCGCACCGTGAGTTTGGCCAGTTTGGCGCGTTCGTCCCAGGCGTATTCGATCTGCAACTCCGGATGGTGCGCGTGATAGACCCATTGATCGAAAAACCGGTCGAACGAACGGCCGCTCAATTCTTCGATCACGTCGTTGAGGTCCTCCGTCACGACATTGCTGTAGGCGTGGCGCTCGACGTAGGTCTTGATGCAGCGGCGATAGAGGTCTTCGCCGAGCTGGCTGCGCAGCATGTGCAGCACCCAGGCGCCCTTGGGGTAGGCGCGGAAGCCGAATTGTTCGTTGGGTGAATCGAATCTCCGCCAGACAATCGGGATGGTGTCGTTTGTCGTGTTGATGAAGCCGCGCATGTTGTTCAGCATGTTGAAGAGAAATTCGTCGCGGCCGTGCGCGTGGAGGTCGTAAAGCGCTTCATAGTAGGTAGCGAAACCCTCGTTCAACCAGACGTGGCTCCAGTCCTTGCAAGTGACCAGATCGCCGAACCATTGATGCGCGAGTTCGTGCGCGACGAGCGCTTCGCTGGTGCGAATGTTCTCCGACGCGGCGGTGTAGATCGTGTTGTGGGTGAGCGTCGTCTGGCTCGTGTTTTCCATGCCGCCATGGTTGAAGTCGAGCACGCAGACCTGGTCGTACTTCGCCCACGGATACGGCACGCCGATCTCCTGTTCAAAGAAGGCCATCATTTCCTTCGTGCCGCGAAACGAATTGGAGGCGTGTGCGAACTCGGATGGCGTGGTCCAGAACGCCAGCGGCACGTCTTTGTGCCGGTCTTCGAGTTTTTTGAAATAACCGGCGCAAAGCGTGATGAGGTAGTTCACGTGCGGCTTGTCCTGCAGCCATCGGAACGTGACCAGGCCTGTAGCTGCGTCCTTCTCCTCGGAAACCTTGCGGCCGTTCGATAGCACCGTCATGCCTTCGGGCACGCGACAGATCATTTCCGAAGTGAACTTCTCGTTCGGGAAATCGTACGAAGGGAACCAATACTTCGCTTCGGTCGTCTCGCCTTGCGTCCACAGGTGAGTGTCGGTGGCCGGATAACCCATCTCGGGCGTGCGGAAGTAGAGGCCCTGCTTCGGCTCGCAACGGTAGCTTACGGTCACCGACGCCTCTTTGTCGGCTGGAATCGGTTCGGTGAATGTGATGACGATCTGATCCTGTGTCATCCGGTGAGCAAGGATGCCTTCGGTGGAGGTCACCGACTCGACCACGAGGTCAACCGCGTCGAGGCGAAGTTCCTCCAGGGGTTTGGCGATCGGTTTGAATTTGAGTGTCGCTTTGCCGGAAAGCGTGCGTTGCTTGAAGTCGGGTGTCAGGTCCAGGCTCAGGTGCAGAATATCCGCCGTTCGATCTGGCGCGTATTTCCGGTGGTCGGGCGAATCGATCGGCAGCGGCGCGACCGCCGTATGGAAGTGATGACATTGGAGCGTTTCGCCCTCGCCGTGCGCGAGAAGTACGAAACAAACTGCCGCAATAAGAAAGAGCGCGGAAAGAAACCTGTTGAGCATGGGCAGTCATTAGCACAGAAGTCACATCGGGCGGAAGAACAGAACACGCCCGCGCTGAATACGGGTCGTTCTTGGAGTGTTGTGCGCGGTTCAGCCAGAGAACGGAGATCGATTTCACAGAAGCAAACAAAGGAAACAAGGAGGCAAAGTGTTCCACGTCCGGCGGCGTGGGTAACAATAGTCCGGTCCCTCCTTCGCCAACCTGCTCGGACTTCGTGTTCTTCGTTGCCTTCTGTCTCACCCTCGGGGATCGGGTTCAAGGCTGCAGCGGAGTAACGAGCCGATAATAACGGGAGTTGCTTCCGGACGCAGCGTTGGTGACCGAATGAACGCGATTGGTGGAAGACGCGGCGACATCCGCCAGCTTTTGCCACGCTCCGCTCTCGAGCGACTGGCGCCACTGCACGGTGTACGTGCGATTCGAAATCGCGTTGAAGCTTAGTCTCGCCGTGGCGCCGCCGCCTTCCAGTGATATGGACTCGATCCGCAAGAGGCTGAGCGCATTGGTCGGGCTCGTGCCTGCGAGGTATTCCTGGAAATTGGTCAGACCGTCGCCGTCGGGGTCCGCCCCGGCATCCGCCACGTCCGGGTCTGTGTCGTTGGCGATTTCCCACGCGTCCGGCATCCCGTCGCCATCCCGATCCGCGCCGATCACCGTAGAATTATCCAGCCCGGGCGTGATGCCCGAAGCGAACCAGTTCGTCGGATCGTTGCCGTACGCGCCGGCGAGCCGACGTTGCAGGGAGGCGCCGTCGCCGTCGGCTGCCGCCGGCCAGGGCGGAAGGTCACTATATCGCACGGCATCCACAGTGATGTAGGGCACGCCGTTCGTATCGGGTGTGTCGGGCCGTTGGAGATCGAGAGTCTCGCCGTCGTTCTGGAGCGCCCCCGCGTATGGGCCAAGCACCGGGACACCGGCAGGCACATTGTACTTGGCACGAAACGCCGTCGGGTCCGCGGCGACAATAACCAGCAGTCCGTTCGGCGCGAGCTGCCGGCCCGCGGGCAAGGTGAAGTTGATTCCGCCAAGCTTCCATCGGTTCGTCGAGTGGGCGGCGTCGAAGAGCTGAACGGTGTTTCCGGTGATGTTTTTGAGTTCGACGAATTCATCGCCGCCGTCGGCAGGGTGATACATGATTTCGTTGATCACCACCGGGCCGACGCGCGGGCCGGAGTTTGTGGCCCCCGGCGTCCGGGCGATTTGCGCCGGGAACTGTTCCTCGCCTGCGCTGTTAACGTAGCGGCCGAAAGTCACGCCGTTCTGGGCCGCGCCAAAGCGGAAACCGTGAAGATAGCCCGTCAGATTGGTGTTCGCGTCACCGGAGAACAACCAAACCTCGTCGCCGGCTGATCGGAAGGAGAAACTCGTCCCGACACCCGGGGTCGGATTGAAATCGGCCTCGGTGAAGTATTCATAACCGCCGGCAGGAATGGTCGTGTCGGGTAGGATCCGGAATTTTTGGGGTGTGTTGAGATCGTCCGTGATGAACCAACCGCGGATGTTGACCGCCGCTGCCGTGGGATTGAACAACTCGATCCAATCCACGTCCGGAAGGTCGGTGTGAGTGAGCAGTTCGTTGACGAGAATCGTGCCGATATCCGGTGGGGCCGCGTCGCCGACGCCGGGCGAACCGCCCGGCGCGGTGCTGGGCCGCCAGCTTGGCTTCTCGCCCCAGGTCTCCCACGGCGCGCTTTCGTTGACGATGACCAGGGAAAAACCGAGTCCGTCGGTCACTGGATACCATTTGTTGTCATAGGCAAACTCCAGGACTTTTTCCCCCACGGAATCTTCGAGCCGGATCGTTTCGCCCTGGTTTTCAAGGCCGCCGGCGAACTCTCCGGCAATCCGCAGGCCGCCACCGTAACGCGCTGTGAAAGCGGCGAGGTTTTTGACGACCAGCACGGTCTGGTTGGCGGCAAGGCTGGTAACCGCACTTCCGGTGAAACCGAACTCGACGCCGTTGGTCAGCCGCACCCCGCGCAAATCGAGCGTCGTCGGACCGATGTTCCTAAGTTCGACATATTCAAAATCCTGGACGTCATTGGTGTTGCCGGCCAGAGGAGTCGGGTTGTACATGACCTCGGTGATGCGCAAGTACTGTTGCGCCAGAGACGGGCTGCCGGTGAAACCATTCGTGCTGACCAGACGGCCGGTGTCGTCCATCAGCGAGAGCGTCTCGCCCCAGGCGTTCAGTTGGCCTTTGTAGTTTCCTTGCACGTAGAGACCCTGTCCTCCGCGCGGCCCGGTGGCGCGAGCGCGAAACGCGTTTATATCCGGCGAGACATAAAACGAACCGCCGGCGGGAATCACCGTACCAGGCTTAAATGTGTGACGGATGGCGTCGCCCAGCCTCCAGCCGGAGATGTCCGCCGCAAACGCGTTGGTGTTGATGAGCTGAACAAACTCTTCAGCTTGATTGCCGGACACCGGATTGAACTCGATCTGGCCGATGACCACCTTCGTGTCCGGCGGCTGCGCGGAAGGAATGCGTTCGCCGTTCACCGTCGCGTTCGGACTGTTAAACAGGAAGTCGCGACGGCCGGGGAGATGGACATTGATGATGCGCGTCGCCTCGGCGCGCATCGGGTTGTTGTTTCCCCATGAACTCCACCGCGTGTAATCGAGGTCGGCGTCGGATGTGCCAAAGGCAGGCGGGTCCATGGCGTCCATCATCTGGCGGATGCGCGCCTCGATCTTCAGTCCAGCCGCCGGTGTTCCGGGCGGCTGCAGCATGCTGTCCATGACCGTGCGCAGCCGGCGCAGGTACATGCGACGGAAGTCCGGATGGTTGAAAATCAGGTTGTAAAGGCGGTTCGCCGGTTTGCCCTGCTGCGCCGGATTGTAGAAATTGAGCACATTGTTCTGAAAGAGTGTGTCGGTGAAGTAACCCTGGGCATCAAGCCAGTTCCGGCCCCAACTCAGGTCCACGTCCCATGGGAAGATCGCCCATTCGCGCGACGCTTCGCTGTCGCGGTACACGTAAAAATTCTTGTGCCCATGGTCCTGGCTGCTACACAGGGCCATCCCGACGAAATAGCTGACGCATTGCGGAAGATCGAGATTGTCGCAGGCATACAAGACGCGCTGACTAAGCGGCAGCGATTCGTTGAGATTGTCAATCAGGCTCTGAAGATCGCTGATACCTTCGAATGTTCGTGTCTTCTTTTCGTTGCCGGAGGCGCCGCCCAGATTGTTGTAGATCTTGTAAAGCGCGCCGCGCGGGTCGCGCCCCAATCGTTCCAGCCATCGGTCATCGCCATCCTCTGTCATGTCGGCGATGCTGAAGAATTGCCCGTTGCGTTGCACCCGGACCTGGAAGGCGAAGTGACCCGCCGATCCCGCCTGAGCGATCATCTCGTAAGCCAGCGCGTTGTGCGTCCGGGATTTGTCACCCCAGTTCGTCAGCAACTTGAGGTCTTTCACGCGCGCGGCGCCGCTTTGATAGTTGAAGCGGTGGTCGCTGTTGAAGTCGAGATTGTAACTCTTCTTGGTAAACCCCGCCGAACTTTGGCCGTGCAAGCTGATCAGCACGTTGTCGTAGAATTCGCCCAGGTGGAAAATCGAGCAACGCGTTCCGCCGCGGGTGTCTGCGCCACCGGGATTTGCAATGAACGTTTGGACGAAGGGGAGCAACGATTGAATGGCCGGATCGCTGACCACGGTGCCGAGATACTCCTCAGTGTCCGGCGGATCGGGGAATAGCGGCCACCGGGACAACTGGCCCGCCGAGTCGCTCGCGGAGACGTAATAACGGATCATCTGGCCGCTGATCGATGCGCTCGCCGGAATGAAAGCGCTCCACACACCGTCGCTCGCGACCGCGTCGCCATTCATGCCGGCATCGTTCATGGGGACGCTGACCTCCGGGTTGAACATGATGCGGTAGTGCAGAGTGACGTTCGAGATGGCGTTGAAAGACGGCTGAACACGCGCGGTCACGAGCAGATCCTGATTGTCCAGAGGCACCGCTGGTGCGTGGCTGGCATCGCTGAGAATCGGCCCCAGATCGGCCGAACCCGTTCCGTTCGGACCTCCCGGCGTCGGGACGACGAAATAGCGCGCCTGTGTCTCCAGCGAACCGATCGTGGTGGCCATGGGTTCCGCCTGCACGAGGAAATCGGTGTTCGTGGAATCAATGTTCAGGCCGTGGATCGCGAGAGTGTTGGCGCCGACCGTCAAGGCGCCCATCATCGGTGAGATATCAAACTGCTCAAATTGGATGACCAGACCGTCGGAATGTCGCGCGTTCGCGGCGGAATCCCAAACGTTCGCGGTGGGCGCATTTTTTCGGAGGACTTCCAGTCCGTTGAGGTAGGCCACGAACCCGTCGTCATATCTTATGCGAAGAACGAGCCGTCCGAAGTCCGCCGGATTCGCGACGGTGAACGGCAGTCGAACGTACGCCGAAGCGTTGACGCCGTGCATCCGGCTGCGCAGATCGGTCGCGATGAACGGTGAAAAATCCACCGGTGCAGCCGCGCCTCCCTGTAACATTCCGACAATTTCATTGGCGGCGAGCGCGCGATGCCATACCGCCACCTCGTCGATCTGGCCGACAAAGTGGTTGCCTGAACTGTCGAATATGCCACCTCCGCCGATATTGAAGTTGTAAGGCGAATTACCGTACGTGGGCGCCGACGCGGGGACGGCCGTCGCGAGCGCGCCGTCATAGTAAAGCTCGAGCTGCTGGCCTGTGCCGACTGCGGCGATATGGTGCCACTCATTGTTTGGGAAGGGATAGGCGGCGTCGAATGAGCCGACGGGTGTCCAGAGTTGAATGGTCGTCCCGTTGATGAAGCCAAACTCGATGGCGTCGTTCTGGCCCCACAGTCCCGTGCGACTGGCCTGCGCCGCCGTGGGCCGAATCCAGCCCGCCATGGTGAAACTGGGCCGATCACTTAACAATCCGGCTGGCGTCGCCACAAAGTCATCAACGCCGTCGAACACGGGCGCGGCGTTGCCCGGTTCGAAACCGGGGAACTGCGGCGGTCGGGGGCCGGGCGTGGCGAGCGTGAGGTCTCCCTGGTAAATACCGTTCGCAGCCGCCCCCAACGATCCTTCGTTCGCAGCCGTGTCGCCGTTCAATTCGTTGAGCCGCCAGTAGGCAACAGGCTGCGATTCGAGCACGAGCGCTGCGTAAGAGCTTTCGAGCGGGTCGGCAACCCCGGTGTCGTAGCCGATTCCGTTGGTGCCCGCGAGCCACGACGAGTCATCGAAGTTCGGGACCGTCCAACTCAGACCCAGGATGCCGTTGGCCGGTACCAAAACGCGCGCCGGAGCATTGGTCGCCAGGAGGATGGATGTGTTTTGTCTGGCGCCGAACCCGTAAGAGACATTCGGGAAGTGGTTCGGAAATGGCGCCGCGAACTCCGTGGCAATGGTCAACCCATCCGGCTGCACCAGCGCGAGGTATTCGCCCGATTCCGACAGCTTGAAGTTTGTGTGCAGGTTTTGTCCCGCGATGCGGCGATCCTTGTTCGACGCAAAGACGACGAGGTAAGCGCCGGCGTTCAGGTTCGTGGCCGGGAACTGCCACTTCGTCAGATCGTCGTCCTCGTCGGTGAGGTGCCAGCCGCCCAGATTGATCGGCGCGGTGCCGGAGTTGTAGATTTCGATCCAATCTTCGAACGACCCGTCCTCGTCGGCAAAGATGCTCGTGTTGTCCGCCAAGAACTCCGTGATGCGCACCTGGGCGAACAGGGGAATCGCAGAAACGAAAAGGAGGGTGAACAGAAACGTCTTAGAATTCTTCAAGCGGCATCCATCCCGCATGTGTGGCGGGATTGTTGACGAGGAAGATTCCACAGCTCGTGCGATTTGGCAAAGGTTCGCTATTCACGTCGAAGACGGAGACGCGCGGCATCGCCATGGCGGAAACTGCGAACGAGGAAGCCAACTCGCACCGCTTTTAGATGAGATTCACCGGGTCGACGTCCACAGTGAGCGAAATGTCCTCCGGCAGCGTGAGGAATTCAGTGAGTTTTGAAAGCACCCGGCTCAACCTGCTCATTTGTGGCGTGCGCAGCATGACCTGGTACCGGTAATAGGTTTCTGCACGGAGCAACGGCGCAGGCGCGGGGCCGGCGATGATCAAATCGGGAAAGTGGGCAGGTGAGAAAGTGGGTGAGTGGGCAGACGAGTTGCTTTCCGCCACGAACCGCGTGCTGCTATTCTCACTTTCTCGCTTTCTCGCTTTCCCGCTTTCGGTCACCGCGAGTTTGTCCAGCTCCTTCCGAACATGCTCCGCCGAGAACTTGACCTTCTCCTCGTTGCGGCCTTTGAGAGTCAACAACGCGATCCGCGTGACAGGCGGATATTTGAGCTGCTCGCGAAATTCGATCTCCTGCTCGTAGAATCCGGCGAAGTCATGCCGGCGCGCGTACTGAATGGCCGGATGAAACGGTGTGAATGCTTGAACTACGACTTCCCCTTCCACGTCGCCGCGACCGGCACGGCCGGCCACTTGCGTCAACAATTGAAACGTCCGTTCGCCGGCGCGGAAGTCCGGCTGATGCAGGCTGAGGTCGGCGTAGATGATCCCGACCAGCGTCACGTTCGGAAAATGCAGTCCCTTGGCGATCATCTGCGTGCCGACGAGAATGTCGATCTTCCCGGTGCGGAAGTCGCCGAGGATGCGGCGATAATCCTCCTTGCGTTTGAGCGTGTCCGAATCCATGCGTTTTACGCGCGCACGCGGAAAGAGCTTCGCGAGAGTGGCCTCGACTTTCTCCGTGCCGAGGCCGGCGTACCGGATGGCGGGGTTCCGGCACTTCTCGTTTGGGCACAGGTTCGGCGCCGGCGTACTGTGGGCGCAGATGTGGCAGAGCAGTTGTTGATTCGAGCGATGATAGGTGAGCGCCACGCTGCAATTCGGGCACTCGGCCACGTACCCGCACTTGGGGCATTGCAGTGACGTCGCATAGCCGCGCCGATTGAGGAAAAGCATCACCTGCTCCTTCCGTTCGAGCCGTTGCGTGATCTCTTCCTTGAGCTTCTGCGAAAAGATCGGTGTGCCCTTTTCCTTGCGGGCCTCCTGGCGCATGTCGATCACGCGCACCAGCGGCATCTTCTTGTCATCGGCCCGTTGCAGAAGTTCGAGCAAGGCATATTTGCCCTTCTGCACGTTGTAAAAGCTCTCCATCGACGGCGTGGCGGAACCGAGCACGACCACTGCCCCTTCCATTTGCCCGCGCAACACCGCGACATCGCGGGCGTGATAGCGCGGCGCTTCTTCCTGTTTGTAGGAATATTCGTGTTCCTCATCCACGATGACAAGTCCGAGCGGATCAACCGGCGCGAAGATGGCCGAGCGCGCGCCGATCACAATCTTCGCCCGGCCCTGGCGAATTTTGTGCCACTCGTCGTGGCGTTCGCCGGCGGACAGGTGGCTGTGCAACACGGCGACGAGCGTTTGCAGGGGACCGGAACAGAACCGCGCTTTGAATCGCTCAACCGTCTGCGGTGTCAGCGAGATTTCCGGCACGAGGACGATGGCGCCCTTGCCTTCTTGCAGCGTGTGCGCGATGGCCTGGAGATAAACCTCGGTCTTGCCGCTGCCGGTGACGCCATGGAGCAGGAACGTGCCGCCGACATCTTGTCGGCCGGCCTTGGAGTCTGACGGCGCTTCCTCCTGCCGGCGAGACGCCGGCGGCACGCTCTCTGCCGGGAAGATGCCGGCAGCACGCTGCCAAGGCAGCACAAAGCTGCCTGTGCCTCTGCGGAACTGATCGTGCCGGAGCCGTGCTCCCGTCGGATTCTCCTGGATATAGGCACGGAATTTTTCGTATTGAGCTTCACTGCGTACCAAGTGATCGAAATACTCATCACGCCAGAAAGCGCCCGACGTGCCCAGACAGGCGTTCGCCCGTTTTGCCGTGAACGACTTCCACGACTGGATGACCGTTGAGAGTTCAGTGTCGCCAGCGGGTTGGACGAGAACGTGGACGTGATTGGGCATGAGAACGAAATCGCCAAGCCGATAACGTGAACCATCGAAGTGTCGCAGCGCCGTTTCCACCAGTTCGCCGATCTCAGGTTTCGACAGAGCACAGGAGCCGTAACCGGCATCCAGTAATTGCTCCATCCGCTCGCTAAAACGCTTGTGGTATTCTGCCCAGTCCTTGTTACTCCAGGGTTCGAGGTGATGAGCTTCCCAAATCCGCTTCTCTTCTCGCCACGCGACAAGGTCGGCCCGAGCCATTGAGTCATTGAGCCGAAAGGTCACGAAGTACAGCTTGTTTTGCTGCCGCCAATGCGGGAGCCAGCCGGAATACTTGTGCACGTCGGCGTCCTTGTTGAAGAACGGTGACGACAACGTGTCGCCGACATCCTGTCGGCCGACCTTGGTGTCTGGCGGCGCTTCCTCCTGCCGACGAGACACCGGTAGCACGCTCTCTGCCGGCAAGATGCCGGCAGCACGTTTCTGCGCGACCTTGATTCTCTCGAGTGCCGCCGCCTGCTCCGGGTTCAACGCCAACGGCTGCGTCGGAAGAATGTGTTCGTGGGCATACGGATCGCGCTCGGAAATCTTCGGACCGATGTGTACCAGCCCCTTGTCCTCCAGCCGTCGGACGGTTTCGGCCGTGGTATCCGCAAGTTCCAGCAGCTCCCGCAAAGGCAGCTCGCGCCATTCCTCGATAATGTTCCAGACCTCCTCCTGGCGCTTCGTCAGTTTCGGCAGATCGCCGTTCACCGGCAGCGCGCGCGCAAACAATCGCTCGCGCCATCCCGCATCCTCCTTGCGCACGGCTTCGGGCAAGACGCTCTTGAGCGCTATTTCAATCGGACAACAATAATAGTCGGCGATCCATCGCGCCAGTTTCAGGATGCCGGGCGTCACCAGCGCCTGCGTTCCGACCGCCTTCAGGATCGGGCGCAGGTTGGTGTGCGGCGATTGCTCGACGAGCGCCGTCACACAGCCCATCACCTGGCGCGGGCCGAAAGGGACCTTGACGCGAGTGCCCACCTCGACCTGTCCCGCCAGCTCGGTCGGGATCAGGTAATCGAACTCCTTGCGGAGCGCGAGTTCGAGCGTGACGCGGGCGATCATTTCGGACGTTCAGGGTTGGGAGTTGGAGGTTGAGAGTCAAGCAAAGTGCGGCAGGCATCCTGCCATCAGACGAGCATCCGATTGGATTCGAACCGGGATCCGATGGATTGCGGCGGCGGAAGCGCCCGGCGTCTGCCGACGTGACCGTGGCGACACGCTCGACGGCGGGCCGGCGTCCGCATACAACAACGCGGTGCGACGTCACTGGCCGTGGTTGATTCCTGCGCTCCTGATTCTTTCGGGAATCATTGGTTATTGGCGCTATCGCCAGTGGCGAGACCATCGGTTTGATCCGCTGATTCTGGCGGCCTCGCAGCGTTATGGCGTCGAGCCGGCGCTGGTGAAGGCGGTGGTCTGGCGCGAGAGCCGGTTCAATCCGCGAGCGCGCGGAAAGGCGGGTGAGTTTGGGTTGATGCAAATCCGGGAAGCGGCCGCCAGCGAGTGGGCACAGGCGGAGCGGCTGAAGTCGTTCGCGCCGGAGCAGCTCCTCGATCCGGCCACGAACACGCTCGCCGGCGCCTGGTATCTTCGGAAGCTGCTGGCCCGATACCAGAAGACGGACAGTCCCATCCCTTACGCCCTGGCCGACTACAACGCCGGCCGCTCGAATGTGCTTCGTTGGAACAAAGGGGCTGCCGAAACCAACGCTGTAGCGTTTGTCGGGCAAATCGAATTTCCCGGCACACGGAAATATGTGCGGTCCGTGATCCAGCGCTATCGCGAGTATCGGACGAGATTCCCGAAAACGGGGTAAAGGAGGAGTGGAGTATTGATTCGACGAATTCGCAACACTCCATCACCCCATCACTCCCAATCCCCGCTCAATCCTGCGTGATGGCTTTCATCGACTCTTCCAGCTTTTGGCGCAGCGCCTCGCGTTCGGCGTCGGTGGCTTCACGCGGCACCCGCACCACTTCGCCGATGTGGATGTCGCATCGCGCAAGAGGCAGCGGCACCTGGAACCGGTCCCAACTCTTGAGCCGGATCTTCCAGTTCAAGTGATAGGAAACCGACACAATAGGCAAGCCGGTCAATTGCGCGAGCGCCATCACTCCCTCCTGCACCACGTAACACGGGCCGCGCGGGCCGTCGGGTGTGATGGCGAGGTCGTAGCCCCGCTCACCCCACGTCACCAGTTCGCGCAGCGCCTGGGGTCCGCGCCGGCTGGTCGAGCCCCGCACCGGTTCGACGCCAAACAATTCCAGGATGCGTGCAAGCAACCCGCCGTCCCTGCTTGCGCTCACCATCGCCGCCAGGTGCCGCGTGGGCTGATTCTTTTGCATGTAGTTGCGATACATCATCAGGGAAAGCGACAGTCGATTGTGCCAGATGGCAAAAATGACTGTCTCCGTCGGCACATCCACAAACATGCCGGATCGATCGTTCAGCTTGAATCGCAGCGTTGCGGCGACCGAACGGATCAAGCCGTAAATCAACGCGGCCGCCAGACGCTGGTGCCACCGCGCCCGGTGCGGGATAACCACACCGCGCGAAGGGCGCTCCTGCAGTTTGGCGGATGGGTCAGCCGCGTCCATCAGGCGCCCTTTTTCAAACAGGCCCGCACCAGGTCCTCCACGGTCGCCTTTTGCCCGATCACCGCGACCGCACCGCGCACGGCGTCGTGAGCCTCGATCTGTTTGAATCCAAGCGCCATCAGCGCCAGCACGGCGTCATTCACTTTCTGTTCGTCGGCGCTCAATGCGCGCTGGGCGCTCGTCACCTCCCACGCGCCGATGGCGCCGATCCTGTCTTTCAATTCGACAACAATCCGTTCGGCGGTCTTCTTGCCGACCCCGGAGATTTGAGAGAGGGCCTTGACATCACCGTTCGCGACCGCGCCGCGGAAGGCAGTCGGGTTCATCCCGCTTAAAATGTTCAATGCGATCTTGGGTCCGATGCCGCTGACGGTGTTGATGAGCATCCGGAAGAGTTCGCGTTCGGCGGAAGTCATGAAGCCGTAGAGCACGTGCGCATCTTCGCGCACCGCCAGGTGGGTCAGCAACTTCACCTCGTTGCCGGGAGGCGGAAGCTTGTCGAACGACGACAGCGGAATCAGCACCTCATAGCCGACGCCATTGATTTCGACCGTCACTTGCGTCGGCAGCACCTCGACCAATTTGCCGTGAAGAAAAGTGATCATCGGTCAATCACCACCGCCATCGCCGCCGTCACCCCCTCCATTTCCGTCGTCATCGGAGCGCCACCCGTCGCTCTCTCCAGCACGGCCACCGTGCGAGTCCGAACGGCGACGACGACGCAGCACGTGAAGGACAAAGGCAATGATCATCGCCGCGATGATGACGCCATAGAAGACAAACGCGATGGAAAAGTCGTCGCTGTCCACAGGAGACGAGGTGCGCGCGGCCAGGTGCGGGGATTAACCGGCAGTTTGGTCGTTCTTCTGCCCGGTCGCGTTCGGATCTTTCTTCGGCGGTGAACCGATGTCGTCAGCATCCGCCTGCGATTTGCTGGCCTCCTGCCACACTTCTTTCACGGCGATAATGGCCATGACGAGCATTCCGATCATCCAGACCAGCACGACCCAGAATAGGATTTTATCGAGCATAGGCGATTAAGCAAGAGTGGACACTAATTCACATGAATTCGCGGCAAAAATCGCCGACGAACGGAGCGCGCCCATCCTGGGCGCAGCGTCCGCGAACATTCCCGCCAGGAACTGTTCCCAAAGCTCGCTCGATCGCGCAAGCGCTGCGGCCTGGAAGGCCGCGCTCCAAACGTGCGAGGGAATTCGTGTCGATTCGTGTTCATTCGTGGCACGTCAAATCTTCTTCGGCAGAGTCAACGAATAACGCCCGTTTTCATGCGCGTGCGTCAAGGCCAGCGCCAGCGCATCAGCGGCGTCGGGCGCGGGCGGTTCGGAGAGATTCAACAGCCGTTGCACCATTTTGGCGACGGCCAATTTCTGCGCCGCGCCGTAGCCGACAATGGCCTGCTTCACCTTGCGGGGAGCGATTTCGTAAATCTCCAGGCCCGCTTCCGCGGCGGCAACCAGGGCCGCCCCGCGTGCCTCACCCATGAGCAGTGCCGTTTGAAGATTTTGCGCGAAGAATAATCCTTCGATCACGCACACCGTGGGCCGATGCTGCTTCACCACGTCGCGCAGTGTTTCTGCAATCTTCACTAGACATCGTGAGCGTTCCCAACCCGCCGAACAACTGATCGTGCCCAGCGCCACCGCCTGCGGATGCGGCTTCGCCACCCGAATGACGCCATAACCAGTGCCGCGCAGCGACGGGTCGATTCCGAGAATTACCTCGTGTCCGTTGGTCGATGGCCGATAAGTGCTTTCGAACACAGGTGCCGCGCCCCGCCTTGCGCCGCTGACGCGGCATTTCATAACTTCAAACTGCTTCGGCGTGATGCTCACGAGTGGAGAGTGACAAGACCAACGAAAGAAGTCGAGAGTCCAGGAGGCCAGGAACCGAGGCTTTCGCCCAGCGTGTTCGAGAGCTAAACTGCTTCCGTGTCAGCGCTGTCGTTCCAGTATCACCGCGGCGGTATTTATCTGCCTGCGCTGCATTTGTGGCTCGATCCGCGCGAGCCGCAAATGGGCGCTGGCCGGGTCTTCGTCAGCCACGCGCACAGCGATCACATCGGCGCGCATCGCGAGGTTATCTTGAGCGAGCCGACGGCGCGGCTCATGCAAGCGCGTTTGGGCGGACAGCGGCTTGAGCATGTGCTGCCGTTCTGCAAGCCAACGGCATTTGAAGCCAACGGCGTTCCCTGGCAGATCACGTTGTTGCCTGCCGGACATATTCTTGGCAGTGCAATGAGTCTGATCGAATCCGACGGAGAATCGCTGCTCTACACCGGCGACTTCAAGTTGCGGCGTGGTTTGTCTGCCGAGTCGTGTGAGCCAGCGCATTCAGATACGCTCATCATGGAGACGACTTACGGCCGGCCCGAATATCGCTTCCCGCCGACCGATGAAGTGTTGAAGGGCGTCATCCGCTTCTGTCGGGAAGCAATCGACAACGACGAGACGCCGGTGCTGCTCGGCTACTCGCTCGGCAAAAGTCAGGAACTGCTGCGTGGTCTGACGGATGCCGGATTGCCAATCCTGCTCCACAAATCGGTTTGCGAACTCACGCGGATTTACGAGCAACTCGGACAAACGTTTCCGCCTTACGAGAGGTTCGACGGCAAGGCATCCACGGGCAAAGTGCTGATCTGTCCGCCGATATCGAATCCAGCGGTGACCCTGCGAAAGATCGGCCGCGTGCGCACCGCCGTGCTGACCGGCTGGGCTGTCGATCCGAATTGTCGCTTCCGTTACCAAACGGACGCCGCTTTTCCACTCAGCGATCACGCGGACTTTCCTGAGCTCGTGGAGTTCGTGAAGCGCGTGGGACCGAGACACGTTTACACGCTGCACGGGTTCGCGGGAGATTTCGCGCAGACGCTGCGCGAAATGGGTTTCGACGCGCAAGCGTTGAGCGAGGAGGAGCAGTTGACATTGCCGCTTGGGAGCGCGGGCGGTCCCCGCCCGCAGCAGCTACGCCCGCCCAACCCGCTTCAAAATCAAGAAGGACCAAATGCCTTGGCTGCCGCTGCGGACCGGGACGGTCCGCGGTCCGAACAATCGAGGCTGCCCGGAGAGGGCGGCGTTGCGCCCAGAGACCGCACATTCCATACCTTCGCTGAAACCTGTGCCGCCATCGGAGCTGTCAACGGCAAGCTGGAGAAGGTGCGTCTGCTTGCCGAATACCTTCACTCGCTCGGCGGCGAAGCACTCGCATGGGTGACGACGTGGTTCACCGGCTATCCGTTCCCACCGAGCCAGAACAAGGTTCTGCAACTTGGCGGTGCATTGATCAGTGATGCGCTCTGCGCCGCTGGCCAACTCACCCGGGCCGAGCTGCGCCAGATTTATCTCAAGCACAGCGACGGCGGCGAGACGGCGTTTGAAGTCCTCGCGAGAAATCCAGCGCCGACGCCGACGCTGTCGGCCGAATCCGTTCATCAGTTTTTCGAGCGGGTGCACGCAGCCCGCGGGCCGTCGTCGAAACTGCCGTTGCTGATCGAGGCGTTGCGAAACTGCACACCGCTGGAGGGGAAGTTCTTTATCAAGATTCTTACGGGCGATTTGCGGATCGGATTCAAGGAAGGACTGGTGGAGGAAGCGGTCGCGAAGGCGTTCGACGCCTCCCTGGAAGACATCAAACGCGCCAACCTGCTTCTGGGCGACATCGGCGAGACCGCGCAACTCGCTCAGCGGAAAGAATTGGCTTCGGCCAGGTTGGTTCCGTTCCGGCCGATGAAATTCATGCTGGCCTCGCCGGAAGAGACAGCGGCGGGGATTTGGGACCGGTTTGTCCAACGTGCCGCCGACGTTTCGTCGGCAGAATCTTTTGACGAAAAACCAAACGAAGCGCAACCCCTTCGCACGCGGGTCTGGCTCGAAGACAAATACGATGGCATCCGCTGCCAGTTGCATAAAGTCGGCGATCGCGTGGCGCTCTATTCGCGCGACCTCAAGGAGATCACCGACACTTTTTTCGATATTGTCTCCGGCGCGCGCCATCTGCCGGGCAACTTGATCCTCGATGGTGAGGTGCTGGCGATGCGCGGCGAGCAGGTGTTCCCGTTTGCCGATTTGCAGAAGCGGCTTGGCCGCCGCGAGGGCGACATGTTCCTCGGCGAAGAAATCCCGGTACGCTACATCGCGTTCGATCTGCTTTGGCGCGACGGCAGATCGCTTCTTGACGAACCGTTGAAGGTTCGACGCGAGTTGCTGGAATCAATGGCTCCGCTGCCGACCGGGTTTGGCCTGGCCCGAATTACTGAGGCAAAGTCGCCGGAGGACATTGAGGCGGCGTTCACGGCCGCTCGAGCTCGCGGCAACGAAGGGTTGATGGTCAAGGACCCGGCCAGCGCGTATTCACCGGGGCGGCGCGGGCTTGCCTGGTTAAAGCTCAAGAAAGCGCTGGCCACGCTCGACTGCGTGGTCGTTGGCGCGGAATACGGCCATGGCAAACGCAAGAGCGTCCTGAGCGATTACACGTTTGCCGTGCGTGACGACGCAACTGGCGAACTCAAAACAATCGGCAAAGCTTACACCGGACTGACCGACGCCGAGATCGCCGAACTCACGCAACATTTCCTGAGAAAGACCATCCGGCAACAAGGTCGATTTCACGAGGTTGAGCCGGACACGGTGCTGGAAATTGCGTTCGATCGCATTCAAGCCAGTACGCGTCACGGCAGCGGCCTGGCCATGCGGTTTCCGCGCATCGTGCGGATCCGCACCGACAAGACCCCGGCGGAGATTGATACGGTGGCCTCGGCGAGGAAACTCGTGCCGAAGTAACGGTCGATGGATGTTCGGACCGCGGCACTCCGGGCCGCAGCGGTTCCTCAAGTTGGGGGGTGTCTGAATTCGTCAGGCATCGGGCTTCGTCGTGGCCGCTGCGCTTGCAAAGGCGCGGTCCGCGAGAAGTGGAGCGCGGCACTCCGGGCCGCAGCGGTTTCGCAAGTTGAGCGGTGTCTGAATTCGTCAGGCCTCGTGCTTCGTTGTGGCCGCTGCGCCCTGCAAGGGCGCGGTCCGCATTCTGAGAGAGACTGATCTACGCCCGCTTCGACACGCACAAACCCATTCTCTCCGTCGCTTTGGCGAACGAGATGACTCCCTTCTCCGCCGTTGCGCCGAGATACGGATCGTTCGTGATCAGCAGATTGCCGTCGATGTCGAGGTAGTCGGTCAGTTCCGCGAGATGCGCGGCGGCGGTGATAAGGATGCTCGTCTCGATCATACAACCGATCATTGTTTTCAAACCCGCCTGGCGCGCTGCTTTCAACGCTTCGTAAGCGCCACTGATGCCGCCGGTCTTGACGAGCTTGACGTTCACCGAGTGTGCCCACTCCGCAACCGCTCCGATGTCACTTGCGTGATGATACGATTCGTCCGCCATGATCGGGAGCGGCGAACGCTCCTTCAGCCAGGCGAGGTCTTTCAAATCGCTCGTCGCAGGCATCGGCTGTTCGATGAACTCGATGTGGCCGTCGCTCGCAAGCCATTCGACGTTCTTCAGCGCTTCTTCTTTGGTCTTCCAGGCCTCGTTGCCGTCCACGCGGACGGCCTTCTTCGGCGCCACGTCGCGCAGCGCGGCCAGGTTTTGCTTGTCGTCCGGACTGCCGACCTTGAGCTTGAGCACCGGGTAAGTCGCCGCTTCCTCGACTTTCTTGCGGATAACCTCGGGCTTATCAATGCCGATGCTGAACGAGGTCACATGTTTGTTCTCGGTGAAGCCGAGGTCGAGGTAGTCGTAAACCGGTTTGCCGGCCTTGCGCGCGGCGCCGTCGAGCAGGGCGATGTTGACAGCGCCTTTAGCCGCAAACTGTTTCGGAGCGATGCTCTCCAGATATTTCATGCTCCCCGCCACGTCGGTGAACGATAGCTTCTCCGGATTGACGTGAGTGAGGAACGCCTGGACGGAATCGATATTCTCCTGGTACCGCGACGAAGGCGCGGCCTCACCAAGGCCGACCGTGCCGTCGGCATCCGTCAATTCCACCAGGACCACTCGTGCGACATCGGATCCGGTGCCCGCGGCCGTCTTGAGGCTTCGCGCGATGGTCCACGTGTGGGCGAGTTTGAGGTCCAGCTTGCGGAAACTGATCTTCACGCGGGGAACGAAAGCGGAATCGTCAGCGGGAGGCAACAGGCAAATGAATGCTCGAACCACCAGGCTGTCACGGCAGCAGCTCCACGAGATAATAAGACGTGCCTGGCGCATCCAGGTCCGTATATCGCGAAACCGAGTTGGTCGCGGTGAAGGCCGCTACGACCGTGGTCCAGTTCGTTGAACCAAGGGAATCCTTTCGGAGAACTCGGTAGGCCCGCGAAGGCACGCTGGGCCATGAGACAACCGGTGCCACGCGGATCGAGGCGCGAAATCCGGAAGTGGCGTCAAGCGGATGGGTGCCGGCCTGATACTCTTCGAGATTCGCTGATCCGTCATTGTCTGGATCGGAGCCGGGATTCGCTTCCGGTTTGTCCACGTAATTGGTTCCGAAATACTGCACCAGCCACGCTGCCGGAATCGGCTGATAGAAAAACTGGCCCGGGTTCAGGGCACGATTCGAGATCCGAATGCGATCGATGATTCCGTTGAACCAGAAACCACCATTGAAGATGGTTCCCACTGAAACGGCGTCCATCGGACCCGGATCGGGCGAAATCGTCGTGTTCGTGGACGCGACCAGCAGCCCATCACGATACAGCTTCATGTTCCCATCTTCATAGCTGGCCGCCAGGTGGTGAAAGCCGGAATCTCGGCCCAATGCGGCCCAAGGTGCGAATTCGATTCCCGGGCGATGAACGGCCAGGAAAAAACGGTCTGTTTCGGGCTCATAACCGAGCGTATACGACGACTTGCCCGAGCCATTCCGGCCGACGATCACCCGCCGATAGCCCTGGCTGTCGTATCGGGCCAGAACAACGGCTTCGATGGTGAACTGATTGCTCAGGACGAGATCCGGCGCATCGGCCGCGTTGAAGCCCGAGCCCAAAATGCCACCCGGCGGGCAGTTCATGGCTATCGCCCCAAGCGTGCCGCTCCCGGCGACATAGGTCGGACTTCCGTGAATCGAGATTGAATCGTGTCCTCGGCCGGATTGATCGACGGCTTGCACGACCGGTGTGCCGACGGCGCCATTTTCAAAAGTCCAATCGGCGAGCACGTATTCCGGCTCGGCTCCCTGTGAAAGCGTGGAAAACAAGCCGAGCAGCACAGTGAAGGCGATGAGATTCCTGGACATACGAGAGCGGACGTTATCAGGAATTACCGCCTTCAGCAATTTACAAATCGGGAGATTGGTCACTGCCGATGCCTACTTAGCCTCGCCCGACAACGGCACCTGGCCGGGACGGCCAAGATAGTAAATCAGGTCGCGGACTTCCTGGTCCTGAAGCGGGGCGAGCAAACCTTCGGGCATCATCGACAGCTCGCTCTGCTGGATGGAACCAATCTCGTTGCGTGGAAGAACCAGCGTTTCGGTCTGCGTAGCGATCGTCACGGCTTTGTCGTCCTGCTGCTTCACGATGCCGGTGATGCTGCGGCCGTCTTTTGTCTCAATGGTCGAGGCGCGATAATCGTTCGGGATGACGGCATTCGGGTCGAGGATGGTTTCGAGGAGATAATTCAGGTCGGCGCGATTGGCGCCGGTGATGTCGGGACCGACCTTGCCGCCTTCATCGAACAACATGTGACACTGGGCACAGACTTTGTTGTAAACGACCCGGCCGCGCGACGCCTCGCCGGGCTGCGAACCGCCCGCCCGGTAAAGCTGCACGTAGCGCTGGATTTCCTTCTGTTTATCGGGATCAGCATCGCGAATGGTGCCATAGACCTTCGTCAGCGCAGCGTTGATGTCGTCATTCTTCAAGTTGCGCAACTGGCGAATCAAGTCGGCGGTCAAGGCATTCTTCGCAACACGTCCGTCGCCAATCGATGCCATCAGTGTTTTCGCATAGGCCGCGCGTGAAGCCAGCGCATTGAGTGCATCGCGCTTCTCGCCATCGTTCAGCGAAGAATAGACGCTCAGGATGGCGTCCGGTGTTTTGGGATCGTCGTAGCTGGCCAGGGCGCGAATGGCCTGGCCACGGAGGTCGGAGTTCTTGAGCAACTGTTGAAGTAGCGGCGGCAACGACGCGTCGCGCGTGCCAAGCAAGGATTCGAGCGCCGCTCGTCGGGCGCCCGGTTCCATCGAGTTGTCCATGAGAGTCTTCTTCAATGACGCAAGGGCCTTTTCGCTGCCGAAGGTAAGCGAAAGGGACTCGACCAGTGTGCGGATGTCCGGGTGAAAGCTTTGGCTGAGTTTCGTTTCGACGCTTTCCCAACCCTTCGGCATCGGGACGCTGCGCTGGCCGCGCACAGCGGCGGAGAGGCCACGCAGAATGTCGAGTTGGAACTGGGGTTCGCGGTTTTCGGAAAGGATTTGGACGAGTTGCGGCAGGGGATCGGAGGTGGCGGCGTGAACGGAGGGCTGCAAGAAGGTGCAAAAGGCGCAAAGCGCAACAAGTGACAGATGGTTGGTGATTCTCATTGGTGTAGTGGACTCAAGTATCGCGCGTGAGCCGTGCGGCGGAGCGCGGCCTTCCAGGCCGCAGCGCGGTGGCCTTCGAAGATGTCGGGGTAATGCTCGTGGCATCGCTCGCCGGCGGAGCCGCTGCGCCCAGGATGGGCGCGCTCCGCGGTTTTGGCTCGCCTGAGCCGGGTGGCAGATTCAAACGTCCGAACTCGTCCCGCAATCGGGCGCTGCTCCACCGCCATTCCTTCGCATCGAGAATCAGCTTCGCCTTGCACGGATTCTGTTCGATGTAACGGACGGTTTGAATCTCGTGTTCGGTGTTTCGGACATACGTGTCAAAGTAACCCGTTTGCCAGAACGGTTGGCCTTCACGCTTGAGCAGCCGATTGGACTGCAAACCCGTGAAGGATTTCCAACTGTCCACAATCTCAGACATCGATACTTCTGCGACGTGGAACATGACGTGAACGTGATTCGGCATGACGCACCAGGCACGCAGTTCGTAACGTTGCCGGTGGAAGAAACGCAGAGCGTTCTCGACCAAGCCGGCGATTTCCTGCCGGCGCAAGAAACAGGCGCCGTGGCTGCAGTCGAGTTCTGCCTCGAATGCCTTTCGTCGCTCACGATCATCGCTTATCGCTTCGATCCGGGCTTGAACTTCACGCGGCAGCGAGTCGGCGAGACGGAACGTTACAAATTGAGTAACGTTCGGGACATCGTAGTGCGGCAAATCGCCGCGTTCGTGCCAGCCGCGGAAGCCAGCAATGGCCATCTCGCGGGTTTGGTTGGTGTGGTAGCGACGCAGGTTGGATACGAGCTCGCGCACGCCGGGGTTATGCGGCGGTCCGGATCGAGTTGGACGCGGCTTAGGCATTAGGGTCGGAGCGCGCCCATCCTGGGCGCAGCGTGTTCGCCACACACGAGGGGTAAAACTGATTCGAGACTCTCGGCGTGGGCGGGGCTGCTGCGGCCAGGATGGCCGCGCTCCGTCGCGTTTCGTGCGGCGTCATTGTCATTTCACACTGGTGAAACTCATCGTCGCCAGACGGCGGGCGATGAATTCGCGCACTTTCGGAATTTTGCAGACCTTCAACAGCTCCAGAGCGCGATCCGGGTCCGATGC
>Ga0075421_100001797_pt1 | contig 25275 bp, 25 predicted proteins | sample SoiMetdeltSBSDD5_FD_75292 | JGI IMG/M metagenome (GOLD analysis project Ga0075421, IMG submission 75292) | Bulk soil microbial communities from a Populus tree surrounding site in Tennessee, USA - Soil MetaG P. deltoides SBSDD5 | ecosystem: Environmental > Terrestrial > Soil > Tree plantation... | reverse complement strand
CATGCTGTCCCAGACGGACATGGCGGCGTCCAGGCAGCTCTCGGCAAGGTCAAGCCGCCCATCAACGAGGTGCAGCTGGCCCAGCACGCGCAGCGTGCTCGCCTGGCCCCAGCGATCGTTCGCCTTGAGCGTCACCGACAACGCCCACTCGAGGCGGGGCAGGGCACCGGCGGTGTCGCCGAGGCGCATCTGCGCCTTGGCCTCGGCCCGGACCGCGTAGGAATGCATCAGCTCCTCGTCCAGCTCGGCGAAGATGGCGGCGGACTGGGCACAAACCTTCATCGCCTTCGCGTAGTCGCCGCGGGCACGGTGGTAAAGGCCCATGGTGCGCAGGGTGTAGGCGATCCCGCGGACGCTGCCCACCTCGCGGTAGGCCCGCAACGACGTCTCCAGATCGGAGAGTGCGCCGGGCAGGTCTCCCTGCTCGAGCAGGACCGAACCGCGCAGGCGGTAGACATATCCGATGCCGTGAGTGTCGTCGAGGGCGAGCAGCAACGCAGCCGCCTGATTCAGGAAGTGGATCGCCTCGGCTAGGCGGCCCGGCTCGCGGCACGCGATTCCCAGCCCCGCCAGCGCGTCGGCCTGGCCCCGCACATCCTGGATGAGCCGGAAGCGGCCCAGCGCCTCACCGAAATAGCGCGTTGCGTCGCTGTAGATGTCCTGGTCGTAATGTAGCTGTGCCAGCTGGGCAAGCATCGCGCCCTCGGCCTGGACGTCGCCCGCCCGCCGTGAGGCCTCGAGCGCTGCGGCGATGATGCGGGCACGGAAGTCGAACCGGTTGGCGCCCTCGACCTCGACCGCGGTGCGGACCGCCACGAAGTCGCACGCGAGCCGGTGCAGGCCGATCGCGGCGGCACGTTCCACGCCGACCGCCATCGCCGCCTCCTCCTCCCGTAGCCAGCCAGCGGGGTCGGGCTCGAACCCCTGCCCATCGCCACCATCCTGCAACGAGCCACCGTTCGGTAAGGAGCGCCACAGCGTCTCGGCCGGCGGCGTCTGGGCGGCGATGCGGTGCACGGTGGCCAGCCAGCCTTCGATGGCACGGGCGACGCACGCATGCAGGACGTCACTCGCCTCCTCGGCCTCGGCGCGCTCCCGCGCGTACAGGCGGACGAGGTCGTGCAGCCGGTAGCGCAGCACCCGCAGCCTGTCCGGTCCGACGAAGGTGACGAGCTGCGCGTCGACGAGCAGCTCCAGGCGTCGCTCCGCCTCGGGCGCGGGGACGTCGAGCAGCCGGCCGACGGTGGGCGCGGAGAAGTCGGGGATGCCGAGGAAAGCCATGCGGCGCAAGGCGATTTTCGCCCCTTCCTCCAGCGCGGCATAGCTCAGGCCAATGCTCGCACGCACCGCCAGGTCCCCGGCGCACAGCTCGTCGAGGCGCTGCCGTTCGTCGGCGATGCGGGCGGCGAGCACCTCCAGCGGCAGCTGCCGCCGGGTCGCCAGCCGCGCACCGACGATCCTTATCGCCAGCGGCAGGTTCTCGCAGACGTTGAGGATGCGCGCCGCCGCCTCCGGTTCCGCGCCGACACGTTCGGCCCCGGCAACGCGGGCCAGCAGCTCCAGCGCCTCGGCGTCGGTGAGCACGTCAAGCTCGGTGAGCGCGGCGCCGGACAGCCCCGGGAGGCGGTCGCGAGAGGTGATCAGCACCGCGCAGGCCCGGCCGCCCGGCAGCAACGGCCGCACCTGCTGCGCGCCGGCGGCGTCATCGAGCAGGACAAGCACGCGCCGGCTGGCAACGAGGCTGCGGAAAAGCTCGGTGCGCTCCTGCGCGCTCTCGGGCACGTGCACCGGGTCGACGGCGAGCGCGCGCAGGAACCCGCCCAGCGCCTCGGCGGGCGCGGCGGGCGTGTCGCTCATCCCGCGCAGCTCGGTGTAGAGCTGGCCGTCGGGAAAGGACGGTGCGACGCGGTGTGCGGCGAAGGTCGCCAGGGTGCTCTTGCCGCTTCCTCCCTGCCCGGCCACGATGTGTACTCCGGGAGAAGCCTTTGAAAGCCGGTCGACCAGCACCTCCAGCTGCTCGGCGCGGCCGGTGAAATCCGCGGGCACGGGCGGGATCTGCGCCGGGACGATAGCGGGCGCGGCCATGGCTGCCGCCGCGGGCACGGCCGCAAGCGACGGGTCCTCGGATGGCAGCGAGCCGCGCAGGATCGCGGCGTGCAGCGCGACCAGCTCGGGCCCGGGCTCGACGCCCAGCTCCTCCACGAGCGCGTCGCGCCCCTCCCGGTAGCAGGCGAGCGCGTCCGCCTGGCGCCCCAACCGGTAGAGGGTGGTCATCAGCTGCGCGCGCAGCCGCTCGTTGGCGGGATGCCGGGAGACAAGCCCGGTGAGCTCGGCCACGTGGTCGAGCCGCCCCAGCTTCAGCTCCGCCTGGTATCGTTCCTCAAGCGCCGCAAGGTGCATCTCGTCGAGCCGCCGGGCCTCGGCGAGCAGCGGCGACTCCTCCAATCCCGACAGCGCCGGGCCCCGCCACAGCGAAAGCGCTTGGCGCAGCAGGTCGATGGCGGCAAGGTGGTCGCCGGCCTTGCTGAGACTCCGTGCCTGGTCCACCAGGCCGGCGAAGAGGTCGATGTCAACACTGCCCGAGCCAAGCCGCACGACGTAACCCGGCGGCCGCGTGTCGATGACGTCGGGAAAACCATGGTTGGCAAAGGATTTCCGCAGCGTCGACACGTAGGTCTGGATGAGGGCGCGTGCGCTGCCCGGCGGATCCTCGGGCCACACGACGTCGACGAGGCGGCTGGCGGACACCACATGGTCATGCTGCAACACCAAGGCGGCCAGCAGGACCTTGGGCTTGGTCCCTCCCAAGGGAATGGCCCGGCCGGCGCATTGGGCCTCGATGGGCCCCAGAAGCCGGAACTCCAGCATGCAGACATACTGTCGCACTCCAGGCCCGTATAGGAGAGTTCCGGTCGCCATATCGGTAGCCGGATCACTAGCCGGTGGGCCCGTAGCAGGCATGCTCGGCCCCGGTCGCGTAGGCCCAGTAACGGTCGCCATAGGACCAGTGCCACCACTCGCTCGGGTAGTTCACCAGGCCCGCGGCGGCCAGCGCGGCGCCGAGCAGGCGCCGGTTCTCCCTCTCTCCCTCGCCGATTCCGGGCGCCGCCGTGTGGCAGGCCGTGGTGTCGGTGTTGTTGACCTCCGTGCCCATGGCGAGCTCCGCACCGTCCACTGTGCACAGTGTCACGTCCACGGCGGCGCCCGCGACGTGCGGCGCGACATCGGGTGGGGCGATGTACTTGCTGGCGCGTCGCCGCAGCTGCGCGTCGCTCGACGACGGATCCTTGGCGCGCAAGCGATGCAACTGTGCCTCGAAGTACTGTCTCTGGAGCGCCGCAGGACGGTACCCCTCGACAATGAGCAACCACAGGCCCACCGGCAGCAATGTCTGCGCCGTGACCAGGCGGTCGACCACGCCGATCCGCAACCTCGCGAAAGCGCCCTTGGGGTCGGCCAGCCGCCCGTCCAGCCGCAACGCCCCGACCTCGCGCATGTCGAGCAGCGGTTCGCCGCACTCCAGTACGGGAATCCCCACCACTTCAGGGTCGGACAGCACCACCATGTCCATCGAGCCAGCCTGCGGGGCGCCGCTCTAATTTTTCTCTAATCAGGGGGTACCGGATACGCCCGCGCCGCGGCCCCATGGCTGATCGCCATCGGGCCGCAGCGCTTCTGCTTTACGGACTTCTGCTTTACGGACGCCGGAAGTAGAACCAGTTGACGTTCACGAAGTCGGACGGCTGCCCGCTGGTGAACGTGAGATACACCGTGTGCGTGCCGGTGACCGCGCCGACGTTGCCGGGGACCGTGCGCCAGCTTTGCCAGCCGCCCGTGTTGGCGACGGCGAAGCTGCCTATAGGCGGCGCGGTCGGGCTGTCGATGCGCACCTCGATCAGACCGCTTATGCCGCCGCCCGCGCCCGAGGCGACCCGCGCCACGAAGTCGATCGGCGAGGTCGCACCGAAGTTGACGCCGTCATACCGCGCCCAGTCGCCGTTGGCGATCCATCCGATGTTCTGGCCGCCTCCGGTGTCGGTGGTGGTTTGGATGCCGATCCCGTTGTGCGCGTTGAACGATTCGGCCTGGATCGTCGAGTACGCGTCGCGCCCGCCGGGCGGCGGGCTGCTGGTGGTGGGCGGGGGCGTGGTCGGCGGCGTGCCGCTGCGGCTCCAGACGGCCACATAGTCCACGACCATGGGGCGGCCGGGAACCGTTGCCCCCGTTGGGGTTCCGAAGCCGGCGAGCGCGTTGGGGAAGGCCCCGCCCATGGCCACGTTGAGCAGGATGAAGTAGCCGGCGTGCGCGGTCATGTTGTTCCACGACGTCGCGTCCATCTGTGACTGGCTGACGCTGTGGAACTGCTGGCCGTCGACGTACCACCGGAGCTGGTTGGGGCTGATGCTGCGGTCCCACTCGAAGCGGTAGGTGTGGAAGGCGCTCTGGCAGCTGCTGCCGGGGCAGGCGCGGCTGGCGCCCAGGCCCGTGGTCTCGTTGCACGGCCCGCCGGGGTTGACGCCGCAGTGGAGCACGCCCCAGACGGCGTTGATGCCGTTGACGTTCTCCATGATGTCGAACTCGCCGATCGACGGCCAGTTCCAGTAGTTTCCGCGGTAGGGCGAGCCCAGCGCCCAGAACGCCGGCCAGTAGCCGAGCGCCGCCGAGCCGGTGACGTTGGGCATCTGGATGCGTCCCTCGATGCGCAGGACGCCGCCGGCCGGGGCCTTGAAGTCGGCTCGCTGCGTCTCGATACGCGCCGAGGTCCAGTTGCCGGCGCCGTCGCGCAGCGGGATGATGCGCAGGTTGCCGGCACCGTCGAGGCTCAGGTTGGAGGTGCTGGCGGTGTAGTTCTGGATCTCGCCGGTGCCCCAGTTGCCCGGACCGCCGGGGTAGGAGTGGCCCAGGTCTATCTGCCAGTTGGCCGAGGACGGCAGGGAGCCGGCGCCGCCGTTGAAGTCGTCGGCCCACACCAGACTCCAGCCGGTGGGGGTGGGTGGGACAGCCGCTTCTGCGTTGAGCACGACGGCGGCGGACAGCGTGACCGCTGCCGTAAGGGTGGCGAGCACGACGGCGACGGGGCGCCGGCGTCTCGGGACGGTGAGGTTCATGGCTGCCTCTTTCCAGGCATGCGGGTATGTAGGGGCGGGAGAGCGCTCTCTCGTTTGTTACACATTGATGACCGTCTTGTCAACTGGAGGGCGCTCCCCCTCGATCTACCCCTGCCCGGCTATCTCTGCTCGGGTGGGGACAGCTTGCGCATCAGCGTGGCCGCCAGACCATCCAAACTGGACCCATTTCCGGTGACGAGGATGTCCGGTACCACATTGATTTTGCCCTCGGCGACCGCACCCGCGACCGCCACGAGCGCGGTGGGCATCTCGCCGATCGCCTCCCGCTGAGCGGCGAACCCGGCCGCTCGGGCCACGCCGAGCGCCTCCGTTGCCTTCGCCTCCGCCAGCCCGATCGCCTGGATGCGGTCCGCCTCGGCCTGCCCGGTCAGGCGGGTGTAGACGGCGTCGCCACCTGCCTGCGCCTCGCGCGCCTTGGCCCGGTTGCCGTTGATCTCGACCGACACCTGGGCGGCGGCCAGCTCCGCCTGCATGTCGGCGGTGCCGCGCGCCTTCTCCATCTCGATGCGTGCGGTCTGGGCGGCTTGCTGCTCCTTGTAGGTGGCGCGCTCCTGGTTGGCGATCTCGCGCCGGGTCAGCACCGCGACCAGCTCGTCGGGGAAGACCACGTCCTGGATGTATATGCCCTTCGTCTCGATCTCATACCCGGCCAGGTAGCGGGTGACCGCGGTGTGCGCGCTCTGCTGCACCTCTTCCCGGGTCTCGATGAACTTCACCGCCTCGAGAGCCTGCAGCGTGTTGCGGAAATGGTTGCCCACCGCCGACTGCAGCACCTCGTTGACGAGATTCTTCATCGTGCCCACCATCGAGATGACCTTCGGCGCCCGCGCATCCGGGACGTGGATCTGCACCTGCAGGTCGATGGTGAAGATGAAGCCCTCGCGGCTCTTGCCAACGATCGGCTCCAGGCGGGCGTCCAGATCGTGCGCCTGCGACTGCGCGTTGGCCCAGTTCAAGGTCAGGATGAAGGTGGGTACCAGTTCCGCCGCGTAGATGCGCGGATTGATGGCGTACTTCCCGGTGCGCAGCGGCTCCTGCCAGATCCCGCGGTGCCCCGGCGCGACGATGCTGCCGAACTTGAACTCCACGCCGGAGGTGTCCAAAGTGGGCAGTCCGACGAACGATTTGATGACGGCGACCTGTCCCTGGTTCACCACCAGCATGGGCACGAGCTCGACGCGTACCAGGAAAGGATTCAACAGATAGGCGCCGTAGAGCAACGGGTCGTGTTGCAGGCCGATGCGGCCGCCCGCGTCGAGGAACGCCTGGAAGTCCTGGTAGTTGTTGTGCAGCCCGTTCTTGGTGCCCAGCAGGATGTCGATCACCTGGGCATCGGTGACGTTGCCGTGGCCCTCGAGCGCGATCATGTCGTCGAAACCGCCGATGCGGCTGGCCAGGTCGCCGGAGGACAGCGGCTCACCCTCCAATGTGGTCACCAGGCCGATCACGTCGGTGGCGCCCTGCGGCGCGATGACCGTCACCTCGAGCTGCACGGGCTGGAGCTTGAACGATTGCGGCACAAGCCTTCCGCCCCGGGCGAGGGCGGCGAACTCGGGCGCGACCGGCAGCCCGAAGACCTGGCGCGCCGTGATCACGAGGAACCCCACGGGGTGGATCGGGACCAGCGTGCCCGGGGGCATCACCGGCCGCTGCACGCCCTTCTCGCCGCCCCCCGCGAGGAAGCCCCGAAGGTCGGTGAACGTGCCGAACTCGTTGCGGTATCGAGCGCTCTTGGCGCCGATCGGCAACGGCCGGCCCACTTGAGAGATGACCACACCGATCTCACCGGCCTGGATCTGTACCCAGGGAAACTTGGTGACGGTGAAGATCGGCCATAATTTCATGCGCATGCCGGGCATGAGCAGGTCGGCCTGATGGCCGGCTTCGCCCTTGAAGGCGATCGGGTTGTCGTCGGGCAGCTTGCGGCCGAACCGCTTGGTGACCAGTCCGACTTGTGTCGGGCCGATCCGGTGCACCGACTTGACCACCATGAGAAAGAAGATCAGGAGCACTCCGAGAGTCGCTCCCACAGCGAGGGCTATGAGCTCCACAACGAAAACAGTACGACCGTCATGCAAACATCCGGTCGAATCAGCCTCACCGGCGCGCTTCCTCTGCATAGGGTGTGCTCATGGCATCTCGACTCAATCCATACTTGAACTTTGACGGCAACGCACGCCAGGCGATGGAGTTCTACAAGAGCGTCTTCGGTGGCGATCTGACCATCAGCATCTACGGCGAGTTCGCCTCGCCGGACGCCACGGACACGATGAACGCTATGGACGCGAACAAGATCATGCACAGCCAGCTCGAGACGCCGAGCGGCTTCACGCTCATGGGCGCCGACAACCCGCCCGGCCAGCCTTTCCAGCTTGGCAACAACATATCGATCAGCCTGAGCGGTGACGATGCCGGGGAGCTTCATGGCTACTGGGAGAAGCTGTCCGCTTCGGGCATGGTGATGGTGCCGCTGGAGAAGCAGATGTGGGGCGACGAGTTTGGCATGTGCAGCGACCAGTTCGGCATCGCCTGGATGGTGAACATCGGGCAGCCAAGTAGCTGACCATCCCCTTGCGGGGCGCGGCTACGATGCAGGCGGATATTGAGTGATGTCTGTCTGTTGCCTCGCAGGGGGTACCCCGTGCCGGTTCGCCAGAGGGCCACTTCTGGGCACGCTGCCTGGGCACCGTCCAGGGATGGGACCAGCGCCACGGCCACCTCATCATCGACCCGATCGCCATCTTCAAGTAATCCGCTCCGCGGAGATCTTCACCCCATGATTTACCGCTTCTCCAGGTGACCGCGGATCATCAGCGCGGCCGTGGCGCCCTCCCCGGCGGCGGAGACAAGCTGCTTGGTCGACCCGGCGCGGGCGTCTCCGGCCGCGTAGATCCCGGGCACGCTGGTTTGCAGCATGTCCGAGGTGGCGATGAACCCGTCCGGGCGGAGGTCGATCAGGCCGCGCAGGAAGGCGGTGTTCGGGTCAAGTCCGATGAAGACGAATGCCGCCGCCGCCCTGACCGTGGTGCCGTCCGTGAGGGTGACACCGGTGAAACCGTCTGTGCCTTCGAAAGAGGCGACCTCCGCCCGGTACCGGAAAGTGATTTTGGAATTCTGCTTGGCCTTCGTGATGGCAACGGCGCTGGCAGTGAGCTGGTCGCCCCGCACTAGGATGGTGACCTTGCTGGCATAACGGGTCAGGAAGACGCCTTCCTCGACGGCGCTGTTGCCGCCACCGATGACCAGCACCTCCTGCCCCCGGTAGAAGGGGCCGTCGCATGTGGCGCAGAAGTGCACGCCCGCGCCGATGAAGTCCTCCTCCCCCGGCACGCCGAGGCGTCGGTACCTTGAGCCCGGCGCCAGGAGCACCGCCGACGCGGTGACCGCGCTACCGTCGGTGAACCGTATCGCCAGATAGTCGCCGTCGCGATCCACCCCGGCCACCTCCGCCGCTGACAGCAGCTCGACGCCGAAGCGGCGGCATTGGGCCACAAGGCGTTCGGCGAACTGCGCGCCGCCGATACCCTCCGGGAAGCCGGGGAAGTTGTCGAGCCGGTCGGTGACACCGGCCTGGCCGCCGAGCCCGCCGCGGTCGGCCACCAGGACGTCGTATCCGTCGCGTGCAAGGTAAAGCGCGGCGGTCAACGCGGCCGGGCCACCGCCCACGGCGACCGCGTCATAGAAGGCGTTGTCCGGTGTGGATTTGATGCCCAGCTGCCGGGCAAGCTCCACATTGGACGGCTCGGCCAGCACGGTCCCATCGTCAAAGAAGATCGTCGGAATAATCCGCTTGCCGCTGTTCGCCTCGATGACGATGCGCTGCCCTTCGTCATCGCCGTCGATGTCCACCCAGTCGTAGGCGATCCTGTGCTCCCCAAAGAACTTCTTTGCCCGCTTGCAATCTGTGCACCAGGTGGTGCCATACATGCGAATCACATCGGCCATCGTATGAGCCCCACCCATCACATGCGCGTTACGAGCTGGTTACAGCAACGTCGCTGCCGGTCATGTAAGGCAGTCACCAGGGAAGGACGCCGGTCGCGTCGGCATCGCCGAGGGTCCAAAGGCTTCCCCAGAGCTTGCCGGTGGGCCCGTCCGCTGGCAGCGTGGCGAGATGGACGCTGATCTCCGCGCCCTGCGCCGCGGTGCGCAAGCCGCTGTTGCCGTTGAGGTCGGTGGCGCAGTATCCAGGGTTGGCAGCGTTCACCTTCATCGGGGTGTCCCACAGCTCCTTGGCGTACTGCACGGTGATCATATTGAGGGCAGTCTTCGATGACGGGTACGGTATCGAGCTGAACTTCGAGAGTGGGCTGTCCGGGTCGATGGTCTGGGCGATGGAGCCGACCTCGCTGGAGACGTTGACGATGCGGGCCGCGGGAGCCTTGCGCAGCAAGGGAAGCATGGCGTTGGTGACCGCGACGACGCCGAAGACGTTGGTCTCGTAGACGGCGCGCAGCGTCGCGAGGGTGGTGGCGCTGGGCGACCAGTCCCCGTCGGCGCGGGCGATCCCGGCGTTGTTGACCAGCACGTCGAGCCGGCCGTGGCGCTCCTCGATCTGTGCCGCGGCCTGGCGGACGGACTCCTCGTCGGTGACGTCGATCCGGATGAACTCCATGCCGAGCCGAGCGGCGGCGGCCCGGCCCAACTCGGGATCGCGCGCTCCTAATAGGACGGTCATGCCGCGCTCGGCCAACAGCCGGGCCGTCTCGTAGCCTATGCCTTTGTTCGCTCCGGTGATCAACGCGATCTGTGTCATGCCTGGAAGCCTTGTCGCGGTGGCCGTGCGGCAAAAGGGGACTGCTGATCCTGGTATCAGCAGTACCACGTTAGATACGCGGGGATGAGGCACAGTTGGTGGCATGGACCGGGCTGAGTTGGCACAGTTTCTCTGGACGCGGCGGGCGCGGTTGCAGCCGCACGACGCGGGCTTGGCGTCGACCGCCCGGCGGCGCGTACCCGGGCTGCGCCGGCACGAGGTAGCCCAGCTCGCCGGCGTGTCTGTCGAGTACTACACGCGGCTAGAGCAGGGCCGCGGCGCCCATCCGTCCCGGCAGGTGCTGTCGGCGCTGTCGCGGGCGCTGATGCTGACGGCCGACGAAAGGGACTACATGTTCCGGCTGGCAGGCCACTCCTCGCCCACCTCACCCGGGCTGTCAGGCGAGGTCACGCCGGGCATTAGGTACCTGCTCGACAGCCTGACCGAGACACCCGCCTATGTGGTGGACGCCAAATATGAGCTGCTTGCGTGGAACAGGTTGGCCACGCTGTTCATCGGCGACCCGGCGACCTTCCCGGAGGGCAACCGCAACATGCTGCGCTGGCTGTTCCAGCGCCCCGCCGCCGATGCTGCCGCCGCCAACGCTGCCGCCGCCAACGCTGCCGCCGCCAACGCTGCCGCCAACGCCGCCGATGCCTACTGGAGCGACGAGAGCCATCTCAACTTCGCCCGCCAGACCGTCGCCGACCTGCGCGCGGCCTATGCCAACTACCCCGGCGACCCGGGCATAGCCGCGCTCGTCACGGAGCTGCTCGGCTGCTCCCCTGAGTTCGCCGAGATGTGGGCCTCGCACGACGTGCAGGTGCGCAGGCGCATCGTCAAGCGGGTAGAGCATCCGCTGGCCGGGTGGCTCGAGTTCGAGTGCCAAGTCCTGCACATATCAACGGCCGACCAGCGGCTGATCATCTATTGTGCCGAGCCCGGTTCGCCGACCCACGCCGCGTTCCGCCGGCTGGCCCAACATGCCGCCGCCCTCAACGCCTCCTGAGCACCGTCTGAGACCTATAGCGAGCGGCGTCGATTGTGTTACTGTCGTAGTACATTAAGACGCTACAGACGCTAGGGCAATCGTGATCGAGTTTCGTCTGGACGGCCACTCCAAGGTGGCCACATACATGCAGATCGTGCAGCAGGTTAGGCAGGCCATCCGGCTGGGCCGACTGGACCCGGGCGACCGTCTGCCGACCGTGCGCGAGGTGGCCGAGTCGCTGGCCATCAACCCCAACACGGTGCTCAAGGCGTACCGCGAACTGGAGCTCGAGGGTCTGGTGGAGGCGCGGACCGGGTCGGGCACCTTTGTGCGCCGCACCAACCCCGGCCGGGCGCTGCCCAGCCAGGCCGCACTCGAGCGAGAGCTGGCCGCATGGCTGCGCAAGACACGCGCGGCCGGCTGGGAGCAGGAGGATGTGGTGGCATTGATCGAAACAACGCTGAGGGCAACGTATGAGGGCCGGCGGGAGGGTGCGGCGTGAGCCCGGCGCTGGAAACCACCGGGCTGGCCAAGCGGTACGGCCATGTCTGGGCGTTGCGTGACTGCACGCTCGCGTTGCCGGCGGGCCGGGTGGCCGCCCTCGTCGGACCCAACGGCGCCGGCAAGAGCACCCTGATGCACCTCGCCGTGGGCCTGGTGCGGCCGGACGCCGGCTCGATCCGGGTGCTCGGCCAGGCACCGGCCAACAACATCGCGCTGCTGGCACGGGTGGGTTTTGTCGCACAGGACACCCCGCTGTTCCGCGACTTCACCGCGGCCGAGATGCTCACACTGGGAGCACGCCTCAACCGCCGCTTCGATATCGCGTATGCCCGGGAGCGGCTGGACCGGCTGGCGATCCCGCTCGGCCGGCGCACCTGCAAGCTTTCCGGCGGGCAGCAGGCCCAGGTGGCGCTCACCCTGGCCCTGGCGAAGCGGCCCGATCTGCTGCTGCTGGACGAGCCGGTGGCGAGCCTCGATCCGCTCGCCCGCCGCGAGTTTCTCCAGACGCTGATGGGCGCTGTCGCGGAGGATGGCACCACGGTCCTGCTCTCCTCGCACCTGCTCGGCGACCTGGAACGGGCATGCGACTACCTGATTGTGCTGCACACGGCCCGGGTCCAGGTGGCCGGCGCGATGGACGCCCTGCTGGCCGAGCATCGCGTGCTGGTGGGCCCGCATCGGGAGCCCTCCAAAGTGGACCGAATTCCCGGTGTAGCCGCCGTGGTGCAGGCGAGTCACACCGAGAAGCAGACAACTTTGTTGGTACGCACAAGCCGCGCCATTCTCGACCCCCAGTGGACCGTGTCCGAGGTGACCTTGGAGGACATGGTGCTTGCGTACCTTGCCAATTCGGGCGCCGGGCGGCTGCCCGGCCCGACCCGCTTGGCCTCAGGAACAGCGGGCACAGCGGATCTTGGGGTATCGGCATGATGTGGCTCACCTGGCGGCAGCACCGCGGGCAGTTCCTGTTCGTCCTCGCCGGGCTGGCGGTGATCACGGCCGTGGTGGTCCCCTTCGGCCTGAGTATGCACCGCGCGTTCGTGGAAATGGGTCTGGCCGACTGCACGGCGGCCCTTTCGCCATCGGTGCTGAGCGGCGCCGGGCCGGCCGATCCCGCCGCGATCCGGTGCGCGGACCTCGCCGATGAGTTTGTCTTCCAATATGGATCGCGGGCCGTCATCGGCGGCGTCCTGCTCCTGATGATCCCGCTGGCAATCGGGCTTGTAATGGGCACCCAGCTGGTGGCGGACGACACCGACCACGGAACCCACCGGCTGGTCTGGACCCAGGGCGTGACCCGGCAGCGTTGGTACGCAGCCAAAATCGGGCTGGTTTGCGCCGTTGCGGCGGTGATCTCCGGCGCCTACGGCTTGCTCGGGTACTGGTACCTGATCCCGATTGCCCGAAGCGGCGCGGGCAGGATCATGCTCAGCGATATGCACGGCGCTACACCGGTCGCGTATGCCCTGTTCGCAGTGGCGCTGGGGGTGTTCACCGGCGCGATGTGGCGCAAGGTGCCGCCTGCGATCGCCGCCACCCTGTTCGGATTCATCGCCGTCCGCGTCGCGGTGAGGTCCGCCCGCCCAAACTTCCTTCCGCCGCTGGAGCGCACGCTGCCGGTCCAGTGGGACCCGGCGGAAATCGCGTTCGGGAGCCCGTACTGGCTCAGGCTCAACGGGGACTTGGAGGTCGCCAGCGCCGAATACGACGCCGCCGGCCGCGTGATAACGAGCGAGACGGGGATGCGTTTCTGCCCGTCGCCCTCGCCATCGACGCCGAGCTATTTTGACCTGCGCTGCACTAGCCCGGACTTTCCGCTGGTCGACTACAACGTCATGCTCTTCCATCCGGACAGTCGGTTTTGGACGTTCCAGCTGATCGAGGTCGCCATCTTCGTCGCGCTCGCGGCGCTGCTCATCGTCCTGGCCGCCCGCCGGGTCAGCCGCCTGACCTGATGCCGCCGGCCGAGCAGGCGGAAGCGGCCTTGTCCGGTTGGCTCACAACGGCGTACCTGTGAGATCGCTGTCGTGCGGCCGAGCAAGGGGCCCCACGACACAGCGACCGGCGCTTCGCCGATGTCACCGCCCAGGTCCTTGAACTCTGTGTGCCAGTCCTATCAGGACACTCGCCACGCCACTGTTGCCGAGCCGTGATCAGCATTCGGCTCAGCCGCGGGCGGACCGGTTGCGGCTGTTAGGTGGTGGGGCGGTGCGCAGCCATCCATCCAGCGGCGTAATCGACGAGAGCACGTTGGGACATCAAACACGCGGCCGCGTTACCGACCGTGCCGCGACGGACGGCCCCGGTGGCTTCGAAGTCGACCCCGAGCTGTTCGAAGTCGTCTTCGTCGGGTAGCACATCCACCCAGGTGATCCAGCGGCTTGTCCGGTTCGGCGCTAAGACCGACGCGCCGACGGCACCGCGCCGCGGCGAATCCTGCCGCCACTCAGCGAGATGCAGCGAGGTGTTAGAGCTGTATCCACATCCGAGCAAAAGCACCTTGCCGTCAAGCCGGTAGACCGCCCCGAGCGGCGAGCGTTCGCCGTGAGCGTCGTCGAGTTGATGGGTGACAACAATTTCCGCGGCCTGCGCCCCGACCGCCGCACAGGAGACCTGCGGATGGTTGCTGCGCATCGCTCCCGGCCAGGTGCGCACGGTCTCGGCGATCACACCCATCCACCGACTCGGCGTGCGCCCAGGGTCGAAACCAGGTGTCTGCTCACGGATTACCGGCCACCAATCCTGCGGTACAGGTGGATGCTGCCAACCGGCCGGATCACAATTCTCGGGCGTGTGGGTCGGCACCACCAGCGTCCCTTGCGGTCCTAGCGTCTCTAGCAGCGCCTGCACCACAGCCTGCGTGCCGCCCGCCACAAAGCCGACGCTGCTCATCGACGAATGCAACAGCAAAACATCACCTGCAGTCACGCCGAGACCGCGCAGATCTGAGGTAAGCGACGAGACCGTAAACGGCACACATTGATCCACGCAGGGAGTCTAGCCGCCCAAACACGCCAGGCCATTGGGGAGAACCCCAACGCCCGTGATACCCGCCAGCAGATCGACCCAACCGACGTCGACACAAACACCGTGTGCTACCGACGACCGCTATCCGCCCAGGTTGGAAAGGCTCAACGCGTGGAAGTCCTTGAGGCAGAAGGGAAAGGCTGGGCGCGCCTGCCTTCCTCGGCGAGCTGGCCGCGCCAAAAGCTTAGGCCGAAAGGCTTCTAGCGGACCTGACCTGGGACCGCTACTCTGACGCCGTTTGTCATCAATGCGCGGGGAGCTTGGGATGCCTCATCGGTGGAAACGTTCGCTTCTTGGCCTTTTGCTGCTCGCCAGCTTGGTCGGTGGCGGTCTTGTGGGCAGCAATTCGGCCTCAGCGTCGACGGTCACGTCAGCACAGGCGTCGTTCACGGGCTACGGCGGTGACTGGGTTGGCGGCTCTAGGTCTTGGTACTACTCGACCGATGATGGTACGCGCTTCACGGCGTCAAAGGGTAATACGAACGCCATCGATATTAGCTGGTTCGGCACGACTTTTTGGACACTGAACCTCGAAGCCCCACAGGGCGAGGCGCTGGCGCCGGGGACGTATAGCGGTGCTACTCGCGCAGCTGGCACATTTTGGGCGCCATACCGGCCTGGGTTGGATCTCGGCGGTGACGGGCGCGGCTGCAACACCCTGACGGGCAACTTCACCATCAATCACATCGCTTTCGACGCCGGCCTGAACCTCACTGCGCTCGATGTGGACTTCACACAGCATTGCGAGGGTCTTCCCTCGTACACACAAGGCCGCGTCGTCGTTAACATGCCCGTCAGCGCACCTCCCGCCGCCGGTACTGCGGGCGTGACGTCGGCACGAAGCGTTGATCAGCAGCGTGGCAAGCTACGCATGGCAGCCAAAGCCCCTGCCGGAGTCACCTCTCTCACGGCACATCTGCTGTCACCAATTACCGGGGCCGAGGTGGCGTCCACCAGCGCCTTCACGCTTGAATCGGGCACCGCGAACGACGGGACGTGGGTGACCGACGCCCCGTTCTCGTTACCCGCGTTAGGGATGTACCGCGTCGACACCGAGCTTGTGGACGGTAATGGGACACACACGACGCAGACCAACGTGGGATACCTTGCCTATGAACGCCTTTCCGGCCTCGTCTCGATGGCGGTCAATCCCCCTTCTCCGACAAGCGTGCAACCGACTGTGACGATAAGCGGGAAACTCCAGGCCACCGAACCGGCCAGCAGTGTGGTCAGCGCCATTGGCGGTGCAACAATCCGTTTGTTCACCGACCAGACGCCGCGATGGGGCGACGAGCAATTCGTGTCCGTGACGACCCAGCCGGATGGGACATTCTCTATTCCGATGACGTTTAGCCATTCCGGGTACCTGCTTGTCGAGCATCTGGGTGATCGCGCGACGCACACTGCTGGAACCACCAAGACTCTCGATATCGGTGCAAGTTCGACAATCACTGTCAACGTCGACCACGCTTTGATCAACCCGGGCGATCCCTTGACTATCAGCGGTGTTGTCACCAAGAACGCGGGAGGCGGCTGGGAGCCGGACCCGGGTGCGCAGGTCAAGATTGAAAACTGCCCAGCGGACCTGGGCTATTGTGGCGGAGAGCTGTCGACCGTCACCGATGCCAGCGGCCACTATTCATTGACAACGGAGTGGTACAGCACCGGGAAAATACAGGTAAGCGCGGTGTCGGCTGATCCCTTTGTGCTCAATCCAATCGCGCAGACGCCGATTCGCGTACGCACTCCGGCCAAGATCGACTCGTTTAGCGGTGTATGGCTCACTGGGAAAACGGCCAGGTTCACGGGGCAGATCTCGTTTGATCATGAGCAGCCTCCTTCGCCGGTACCGGTCCGGCTTGAATACCGATGGTGGCGCAGCTCGAGCTGGACCACCATCGCCACGGTCAACGCCACGTGGAACGGTACAGCCTGGACATTCTCCGCTGACGTCGCGGTGACCGACATCGGTCAGTGGCGGGTGACGACGACTCAGCTCACGTACTACCTTCCAGCTACCAGCGGTTCTCTCTGGACCATTTGCAATTGCCGGCAAACTGCGCCGCGACGCACCCCTTAGTCGGAGGATGAAAGAAAATGCAAGACGAGGAAACCCCCACACTCCAACGCCGTGGCCTGCTGCGCAAGGCCGGTGCGGTGGCCGCCGGCATAGGAGCCGCAGGGCTGGCGGCAACGCCGGCGCAAGCTGTGGATGTCAACCTGATCCAGGGCCAAAACAACGTCGTACCAACGACTTTCACCGGTGGAGACAGCTCGTCCACGCCGCTGACCCTGACCAACTCGCAGGGTGCCCCGCTCACCCTGACCCCGGCGACGTCGCTAAGGACCACGGCACCGGTCGGCAGCGTGTATGTCGACGGGTGGGGCGACTTCTACGGCGTCGGCAACATCTACAACTCCGGCGGAGCGGTTGGGCCGCCGTATATCACGCCGCTTTATTCGTCGACCTGGGCGACGATGACCATCCCGATCACCCCGATGCGCTGGCTGGTCACCCTGCCTAACTTCACCATGCCCAACGGGTATGGCGGTCGTGACTTTGTTGTCGGCAATCCGCAATACGACAGCAGCGGGCGCCTCGTCCCGGTGAACGGCGGCAACAACAACCCTGATCTGACGCTGAGCTTCGCGCCATGGTTCGCGCCAAACAGCAACGGATTCGTCGCGGTGCAGGGCAACCTGTCGATCCTCAGCGGCGCCGCGAACGACGGCTGGTGCGCGCTTTTCCCGGGTGACGAGCCGTGGCCGGGGACCGCCAGCACCGGGTTCAATAAAGTTGGCGGCGGGTGGAACTTCACCCAGACGGTGCTCGACCAGAACTTCCGGATGAACATCAAGATCTCCACGCCGGGAGTGGTCGTGTTCGACATCATGGGCTTCGTGGTCTCCGACCAGATCGCCCAGTTCGCCACGGCCAGCACGGCACACGCCGCCGTCGCCGGGGCACTGGCCAAGACGCCGAACGCTCAGCGCCCGTCGACCCCGCGCCGAGACTAAGCGTGACAGCTCACCGTGTGCTCGGCCGAGTCGGAAGGCAACGCCGAGGGCACGGTGACCGCAATGACGGCGACGTTGTTGTTCTCACTGAACTCTGGAAGGTCTTTGTTGGGATCAACCGCCGCCGTCAGCATGATGGTGCGCCCGGCCGCTGCCGCCTGAATCCCCATGGGCAGGCCAAAGGTGTCGGGCGAGCTTACCCGGCTCGTCGCCTTCTGCGTCATGTAGTCGCCGCTCATCGCGACCGCGACCGCCGGGAACTCGGTCGCGCCAAGCCAATTCACCTGCAAGGTTGGCTTGATCCAGAACGCTTTAGCGCTGTCCTGGTATAGAACGCAGTCACCGCTGAGCGAGATGAGGAAATCGCCCGTCGCATCACCCTGCCCTCCCGGCCCATTAGAGGTCCCGCCAGGCTGCGGCAAACCACCGTTGTGCTTCGGGGTGATACCAGGTGCCGGCCCGCCGCTGGGTTGTGGTCCTGGCGGTGTCCAGGATGGCGCCGGATAGGCAATAGCACCCTGGCCCGGTACCCTGCCCGACTCGCGCGTCTGCTTGTGGGAGCTGCAGCCGCTCACAGTCGCTGAAACAGCAACCAGGCACAGGAGAGAAAGCTTCACCAACCGCATGAGGGCTGAGACTATACGCCGCGACCGGGGCTTTGGCGCCTCACCTCGTGCGTACGTGGCGCGGCAATCAAGCTGATTCCTCGCGGACTTCCATGAGGCTATTGCCGGACGATGCTTGTGCCGACCGTGATGACCGCTTCAAGCTCGGCGTCAACGGCAATGGTGATGGTGCCAGGCGCATTGTGCATCTCGATCGAGCGGATCATGGCCGGTACCGATGGTTGCCCCGTGACATTGACCGCGATCCTGTCACCGATGTGCAGCGGATCGCCTTCGAGTCGTCCGGTGACCAGCAGCCACGGTCGGCTGGACAGTCTGAAAACTCGCTCAACTATCAGTTGAGAGCCGCCGACGGTCATCGAGTGTTTCTCCTCCACGTCTCGACGAACGCGTCCTCCGCGCCATACGCCTCGGCCTCAAGAGGCCCGGTCATTGAGGACACTAGTCCATCCTGGTACTGCCGCACATGCACACTCTCATGACCGAGCGTGCGCACCAGCGTCTCTTCGTCCTGGAACGATGCCGGGCCGAGTTGCACTCCAAGGTCATCAGTCCGCGCTACCGCTCCCTGGAAATCAAGGTAAGCGATATCGTCGGCTTTTTCGACGATCTCCACTCGCGCGCCACGAAAGTCCACGCCACCCAGTTGGGTGTAGCGGTCGACGGTTTCTTGCGTCCGCGGCAGTCCGACACCTTGTTCCAAAACCTCTCGATTGGACAGTGCGCCTGACCGCGAGAACAGGCCGCCGCCGCCCCCTGGCCTGCCGCTGTGCAGATCTTGCTTCCGAATCGCGGTTTTGGCGATGTCGGCCAGCTCCTCACCCTCTCTGATCAGTTTATTGAGCGGCTTCATGATTCCCTTGGCGACCGCACCGGCGAGCTGGCCTGTCGCCCTGCGACTAGCCATTGAATACCTTCACTACGGCCCCACCGTGGTAGCTATCGAGTTCGCCTACGATTCCGCTCAGGTCCAACATGCATGTGTCCCCGTTTCTCAGATTTTGACCGCCTACGATCGAGCTTTCTCCCGGCTGCCAACCTAGCGAGTCGCATCAAGTGAGCATCAGTCGGGCCTAGCCTGACATCTGTCCGCTGGAAAGCGGTATATGTGCCCCGCCGCCACCGCAGCAGGTGAGCAAGTCTGCCGACTAAGCGTTCGTTTGCGGGTCTGTGGCGTAGAGCGTTACGCCCCTCATCGCCCGGGTCAGCAGTACCCCCGGTAGGTGTTGCGGATGTGCTTGCCCGCTTCCTCAGGGTCTTGCTTGTTGCGCTGGCACAGCGCCGGATCCTGGGAGAATTCCGGGCGGGCAACGAATCTGCCGTCACGCACGACGAAATCGGGCCCGATGATCACCCCGGCGTAGTCGAACTCGAAGCCTTGGGCGGTGTACACCGTACCGGCCTGGCCCGAGCGCTGCTCGTCAGTTGCCCAGACAGCCGATACCGCTGCGCCTCGGGGCTTGATGTTCCACGGCCGCTTCCAGTCTCCAATGCGGACATCTGGCACGAGAGTCCCGTCCGCGCCCGGGTATCTGACCAGGGCCAGCAGAATCCAGCGGTCATCCGGGCGCAATGCCCTCCCCGCCTGAGGCATTGTCCTTGCGAGTCGTCGCGTTACGCGCGTCGCGGCTGTGCCAGTATGCGGGGTCGTCCATCGGCGGCATCGTCAGCTCCTAATCTGGTCGGGCGAAGAAGCTGTTCCATTGTGGATCGTGACGGAGGCCGCGGGGACGTCCACGAGCCACGCAACGGTGCCGAGCATCCCGAGCCCCGTCAGGACGAGGGTTGCGCGGACCCCGATCAGCTCGGCCAGGACGCCGGCCAGGAGGGCGCCAGGCGGTATCGCCACGCCGGCGAGCGACCGGGTGACCGAGATGACCCTGCCGAGCAGATGCTCCGGCGTGATGCGCTGTCGCCACGCCATCGCCTGGGCCGCCACCAGGACGACGCCGGCCTGCCCGAAGCACCGACGCGATGCTCAGCACCGCCGCCGAACCATCCGGCGCCAGCGGAATCAACAAGTACCCGGCCGCGCTCATGGCCAGCCCCGTGACGATTGCCGTTCGCGGGCTCGTCCACGTGCTCAGCCGGCGCATCGCCATCGATGCCGCCACCGCGCCGGCCGCGCCGGCCGCGAAAGTGGCCCCGATAATCAGCGCGCTCAGATGGACGGCCCGAGTGCCATAAAGGACGTACAGTCCCTGGACGGCCAAGGCCACAACGTACGCGGTGACCGTGACGGCGGCCAGCCGGAACTGGACACGATCGCGCAGCACCGCGCGCAGGCCCTCGGCCAACTCGTTCCGCAAGCGCCCGGGACCGACCCGCCGGATCATCGCGCCCGGCCGCAGGCGCCGGGCGGACCAACCGGACATGGCGTGAAGCGCCGCATCGCAGGCGAGCGCACCCGCGGCCGTGACGGCCTGGATGAGAGCGCCAGCGGCCAACGGCCCGACCGCGGTGGCGACCGACCGCGTCGCCTCCAGCCGGCCGTTACCCGTGACGAGATCCTCAGCGCCGATCAGTTGCGGCACAAGCGACTGGTACGACAACTCGTGCACGAGAGTGCAAACACCCATGACGAACACGGCGGCGTACAACGTCGGAAACCCGAGCGCGTCAAACCAGACGAGCAACGCGACACCGACGACGATCACGAACCGGCCGAAACCCGCCGCCGCGAGCAGCACGCTGCGGTCCATCCGATCGACCCACGCCCCGGCGGGGAGCCCGAACACCAGCGACGGTAGGTACTGCACCGCGACGAGGGCGGTGACCTGCACCGGGCCTCCGTCCAGGCGGACGGCCGCGACGAAGGGGACGGCCAACCGGGTGATCTCGACACCCATTCTCGCGGGTTGATGGCGACAGCCAGTCGCCAAGCCGCTGAAACGAAATCGTCTGCATCCGTCGTGGTGGGAATGACCTTGCCGTGTACGACCTTGTTGCGCACGTCTCACTTGACGCGGGAGTGGAAACGAAGATCATTAGTGATCGGCTTGGGCACGCGAGCGTGAACGTGACCGGGCAGATCTACGGGCACCGCTCGACAGGCAACGACCGGCAGGCAGCCAACAAGGTGGCAGGTTTGATCTTCGGCCACGACCCAAACTCTAGCCCTCGCAACAAATCTGGCTATAGGTAACGTGAAACTGCCCTCCCGGATGATCTCTGGGAGGGCGTTTTCACGTTGGTAGCGCTGATATGCAAGTTAAACCGACAATCAAAATCGTGCGGACGAGCGGCATCAACGGCTTCCACAACCAGACCCTCGTCATGCTCGCTGTCGGCTGACGCCGACTTCCTGCTCGCCCGGACGCCGCCGGCCTAAGGTCGCCACACCCGCTTGCCGGCCGGCGATGCGCAGGACATGCTAGAGGGCCTGCGGGAACGGCGTGAACAACCTGGGAGGGCCACATTGATACCGGACATCATCGCGCCCGGGCTCAACGTGCTCTTCTGCGGGATCAACCCCGGCCTGATGTCGGAGGCGACTGGCCACCACTTTGCCCGGCCCGGCAACCGTTTCTGGCCGGCACTGCACCTGAGCGGCTTCACCCCGGCGCGGTTGCGCCCTTGCGAGCAGAGCAGGCTCATCGGGTACCAGATGGGAATAACCAACGTCGTGCAGCGGGCCAGCGCACGCGCTGACGAACTGAGCCGCGACGAGTTCCTCACCGGCGGCAGGGCGCTTGCCAGAAAAGTGCGGCGGTTTCGGCCCGCTTGGCTTGCGGTGCTTGGGGTTGGCGCCTATCGCCTGACGTTCGGGCGGCCGGAGGCGGTGGTGGGGGAGCAGCCGGAGACGATCGGGACGACGCGGGTATGGTTGCTGCCCAACCCGAGCGGCCTCAACGCGCACTACACCTTGCCGAGACTGGTAGAGGAGTTCGGGTCGCTGCGGGCCGTGGCGATGGGCTGACGTGACATCCGCGGGGTACGGGCATTAATTTGGTGTTTCCGCATTGGTTGTGTGTTCGTCATCGACTGGAGCGCCTTTGTCCCCCCCAGACGACCGCCTCATCGACCTGGTTCTGCCTATCGAGGAAATCGACCGGACGCTGCTGACCATCGCCGGCGGGAAGGCGGGCAACCTGGGCGAGCTGTCCCGTGCCGGTCTGCCGGTCCCGCCCGGCTTTTGCTTGACTACCAAGGCATATCGCGCCGTAGCCGGTGCCGCCGGGCTGGAGGAGATCGCCGATGCCGTCTCCCGGACCGCGCCCACGGACGTCGCCGCGCTTACGGCACTGGCCGAGCGCGCACGCGAAGCGCTGCTTGCCGCGCCGATCCCCGGCGACATAGCCGAGGCCCTGGTCGCCGGATACCGCGGCATGGCCTCGCCCGCCGGTGATGAGGTGCCGGTGGCCGTTCGCTCGTCGGCGACGGCCGAGGACCTGCCCTTCGCCAGCTTCGCCGGTCAGCAGGACACCTTCCTCAACGTCGTGGGCGAAGCCGCGGTCATCGACGCCGCGCGTGGCTGCTGGGCCTCCCTGTGGACCGACCGTGCCGTGGTGTACCGGGCAACCAACAACATCGACAGCCGTACGGTGCAACTCGCCGTCGTGGTGCAGCGCATGGTCGACCCCGCCGTCGCGGGCGTGATGTTCACGGCCAACCCGGTCACCGGGCGGCGCGACGAGACCGTCATCGACGCGAGCCCCGGCCTCGGCGAGGCTGTGGTCTCCGGCGCGGTGAACCCGGACCATTTCGTGGTGGACACGGCGGCCAGGCGCATCGTTGAACGGCGCCTGGGCGACAAGCGCCTGGCGATCCGGTCGTTGCCGGGCGGTGGCACCGAGCGCGTTGACCTGCCGGCCACCAGCCAGACCGCTTGCCTCACCGACGAGCAGGTGCTACTGCTGGCCGAACTCGGCGGCAAGACCCAGGCGCATTACGGTGAGCCGCAGGACACCGAGTGGGCGATCGACGTTCACGGTGCGGCGTGGCTGACCCAGGCGCGTCCAATCACGACGCTCTATCCGCTGCCGGCGACGTCCGCTCCGGGTACCCGCGTATATTTCTCTTTCAGCGTGGCGCAGGGTCTCTATCGGCCCATCACTCCGATGGGCATGGCGGCGTTGCGCATCATCGCCTCCGCCGCGGCGCGGTTGTTCGGCTTCAAGGTGGCCGACCCGTCGGCGGGTCCGGCCGTCTTCGCCCCGGCAGGACAGCGACTGTTCATCGACGCGACCACCGCCGTGCGAAGCAGTGTCGGCCGGATCCTGATCCCGAAGGTGCTCGGCGTGATGGAGGCGAGATCCGCCGCCATCATGAAGCATCTGTTCGCCGACGAGCGGCTGTCGGTGACCCACCGCTCGAAACTGCCGTTCCTGCGGCGCGTGGGCAGGGTGGCGCTCAAGCACCACGTGCCCGTCAAATTTGTGCACGCCATGTTCCGGCCCGATGCGGCGCGCACGAAGGTCGAGCGCATCGGTCACACGTTGGAACGGGCGCTCGACACGAGCCGTCTCGGGTCCAGCCAGGAGCGGCTGGATTGGGTGGAACAAGTCCTCGCCACCGAAGTGGTGCCGCTGGTCCCGCGCATCATGCCGGTCGCGGGCGCCGGTTTCGCCGCGCTCGGCCTCGCCGACAGGCTCCTCGGCGCCAAGGCGGCAAGTGGCGAGCTGCAGGCGGTGCTGCGCGGCATCGCGCACAACGTGACCACCGAGATGGACTTGGATCTCTGGTGCCTGGCCGCCGAGCTACGCGCCGATGATGCTTCGGCCCAGCTGTTCCGGACCGCGACGGTCGACGAGCTTGGCGCCCGCTATCGCGAAGCGACCATTCCCGCCGTGGCTCAGCGGGGCCTGACCGGCTTCCTGGCCCGCTACGGTCACCGCGCCGTCGCCGAGATCGACCTCGGCATGCCCCGCTGGTCCGATGACCCGCGCCACATCCTCGGCGTACTCACCAACTATCTACTCATCGACGAGGGACCGACCCCGGATCGGGTGTTCGCACAGGGCGCCGCCGAAGCCGAGACGATGATCGAGACGCTCTCGCAACGGGCGGCAGGACGCGGCCGCGTGGTCCGCTTCCTGTTGCACCGTGCTCGCGGTCTCGCCGGCCTGCGCGAGCTTCCCAAGTACCACATGGTCCGCGTCATCGCCGCCTGCCGGGCGCAGATCGCCAAGGTGGGGGAAGAGCTTGCGGCGCAAGGACGCATCGACGCCGTCGACGACATCTTCTTCCTCGACCTGGCCGAGGCCCGTGCCGCCCTTGACGGAGCCGGCATGCAAACGCTCGTGGCGCGGCGGCGCCCGGCATACGAGGAAGAACTGCGCCGCCGGCACATCCCGCGGGTCATGCTGTCGGACGGCACGGAGCCCGAGGGGCGCCTGCCCACGGCGCAGATCGGCAACGGGTTCACCGGCACCCCCGCATCCGCCGGCGTCGCCACTGGCGCGGCGCGGGTGATCCTCGACCCGGTCGGCGCACATCTGGAGCCCGGCGAGATCCTGGTCGCCCCGTCGACGGATCCGGGATGGACACCGCTTTTCCTCACCGCGGGCGGTCTCGTGATGGAGATGGGCGGGGCCAACTCGCACGGGGCCGTGGTGGCCAGGGAGTACGGCATCCCTGCCGTCGTGGGCGTCGCCAACGCCACCGGAGTCATCGTCACCGGCCGCCAGATCGTCGTGGACGGGACCGCGGGCTCGGTGACGATCGTCCAGCGGCCCGCCGCCTAGAATCGGGCAATGCCTTTCACGGCAAGTCACCCGGCCGCCGTGATCCGCTGGCCCGGTGGGGGCTCCCGGACTCGGCCCTGGTGATCGGCAGCATGGCCCCCGACATGCCGGGGATGCTGCAGATCCCGGCGATGGTCCATTTCGCCCATACGCCGTCGGGTGTGTTCACCGCCGACCTCGCCGTCGCCATGGCCGGTTTCGTCCTGTGGCAGGCGTTGTTCGGCCCGGCCGTGGTCGCCCTCGCCCCCGCGGCCTTGCGGGCTCGCCTTCCGGACCGGGTCCTCGCCGGGCTCCGGTTCCACTTTGGACGATGGGACCGCGCGGCCCGTGATGAGGAACCAGGGCGCGGCGGCGAGCATCCAGGCCCACGTCCGGGCCACCATGTCGGGTTGCGGATATTTGGCTGTCGGGATAATGCTGGGTACCGCATCCAGCACTACGCTGGGTGTCCAACATCAGAAACCCCGGAGCGTCGCGCTACGTATCGCACGATCCGCCTGTCGAGCGGCTTCGGTGTGAAGGTTGCTCTAGCCCGCGC
>Ga0075421_100001796_pt1 | contig 25278 bp, 27 predicted proteins | sample SoiMetdeltSBSDD5_FD_75292 | JGI IMG/M metagenome (GOLD analysis project Ga0075421, IMG submission 75292) | Bulk soil microbial communities from a Populus tree surrounding site in Tennessee, USA - Soil MetaG P. deltoides SBSDD5 | ecosystem: Environmental > Terrestrial > Soil > Tree plantation... | reverse complement strand
CGCTCGGCGATCAGCTTGCGGGTGTTCTCGTGGGTGATGATCACCTCGGCGTCGAAGGCGGACGCCCCGAGCACCCGTACCGCGTGATAGTGCGACAACACGAGGTACTTGACCGGCTTGTCGGTGTGCTCGCGCAGCTTCGCCAGCCACTCCCCCGCGGCGACCGGGGTCGCCCGCGCCTCGAACGCCACGAGGAAGTCCTCGCCCTCGATCGCGCCCACGTTGGGATCGCCCTCGGCCGTCAAGGCGTAGACCCCGGCGTCGAGCACATCGAACGACTCGGCCTTGTCCGTCAGATCTGCCGAGGAAGCGAACGGCTTGGCCACGGCCCCACCTGCCATCTCTCGAGAACGCGAGAACGACTCCGCTGGACGCCTCTCACTGTAGAGCGCGTGGCCTCCTCGATGTATCGATCGGAAGTCGATCCGACGCTCATGTAGTTTGCGGCAATATGAAGCGGTCGCCACAGCAACGCTGCCGCGTTGTAGCCGTCGACGTTGGAGCCGTGCGAAGAAACTTCGCCTGGGCAAGCCTGGACCTGCCTGGCACGGGCGTCAGTGAGGCGGGAACCAACCCCGAAGGTGCGGCACAGGCAGTACATCAGGCAGTAGCCGACGATGTCCCTGTCGCACTGGGCTTCGAGGCACCCATCATGGTCCCCGTCAGTTCGGTCGACGAGCCCAACGGCTGGCAGACCTTGGGCAAGGCGCGAAAGGGCGAATCTGACGACGGACAGTCGCGACCATGGTCGGCCGGTGCCGGAAGCGGTGCGCTCGCTACCGGACTCGTTCAGCTGGCCTGGGTTCTCGAGCGCGTCAGCAGTCTGTCGGGCGGGCTCCGATGCACGACTCAAGCTGACGTCTGGCTGAAGGCGGAGGCTGAGCTCTTCATCTGGGAAGCCTTCGTGTCCGGTCCCGGCAAGCCGGCCCCGGCAGGGGCTACTCAGCACGCGGCAGACGCGGCGGCCGCTGGAGACACCTTCGCAGCCCGCCTGGCCGAAGCGCGCCTCGCCAGCTCAGACGTGACATGCGACGCCTCGTCGTTCAACCTCGCGGCAGCCGCAGCCGGGTACGCGGGTCTGTCGATCCCAGGCGATGAGATTCGGCAACCCGTCCACGTTTACCGAACGCAGCCAGCCGCATGAGGCTGGGTGAGGGCTACTGCTTCGGCGTGTACGTCAGCACGACGGTGCCGTTGCCGATCTCGGTCACCTCAGCCAGATCCAGGTGGGTGGTCGCGATCCCGGGCAGGAGGGTCTCGCCGGACCCGACGATGAACGGGAACATCCACAGGTGCAGCTCGTCGAGCAGCCCGCCTTCGAGAAGGGCCTGGCTGAACGAGCCGGTGCCGTACTTCAGCAGCGTGCCGTCACCGGACTCCTTGAGCTTGGCGACCTCCTCGACGGCATCGCCCGGCAGGATCTCGGCGTTCCAGGTGGCGTCGGTCAGGGTGCGGGATGCGACGTACTTCGGCATCGCGTTGATCCGATCGGCCACGTCGCCTTTCCGGGTCGGCCACGTCGCTGCGAAGACCTCGTAGGTCGCCCGTCCGAGCACGAGAGCATCCGCGGGCTCCATCAGCTTCGCCGCGTACGCCATGTGGCTGTCATCGCGGAATCGCCCCTGAGCGGCCCAGAAGCTCTCGCCGGAGACCATCCCGTCGAGTGAGATGAACGTCGATTCGACCAGCTTCCTCATGGCGAGGAACCTACGGACCGGATCGGCGGCCTGTCTTGTACCGAACCGCAGCTCACAAGGCGAGGAACGGCCCGCCTCGCGCCACTTCGGCCGGTGTGTGGCCGACCAGTCGCCGTAGCGCGCGGGTCAGGTGCGGCTGGTCGTAATATCCCGAATCGGCGACCACGTCCGAGATCGACATTCCCGATCGCAGCAGTCGGGCCGCGTTTCGCGCTCGCTCGATCACCTGCAGCGTCCGTCGCGACAGACCGATGGCGCGCACGTACCGGCTCTGCACGGTCCGTTCCGACAGGGTGCGCACGGCGCCCTCGTGGCGGAGCTCCTCGATCAGCGGGTCGAAGACCAGCAGGTCGGCGCGCTCCAGTCGGTCGATGAAGACGTCGACGTTCTGCGGCGTCGGCATCTCCCAGGCCCGGCCGTCGAGCAGGATCCGGCCGTCCGACAGGGTCGGCAACACGGCGTCCTGGAGGTTGGCGAGCCGGGCAGGCGGAAACATCGGCAGATACGCCCCGAGCCGAAAGTCGATGCCGACGTACTCCGCGTCCCGTGGTGACGTCATCGTGGTCGCCTTCGTCTCCGGGCCGCGCAGGTGCACCGTCGTGGTGCCGCCGAGGCGTACGAACACGAGCATCAGGTTGCCCTTGGCGATAGAGCTGAAGTCGGTCGGACTGTCGCTCGCCGCGGTCCAGATCCGCGCCAGCCGTCCGGTCGGTTCGCTGACGACGTCGAGGCTCAAACCCACGCTTGCTAGTCAATCAAACATCGGGTTGCTCAGCGGGTCGTGGGGTCGCCGGCGTCGACCGACGCCCCTAGTCCCGGAGACCCAGCTTCGCGACCCAGTCTCCGATGGCGTCGCGGTTATTCGCGCCGCCGAAGGCGTCTTCCACGCCGTTGATGTCAAGCCAGCAGCTCTCGTTGAGTGGCAGCCGTACCGCATTGATACCCCACGACGTCAGGGCGGTGATCGAAGTATCGGTCGCCGGAGCGTCGAAGAAGCCCAGCCCTTCCGCGCAGGCATATTGCGCACCCGAGAAGTTCACGCCAACCAGCCGGATCGGCTCACCCTGTTCGTCAACGAGCTGGTTGCCCGAGACCCGTACGCTCATCACCCCAGGTGCCGGTGCAGCGGCGGAGCTCGAAGCCGAAGAGCTGGCCGGCTCGTCGGTGGACCCAAGGGAGGACGAGCACGCCGCGAGAAGCGTCGCCACAGCGGCGATGCCGACCATCCCGAGAAAGTTGACCACCGCCGCCGATCCTGGCGACCAACGCGACTCGGCGTCTAGGGCCGAACGGCCTCGCTCGTCGTCGCCTGGCATGGTCCGGCTTCGCCTGGGTACGGGAGCGACTTGAGAGGACGCGCCCGGTTCTCAAGCTGCCCTCATCCACGCAGCTCTCCGACGGAGGATCGGGCGCGCTCCTCGTTCCGCGCCCATCCCGGAACATCAGGGCCGATACCGTACGGTCCTCTGGCAGATGCTCCGTCGCTGGCGCACACTCCTAGGCATGGACGACCCGGAGACCTGGGGACATGGGGACCGGGCTCGGAGCGATCCCCCGAACCGAACGGGCGGGCCGCGATGGCGTGGCACGGTCGCCGCGGTGCTGGCTGTGTTGGCCGTCGTCGCGGTTCCGGTGGTCCTCACCCGGCTGCTGACGCCAGAGGAGCCGGGCTGGTCGTCTGACGGGATCACGCTCAACACCAGTTCGTCGGAGCCGTCGGACTCTGCCGCCGAATCGCTCATCGTCAGCGTCGTCGGCCTCGACTTAGACGGCTGTGTCTACCTCAGGAGCCCCGGATCGGTGCGCAACGTCGTCTGGCCGGACGGCTACACCGCGTCGCGGCAGTCCGACGGGACGGTGACGATCCTGAACGAGGACGGCGTCGCCGTCGCGGCGGTCGGCTACCGGCTCCGGGCCAGCGGAGTCGAGGCGCCATCCGACACCGACCTCGCTTGCAGCGTCGAGAACTCCTCGCCCCCGACGTGGATGATCCAAGACGAACTGCCGCCACTGAGCGAGTGAGGAACGCTCCTGTCCCCCGCGCCTAGACTCGTGGGGACCGATAGGAGACGGACAGTGGACCCGGTCATCAGAGCCGTGGCGGAGCGAGACCACGAAGCCATCCATCAGATCCTCACCAGCCCCCATGTGCTCGCCGGGACGATGCGGCTGCCGTACGCCGGACTGCACCAGACGAAGGAACGACTCAGTCCCCGGCTCGGGACCTATCAGGTCGTGGCCGTGACGCAGGTTGGCGACGAGCGGGTCGTCGGGTTCGGTGAGCTCGTCACCGAGCCTGAGCATCCGCGGCACAGCCACGTCGGCGACCTCAACATGGTCGCGACCGGGGCCGACTCGGTCGGCCAGGGCGTCGGTCGGAAGCTGGCCGAGTCGTTGATCGACCTGGCCGAGAACTGGCTTAACCTTCGCCGCCTGTCGCTCATCGTCTTCTCCGACAACCAGCCGGCGATCCGCCTGTACGAGAGCCTCGGATTCGAGGTCGAGGGCACCATGCGCCGCTTCGGCTACGGCAACGGCGCGTGGATGGACGCGATCATGATGGGCCGCCTCCGCACGGACTAGGAACGCCGTGGATCACGCCCCGGCCGGCACGAGCGCCGCGTCGAACTCGACACCGACGTCGTCGGCGACCTTGAGTGCGCCGAGGAAGGCCGTGTACGGCTTGATCCCCCATCGGGTCTGAGTGACGGTGGCGCTGCCACGGACCCGGTCGTCGACGAGCTCGGCACTGACCGTCACCGGTTGGGTCTCACCACGGACTGTGAGGTCACCGGCGACGGTCGCGGACTCGGCAGAGCCCGTCAGGCTCGTCGAGCTGAACGTGACCTTGGGATGCGTCTTGCTGTCGAGGAGGCCCCGCAAGGTGTCCTTGATGGACGCCCGGTCCCGGTTCGTCAGCGGCTTCACGCCACCGAGGCCCTCCCGTATCTCGAAGGAGTCGATGTCGACCTCGACCGAGACCGTGGACTGCTCCGGCTCGGCGCTGACCAGCGTGACCTCGCCCTGCCAGCGGGTGACTTCGATGACGAGGTCGTGCCCGGCCCGTCGGCCCATGCCGGTGCGGCTGGTCTTCAGGAGCAACTCGCCGGACTCGGGAGTCAGTCGGTAGGTGCCGTCAGCGATGGCCATCGTTCGACTGTACGGCAGCGGGCGCTGAGCCGTACGTAGTCTCGGACCGCCAGCAGCCGCAGATGCGCTGCTCCCGGCGATCCGAGACTCCGCCCGAGATTCCGATCGTCAGTGCCGGAAGTGACGAGGGAACGCTCGGATGATGCCGTTGCTGAGGAGGTCGGCCATCTCGAGGATGTGATGGTGGATCTCCTCGTAGTCGGCGACGCTCGCGGCGTAATCACCGGCGAGCTCGTGCTGGGCCTCGGCGAGCGTCTGGTCGAGATGTGTCTTCATCGCCGCCCGCATCGTCGGCTTCGGCCAGAACCTGGGGTTCGCCGCCGCGAGGAAGTCGGCGATGTCGTTGGCGTTCGCGTACCACCGGTCCGACGCGTCCTGCACCTGGTCCGGGTCCCCGGCCTTGGCCGCCTGGAGCAGTTCGACCGCGATCGTGATGTGGTCGGTCAGGAGCGCCGTGAGCTGGTTCCCGGCCGCGTCGCCGAAGAAGGGCTTGATCGCGTTGCCGATGTCGGTCTGGTTCTGCAGCAAGCGTCCCGCGGTCGCGCCGAAGCCCGCCGATTCGTCGAAGAACGTCACGATGGCGAGCCGCGTCCAGGTGATGTGGTCCTCCCAGAGCTTGCGCATCTCGTCATGGAAGGCCAGCTTCTTCACGTTCAGCGCACCAGGTGGCCGGGACGTGTGATGCGCCGACGTGATGGCGACCGTGTTGGTGACCGAGTCCTGGCGGCTGTCGGCGTTCGCGCTCGGCTCACCGGCGGTGGTCGCCACCAAGGCGGCGATCATCGCCACCACAGCTGCGACCGCGAAGACCGGAATCAAGCGATTGCGCGAAATGTCGGCAGTAGTCATCAAGGGTCCCTCCCACAGGGTTATGGAGAAGCCGGCGGCAGCACCGGGGGGCGCGCCCATGGACGTACGGAGGCCGCACCACTCGACGGCCTCGACCTCCGGTGGGTCATTAGGCTCATCACCATGTACGCGTCGTCCGCCGGCCGTGTCTTACCCGCACCTGCGCATCACGGGGGGAATCGGGTGGATTGTCCACGGAGGCCTGCGGCACGACTCCTGACGACACGGGCCAGGGCGGCGACCCAAGGATGACCCGTATCGGCGAAGGCGAGCCCGGCCGAGCGCCGTCCGTCACCGATCCCGAACACGACCCGGAGGACTGGGTCCTCGCCCTGAGCATCGAGGGACCGGATCATCAGCATGCGCTGCGTCGGCTCCACGACTTGCTGCTGCGGGCGGCGCGACACCAGGTCGGCCGGATGGACCGGCTGCTCGACGGAGCCGGGCCGGACGTGGCCGACGAGCTCACCCACCAGGCGGCCGACGAGGCGATGGTGGCGCTCCTTGCCAAGTTGCACACGTTCAAGGGCCGAAGCAGATTCACCACCTGGGCGTACAAGTTCGGCATCCTCCAAGCGGCTACCGCGGTCCGCAGCCAGATGTGGCGTCGGCGGCAGGTCGTGCTCGACGACAGCCACGTCACGGTCGACCTCGGCCCGTCCGTCGAGGAGTACGCCGAGACGGCCGACCTGGCCCGGGCCGTACGCCGGGCGATCGACGAGGCGCTGACGCCGCATCAGCGACGGATCATGCTCGCGCTGCTGGTCGACGAGGTGCCGATCGACGTACTCGCCGAGCGGCTCGGCACGACTCGCAACGCGCTCTACAAGACCCTGCACGATGCGCGGGTCCGCGTACGCGCAGATCTCACCGCTGCCGGCTATCTGCGGGCGGGGACGGGGAAGGGGAACGATCGATGACCGAGCAGCGACCGCGCGCGATCACCCGGAAGGTCCTGCGCAGCCTCACCCAGGACAGCGAGCCGTGGCTGTCGTGCGACGACTGCTTCGAGCTGCTGGACGAGTACGTCGAACGCCGCCTGGCCGATCCCGGCGACGTCGACACCGCGATGGCGACCCACCTCGAAGCCTGCCCGGCCTGCGCGGAGGAGGCCGACTCGCTCCAAGCCCTGCTCACGAGCAACGAGTAGCCAGCGATGGATGCCTAACCGCGCTGCTCGAGGAACGCGCGATTGGTCTGGCCGACCTCGATCAGGTGACCGTCGGGGTCGCGGATGTAGCAGCGGATCTCGGCACCTCGGTCTTGCGGCGGCGTCAGGAACTCGGCCCCACGCCCCCTCCACTCCTCGTAGACCGCCTGGATGTCGGCGACACGGATATTGAGGAAGCTGCTCGTCCGGTTCAGGTCCGGCGGTGTCTCCAGGATCACCTCGGGCTTGTCCTCGGTGGGGCCGCCGCCGACATTGATGATGATCCAGCTGTTCGCGAGCCGGACGAACGACGGCTCGCCAGCCCGTACCGTCTCCCCACCGAGAACCTCGGTGTAGAAGCGGCGCGAGCGGTCGACATCGTCCGAGACGATGAAGTGCGTGAGCAGGATTCCTTCGTCTGGCGCGGGGAACTCGGCCATCCGGCACCTCCCTTTCGATGGGTCGCTTTCATCGTGCCAGGTCGTCCTGCCGTCGCTCCCACAGCGTGGCGTTGAGGAAGGCCGCGGCGGTGAAGAGCCGGCAGAGGACGTAGAGCCACACCAGCAGTGTCGCGGCGGCGCCGAAGACGCCGTATGTCTCCTGCGACTCGCCGAGCTTCGGCGCGAAGTAGAACACGACGGCGACGTCCATCAGCTGGTAGCCGATCCCCACGATCACGGCCCCGGGCACGAGCTCGAACGGGTGGGACGCCCGATGCGGGAGGAGCCACATCGCGTACAACGCGATCGCGGTCGTCATGAAGAAGCCGACGGCGACACCGAAGAGCGCCGTCGTCCCGAGTTGCTCACGCAACCACGCCGTCGCGGCCGATCCGGCGAAGGCGAAGAAGAGCAGACCGTTGGGGACGCCGATCGCGATCAGCGGCCGGCGGATCTTCGGCACCTCGACCCGCCAGGCCAACGCGTACGAGATGTTCGCAGCACGCAGCACACCGAGCGTGAACCAGACCAGCGAGATCAAGCCCACGACGAGCAGGATCACGGCGTTCCGCTCGGTGTTCTGCAGTGCCTCCGCCGCCGCCTCCGCGGACGCCGCCCCCAGACCGAACTCCCGCGCCGCCGACTCGAGGCCTTCTTCGTCGTACTCGCTCCATAGCGAACCGACCGAGGCGACGATCAGGCCGAACGGGACCAGCCAGAGGAAGAACCGGAACGCGACGCCGCCCGCGATGAGCCCGCCGCCCGCGTCGTGCTCATTCTTCAGCGCCTGCAGCGCGGCCGACCCCGCGGGCATCTCCTCGGCCCGGCCACGCAACTCGGCCAGCCGAGCGGCGACCTCTGCCTTCTTCGCGGCGACGTCGGCCTTCCGGGACGGGCGCTTGTCATCCACGGACTTGAACCTAGTCGCGCGTCGCCGACGATCGTCCAGCTCCCACTTCGCTTTTCACGACACATCACCTGACTCCGACACTTGGCTCCGCTCGGTGGCGGATTCCTTACGCGCCGCTCTGCGGCCGAGCAGGTCAGCGGTGAGCGGGAACACGAGGACGGAGATCACACCGGCACCGACGAGCGCCGCCGCGTTCTCCGCAAGCATGTGCTCGGTGGCGAGGCCGATCTGAGTGACCGCGACGATGATCGGCAAGCCGGTGGCGGTGAAGAGCCCGAGCTGAATCAGTTCGGTGCCGCGGAGGTCGCGGCTGAACAAGATCAGCACCGGGATGCCTCGGACCACAGCGATGAGGACGAAGAAGACGGCCAGTCGGCCGGGATTCTCGATGATCGAGGAGACGTCGACCTCGATACCCGACGTGATGAAGAACAACGGGACGAACAATCCGAACGCCAAGCCGTCCAGCTTGTGCTCCAGGGCCTGATCGCCCGCTGGCGTGAGCTGGCGAAGTATGAGACCGGCCGCGAACGCACCGAGAATCGCGTCCAGACCGAATTCGGCCGCAATGAGCAGGAGACCGACGAGCAGCAGCACCGTCCATCGCAGGGTGGTCTGTGACGTCGTCTCGGAGCCGCGCTCGAAGATGGTGCGAATCCGGTGTGTGAACAACGCGCGTGGCAACCGGTCGATCGCCACGGCGATGACGGCGAACACGGCGAGAATGACCACTGACGCCCACGCGCCTCGACTCCCCAAGAACAACGAGATCGCGAGCACCGGGCCGAACTCGCCGACTGCGCCGTTGGCGAGGACGAGCCTTCCGAGGCGGGTGTTGAGCAGGCCGGCGTCGCGCAGGATCGGCAGCAGCGTCCCCAGCGCCGTCGAGGTGAGCGCGATGGCGACGGGGAGGAAGGCCTGGACGTACCCGACCTGGTAGAGGACGCCGACGACGGAGAGTGCCAGCGCGATCGAGACGGTCCAGGCCAGAATGGCCTGGACCCCCACTCTGCCCTTGAGGACTCGCGGATTCAGCTCGTAGCCGGCGATGAAGAACAAGAAGCCCAGACCCACATCGTTGAGCAGGTGGATCGGACCTTCCTTGGTCGCCAGGCCCAGAATCTCGGGTCCGATCAGGATGCCCAACAGCAGCAGTACGACCACCTCGGGCACCTTGGGGCCTGGGAGGAGCCCCACGATCAGTGGCGCGATGGCTGCCGCGAGAACAATCCAGAACAGCGACTCCAGACCAATCGGGATATCCACCGCCACTCCTCTCGACAGGCCACGCAGCCAGTGACATCTCAGTCGACTCGGTGGTGGGCCCGCGAGAGGCAAAGGTCCCCGTGGACGGTCCGCATGATGCCGCCGTTGAGTTGTCGAGGGGCGAAACGTTCGCTTGAGGTTGCTGACTAAGCCGACGTTGTCGGCGTTGTTGCTTCGGCGAGTGCGGCCAGTACGGCGGCGACGGCGGGCGGGTCGGGTGGGTCGCCGTAGGTGGCGACATAGATCTGGCGGTGGGCGCCGGAGAGTTCGGTGACGTGGACGTCCGGTCGGCGGTGGGCTTGGAGCGCAAGGCCCGGCAGGGTGGCGACCCCGACACCGGCGGCGACAAGCGCTTGCACGACGACCATGTCGTCGCTGAGCGAGGCGATGCGAGGGGTGAAGCCCTCTCGCCGGCACACCGTGACCAGCTCCTGCTGGCACCGATCGCAACCGCCGATCCAGGCGGAGTGGCGGTGGTTGGCGAGGGTGTCGTCGGGGCGCTGGCTGATGAGGTAGATGGGGTCGTCGCCGATGTGAACGAGGCGGAATCCCTCGTCCTCGACCGGAGCGTCGGCGTGCCGGAAGACGAGGGCGACGTCGATCTCGCCGTGTCGCAGCATCTGCAACGCCTCGACCGGGTGCTGATCGATCAGGCTCAGCTCGAGTCCCGGATGTGCCTGGGCCAACGTGGTGGTCGCTTTCGGAACAAGCGTGCTCAGCGTCGACGCGTTGGCGGCCAGCCGGACCCGCCCCGCCTGCAAACCGACCTGTGCGGCCAGCTCGTTGGTTGCCGCGTCGACCCGTCCGAGGATCTCAGCGGCCCGGTTGGCCAGCAGGACCCCTTCCGGCGTCAGTCGGATCCCACGACCGATCCGTTGAACGAGCTTGACACCGGTGGCCGCTTCCAAACGGGCCAGGTGGTGGCTCACCGATGGTTGGGAGTAATGCAGCTCTCTCGCCGCTTCGGTCACCGACCCGTTTCGGGCCACCGCGGCCAGAACATTGAGATGGACCAGGCTGAGCATAGATCAAGAATATCGATACGACAGCTGCAGTATTGGCATTGGACGTCATGAACGTTCTGGACCATGCTGATGATCGCCAACAGGCAGCACACGGTGAGGAGAGAGCATGACCGAAGGTGGGGGCAGGGTGGTCTGCGGCATCACGATCTCGGCCGACGGCTATTCGGCCGGGCTCAACCAGACCGAGGAACGCCCGTTCGGCGACGACGGCGGGGACGGCTGGGGCGACAAGCTGCACGCCTGGTTCTCCGACACGCCCGAGGAGAACAAGGCCGAGATCGACGAGATGACCGCCGCCAACGCCTTCATCATGGGGCGCAACATGTTCGGCCCGGTGCGTGGCGACTGGGACCGGCAGTGGAACGGCTGGTGGGGCGACGATCCGCCGTACCACGCCCCGGTCTTCGTCCTCACCCACCACGCGCGCGAGCCGCAGCCGATGGACGGCGGCACCACCTACCACTTCGTCACCGACGGAATCGAGTCGGCACTGACCCAGGCACGCGCGGCGGCCGGCGACGGCGATGTCGCGATCATGGGCGGCGCGACCACGATCAACCAGTTCCTCGCCGCCGGCCTGATCGACGAGCTGCGGCTGCACATCGTTCCGCTCACGCTCGGCGCCGGAACCCGGCTGTTCGAGGACGTCCCGCCGCTGAAGCTCGAGCAGGTGAAGTCACGGGCAGCGAGCCTGGTCACGCACGTGACCTACCGCCCGCTGGGATGACGCGTCCCGGGTCGTCTCGCCGCGGTGGTCAGACCGTCTCGTCCGCGCCGACAGGCGGGGAGCGTACCCCTCGTGGGGTCCGCTCCCCTACCTGTTGGTCGCCCTAGTCGGCTCGGTTGGCTCGCTGACGGGCGCGATAGGTTCGGGTCTTCTGCCGGTTGCCGCAGACGCCCATCGAGCACCAGTGCCGCGAACGGTTCTTCGACGTGTCATAGAACGCCCACTGGCAGTCGTCGGCGACGCACACCTTCAGGCGTACCCAGGCGTCGTCGGCCTGCGCGTCGGCGATCGCCACGAGAAGCTGGGCCAGGCCACCCCTCGCGCCGTCGACCGCCGGGACGAGCCGGGGACGGGTGCCGTCGAAGCCGATCCGAAGCGGAAGGCGGGTCGCTGTCGAGTCGAGGTCGGTCACCGACGCGGACTGGTCGTCCTCGTGGTGACGCCGCATGGCGGTGCGCAGCCCGGACCGGAGGCCGCGTGCGAGTTCGAGGTCGTCCCCGTCCGCCCACTCGTCCGGCCCGACCAGGTCGCGAGCGCGCAGCCAGTCGGTGAGCGCGTCCGTATCGGTGAATGCGTCCAGCACCGGCGCGTCGACGTCGACGTCGAAGGTGTTGGCGAAGGCACACAGCAGATCGGCGTACGCGGGGGTTCCCGCGCCTTTGCCCGGGCTGGTCCGCACGATCGTCATCACCGCCTCGTACTCGTCGCAGGACCCCTGCACTCTCGACACCACCATAGCGCGAAAGCCGGTTGACATGTCGTTGCAACCAGCATAACGTTTTTGCTGGTGTTGGTGTCGTTCGCCGGGAGGAACCGTGAGAGAGGAAGTCACCTCGTCTGAGGCTGCCGTACTCAGCGGCCAACGGTCCTCGGAGGTCGCCACCCGTCGGCCTCGCTTCCTCGTCATCGGCGGCAAGCTCAAGCATGTGCGCAAGGCCCGGGAGCTCGGCCTGGACGTGGTGCACGCCCAGTTCCCGGACGAGTACGACCGCGGCCACTGGCCCTATGTCGATCAGGCGCTGCTGCTCGACTACGGCGACATCGACCGGCTTCTGCCGCTGGTTCGGGCGCTGCACGAGGCGTACCCGTTCCAGGCAGCCGTATCGCTGTACGAGCTCGGACTGCTGCCGGCGGCGCGGATCAACGAGGCGCTCGGCCTCGGCGGCGAGTCGGTCGCCACCGTGGAACTGCTGCTGGACAAGTGGCGGATGCGTCGCCACCTGGCCGCGAAGGGCATCAGCCCGATGGCCTCGGCGGTCGGCCGCTCAGCACAGGATGTGCAGGAGTTCGTCCACGCGCACGGGCTCCCGATCATCGTCAAGCCGATCCGCGAGTCGGGCAGCCTGGCGGTGTTCTGCATCCGCGACCGAGCCGACGTCGAGGCCGTCGCCGAACGGTTCCGTTCGCTCGACGGACAGGTTGCCACGCGCGACCTGTCCAGTGCCGAGTCCTTCGACGAGTTCCTCATGGAGGAGTTCCTGGACGGCCCGGAAGTCAGCGTGGAGACGCTGTCCTTCGACGGCCGGCATGTGATCGTCGCGGTCACCGACAAGGAGACCGAGGGCTTCGTCGAGATCGGTCATTCGCAGCCCAGCGGCTGCTCGTCCGAGACGCTGCGCGAGGTCGCGCAGTTGGTGACGGACTTCCTCGACGCGGTGGGGCTGCGCAACGGTCCAGGGCACACCGAGGTCAAGCTGACCTCGCGCGGGCCGCGGATCGTCGAGTCGCACAACCGCACCGGCGGCGACGGGATCAACGAACTGACCGAGGTGGCCTACGGCGTCGACATGGAGCGCTATGCCCTGGGGGCCGGCTTCGGCGTGGTGGAGCCACTGACGACGTCACCTGAGCCTCGGGGCGGAGCCGCCCTCCGGTTCCTCACGCCGGAGCCCGGACGGGTCGTCGAGGTGACCGGCGTCGACGCCGTGCGCGCGGATCCGGCGTACGTCGATCTCCAGGTGAAGGTCGAGCCGGGCGACGAGGTGCCACCGCTGACCTGGAACGAGGACGTCGCCGGTCGCGTCATCGCCCGCGGCGCCACAACCGCAGAAGCGATCGCCCACGGCCAGCGGCTGGCCGCGGCGATCCACGTACGCACCGAGCTTGTCAAGTGAGCGAGCTCTCGAGCGAACTATCGGTTTGCTCACGTGCTGACGAGCGCAGCGAGGAGGGTCCGTGAGCACCGCGCCGCCGGACCTGCCGGACGTCGACCAGCCACGGTTCCGCGACGCACTGCGCAGCCTGCCCGGCCGGGTATGGATCGTCAGCCTCGGCATCCTGGTCAACCGGGTCGGCAACTTCCTGCCCGTGTTCATCGTGCTCTACCTGACCGAGCGCGGCTACTCCGCCGGTGCCGCCGGGCTCGTACTGGGCGTGGCCGGTCTGGGCAACGTGCTCGGCAACGCCGTCGGTGGCTACCTCGCCGACCAGATCGGCCGGCGATCGACCATCGTGCTGTCCGCCGTCACCACCGCCGGGCTGACGGCGATCGTGCCGTTCCTCGGACAGTTGCCGACCATCCTCACGGTGGTCGGGCTCATCGGCGTGACGTCGCAGATCTACCGGCCCGCCGCGGCCGCGGTGCTGGTCGACTCCGTCGCGACCAACCAGCAACGGCTCGCCGCCTTCGGAGTGTTCCGGTTCGCGATGAACATCGGCGCTGCCCTGGGCGGCGTCATCGGCGGTGTGCTGGCCAGCACCTCCTATGTGGAGCTCTTCCTGGTCAATGCCGCCGCCTGCCTGCTGTTCGGCGTGGTCGTGGCGGTGCTCCTGCGCAATGCGCCCGACCCGCAGTCCAACGAGAGCGACGCGGACACGCCGGCGGACCAGGCGGTGGGCTACCGCCAGGCGCTCGCCGACCGCACCCTGGTGCGATTCCTCGTGATGACCGCGGTCGCCGAGTTCGTCTACATCCAGTCCACCGTCGGTCTCCCCCTCCACGTCAGTGACGTGGGTCTGAGCGAGCGCGACTTCGGCCTCCTCATCGGGCTCAACGGACTGCTGGTGTTGGCCTTCGAGCTGCCCATCACCGGCGCGGTCTCCCGGTTCCGACTGGAGTACGTCCTGGCCATCGGCAACCTGATCACCGGCATCGGTCTCGCGCTGACCGGGCTCATGACCAACATGGGCCTGCTGGCGGCGACGGTGCTGATGTGGACGCTCGGGGAGATGATGTTCACCTCTGTCGCCCAGGCCTACCTGGGGAGTCTGGCTCCGCCGCGGCTGGTCGGGCGCTACCAGGGGCTGTACGGCGTCGCGTACACGACCGGCACGGGCGCCGGACCGCTCATCGGAGGCGCCTTGTACGCGATCGCCCCATGGACGCTGTGGACGCTGATCGCCGTGGCCGGGCTCCTGTCCGCCCAACTCTGTCTGCCCCGCCGCCGCGCGGCGTCCAGAGTGAGTGCATGAGCGTCGCACTCGCGACGCATGTCCACCTCCGGTCGACACTCCAAACCGGCGCGAGAAGATTGATCCTGGGAAGGGATCCGGGGTCGAGACACCAAGCGCCGATGAAGCGTCTGCAGATCAGCCGCACCGAAGCCGGGAGGGACTCATGCCGAGCGGACCCGACGACTGGCTCCGAGACCAGTTCGCGCGCGCGTACAAGGAGCAGGCCGAGAAGTACGGCCGGTTCAACCTGGCCATCTTCGGCAAGACCGGAGTCGGCAAGAGCACGCTGGTCAACGCCATCTTCGGTGAGGAGGTCGCCGCCACCGGGATCGGTGAACCGGTCACCCGGGAGGCGCACCTGTATGTGCACTCGACCGAGTTCCTCGGCATCTACGACACCCGTGGCATCGAGGTGGGCGTCGACAACGCGAAGATCCTCGCCGAGCTCGCCGACTACGTGACCGCGATGCGGAGCCGGCCGTTCGCCGAGCACCTCCACGTCGCCTGGTATTGCGTGCGGTCCGGTGACCGCCGGTTCGAGGAGGCCGAAGCGGAGTTCATCCGGGCCCTGCAGCGGCTCGGGCTGCCCGTGATCATGGTGATCACGCAAGTGCCGATGCGAGACGGCCGGCCGCATCCGGACGCGATCGCGCTTGCCGAGGACATTCAGGCCAGGGACCTTCCGATCTTCGGCCAGCGGGCGTTCCTCACGATGGCGCTGCAGGACGACTTCACCAATCAGGAGGCGCACGGACTCATCGAAGTCCTTGATGCCACCTTTCAGGTCGCTCCCCAGGCAGTTGAGGAAGCACTGACGGCGGCTCAGATCATCGACGCCGGACGGAAAAAGGGTCAGGCCGATGCTGCCGTCGGCACGGCGGTCACCGCGGCGGCGAGCGCCGGTGCCGTGCCGATCCCGTTCGCGGACGCGGTCATCCTGGTCCCCATCCAGCTCGGCATGATGGCCGCGATCGCGCAGACGTACGGCGTTCGGATGGACCGAGCCACCCTGGCCGGAATCGCCGCGACCGCAGGTGCGACGTCGGCTGGCCGGTCCCTCGTCGGGGGGATGATCAAACTCATCCCCGGCGCCGGAACCTTGGTCGGTGGCGCCATCAACGCCACGGTTGCCGGGTCCCTGACGTTCGCGATGGGCAAGGCGTGGACGCTGGTGTGCCAGCGGCTGTCACGAGGAGAGCTCGTCGGCGTCGACGGCGTACTCGACGAGGCCGCGATCAGGCGACTGTTCAGCGACGAGCTTCGGCGGCAGTGGACGAAACGCCGGAAGTCCATCGATGGCTGAGCCCCTCAGCCGTGCAGCCCACCCGCTGCGAGATGGATGAATGACGCGACGACGTCATGGGCGCTGTCGATGGTGACGACTTCGCCGTCGATCGGGCCAAGCGCCTTCTCGAGCCGCGTCGACGAAAGCGCTCCGGCCTGGACCACGGTCAAGCCCACAGGCGCCTCCGGATCGGCGACCTCGGCCAGCGCCGCGTGGAGGCCACTGGCCGAGATGCCGAGGGCGTCGTCCTGGTTCAAGCCGTCGGTGAACACCATGACCTGGAATCGCACGTCGGGCCGCGCCTCGGCGAGGGCCGTCCGATACGCCGCGTAGACCGTGTCATAGAGACCCGTGCCCGTGTCCTGCGCTTCAAGGCGCTCCATATCCCTGGCCAGGCGCTGCCGGTGATCGGGCGTGAGTGGTCGGAACGGATCCACGACGATGTAGTCACGGGCACCATCCAGCTGAGAGCCGAACCCCCAAACGCCGAGTCGGGCGTCCGGCGGGAGCTCAGCTGCCAGGTGCTTCACGTTCTGTCGTACGAGGTCGATCAGCGGTCGTCCCGAGCCCGGAGCAGGCACCGCCATCGAGCCGGAGACATCCACGACGACCAAGAGGTCGGCCTTCCGGTCGGCGGCATACCAGGTCGAGAACACGTGCTCGACCTTGTGCGCGTCGAGTACGGGATTGGCCGTTGGCAGCTGCCCACCGACCCAGCTGTTCTCGGCGTGCGTCGCCGGCGGCGCTCCTCGTACGTCACGCAGATGGGCGGCCTCGAGGGCCGCGTCGGCCGACGGTCCCTCGGTCAACGCGGCGAGCAACTGCGACCGTGCCGACCGGATCGCTGGATCCGAGGCGTCCACCTCGGTGACGTACCAGCCGTAGCGCATCAGGACCGTGCGGTCGGCCGGGGTCGTGATCACCGGCCCTTCGCTATCGGTTCCGCCCAGCAGGTGCTCCGGCACGAGTGCGACCTCGTCGGCGGCGAGCGCCGACGCCGCGAGATCCGACTCCGTGCGGTGCCCGCGATAGGCCTCGTCGAGCAGGAGAGCCGAGGCGTCCATGCCCTGTGAGTCCCAGACCGCGTCGCCGAGTCCGCCGAGTGCCACCAGCCCGTCGCCCGTCGACGCCGGATCCCTCGTCACGACCGACACCGGCCGATCGCCGTCGACGAGCGCGGCCAGACCGGTCCAGCCGCCGCCCGCCCGCTGGATGCTGGCGGCCATCGCCGGGCTCGACGCAAACAGCACCGGTGAGGTCGCCAGCAGCTGATAGCTCAGGTCGGCTTCCTCGCTGCCCTCTCCGTACTCCTCCGCCTCCTCCGCCTCATAGCGCTCCAACCACGAAGCGTCGTCGGTGATCCAGACATGCGCCTGCTCCTGGTCGACGACCGGTTCGACGGACCGGCCGTCGGCGACCGTGATGTCCAGCCGGACGCAGTGGTCGCCGCTCGCGAGGTCATCGGCGACCGCATCCAGCGCCGGCTCATAACTGGCCGTCGTCACGACGCGAAGACCGGTGCAGCCCGCTCCCGGATCGGACGAGTCGCTCCCGGTCGCCGCGCCCAAGGCGACGACAACGCCCAGCTCCACCGCCACGACCAAGGCGCCGATCCCGAGCACCAGTCGCGACCCGCGCGACCGCTTGGCGTGCCGGGCGCGTGGCGGCGCCGGAGTGCCACTGCCACCACTGACCTCACCGGCCGTCTGATGACCGACCGTCTCGACCCCCACGGGTCCGGCAGCCACCGGCCAGCGCTGCTCACCGCGGGGAGTACTCGGCGGCCGCGACGGCGTACCCACCATTTCGAGAGCCTGATCCACCAGGCCGGCAGCGTTGCGGAGATACAGTCCACGCCGGTCGATCAGGAACGCACCGAGTTCAGCGGCCGCGGATTCCACGAGGCCATGGAGACGGTCCAGGATCGCCGCCGCCGCAGCTGCGGCCTCCGGCGGCGGCCGACGTGCTCGCATGCCTCTGACGACGTACTGCAGCTGATCGAAGCGCAACTGCTCGAGCAGATGCCACTGCTCGGGGTCAGCGACGTGGTCGGCCTCGATGAGTTTCGCGCGCAGATCGTCCACCGCGCTCCAAAGCGGGTGGCGCTCGAACTCGACCTGGTTCACCGTTCGCCTTCAACCCGTCGACAATTCGCCTGAGCGGAATGCCGTAACAAGACAGCCTCTACCCACCGATGTGAGTTCAGCAAGCGGCTTGGCCGGTACCCAGCGCCGGATGTCCTATGCGCATCGGGATCACCGGCCCGAATGCTCGGCGACATTTCCGGAACCGCGCGCCACGGCAGCCTTTGGCCAGCTAGATCTGGATCCGCGATCCCAGGATCCGGGAAGTCGGCCAGTTGGACGCAGTGGCGTCGTTCGCATCGTCGGTGTCCTCAGTGGCACCCTGATGCTGTCCGTGTGGCTCCTCGCGGGCACGGCACGGCGGACGGAGGCAGTGCGATGAGGCTCGCGGTCGCCGGGGGCACCGGAATGCTCGGTCACCATGTCGTCGAGGTCGCCCGCCGGGACGGCCATGATGTCGTCGTCCTGGACCTCTCCGAGGGCGTCGACCTCCTCAAAGGCACCGGACTGACCGAGAAGCTGGTTGACGTGGATGCCGTGGTCGACGTGACCAGCACGCGCACGCAGAAGCGGGCGAAGGCCGAGGCGTTCTTCGGCACCGTCACCCGCAATCTGCTCGACGCGGAGACGGCGGCCGGGGTGGGCCACCACATCGCGCTGTCGATCGTCGGCGCCGACGCCGTGCCCTCGGGCTACTACCAGGGGAAGCTGCTGCAGGAGCGGATCGTGATGGACAGCAAGGTGCCCTGGAGCATCCTGCGTTCTACGCAGTTCCACGAGTTCGCCGCGCAGGTGCTGGACTATGTGCGGTTCGGTCCGTTCTCGCTCGTGCCGCGGATGCTGAGCCAGCCGATCGCCGCCGTGGACGTCGCGCGGATCCTCGTCCAGATGGCGGAGTCGGGCCCGGCCGGGCGGGTTCCCGAACTGGCTGGCCCCGAGAGGCACCAGATGGTCGACCTGTCCCGCCGGGTGTCCCGGGCCAGAGGTCTCGGCCGACGGGTGATCCCGCTTCACGTGCCCGGCGCACTCGGCAAGGGGTTGCGTTCCGGAGCCCTGATCCCGACCGGCGATGGGCCGCGCGGCCGTCTGACGTTCGCCGAGTGGCTGGACGCGTGACACAGAAGCGCGTACCCCGGGCGTACGAGCCTGGCGCAGTACGACAATGGGGACGAAGGTCCGACGGAGGAGCGGTGAAGGTGGCGGTTCAGTCCAACGACCGTTTCGACGGGGAGAAGTCTTGGCGACGGGACTCGTTCCCAGCCAAGCGTGCCTGGTCCGAACTCCTTCGCCGGGGTTGAAAGGCCAATGGATGAGGCGATCGAGGTTCGGTAGGTGTGTCGTTGCGCTACCTATCGAACTCCGCTTGATCGAGCCCACTTGCCATCAAGAACACCACTGCGGGTAGGACAACGGTCAGCGCCGAGGTGGTGATCGTCTGCGCGGTCGCGTCAGCGGCGCTCATGTGGTCCAGATGGAAGCTGTGAAACACCGTGTGCGGCAAGCCGAAAGCGAACAACGCGGCAGTACTGGTGCGAACCAAAACCGGAGTCAGCTTGATCGCGGCCACGACGAAGACCACGGTCATCCCCAGGTTCATGAAGCCGTAGTCCCGCACCAGATGCTCGTTGTACGGCGGCAGCCCCGACACCCAACCGGTGTCGATGAGGGGAATGGGGCCGTCCTCGTAGAAGGACTCCGGCGCGAACCCTGCCCACAGCCCGAGTGTTGCCGTGAGCCCTCCGAACACGATGACCAATGCTCTTGTCCACGTCCTCACCGCGACTTCCGATCCAAAGCCGAGGCTGGTCGGTCGGTGGGCGGCGCAAGATGGTCCGGCGTGCTGGGACGTTGATCGTTCATCTCGCGGATGGCGTCGCGGACCTTCTCCAGTCCCAGCTCGAGATCCGCGGTCTCTATCGTGAGCGGTGGTGAGAGGCGGGCTGTCGAGCCGTGGGTGTCCTTCGCCAGGACGCCCCGCTCCGCGAGCGCCTCACACAGATCTCGTCCAGTCCCCAGAGCGGGGTCTAGGTCGATGCCCGCCCACAGACCTCGCACTCGAACCTCGAGCAGCCCGCTGCCGAGCAGCGGCAGCAGCCCGTCGCGAAGCGTGGACTCCAGGTCCGCGGCCCGTCGCTGGGGTTCCCCGGTCTCGAGCAGCCGGATGACCGCTCGGCCGACCGCACATGCGATCGGGTTTCCACCGAAGGTGCTCCCGTGGCTGCCCGGCGTGAGCACGCCGAGCACGTCAGCGTCGGCGGCCACTGCCGACAGCGGGACGATGCCGCCGCCGAGCGCTTTTCCGAGGACGTAGACGTCCGGCACGACGCCCTCGAGGTCGCAGGCGAATGTAGCCCCCGCGCGGCCGAGGCCAGACTGCACCTCGTCGGCGATCATCAGCACATCGTGCTGTACGCAGATCCGGCGGACCTCGGGCAGGTAGTCGGCCGGTGGGAGGATGACGCCCGCCTCACCCTGCACAGGCTCGACCAACACGGCGACTGTCGTCTCGTCGATAGCGTCCTCGAGCGCCACTGCGTCGCCGTACGGGACCGAGCGAAAACCCGGCGTATAGGGGCCGTAGTGAGCCTTGGCGACGTGGTCGCCAGAGAAGCTGACGATGCTGATCGTGCGGCCATGGAAGTTGTCGTCCATGACGACGATCGACGCCTGCCCGTCGGCGACGCCCTTGACCTCGTGCCCCCACCGGCGAGCCACCTTGAGGGCAGTCTCCACGGCCTCGGCGCCAGAGTTCATCGGCAGCACCATCCCCTTGCCCGTGAGGGCACCGAGCTCGGCGCAGAACGGCCCCAGGAGATCGTGATGGAAGGCGCGGCTGGTCAGGGTGAGCCGGTCGAGCTGTGCGTGCGCGGCGGCCACCAGGTCGGGATGGCGGTGGCCGAAGTTGAGCGCCGAGTAGGCCGACAGGAAGTCCAGGTAGCGATGCCCGTCCTCGTCCCATACCCACGCCCCTTCTCCGTGGGAGACGACGACGTCGAGCGGGTGATAGTTGTGCGCACCGTAGGTGTTCTCGAGCTCAACAGGAGTCACGACATCAGACATGACGGCCTCCTCGGATCGGGTTCACCACAGTAGGCCCTGGTCGAGGACGGCCGACCCTGCGCCGCGTGGTCGGGCTGGCCGGATTCGAACCGGCGACCCCTTGACCCAGAACTATGCGCCACGCACCACCTGCGGAAACCAGGCGTCCAGCTCGCGTCGTGGGCTCTCGCCGACCGCTGCTGGCACCGGACGGCCTGTCAAGTTGATCCCACGGTCGACAGTGGTCATGCCGCGTAGACGTCAGCGACGCTTGCGGCGGTCGTTCTTCGACTGCGCGCGCCGTCGCTTCCGCTCCTGCCGGGCGGCACTGCTCCGCGCGGTGCTGGACGGACCGGCGGTGTCCGTCGGAGTCTCGGAGTTGCCTCGACCGGCCTTGTTCCGCGCGTTTCGGACCAGCACCGCGACCACGAGAAGAACTGCCAGGCCGGCGAAAATGAAGGTGTACAGCACGCTGCGCTCCACCTGCTTCCGGTTCCGAATCGTCGTGGGCATCTGCGCGGCCGCCCTGATGGAGCGGACACCCACCGACAGTCTGGACGAGCTCACCTGCCGGGTCCTCACCTGCGGTGGGTGACGCCTACTCAGCGGTCCGAACAGTTGTCGGGCGAGTTTCAAGGCTGTCCTCCACGGCTCGCACCTGTTGCGTGAAGCTGGCTGGATGGCCGGTGTGTCTCCCCCGCGCTGCACAGAGCTGAACGCAAGGCAAGGCAAGGACCACATCAGGCGTCACCGCGCGGGATGAAGGTCCCAACTGAGCAGCACATCTTCGCCGATCACGTTGACGCTGCGGTTCGACAGCCGCAGGCCGTCGGTGATCCTTTCGACGCCGAGTTCGCGCACCGCCTCGACGCCGGAGCCGACAATAACCGGGGACACCGACACCACCAGGCGATCGACAAGCCGGGACGCCAGCAGGGAGGTGATCACGCCCGCACCGCCCTCCACCATCAAGGACCGCACACCGGCCTGATGCAGCTGGGCGAGCGCGGCGGCGAGGTCGACACCACCTGGCGCGGCTGCCACGTCGGATACGGCGACGCCGGCCGCGAGCAATTCGGCGCGCCGCTGGCTGTCGGCATTGGCCGTGGTGAAGATCATGGTCGGCGCCTCTTCGGAGAAGACCTTGGCTGTCTGCGGGACGCCGAGCCTGCTGGACAGCACCACTCGCAACGGCGTCGCCCCTGGCACCAGCCGCACGGTGAGTTGCGGATCGTCCTGCCGGACGGTGCCGGCGCCTACCAGCACGGCGTCGCAGGCGGCGCGTAGCGCATGTGACACCCGACGTTCGGGCTCGCCGCTGATCCATTTCGAGTCGCCGCTGCGCGTGGCGATCCGCCCATCGAGGGTTTGCGCATACTTGAGCAGGACGTACGGCCGATCCGGCAAGGGCCGGACCTCGCCCAACAAGGTGGATACGTCCACCGGAGTGGCAGGCTGCGTGGTCAGTTCTGACCCGCTGGGGCGTACGTGCCCTAGCCGGACCGCCTTCGTCCGCAGGTATCGAGCGTTACGAACGTGTGCCGCGGACGGCAGCGGCACCATGGCGTCTACCCGCACGCCAGCGCGGCGCAGCCCGTCGGCTTTACGAGGATTGTTGGACAGCAGCCGCACGCTGCGCACGTCGAGCATGGTGAGCACAGCCCCGGCGTCGGTGTAGTCCCTGCTGTCGGCCGGTAACCCGAGCCGTAGGTTGGCATCGACGGTATCCGCGCCCCGATCCTGCTCCATGTAGGCGCGAAGCTTGTTGACCAGCCCGATGCCACGACCCTCGTGCCCGGTCATGTACAGCACGATGCCGCGGCCCTCGACCATGACCGCACGGAGCGCGGTCCGCAGTTGGACGCCGCAGTCGCAGCGCAAGGAACCGAGGGCATCGCTGGTGAGGCATTCGGAGTGCAACCGCGTGAGCACCGGTCCGTCCCCGTCAAGGCTGCCTCGGACCATCGCCAGGTAGACGTCTCCGGCGGCCGTCTCGAACACGCGGGTCTGGAACTCCCCGTAAGGTGTGGGGATCAAGACTGAACACACCTCGACCGGGGCACCCCTCGACTGGCCTGATCGGTATGGCGGCAGCATGACATCCGACTATCCACCCGAGAGGTAGATCAATCAATCTGAGCCGCGAGATCGACCGGAGGCGCGGGGGGCAGTCCTGGCTGGACGCGTCGTGGTGCACGGTCCTTTACCCGCTGCCGAGGTCGGCGCGCTCGCCAGCGTGCTAGAGCCGTACGGCACCGTCTACAGTGAGGCGATGGCAGCGGGATTGCCGGTGGTCGGCTGGTCGGCGGGGAATCTGTCGCACCTGGCCCGGCGCGGCATCGAGGGCCTGGTGGCGCCGCCGGGTGACCGGGTCGCCCTGGCCAAGGCACTGAAGGATCTGGCTCTCGATGAGCCACTGCGTCGCCGGATGAGCGCCGCCGTGGCCCGTCGCACCGAGGACTTCCCCACCTGGGACAAAACCGCCCGCATGCCGTTCACCGAGCTTCGGGCCGTGCTGCCGTGAGCCCCTTCAAGGCGGTGCTCTTCGATCTCGGCGATACCCTGATCCGCCTCGCCGGCAGTGGCGACCAGCTCCTGCTGCGCGCCGCCACCGCACTCGGTGTCGCCGAGCTCGACCCGGCTGAGGCTTCAGCGGTGTGGCAACGGGTGCTGGACATGGCCAGCACCGCGGAGGAGTTGGCCAAGGGCCGGGACCTCTCCGCTGACCGCCACCGCGAGGTCTGGACGCTCCTGTACGCCAACGCCGGCTGCGAACGGCTGGCTCCCGGGCTGAGCGAGGAGCTGTACACGCTGACCGTGAGCGCCGAGTCCTGGGAGGCCTTTCCCGACACACTGCCGACCTTGCGGGCGCTGCGCTACCGAAACATCCCGGTCGGTGTCGTCAGCGACACCGGCTTTGATTTCCGCCCGACGATGGACCGGCTCGGACTCTCCCCGCTCGTGGACGTGGTCGTGATGTCCTTCCAGCACGGTGTCTGCAAACCGGCTCCCAAGCTCTTCCTGACGGCCTGCGAACAGCTCGGCGTGGAACCGCGGGACACCCTCATGGTCGGCGACAACCCGCTCACCGACGGTGGGGGAATTGCCGCCGGGCTGCACGTCGTCCTCTTGCCTCCACCCACCCCGACCGATCCCCGGGGCCTCGCCGCCATCCTTTCACTGGTGGCGTCGTAGTTCGATACCCGTGCGGTCTCTCTGGGGCCTCTGACGGCGTTCGACAGCAGTAACCGTTCGCCGGTGGCACTGTCGATGCAGCCGTCGATCGACGTGCTGCAGCTCGACGGGGTCTAGGGGCGATCAGGCACGGGCGACGCCTACCTGGGCGGCGGTGGCGGGCAGGGCCCGGTGGGAGTCTGGACGCCGACGGAGCCATGCCACGATCATCACTGCAGCGCCGGGGAGGGTGGCGACGAACACCATGACGCCGTAGGTCACGGCGGTGGCGACGCCCTGGTCAGCGTCCAGTCCGGCCAGCGGGAACACCCACGCGGCCCCGCCCTCACGCGGGCCCCACCCGGCGAAATTCGTCGGCAGCGCCGTGACCAGCAACACGAGCAGGACCAGCGGCAAGAGCCGAGTCGGTGAGACCGTCAATCCTGCCGCCCGGGCGGCGACCAGGAAGGTTGTCGCGTGGCCGGCCACGACCACTGTCGAGGCCAGGACGACGCCGGGCCAGACCCGGCTGGCCAGCAGGCCGTCCCGGACGTCGGTGGCCAGCGCGCGGACCGTCCTCGCCAGCGCGGAGGGTCCGCGACGAGGCAGCGTACGGGCCACAACTACCGCGGCCACGACGACCAACACCGCGATGATCGGCATGGACGAGCGCATCGGCGATGGCAGCACGAGCAGCACCACAATCGTCAACGCGATCTGCACCAACTGGCCGGCGGTCCGCTCCCAGGCCACGACCCGAAGAGCGCAGCCGAGGTCTCCCACCTCGTGACCGCGGCACACGGCCCGACGCACGTCCCCCAGCACTCCACCTGGAAGGACCGTGTTGAGGAATTGGGACTGGTAGTACGCGCCGATCGCCGTGCCCAGCGGCAGTCCGGAGCCCAGACCCTGCGACACCAGCCGCCACCGCCAGGCGCAACACACCGTGGTCGGCACGGCGATGCCTGCGGCCGCCAGCAACGACCACGCGTCGAGCTGGCGAAGGGGCTCGAGGAACGGGCTGGTGCCGAGCCGCCAGACCAGGACGGCGAGGATCGCGGCGCCGACCGTCATGCGGGTCCAAGCCCA
>Ga0075421_100001794_pt1 | contig 25301 bp, 24 predicted proteins | sample SoiMetdeltSBSDD5_FD_75292 | JGI IMG/M metagenome (GOLD analysis project Ga0075421, IMG submission 75292) | Bulk soil microbial communities from a Populus tree surrounding site in Tennessee, USA - Soil MetaG P. deltoides SBSDD5 | ecosystem: Environmental > Terrestrial > Soil > Tree plantation... | reverse complement strand
ACCCCTCGATCCTCAAGACGGAGCGCCCCGTCCGTCACCTCATCTCAGCTGGGGCTCATCCCCTCCCCGAGCACCCTCGCGCGCAGCGCGCTCCCGCGTGAGCGGGTTCGTTCCATGACCCAGAGCTGTCCTGACCTGTTGCACTCCAATGTCCGGTCTTGCATCGCATTTGTGGTGCGGGTTTTTGTGGGGTCGACGCCTTCGCCCATAAGCCGGAATGATGACCGCTTGCGCAAAATCATGTCTCCGGCTCGGCTGCCGCACGGCAGCCGAGCCGTCCCTTGCCTGCGTGCACGGGCGATGCTTCAGAAGCCCAGGGGCTGGGTGACGCGGGTCCAGCGGCCGCCCTTCACCTGCGCCAGGAACGAGGAGTTGGCGCCCTGTCGGATGTCAGGTCCGAAGCTGACCGGCGGGCCGTCGAAGATGTCCTTGTAGTTCTTGATCGACTCCATTCCCTTGATAAAGCTGTCGAGCGTCAGGTTGGCACCGGCGTTCTTGAGCCCAGTGACGGTGAGGTCGGCCGCGACGTAGCCGTAGACGGCGCCGATGTTGGGGTCGATGTTGTACTTGGCCTTGTAAGCCGCAACGAACTCTTTCACGGCCGGAACCGAGCTGTCGGCATAAGGGATCTCGGTCAGACCCATCGCATAGAAGCCGTCCATGCCCTGGGCGGCGCCGACCACCAGATCATAGGAGGCCGCCGAGCCGACGAAGTCGACGTCCGTCCAGCCCATCTTGCGCGCCGTAACGTAAGGAACGATCGAATCGCGCACGATGGTGCCAAGCGCGATCAGGTCGCAGTTGGCGCCCTTGAGCTTGGTGATAGATGCGGTGAAATCCTGGTCGGTCGGCTTGTGCGCCGCCGTCTCCGCAATCTTGATCCCGAGCTTCTTGGCCTGCAGCTCGGCGCCCTCGAGGATCTCCTTGCCGAAGTCCGTGTCCTGGTACATCACGCACACGGTCTTGCGGCCCTTCTCCTTGACGAAGTAGCTGATGCCGGAGCGGATCTGGTCGACGTAGGAGGCGGCGCCGTAGAACTTCAGGCGGTGGAACGGCTCGTACATCGAGCGCGCGGCTGTCAGCGGGAAGAGGTTTGGCACATTGGCCGCCAGCTGGTCCTTGAAGCACGCGTTGTTCATCGGCGTGCCGAGGGCGGCCACGAATGCGAACACGTTGTCGCGGTTGATCAGCTTGTTGCAGGCCTGCACCGCCTTGGGGACCTGGTAGCCCTGGTCCTCCACCACCACGCGGATTTTGCGGCCATGTATGCCGCCCGCCGCGTTGATCTCCTCGAAGCGCATCCTGGCCGCGTTCGAGGAGGAGACCCCGTAGGTGGCGGCGACGCCCGAGAGGTCGGTTGGCAGGCCGAGCACGATCTCGGTCTGGGTCACGCCGCGTGTCTGCGCTGAAGCGCCGGCTGCCACGCCCATCGTCGCGGCAATCGCCACGACCGTCATTCGCTTGAGCATTTCCAACTCCCTGTCTGTTGTTCCTCGGTAAATCCTATGCTGCCAAAATGGCATGCCGCCGACAGGCGTCACACGCCCTCCGGGCGAGCACTCACGCCGCCTCCGCGTACATGTCGTCGATCAGCGCCTTGTACTTCTCGTTCACAAACGCGCGCTTGAGCTTCATCGTCGGAGTCAATTCGTCGTCCTCCGCCGTCAGCTGCTGCTCGATGAGGCGGAAACGCCTGATCGTCTCGACGCGGGCAAAGTCCCGGTTCACCTTCTCGATCTCCGACCAGATGAGCTCGACGACGGCGGGGGCGCGGCACAGCGAGGCGAAGTCGGTGAAGGGCACGCTCATGTCCTGCGCGTACTTGGCGACGTTGTCGTAGTCGATCATGATGAGGCAGGTCAGGTACTTTCGCCGGTCGCCGATGACGACCGCGTCGGAGACGTAGGGCGAGAACTTGAGCTGGTTCTCGATCTCGGAAGGGGTGATGTTCTTGCCCCCGGCGGTGATGATGATGTCCTTCATGCGATCGGTGATCTTCAGGTAGCCCTCGTTGTCCATGTAGCCGACGTCGCCCGTGTGCAGCCAACCCTCACGCAGGGTCTCGGCCGTCTTCTGCGGCTGGTTGAGATAGCCCATGAAGACGTGCGGCCCGTGCAGCAGGATTTCGCCCTCCGGCGAGATCTTCACCTCTGTCCGCGGCGCAACCACGCCCACCGTGCCGAGCTTGATGCGGTCCGGCATCGCCGTGGCGAGGCCGCAGTTCTCGGTCTGGCCGTAGACCTCGCGCATGTCGACGCCGAGCGCTCGGTACCAGCGGATGAGATCGGGCGAGATCGGTGCCGCACCGGTGCCCGCGTAGCGCACCCGGTGCATGCCGATGGCCCGCTTGATGTTGTCCAGCACCAGGAAATCGGCGAGTGCGTACAGGCCTCGGAGCCACGGCGGTGGCGTTTTTCCTTCGAGCCTGAGCTCCGACACCTTCATGCCGACGCCCAACGCCCACCGGTAGGCGATGCGGCCGAGCCAAGTCGCCTCCTTCATGCGGATGGCTATGCCGGAATAGAAGCGCTCCCAGATGCGCGGTACGGCAAAGAAGCTCTGCGGCGCTACCTCGCGGACGTTGTCGGCCACCGTCTCGATGCTCTCGGCGAAGTTGGCGATGGCACCGGACCGCAGCGGCAGGAACGCCGTGAAGGTGCGCTCTGCCACGTGGCACAAGGGCAGGAAGGCCAGCTGCTCGTCACCCTCGCGCAGCGGGATGAACGCGTCGGCGTTGCCGATCTGAAAGATGACGTTGCGGTGCGACAGCATCGCGCCCTTGGGCGCGCCCGTGGTGCCGGAGGTATAGACCAGGATGGCCAGCTCCTCGGGCCGCGAGGCACCGACGAGGTCCTCCCAGAGGGAGGGGTTGGCCTGCTCTTGCTCCCGCCCGAGCTGCAGCAACCGGTCGAGCGGCATGACCTGGGCGTCCTCGAAGCTCGCCAGGCCCTCCGTGTCGAAGACGAAGACCAGGCGCACCTGCGGGCAGCGCTCGCGGATCTCCAGGAATTTGTCGAGCTGCTCCTCGTCCTCCACGAACAGGAAGCGGGACCGGCTGTCGTTGAGGATGTACTCGACCTGCTTGGACGAGTCGGTCGGATAGATGCCGTTGGAGACGCCGCCGGCACCCGTCGTTCCCATGTCGGCGCACAGCCAGTCCGGCACCGTCTCCGCCAGGATCGACACGACCTCGCCGCGGGCGAGACCCAGGCTGACGAGCCCCAGCCCGATCCACTTGGCGCGCTCACCGTAGTCGCGCCAGGAGGTGGCGCGCCAGATGCCGAGGTGCTTGGCGCGGTAGGCGGTGCGGCCGCCGCGAGCCTGCACCTGATGCCAGAACAGCTTGGGGATGGTGTCGCACCCGTTCACCTCGATGCGCTCGGGCACCTTGGTGCCTTCGATCGCACCCGCCATGACACCTACGTTCATGTCAGCGGCCTCCGTGCTCGCCTGCCTGTTGTTGCTTGCCCGATCAAAGTACTCGCGACTGTGCCGACTATCCAGATCGTCCGTTTGCTCGGGCGCTAGCGCCAGGTCTTGCGCCGTTTCCAGCGCCGCCGACCGCGCGCACCCTGCTCCTTGATGCCGAGATAGAACTCCTTGATGTCCTCGTTCGCCATGAGGCGTTGGCAGGTGTCGGCCATGACGATGCGCCCCACCTCCAGCACGTAGCCGTAGTCGGCCACCTGCAGGGCCATGTTGGCGTTCTGCTCCACCAACAGGATGGTGACGCCGCGCTCGCGGTTGATGCGCACGATAATGTCGAAGATCTCCTTCACCAGCATCGGGGCGAGGCCCAGCGACGGCTCGTCCATCAGCATCAGGCGCGGGCGCGCCATCAGCGCCCGGCTGATCGCCAGCATCTGCTGCTCGCCGCCCGAGAGCGAGCCCGCCCGCTGCTCTGCCCGCGCGCGCAGCACCGGGAAATAGTGGAACGCAGTCGCCAGATCCTCGGCCACGCCGTCGGCATCGCGGCGGGTGTAGGCGCCCATGCGCAGGTTCTCGCGCACGCTCAGGAAGGGGAACACCTCGCGTCCCTCCGGCACGTGGCTGATGCCGAGCCGCATCACCTTGTCGGGGTCCATGCGGGCGATCTCGCGGCCCTCGAACACGACGTTGCCCTTCTGCGGGTCCATTACGCCGGAAATCGTCTTGAGGACGGTGGTCTTGCCGGCGCCGTTGGCGCCAAGAATAGTGACGATGTTGCCCCGCGGCACGTCGAAGGAAACGCCGCGGATGGCCATGATTGGCCCGTAGTAGGTCTCGACGTTGCGGACGCTCAAGATGGCCTCGGGCATGGCGCGCTCAACCCCCCAGATAGGCGCGGATCACCTCGGGATGGCTCTGGACCTCCTGCGGCGTACCAGTGGCGATCAGCCGCCCATAGTTGAGTGCCAGCACCCGGTCCGACACCGCGGAGACCAGCTTCATGTCGTGCTCGACCATCAGGATCGTGATGCCCAGGATCTTCTGGATGTCCTCGATCCAGAACGCCATGTCCTCCGTCTCCTCGACGTTGAGCCCGGATGAGGGCTCGTCGAGCAGCAGCAGCTTGGGCGCCGTGCACAGCGCACGAGCAAGCTCGGTGACTTTGCGTGCGCCGTAGGGCAGATTGACGATGAAGGAGTCGCGGTATTGCTGCAGATCGAGAAAGTCGATGATCTTCTCGACCGCCTCGCGGTGCTCGATCTCCATCCGCCGCACGGACGGCAGGAACAGCAGCTCGCCCAGGAAGCCCGACTGCTTGTGGGCATGACGCGCCAGCAGCAGGTTGTCGAGCAGCGTGGCGTGCTCGAACAGCTCGATGTTCTGGAACGTGCGGGCGATGCCCAGCGCAGCGATGCGGTGCGGAGGCACGCCGGTGATGTCGCGGCCCTCGAACACGAGGCGGCCGCCGGTCGGCTCGTAGATGCGGCTGATGAGGTTGAAGATGGTCGTCTTGCCGGCACCGTTGGGACCTATGATGGTGAACACCTCGCCCTCGCGCACCTCGAAACTGACGGCATCGACGGCGCGGATGCCGCCGAAGTTGATGCTCAGACCGTCGGCAGCAAAGAACGTCACCGCAGTCGCTCCGACCTCATGTAGCTCTTCTGGCGTCTGAAGGTGTTGCGCTTGTAGAGCGGGAAGGTGGAGAAGTAGAGCTTGATCTTCACCCACCGGCCGTACATGCCCAAGGGCTCCAACAGGATGACCAGCACCAGGATGAGGCCGAAGATGCCGGCCTCGACACCCGGCTTCCTCAGGAACTCGCCGAGCGCCCTGCCGACGGCGCCGATCAGGCCGATACCCGTCGCGCCGGCGAACTCGGAGAGCGTCGCCGGGATCGAATCGCGCAGGATGGCGATGGTCGGCGGCAGCAGGGCAACAAAGATCGCCCCGAGCACGGCGCCATGCAGCGAGCCGAGCCCGCCGACGATCACCAGGAGCAGCAGCTGGATCGACATCAGGATGTTGAAGATGTCGGGCGCCAGGTAGGCGATCTTGTGGGCGAACAGCGCACCGGCCAAGCCCATCAGCGCCGCCGAGTAGGCGAAGGCAATCGACTTGTAGACCGCAAGGTTGACGCCCATCGATTGCGCGGCGATCTCGCTGTCGCGAATGGCGACCCAGGCGCGGCCGGTTGGGGAGCGCAGCAGGTTGCGCGTGAGCCATAGGGTCAGCACCAGGACGGCGGCGCACAGGTAGTAGAACGGCGAGACGCCGCTGATCTGCAGGCCGAAGAGCACCGGCGAGTCGACCGCCATCCCGGCAAAGCCGTGGGTCACCGACTCCCAGCGCGTGAACACCTCCTGGATGATCACCCCGAAGGCCAGCGTGGCGATGGCGAGATAGATGCCCGTCATGCGCAAGGCCGTCAGGCCCACGACGATGCCGCAGGCGGTGGTGATGCCGATCGCCAACGCGACGGATACGACCCAGGGAAGGCCTTGCTGGAGGAAGTAGGCGTGCGCGTAGGCGCCGATGCCGAGGAAGGCGGCATGCCCCAACGAGAGCAGCCCCGTGTAGCCCACCAGCACCATCAGCGAGACGCCGCAGATGCCGTAGATGAAGACCCACGTAATCTCGCCGACGTAATAGCCCGACAGCACGCTGGGCAGCAGCAGCACCACGACCGCGAGGATGCCGTACCAGGCGGCGGCGATATTATCGCGGAAGAGGCGGATGTCCTGCTCGTAGGCGGTCTTGAACAGAAAGCGCATGGGTCGCCGCTAAACCTTCTTGCGTCCGAGCGTCCCGAACAGGCCCTGCGGCCGCACTGCCAGCATGGCCAGCAGCACGATGTAGGGTGCCGTGTCCTTGAAGCCTGGCGGCAGGGTGGCCCCTGCATAGAGCTCGATCAGGCCGATGACGATGCCGCCCGCCAGCGCGCCGGGGATCGAGCCGAAGCCGCCCAGCACGGCGGCGGCGAACGCCTTCAGCGCGACCGCCAGCCCCATGTTGATGTCGATCAGCGTCACCGGCGCGAGGAGGATGCCGGCCACCGCCGCTACCGCCGCCGAGATCGCCCAAACCAGCGAGAAGATGAGCTTGACGGGTATCCCCATGTAGTAGGCGGCGAGCTGGTTCTGCGAGGTCGCCTGCATGGCGACGCCGATGCGCGTGTGGGTGAAGAAGGCGTAGAGCACGCCGCACAGGATCAGGGTACCGGCGACGATCGACAGGTACTGGTGGCTGAGAGTCACGCCGGCGATGTTGGTCACGCCGGAGAAGGGCGTGGGCAGCGTGTAGATTTCCGATCCCCAGGTGACGCTGGCGAACGTGCGGAACATGGCGCCGAGGCCGATCGTCAGCATGACGACGGCGAACTGCGGTTGCCCAATCACCCGGCGCAGGACGGTCATGTCCAGCAGGGCGCCGAAAGCGGCGACCGCCACAGCCGCGATGAGGAAGCCCATCCAGTAGTCGAGCCCCCAGGACACGACGGCCATGTAGGCGACGAAGGCGCCCAGCATCAAGAGGTCGCCCTGGGCGAAATTGACGAGCTCGGTGGCCTTGTAGATCAGCACGAAGCCGAGCGCGACCAGGCCGTAGATGCAGCCGACCGCAAGCCCGTTGAGCGTCAATTGCAGGAAGGTGGTCAGTTTCCGTCCCCCGGTCGCTTTGCGGTCTGGTGCCGCCGTACCTACGGCGATATCGGAAGCGCCGCGCGCTGTAAACTTCCTTGCTGCGCCATCGCTGCAAAATAATGCGTCCGACAAGCGACTGGAACCACCCCTCGGCACGCGGGCTAGCTGTAAACCCCTTAGCGGCGGGGCTATCGAAGCAAGGCACCTCGCACTTTCCCCGGCGCTGTCCCAGCGGCGGACAGGGCCGCCGCGCGTCACCCGCAGGCAGAGGGCGCAACGTGCGTTGCGGCAGCAGCCGCGCCCGGCGGCGGTCCTGGCGCCGCCCGAGCGTGCGGTTCTGCTCGTGGGTGGGATCGGGTTTCGACCTGTCATCTCTTGAACAACAGATGCAAACAATCGAACTTGAGCACTCGGGGCAAGCGTGGAGGGAAAGGTGCGATGACCAAGGCATTTGCTGGCCTGCGCGTTCTCGATTTCACGACCACCATAGCTGGTCCGCATTGCACCCGGCTGCTCGCCGACCTGGGCGCGGACGTCATAAAGGTCGAGGCCCCTGAAGGCGACATGATGCGATCGCGGCTGCCGCTGCGCAGCGGCGCCAGCAGCTATTTCGGTCAGCTCAATGCCGGCAAGAAGAGCGTCGTGCTCGACCTGAAGGAACCGAGTTCCATAGAGACCGCCCGTCGACTCGCCGCCGGTGTCGACATTCTCGTCGAGAACTACCGTCCGGGGGTTATGCACCGGCTTGGGCTCGACTATGCAACCCTTGCCAAGGTCAATCGGGCACTCATTTACTGTTCGATCTCGGGCTACGGGCAGACCGGTCCATCCGCCGCAATCCCGGCGTACGCTCCTGTGATCCACGCCGCCTCAGGTTTCGATCTGGCAAACCTGGCATATCAGCAGGGAAGACAGCGACCGGACTATTGTGGCGTCTACGTCGCCGATGTTCTGGCTGGCACCTACGCATTTGGCGCCATCGGCGTTGCGCTTCATCAGCGCCAGGCGACCGGCGAAGGGCAGCACCTCGACGTGTCCATGCTCGAGAGCATGCTTTCACTCACGCTCACCGAGCTGCAGACTGCGCAGTTCGTGGTTCCCCCGCCTCCAGCGCGGCCGATTTTCGGGCCGGTGGCGACGGCCGACGGCTTTATCAGTATGGCCGTTGCGAGCGAGCGTACCTTCCGGGGTATGGCAGCGGCCGCAGGGCGCACAGACTGGATCGCGGATTCCCGGTTTGCCGACTACCTCACCCGGCGTACCAACTGGAGCATTCTTATGGATGAGTTCGAGGCTTGGTCCAAGCGTCTCTCCAGTGCCGAGTGCCTTCGGGCACTCGACCAGAATTTGGTTCCGGCAGCCGCCTATCGCACTGTGCGCGAGGCCATGGACGATCCGCAACTTGCACACCGCCGCGCCTTCGGCGAGGTGCATGATGCGGGCGGCTCTTTCAAAGCACTGAACGCCCCGTTTCGGATGTCGTCATCGGAGGCCACGGTTGGACTGCGTGCCCCAGCGCTCGGTGAGCACACGCACGAGGTCCTTTCTGCCCTTGATTTTGACTCTGACGACTAGGCAGCCCAGCTCTGGGTCAGTACCACACTTTTCAACGGACTGGCGGCGGTCGGAGGACAGTACGGAGCGTTTTTCGGCGTATTTGGACGGGATTGCAGGCGTGATGGGGCATGCGGCACGGCTGGCCCCGATGCGCGATTGCTGCTCGGGGCTGCTCTTGGATTGCGAGAGGAAGAGCGCGGAGCCGATCGCAGCCGACGGCCCCGCACGCGACCAGCGCGAAGCATCAGTCCCTGTTGCACTTCCTGGCCAAGGGCGAGTGGTCCGACGCGAAGGTGCTCGGCAGGGTGCGCGATCTCGTGCTGCCGCAGATGAACCGGCACGGACCGATCGAGGCCTGGATCGTCGACGACACGAGCTTCCCCAAGTGCGGGTCGCACTCAGATCCCAGTCCTCCGGCACTGATGCGATGCAGGCGAGGACGCGGAGCTCGGCCGGCGTGAGCTGGATGCTCCGACTCTGCACGATCTCGTTCGGAAGGTGCGTGTAAGCGGCGTCCACCCGCCGATTGCTGAGGACGGGCCCCCGCCGCTGTGGATCACGTGAATCACTCTCTGCAGCCATAAAACGGCTTTTGGGGACGGCCGCGGCGAGGCATATGCAGAGACCCGCGCGGCCCTTGTGGTGCTTGTGACGCACCCCCTTGTGGGAGTTCGCGACGCACGCAACGGGTGACACACGCGATCAGAGTTTGTGGGGTGGGTACACTCAGCGTTGCCTCTCCGGAACGATATGACAAGCCAAGTATTTGAAAAGAAATGGCGTCCCCGGCAGGATTCGAACCTGCGACCCTCAACTTAGAAGGCTGATGCTCTATCCGGCTGAGCTACGGGGACATTCGAGGTCTTGTGCACGTCGCACGGCACGGGGACGGACGCACAGCTGCCCATCGGCGGCCTGCCTACCATAGCAATGGCCAATCCGCCATCGGCATCGGCGCGGCGCGTGGGGGGCAGGCACGGCGGCCGCGCCTGCCGGGCCGCAGCATCCGCACGTGGGGGCTCGATCCGAGGGCGTGCCGCAGAGCCAAGAGCAAAGGGAGGCGAGCGCAAAGGGAGGCGAGCGCAAAGGGAGGCGAGGGCCGACGGCGACCCAGGCCAGGGTCAAGTCGGCCCCCCTACGGCGGCGCACTGCGGGGTGTTTGACCGCCGTCCCCCTTGCCAATCGGTCATACTCGACGATGACAAACAAGGCAGTATTGAGTCCAGCATACCAGATAACAGGTATCGTGTGATTGAGTTGCCACAAGATTTGCAGGTCATCCTGCAGAGGATCCTGAGGCGCGGGCAAGCAAAGGCGGCCGGCAGGCGGCTGCCTCGCCGGCGCTGCCCGGAGGGCCGACGGCCCAAGGCGGCAGGACGGTCGGACACGCAGGGCCCGCTGGGGGTCGCCCTCAATGCGTCCAGGCGCCCTTGCGGCCGAAGCGGAAATTGTCGGAGTAGGCCTTGCGGACGGTAGCCCGCGGCTTGGGCTCTACGATGGCGTAGGCGATGCCGTTGCGCTCGGCGTAGGCGATGGCCTCGTCCTTGGTGGCGAAGGCCAGCCGCAGCTGGCTGCGCATGTCGCGGCTCGAGGTCCAGCCCATCAGCGGGTCGATCTCGCGCGGCACCTCGGGCTCGTACTCCAGCACCCACTCCTTGGTGCGGGCGTCGCCCGACTGCATGGCAGTCCTCGTCGGCTTGTAGATGCGCGCTGCCATTCGCTTGAACCTCGGCACATTGTCGGTTGTTGCAACCCGTGCCGCTCTAGCACGGCCGGCGCGGTCAGGCATCGCGCAACCCGACGCAGGCCGGCTGGAGTTGCACCCCGTCGAGCCGCAGGGCCCGGCGCTCCCAGGATAGCGGGCCCCGCCACCCAAGTCAGCATGGCGTTGCCTCGATCGCAGCGCACGGCCTTGCAACGGCGCGCCAGGGCGCGCAAATATCGACGCATGGGCAAGCTGAGCGACATCCGGGCAGAGCGCGGCAGCGCCGCTCCGGCGCATGCGGGGGCCGACTTCCTCCTCTACGACGGCGCGTGCCCCGCCTGCAGCGCCTACGTCGCCATGAGCAGGCTGCGCCGGCTCTATCCAGGCTTGCGCGTGATGAGCGCCCGCGCCGAGCCCGCGCTGGTGGCGCGCCTGCGCGCAGCAGGCTACGAGATCAACGAGGGCATGGTGCTGAGCCTCGGCGGCGCGATCCATTTCGGCCCCGGGGCGACGCGCATGATCGCCGTGCTCGGGCGGGCGTCCCCGTCGCGGTGGCGCCGGACGGCGCTCGCCTTCTTCGGCGCGGCGCCCTGGGCGCGCCGGCTCTATCCCTGGCTCAACCGCACGCGCGGGCTCCTGTTGCGGCTGCTGGGACGCAGGCTCATCGACTGAGCCGGGCCGAGCCGAACGGCCTGCGGCTAGCTGCCGAGCAGCTGGCCGACCGCCCACAGCACCAGCCAGCGCAGGGCGATCTGGCCGATCAGCAGCGCGCCGAAGGCGATCAGCACGATCCCCGCCACGTGGTTGATCTGCCGCAGCTGCACCTTGTCGAGCCGGTGGCGGACCGCGGCGATCCACTGCGACACCACGAACCAGTAGAGGAAGATGCCGGCGCTGATCGAGGCCACCACGGTGAGCGCGTCGACCACGCTCTCCACCCTAACGAACGCGCACACGCCGGCGTAGATCGCGAGCAACGCCAGCACCGAGCCCGGATTGGAGATGGTGAGCAGGAACATGGCCGGGATGTCGGAGGCATAGTCGCGCAGGCGCGCCTTGGTGGTCTCGACATGCGCGGAGAGGCTCGCCGGCCTCAGGTAGAGCTGCACGCCGGCCCCGAGCAGGCCGAGGCCGCCCAGGACCTGGATGGCGGAGCGGTACTCGCTGATGGCGCCCGAGACGGCATGGACGCCGAGCGCCGCGAGCAGCGCGATGAGCCCATCGCCCAGGAGGATGCCGATCCCCGCGGCCAGGCCGCCGAGGAAACCGCGCTCCAGCGCCCGCTGCAGTCCGAGCAGGTTGACGGGCCCGAACGGCATGGCCAGCAGCACGCCGGCGATGAGACCCACCGGAATGATGAAGAATGCATTGGTGATGTATGTCACGGGGTCCGGTGCTAACAGGTTGGCGGGGCGCTGCGCGCCGGCTTCGGCCCGCAACGGTCCCCGACATATTGTGCGCGGATTCGCGGCGGGCGATAGGGTCGTTTGCCGCGACGGTTGCGCCGGCGCGGGCCGGCCGGCACGTGGCGCAACGATGCAACGGTGGAGCAACGCATGCGGCGAAGCCTCGAGACGAGCCGGGTGGCGGCCCCCCTCCTCCTGCCGGCCCTTGCCCTGGCGCTGACCCTGGCGCTCGGTGCGGGCGGCGTCGGCCCATCCGGTCCGGTCTGGTCGCAGGGCGCGACGGCCCAGACCCCGAAGACCAAGTCCGGGCCGGCCGACAAGTCCGCGCAGAAGCCGGCGCCGCCCCTTCCCCAGGTCCACTACGGCACCAAGGGGCTGCCCCGCCCCGTCCTGGACATGCGCGAGGCCCTGCTGGCTGCGATCGAGGCCGGGGACATCGAGGAGCTGCGCCACGCCTGGGATCTCAACGAGGCCAAGCCCGACCTCGGTGCAGACTCCAAGGGAGACCCCGTTGCGCACTGGAAGCGCCTCTCGGGCGACGGCGAGGGCCGGGAGGTCCTGGCGGCGCTCTCCCTGGTCCTGGACGCCGGCCATGTGGTCCTGCGCTCGGGTCCCGACCTGGAGAACAACCAGGTTTATGTGTGGCCCTACTTTGCGGAGTGGCCGCTCGACAAGCTCACGCCCAAGCAGGAGGTGGAGCTGCTGCGGCTCGTGCCCCCGGCCGCGGTGCGCGAGATGAAAGCCAAGGGCAGGTACACCCACTGGCGCCTCGTGATCGGTGCCGACGGCACCTGGCTCGCGCTGCGCAAGGGCAATTGACCTCGTCGCCGGCAGTGCGATTGAACCGCGCCGTCGAGACGCGCGTTGTTAAACAAGAAATCAAATCCTGAGCCAAAACCGGACAGGTCACATTGTTCGGGGTTGCGGCTCTCGGGTAGACGGCTCGCTTCCGGACCACGGGAGCCGATCCCGGGCAGGGCAGCGGAAGAGAGCGCGAGGAAGAAGGGAAGACGGGGTGATGTTGCGATTGATGATTGGTCTTGTTGCATTGGGAATTATGAGCGGTGGGGCCAGCGCCCAGTGGTGGGACCCCTGGGACGAGACGACGCGCGGCCCCTCGTACTATAAGCCGCCGCGCGGCGGCTTCTTCGAGCCCTGGCCGCAGTGGCGCGACCCGGACCGCGCCGAGCGGCCGCCGGGACCCGCCTTCCGCTCCGGTGGCCCGCGGCCCGACATCGCGCCGGTCGAGCCCAAGCGCATCGCCTTTCCGAGCCCCTACGCCGTGGGCAGCGTCGTCATCGACCACAAGGGCCGCCAGCTCTTCCTCGTCGAGTCCGAGACCGAGGCGCTGCACTATCGCATCTCGGTCGGGCGCGAGGGCTTCACCTGGAGCGGATCGGAGAAGATCAGCAAGGTGGTCGACTGGCCGGACTGGCGCCCGCCCGAGGAGATGCGCGAGCGCGATCCGAGCCTGCCGGAGCACATGGGCGGCGGCATCAGGAATCCTCTCGGGGCCAAGGCGCTGTACCTCGGCAAGACGCTCTACCGCATCCACGGCACCAACGACCCGAGGTCGATCGGGAAGGCGGCCTCCTCGGGGTGCTTCCGCATGCTCAACGGCCAGGTCGTTGACCTGGCGAGCCGCATCCAGATCGGCACCGTCGTCACCGTGGTGAACCGGCTGCCGCACGAGCTCGAGCGCCTGGTCGCGGATCAGGTGCGCCCCGCCCGCGACGGCGTCGGCGCCCGTGAGCGCCGGCCGTCGTAGTTCGCCCGTCATCCGGAAGCCGAGCCGCAGGCGAGGCTGTCCGGGACCTCGTGAGGCGAGCCCGGACCAGCCTCACGCGGTCCCGGACCCCGGATCAAGTCCGGGGCAGCGCTGCTCGCCTGCGGCTCGCATCGCTCCGTCCGGGATGACAGGTTGAAGTGGAAATCATCCCAACGGATCCGCGCCGCGGGCCGGGCTGCCCACGCGGAAAGACGCCGCTTGGTTGCACCCGGGCCGCGGCCTATTGTGCGCCTGCGCCCGACACATCTGTTGAGCCGGCGTGGCCAGCGCAGCGAGCTCGGCCGGCTCGTGCGGACGGGACGCGCGCCTACTGAGCATCGGAACGGAAGCTGGAGGAGGAGTGGGGATGGCCTACAAGAACCTGGAGGAAGCACTGCAAGCCGCCGGCAATCCGGTCTCGATGCTGCGCAACTCGCAGATCGGCGCCTACGTCTATCCGGTGGTGGCGCCCGAGTTCACCAACTGGCGCGACGAGCAGCGCGCCTGGGCCGAGACCTGCGTGCTCTACGACCAGTCGCACCACATGGTGAACCTGTACGTGCGCGGACCGGATGCATTGAAGCTGATCTCGCATCTCGCCACCAACTCGTTCAAGAACTTCGCCGTCGACAAGGCCAAGCAGTTCGCGCCCGTCGGCCACGACGGCTACGTGATCGGCGATGGCATCCTGTTCTATCTCGCCCCCGAGGAGCTCGCCTACGTCGGGCGCAACCCTGCCGCCAACTGGATCGAGTTCCACGCCAAGACCGGCGGGTACAACGTCGAGACCCTCTACGACGACCGCTCGCCCTCGCGCCCGATGGGCAAGCCCGTGGTGCGCACCTGCTACCGCTACCAGATCCAGGGCCCGAACGCGGAGCAGGTGATCAGGAAGCTCAACGGCGGGGCGGCGCCGGACATCAAGTTCTTCAACATGGGCACCATGACGATCGGCGGGCGCAAGGTGCGGGCGCTGCGCCACGGCATGGCGGGCGCGCCGGGGCTCGAGGTGTGGGGCCCCTACGCGGAAGGCGAGGAGATCAGGGCCGCGATCCTGGAGGCCGGCAGGGACGCGGGCATCGTGCAAGTGGGCGCGCGCGCCTACGCCACCAACACGCTGGAGTCGGGCTGGATCCCCTCGCCCGTACCCCCGGTCTATTCCGGCGCCAGGATGAAGGACTACCGCGAGTGGCTGCCCGGAACGAGCTACGAGGCCAATGCCGGGCTCGGCGGCAGCTTGGTCTCCGGCAAGATCGAGGATTACTACACGACGCCATGGGAGCTGGGCTACGCCAGTTTCACCAGGTACGACCACGACTTTATCGGCAAGGAGGCGCTGCAGGCGATGGAGGGCAAGGTCCATCGCAGCAAGGTGACCTTCGCCTGGAACGACCAGGACGTCGTCAAGGTGCTGGCCTCGATGTTCGCGCCTCCGGGCGAGAACTACAAGTTCATCGACCTGCCGCTGTCGAACTACGCCTCGAGCTCCTTCGACTCGGTCATGAGCGGCGGCAAGGTGGTGGGCGCCTCGATGTTCTCCGGCTACAGCTGGAACGAGCGCAAGATGCTCTCGCTCGGCTTCGTCGAGGAGCAGTACGCCAAGCCCGGCACCGAGCTCACGCTGCTCTGGGGCGAGGAGGGGGGCGGCACCAGGAAAACCACGGTAGAACGCCACAAGCAGACCGAGCTGCGCGTGACAGTCGGGCCGACGCCCTACGCCCGGCAGGCGCGCGAGACCTATCACCAGGGCTGGCGCACCGCCAACTGACCACTCCACCCGTCATCCCGGAAGCCGAGCCCGGCACAGGCCGGGGGAGGCTATCCGGGACCTCGGGAAACGAGTCGGAGCCTGCCTCACGAGGTCCCGGATCGGAGCGCCGTTCGCCTGCGGCGCACGTCGCCCCGTCCGGGATGACGGGTGGGTTGCGGTCAATCCGAGCTGCGAGCGTTGCGGCGCACTTTGAAGGTGGCCCTGATCCACAGGCCGAGGTAGAGGAGAACCACTGCCACGGAGGCCAGCAGCAGGGGCAGCGTCAGTCCGCCCCACAGGGCTGGATCGATCCAGCGGAAGTGCGCGGCGAGCCGGCCGGCAATGCCGACGAGAACGACGGCCATCACCAGATTGCCTGCGGGATCGAGAAATCTCTCGGCGCGGTAGTATTTCGCCAGCGGGCTGCTCTCGGGCACGCCCGGACGGGCGAGCAGGCCATGGAGGAGCAGCGGAAGCAGCACTGCGATGCCCAGGATATGAATTGTGACTTGGAGCCTCGTGAGCATCGTAGCGCCTTCGAAAAGTCGACCTGAGCCGGCCGCGGCGACTCGATCAGGCTCTTCCTCCTACAATGGCCGGCTCCCGACGGGCAATCGGGGACGACCGCCCCACGGCAGTTCTCGCGCGGGATGGTGCCGCAGGGCGAGTCGGCCCGTGGGTCGCCTACGCGGGAGTCCTGCCCTCGCGGCGGACCTTGATGGCCGCCCTGATCCACAGGCCGAGGTAGGCGAGCGACGTGCCGAGGAACGCGAGCCCCATCGGGATCTGCAGCCTGTGCCACAGGCCCGCATCGATGTAGCCGAAGTGCCGGGCGAGCTTGGCACCACAGCTGAGCCACAGCACGACAAGAAACAGAGTACCCGCGAGGTTGAGATATCTCTCGGCACGGAAATACCTGGCCAAGATGCCGCCCTCGGGCACGCCCGGGCCGGCGATGAGGCCGAACAGGATCAACGGAGGCAGGACCAGGAGGCCTGCGATCTGAATTGCGATCGCGGTGGTGGAAAGCATCGCTGCACCTTTCGGATACGGGTTGAGCACCTTCGACCGGAAGATCACGCGGGTGCTGGCGCGTTTTTGACCGACCGCCCCTCGGTGGCGCAACGTGTCAGCCGGCCTCCAGGAACCGGACGGGCTCCCCGTGCGCGGCGCTGGCGATCTCTCCCTGCCACATCACCCGCCGCCCGCGCACGATGGTGCCGACCGGCCAGCCCGCGACACTGATCCCGTCGTAGGGGGTCCAGCCGCAGCGCGATGCGATCCAGCGGCCGGTGATGGTCTCGCGCCGCTCGAGGTCCACCACCGTGAGGTCGGCGTCCCAGCCCACGGCGATGCGCCCCTTGCCGCGGATGCCGAACAGCCGCTGCGGTCCGGCGCTGGTGAGGTCGACGAAGCGCTCCAGCGTGAGCCGGCCGGCGTTGACGTGGTCGAGCATGATGGGCACCAGCGTCTGCACGCCCGTCATTCCGGAGTGGCTCTCGGGGTAGGGGTGGTCCTTCTCCGCGCGCGTGTGCGGTGCGTGGTCGGAGCCCAGCACGTCCACCACGCCGTCGGCCAGCGCCGCCCACAGCGCCGCGCGATGGCGCTCGTCGCGCACGGGCGGGTTCATCTGCGCGTAGGTGCCGAGGCGCTCGTAGCACTCGGGCGCCGCCAGCGTGAGGTGGTGCGGCGTGACCTCCACGCTCGCCCAGTCCTTGTGCCGGGCGAGGAACGCCATCTCCTCCGCCGTCGAGACGTGCAGCACGTGCACGCGCCTGGCGTGCTTCTCCGCCAGCCGCACCAGCCGCTGCGTGGCGATCAGCGCCGCCTCCTCGTCGCGCCACACGGGGTGGGAGGTGGGATCGCCGGGCCACCTCAGCCCGGCGCGCGCCTTCAGCCGCGCCTCGTCCTCGGCATGGAAGGAGGCGCGGCGCGAGATGCGGGCCACGATGGCCTCGAGCGAGGGCTCGTCTTCGACCAGGAGATCGCCGGTGGAGGAGCCCATGAACACCTTGATGCCCGCCGAGGCCTCCAGCCGCTCGAGGGCCGGGATGTCGTCGATATTCTCGCGCGTGCCGCCGACGAAGAAGGCGAAATCGCAGAGCATGCGGTGCCGCGCGCGGCGCACCTTGTCGGCCAGCGTCCCGGCCGTGGTCGTCAGCGGCCTGGTGTTGGGCATCTCGAACACCGCAGTGACGCCGCCCAGGACGGCGGCGCGGCTGCCCGTCTCCAGGTCCTCCTTGTGCTCGAGCCCCGGCTCGCGGAAGTGCACCTGCGTGTCGATCACGCCGGGCAGGATGGTGAGCCCCTTGGCGTCGATCACCTCGGCTGCCGCGGCCCCGGCCAGGTCGCCCAGCGCCGCAATGCGCCCGCCGCGGATGCCGATGTCGCGCTCCCCCCGCCCGTCATGGTTGACGACGGTGCCGCCGCGGAGGAGGAGATCGTAGTCGCCGGTCATGCGTGCGCTCTATCGCGAACCGCCCTTGGCGGCAAGCCGCGGCTCTCAATATTGCAGCTGGACGGGGCGGTCCGTGTACAGCAGCTGGTGCCTCTCGCTCGCCTCTGCCCAGGATTGGGGCATCCGGTAGCCCCGCAACAGAATCTCGTCGATGGCGGCCCGAGCTTGGCGGGCGCACGTGTCAGGAGCTATCCGTCCCACACCGGTTCCTAGCCCGGGCATGGCAACCGTGTGCACGTTCTCCGATACGGGCTTGCCCGCATGCGGTCCCGACTTGAACATCCCGTCGCGCACCAGAAGAAAGACAGCCCGTGCCGCCAAATAGGCGTTGACGGAGTCCTTGAGCACCATCGGCACCCGCATGGTCGGCGCGGCGATCAGGGGGGATCGAGTCATGGCCGGTCTCCACGATGTCGCCGTGCCGACGAGCAGCTCTCCGGTGTGGTGGTCGTAGATCTGGCGCCGCACGCGCATCTGGATGTCGCCTGGGAAGTGGTCGAGATAGAGGGCATCGAGCCCCCCATCCATGAAGCCGAAGCTGTTGGGTGGGGCTCACGACCGCGTCGGCGCCGGCTTCGAGGATCGACCCCTGGTGAAAGGAGACAAAGTCGAGGCCGTCACAGGCCTTGCGCCAGGCTGCATCCAGACGCGGATCAACGGCACACAGAACAAGCTTCATTCCACAACCTCCAGAAGAGCGTCAGCGCACGGGGGGCTGACCCGCTGGCACGCTCCTTGCGCTTGCTTCGGGCGCAGGCGCGCTTACTTCTTGGCCGAGGAGGTAAAGCACAAACCGCGCCGTCGACAGAGCCAGTGGCGCGCCGTTGGCCTATCGCGAACAGCGATCCGCCGCAAGCAGCGTTGGTGCACGTGCGGCCATTGTGCAGAGGCTGCTGGCGCCTCTGACGCCGCTGGAAGACCTGTGGAGGGCGACCATCGTGAAGATCGAGGTCATCCAGGAGGAGCTGGATCGTCTTCCTGCGCATGGACAAGTCTCGATCGCGTTCGAGGTTCGATCGGTTCTCGATGTTGCGGTCGCCGATGGCGGCCTCGGCGGCCTTGTGCTGCGCGAGCGCAAAGTCGAAGCTCCGTACGTAAAGGACTACGACAGCACTGACGGAAATCGACCCGCGGATTGGGGCCGATGCTGCGACACCGCAAACTGGAGCCTCCATTCCGCCTGGGTCGGCGACCGAAGAGCCGGCGGGGTCGTGGTCGCCATCGGGACGGAAGGCCTGGACATGCTGGAGCGGCGCGGGGACCTGGCGGTGATCTGGGATCTGCGGGTGGCGCCCGACCTTCGCGGCCACGGCGTCGGCGCGGCGCTCTTTGCAGCCGCCGAGGCATGGGCCAGAGCACAGGGATGCACGCAATTGAAGGTTGAGACACAGAACGTCAATGTGTCCGCATGCCGTTTCTACGCCCGCCGAGGATGCACGCTGGGTGGCATCTATCGATTCGCCTACCCCGATCTCCCGCAGGAAGTTCAGCTCCTGTGGTACAAGACCATCTGATCGAGAGCGATCGAGGAGAGCTGCGGGTTGGCGGCGTGTCGGCGATGTCGATGCGATTTGGTCCGCGTGCGCCAAGCCCTCGAGTACGCGGAGGTCCGCCGGGATGCCAGACGGTTTCGAACGGGAGCCTCCGATGCAACCAGTGGCACGCTCCCAGCGCTTGCTTCGCAGGCGCGACGCGCTTACCTCTTGGGCCAGGAGGTCTCGAGCGAGTGCGCGCCCTCGCCGGAGCCAACTGTAAGGAAACCGACATGCCCCTCGCGAAGATGGCGCTCCTCCCCGACCGCGGCGCGGTGCGCCTTGCCGGTCCCGATGCGGAGAGGTTCCTGAACGGCAGCATCACCGCGGATCTCGGGGCGCTCGCGAGACAGGCGGCGGTGCATTCGGCCCTGCTGACCTCGCAGGGCAAGATGCTGTTCGAGTTCTTTGTCACAAACGCGCCGGGCGGCGGCTTCCTCCTGGAGACAGGCCGGGATCTCGCCGACGACCTCGTCAAGCGCCTCAGGATGTTCATGCTGCGCTCCAAGGTGGAAGCTGAGAACGTCTCGGCCGCATACGAGGTGGCCGCGGCTTGGGGCGGCACTTTGCCCGCCAGCGACAAGCGCATCGTCTACGAGGACCCGCGGCTGGCCGAGATGGGCGCGCGTGTGCTGGCGCCGCTGCCGCCCGGCTTCGCCGCCGATCCGGCCGATGTGGAAGGCGACGCCGAGTGGGTCGCCACCGCGGCCTATCATGCCCACCGCATCGCGCTGGGCGTCCCGGAGGCAGGCAAGGACTACCCCATCGGCGACACCTTCCCGCACGAGGCCGGCCTCGATGCGCTCAACGGCGTATCGTTCGCCAAGGGCTGCTTCATCGGCCAGGAGGTTGTGGCGCGCATGAGACACAAGGGCACCGTGCGCAAGCGCGTCGTCCCGGTCGAGGCCGAGGCGCCGCTGCGCTCCGGCGCCCCCATCATGGTGGGGGAGGCAGCGATCGGCAGCATCGGCTCGGTTGCGGGCGCCCGCGGGCTCGCCCTCGTCCGTCTCGACCGCGCCGCCGAGGCCAGCGCCAAGGGCCAGGACCTGCTCGCCGACGGCATCCGCATCTCGCTGCGCAAGCCCGCCTGGGCCACCTTCGAGGTCGAGGCGGCACCACCTGCTTCGGGAGCCACATGAGCCGAGCCGAGCCCATGCGCTGTCCCTGGGCCGGCATTGCCGACCCGCTCTATGCGCGCTACCACGACCAGGAATGGGGCGTACCCAAGACCGACGATAGGCAGATGTTCGAGAAGCTGGTGCTCGAAGGCTTCCAGGCGGGGCTCTCCTGGCTCACCATCCTCAAGAAGCGGGAGAACTTCCGCGCCGCCTTCCACGGCTTCGATGCCGCCCGCATCGCGCGTTACGGCGCCAAGGACGTGGCGCGGCTGATGGCCGACGCCGGTATCGTACGCAACAAGCTCAAGATCGAGGCCACCATCGACAATGCCCGTGCCCTCCTGAAGCTGCAGGAGCGGACGGGGCTCGCAGCCTTCCTGTGGGGGCTTATCGACGGCCGGCCTCTCATCAATACGCACCGCACGTTCAAGACCGTGCCGGCCTCGACACCCGCCTCCAAGGCGGTCTCCAAGGCGCTGCTCGCCGAAGGCTTCCGCTTTGTCGGGCCCACCACCGTCTATGCCTTCATGCAGGCCGTGGGCATGGTCAACGATCACCTCACGGGTTGCTTCCGCTACGAGCCATGCGCAAGGCTGCAGAGGACGTTCGAGGCCCCGGGGGCGCCCGCGCGGGCATGACCGGCCCAGGCTCCAGCCCTCCGGCCGGGAATGCTGCGCAGCGCCTGCGCGCCTGGCAGCGCATGCTGTCGGGGCGTCGCCTGGACCTGCTCGATCCCGTGCCCGCCGACATCGAGATCGAGGACATCGCGCACGGCCTCGCCCGTGTCGCGCGCTGGAACGGGCAGACGCTGGGCGACCACGCGTTCTCGGTGGCCCAGCACGCGCTCGTGGTGACCGACATCGCCGCCGCCCTCGCGCCGGCAGGCGAGCGGCGCTGGCTGCTGGCGGCCCTGCTGCACGACGCACCGGAGTACGTGATCGGCGACCTCATCAGCCCGTTCAAGGCCGCCGTCGGTCTCGACTACAAGGCCTTCGAGCTGCGCCTCCTCGAAGCCATCCACCTGCGTTTCGGACTGCCGGCCGTGCTGCCGGCTCCTGTCAGCGCCGGCATCAAGCAGGCCGACCGCATCGCCGCCTACTTCGAGGCGACCGGGCTCGCGGGCTTCGGGGAGGAGGAGGCGTGCCGCTTCTTCGGTGCGCCGCCCGCGCTTCCCACGCCGCTGTGCCGGGCCCTGGAGCGGCTCTCGCCCGATCCGGCAGCTGTGGCGCAGACCGCGTTTCTGCAACGATTTGGTGACTTGGCGGGCAAATAGCGCTTGTCGTGGTCCTGGCACAAGCTGCTATTGGGAGTCGGGCAGGACATCCCGGTGCTTCATGAGCAGATCTCTCTCCCTTCAGAAGAACGACGCCGTCCATGACAACGATGGCGCACCCGCATTGGCGATGGACGGCAGCGTTCACGTCTGTCCGCTGAGCGCGGTGCCCCAGGTGGTTGCGAGTGCGCGAGCCTTGCACCTTCTTACCTGTCTGGAGGACACGATCCCGGTGGAGACGCCGGCGGCGATCGAGCCGGCAAGGCACGTGCGCCTGCACCTCAACGACATCGCGCAGCCGATGCCGGGATACGTGGCCCCGAACGCGCGGCACGTCGCCGATCTCATCGATTTCGCGCTCGGCTGGGGTGGGCGCGGTCCGGCGGTCGTTCATTGCTGGGCGGGCATCAGCCGCTCCACGGCGGCGGCGTTTGTCACGCTTTGCGCCCTGAACCCCGAGGTCCCCGAGTACACGATTGCGCGACTTCTGCGCGAGGCCTCGCCCACCGCCTATCCCAATCGCCTGATCGTTCGGCTGGCGGATGCGGCGCTGGGGCGCGACGGGCACATGATGGCGGCCGTGGAATCGATCGGCCGCGGCCTCGTCGCCAACGAGGCATACCCCTTCTCCCTTCCGGCAGACCTCTCCGCGCTGCGCCGCCGCTGAGGCCATTCAACTCCCGCGCAGGCGGGAGCCCGGCGCACCGATAGTCGGGATCGCCTTCGGGCGAGGGGCTGCCTCCTGCGCGCGCACCCGCATCCCGCGCCGCAAAGGAGCGACGGCCTGCTCCTCAGCGGCCGAAAATTGCCATGATCGCACGGTAGCGCCAACCTGAGGAATTCCCAGAGCCGTCAGAGGCTTGGCATGACAGCACAGGGGCGACACATACCGGAGCGAATCGGCGCCGAGCGAATCGGCGCGGAGCGACACGGCGCAGGCGCGGCGAGTGCCGTCACGCGCACGGCGCCCCGGGCGCATCAGGCGGGCGAGACCATGGCCGTCACCGTCGGTGCCGTGATCCTGTCGGTACGCGGCGCCGATCCGGTCGTGGCGGTGGTGCCGGCGCCGCGCGCGGGCGAGGAGCAGCTGCCCTGCGGTCCGTTCAGCCCCGGCGAGCACCGCACGCTGGAGGCCGGCGTGCGCGCTTGGGCGCAGGCCCAGACCGGTGTGGAGGCGCGCTTCCTGCAGCAGCTTTGCACGCTCGCCGACGGCGTAGGGCCGGACCCGGTCCAACCCACCCTGTGCGTGAGCTACCTGGCGCTCGTCTCCCCGCGCCAGTGCAGCGACAGGACGCAGGCGGCCTGGCGCAGCTGGTATGCCTTCTTCCCCTGGGAGGACTGGCGCTACGGCAGACCCGGGTGCCTCGACGATCTCTATGCGCGCCTCGAGGCCTGGGCTGCTCAGCCAGCGCCGCCGTGCGCGGCGCGCGCGCCCGCGGACCGCAGCCAGCGCCTGCGCATGGCGTTCGGCGGCGCCAACGGCGGCGGCTGGGACGAGGAGAGGGTGCTCGAGCGCTGGGAGCTGTTGGCCGAGGCGGGGCTCGCCGGGCCGGCGGCGCTCCAGGCCGGCACCAGGCGGTCGTTGCCGAGGCTCACCCATCCCGTGCTCGGCGATCAGACCGCGGTGCTGGCGCGCGCCGTCGGCGAGCTGAGGCGCACCGTCAAATACCGCCCCGTGGTGTTCGAGCTGATGCCCGACGAGTTCACGCTGTTCGAGCTGCAGAAGACGGTGGAGGCGATCCTCGGGCCCAATCTGCACAAGCAGAACTTCCGCCGCCTGATCGAGGGCTGCGGCTTGGTGGAGCCGACCGGCGAGCAGCGACTGCGCACGGGCGGACGGCCCGCGCGCCTCTACCGCTTCCGCCGCAGCGTGATCTACGAGCGCGCCGCGCCCGGCGTAAAGGTGAAGCCCGGTCGCGCCTGACGAGGCAAGCGCCGCCCGGATTCCCTCTCCCCGACGGGCGCAGACCGGAGGCAGTGTGCCACATCCAGGCTTGGCGCCGTTGTGAACGGCATACGGCGGATCGTGCAGCCGCACTCCGAACGGCATGGTGGTTGCCGAAGACACCCTGGGATGGTGACTTCACGCTCCGGACAGCCTGAACCGCAAATTGTCGCGCGAGAGCTGGGCGATCGTTTTGCAGCCCATCAGCTTCATGTCTCGTTCGATTTCGGTGCGGATCAGGCCGAGAGCGCGCTCCACACCGACCTGGCCGGCGGCGGCGAGAGGATAGAGATAGTAGCGGCCGAGGCCCACGGCTTTGGCGCCGACGGAGAGCGCCTTCAACACGTGGCTTCCGCGCTGGACGCCGCCATCCATCAGCACGTCGATCCGATCGCCCACGGCATCGACGATCTCGGCCAGTTGATCGAACGATGCGCGTGAGCCGTCCAGCTGCCGGCCGCCATGGTTGGACACGACGATGCCGGTGCAGCCAATCTCGACGGCGCGCTTGGCATCGGCAACCGACATGACCCCCTTCAAGCAGAACTGGCCGTTCCACTGCCGGACCATGTCTGCCACATCGCTCCAATTCATGGATAGGTCGAGCATCTCGGTGAAATAGCGGCTGATCGAGAGGGCGCCGCCGCTCATGTCGACGTGCTCGTCGAGTTGCGGGAGTTTGAAGCGTTCATGGGTGAGGTAGTTGATGCCCCACAGGGGCTTGATCGCGAATTGCAGCATCCCGGCGAGCGTCAGCCTGAACGGAATGGAGAAGCCGGTGCGCAGATCGCGTTCGCGGTTGCCGCCCGTGATGCTGTCCACGGTCAGCATCATGACCTCGACGCCGGCGTCCTTGGCCCGCTGCAGCATGGCGCGGTTGAGGCCGCGATCCTTGTGGAAGTAGAACTGATAGACCTGGGGCGTGTCGTGCGCCTTGCGCAGCTCCTCCAGGCTCACCGTGCCGAGCGAGGATACGCCGAACATTGTACCGTATCGCGCGGCCGCAGCGGCCACGGCGCGTTCGCCCTGATGATGGAAGAGGCGCTGCAGGGCGGTCGGAGAGCAATAGACCGGCAGGGCAAGCTTCTGGCCCATGACAGTGACGGAGAGGTCAACGGTCTCGACGCCGCGCAGGACGTTGGGCACGAGATCGCAGTGCTCGAAGCTTGCCGTGTTGCGCCTGTGGGTCGCTTCGTCGTCGGCCGCACCGTCGATGTAGTGGAAGATCGGCCCCGGCAGTCGTCGCTTCGCGAGCCGCCGGAAATCCCGAAAGTTGTGACAATCCCTGAGGCGCATGGCCTATTCATGCAGTTCGCGCGCCGCCGAGCAACCGGCACCAGTCGTCCCGCGGCTACATTGAGCGAAGGTAGATTGCGGACATCGAAACAAATGGATTACGCCACCACTCGAGGCGGGTAAACGCACTGCGCAGTGAATTTTCGACGGCAAGGCGGGGCGTGTCCGGGGGGTGCCGTAGACCGAGGGTAGCCGATACGTTGGCAAGGTGGGGAAAAACCCCGCTCAAGTGTTGATCGAGCCGCCGTCGACGGCGACGGTCTGGCCGGTGACGAAGTCGCTGTCGCGGGAGGCCAGGAAGATCAGCGCGCCCACGAGATCCTCGGGGTGCTCGTCGCGCTGGAAGGCGCGGCTCGCCACCACCCGGTCGCGCGCGAAGGCGATGTGGTCCTCGTTCGCCAGGATGCTGTCGCTCAGCGTGAG
>Ga0075421_100001793_pt1 | contig 25307 bp, 21 predicted proteins | sample SoiMetdeltSBSDD5_FD_75292 | JGI IMG/M metagenome (GOLD analysis project Ga0075421, IMG submission 75292) | Bulk soil microbial communities from a Populus tree surrounding site in Tennessee, USA - Soil MetaG P. deltoides SBSDD5 | ecosystem: Environmental > Terrestrial > Soil > Tree plantation... | reverse complement strand
AATTACCAGAGCGGATTGCTTGAAACAAAAATTGCTGGTGATCTCGGGCAGGTAAGTGAAGTGCGGCAGGAAGGAAACTTAAAATTCCTTTACAAATTGAAAGTTGATGAAAACGCATTGAAGAGGAGAAATATTAATCCGAAGCCAACAGAATACCGGAAGAAAACAATTGCTGATATGCAGACCAGGAGCGGCGAGGCCAAAAAATATGGCCCGGCGTTGCCAGTAGACACAACTGTAAGGAAAGAAGACATATTCGAATCGGAATTTGAGCCGGAAGCAGGCGACTCATCACTGCGGGTGCTTCCTGAAGAAGAGCCTGTTGTACAGGGAGTTCTTCAAAAATCAAAACACTATCTGTATAAGCTTAAATTTTCCGTTGATAATTTTTCAAGCGCCTTCAATAACGATATCCTCATCAACAGATATGAACCGTTTACAGGGTCATTGCCTGTAGTGTTGCAAAGCGGCGGTGCCTTCAACGGCATGCTAAAAGCTTCGGTGTTCGACCTGTTTGAAGATATACGCTTCACGGGAGCATTGCGTCTGCCGTTGATTGGCGGCCTGGGAACAGGCACAAATATCGGTGGCGGAACAGGTTCCAGTGTGTTCATACCCGTTAACCAGAGCTTATTCGATGGCGGTGGCGAGTGGTTCGCAAGAGCAGACTATTTAAAGAAGAGACTCGACTACTCAATCGTGTATTACCGTAAAACTGAAATAGGCGGAGTACAGGGAATAAATGGCACCGACATAGTTTATGAAGGAAAGCAATACAGTAACCTTTACCAGGGCATCGTGAAGTATCCGTTCGACAGGGTAAAGAGCCTGCGTTTTTCGGCCGGCGTCAGGACCGACAAAGTTGTTGTGAGAGGCACAAGGCTGGATACCAGCACACTTAAAACGCCGGACCTCAACAGGCAAACATTTTTTATCGGCCGCGTTGAATATGTGCATGATAATACAATTCTCAAGGCAACAAACATCATGCATGGCCTCCGTTTTAAAATATACACAGACATCAACTCACAGTTGAACAAGAAAAAGGAAGGCCCCGCTAAAGCCGGCAAATTCAATTTCAACCTTGGCACTGATGTTCGCTATTATTTTCCTATTTACAGGAACTTCATCTGGGCAGGCCGTGCGGCAGCAGACTTTTCGTGGGGTAACCAGAAGATCGTGTATTATCTTGGTGGTGTAGATGGATGGATGTTCCCGAAATACAACAGCGAAGTAAAACCGCAGGATCAGGATTATGCTTACCAATCGCTGGCAGTAAATCTAAGAGGGTTCAAGCAGAATGTATCTAATGGTAACAATGCGGTAATTATGAACAGTGAATTCAGGTTGCCGGTATTCTCAACGCTCTTCAATAAGCCAATCAATAACGCATTTCTCAGAAACTTCCAGGTTGTACAGTTTGTGGATCTGGGCTCTGCATGGAACGGTGCATATGACAAGATAGAGCGTCCGCAAATGATATATCCTGCTGCAACGCCTGACGTAATTGTGTTGCTTAAAGCGGGCGGTATTGGTCCTTTTGTGGGCGGTTACGGCTTTGGAGTTAGAAGCACACTTCTGGGATATTTTCTGCGGCTTGATGCAGGATGGGAAATGCGTGGATTCTTCCGTGGCAAACCCCTGATGCATTTCGCAATGGGAGTAGATTTCTGATGTAATTTTATTTTGATGCACCGGTTTCCGACTACATTTAATGGAGTTATACTATCAGCTTTATTCGTAATTGCTTTTTCGAATTATGCGTCGGCTCAAAACATAATTGTACGTGGTGTTGTAAAAGATGTTCATAGTGACGAGCGCATTCCTTTCGCTTCCATTCAGTTCAAAAGATCCGGCATCGGTAAACTAACTGACTCCGTTGGAACATTTGCCTTTGGCCTCGACCAATGGCCAAAAGGAGATACACTCGAAGTTACCTATGTTGGTTACCAGGACAACCTGTTTGTCTTCGACAGTACCGTGCTTGCAAAGGCTGTGAAAAACGTACTCGACATTACGATCTTCATGGAACGCGGAAAATACGCAACCGAAGTAGTGGTGAAGAGAAAGATTGACAGGGGATGGCTAATGTGGAGAAGAATCGTAAGGCGGAAGCCGATGAACGACAGGTATCGCTTCAGCAATTTCTCATACGAGCTGTATAATAAGCTTGAACTTGATATCAAAAATATCAACAAAGAGAAATGGAAGGAAATGAAACTGCTGAAGAACTTCAAATTCATTTTCGATAATGTAGACACTTCAGAGGGCAAACCAATACTTCCCATCTATCTCACTGAAAGTATTTCGAACTATTACTTTCAGAAAAATCCGCTCAAGCGCCGCGAAGTTTTTGTTGCGACCAAAACGATCGGTATGAACAACGAAAGCGTGAGCAAGCTGCTTGGCGGAATGGATGCTAACCTCAACTTCTACAGCAATTTTCTACCTGTCTTTGATAAAAACTTCATCAGTCCTGTCAGCGACAATGGCGACAATTACTATAAATACCGTGTGCTCGATAGTCAGTTCGTGGGAGGTAGAAGGCTGATACATATGTCCTTCACTCCGAAAAGGAAAGGGCAGAACACTTTCGAAGGAGATTTCTGGATACACGATTCAACATTTGCGGTACAGAAAATGAATCTGCGTCTTTCTAAAGAGGCGAACATCAATTTTATTGACCAGCTAAGCCTTATCCAGGAATATAAAATGATCGACGATACAACCTGGTTCCTCTCAAAAGATAAATTTGTTGTGGATATATCTCCGCTCGGAAATTCAAAGCTTTCTTTCATCGGAAGAAAGACCACCACATATCAGGATGTAAAAGTGGATGATCCTTCAGTAACAAATGAGCTTGCAAAAAACAGGATACTGGAAGAAACGATTTTGCCTGAAGATGCCAGGGAGAAACCACAGATATTCTGGGACACCGCACGTCACGAAGAGCTAACCAAAACGGAAACCGGTATTTATAAGATGATCGACACCCTGGTAAAGCTTCCGGCTTTCAAAAGGGCGAAAGAAACAGTTTACTTTTTAGCAATCGGATATAAGAACATCGGAAATTTTGAGATCGGTCCATGGTATAACTGGATCTCCTATAACTCTCTTGAAGGTTTGCGCACGCGGTTCGATCTGGGCACAAACAAACATTTCAGTAAGGAATGGTTCCTTCATGCTTATGCGGCTTATGGCTTTGCCGACCATCGGTGGAAGTATAAGATGGATGCAATGTATCTCATCAATAAGAACCCGCGCTCTTACATCTCTGCGTCATATAAAAAGGACATTGATTTCGGCCAAACGTATTATGACGAGATCAGCCAGGACAACATTTTCGCGCTGGCCATCCGGAAAACGGGAGTACCGATCAAATTTTTAATGATCAATGAAAAGCGGCTGGAATTCTATCAGCAAACCAGAAACGGATTCTCTGCATTGCTTACCGGCATTCATAAAGAGTTTGAACCGCTAAGAAATCTTCCTTCCCTGGCTATTTATGACGGACAAAAAGACGGCATTCTTCAGACAACAGAAATAGGAGTAAGGTTACGATATGCTTTTCTTGAGAAATTTCTTGAAAGCACATTTAACAGGATAAGTCTTGGCAGCGAGCATCCGATCCCCGAGCTAAAATATATGAAGGGAGTTTCGGGAATGTTCGGAAGCAGGTACGATTATTCGAAAATAAGCGCAGGGGTTTCTCACTACAAAAAGGTGCCACCATTCGGGAGCATTTATTATAATTTATTTGCAGGCAAAACTTTCGGCAAGCTTCCATACATGTTGCTGGACATTGCACCGGGTAATGAAATTTATTACTATAATAAGTATGCGTTCAACCTGATGAACCGTTTCGAATTCGTTCACGATAAATATGCCGGCGTAAATTTCGAGCATAATATCGGTAATGGTCTTTTCCGCTTTATACCGCTGTTAAAGAAATTAAAGTTCCGTCAGTTCTATAGTGCCAGGGCGTTGTGGGGCGGATTAAGCGAAGAAAACAAAATATTCAACACACCTCCCGGAGGAGCATTTCCTTTTGAGTCGCTTAACGGCAATACATACCTCGAGGTAGGAACAGGAGTAGATAATATTTTGAAATTGTTCAGGGTCGACTTTGTATGGCGCGTGTTCCCCCAACCTCTGCCTCCTGAAAAGTCAAAGAAGTTCGGCATTTTTGGCAGTTTCAGGCTTGCATTTTGATAAATTCACGCATAATACAATTCATCCAGCCCCTTAATGATAGTTGCGCAAGCCGATTGTATTTCTTTGGTTGAAATATTCAATGGAGGAGCAATTCGCATACAATCGGGCGCGAACAAAAACCAGTCTGTAAGCACTCCGTTGCGAATGCAATAATTAATTATCCTTTTATTAAAGGCTTCTTCCGGGAACTCAACAGCTATCAGCAGACCACAGGTACGCACTTCTTTTATTGCAGGATGTTGAAGAAGCTTGAGAAACAGTTTTTCTTTTTTGGCCACCTTTTTAACCATCTCTTTCTTCAGCAAATGTTTAAAAGCTGCAACTCCTGCAGCGCAGCAAACAGGATGTCCACCGAATGTAGTGATGTGTCCGAGCACAGGATCGTGTGTAAGATGGTTCATGAGGTTTTTGTCGGCTATGAACGCCCCTAATGGCATACCGCCTCCCAATGCCTTGCCGAGCAAAAGAATATCAGGCACAATCTCATATTGTTCAAATCCCCATAGTGAGCCGGTTCTGCCAAAACCTGCCTGAATTTCATCCAGAATCAGCAGTGTTCCCGTTTCTGAGCACTTTTTTCTTACCGCCTGCATCCACGACGCCGAAGGTTTATAAACACCTCTCTCCGCCTGTATGGTTTCCATCACCACACAGGCTGTATTGGTGTTGATACTGTTTAGTACGTCATATGTGTTATACTCATAGTGATATACCGACGGCAGCAGTGGTCTGAATGCGTTTCTCCAGTATTCGTCTCCCAATAGGCTAAGCGCGCCCTGTGTTGAGCCATGATAGCTTTTTTCAAAGGCGATAATGTCGCTCCTTCCGGTTACCCTTTTTGCAAGTTTCATGGCACCTTCAACCGCTTCGGCCCCTGAATTTGTAAAATAAACCGAGTTAAGTGATGAGGGCAGATGTTCCGAAAGCAAAAGGGCATATTGCACCTGCGGTGATTCTATCATTTCACCATATACCAGAACATGAAGATACTGGTCTGACTGTTTTTTAATCGCATCAACAACATCCTTATGCCGGTGGCCGATGTTGCAAACACTGATGCCTGCTATCAGATCGATGTATTCATTTCCTGCATCATCCCATAATTTGCTGCCGGCAGCCTTTTTAATGTGGATCGCTATCGGCGCATCCGACGTTTGCGCAACATGCTGAAAAAATAATCTCCGCGTATCCATAAATTGTGCAGGAATTTACAACAAGGTAAAAAACTAATTTATGCCAGTTATACTTCCCGTTGAAGGCGTAAGCCCCAAATTCGGCGACAATTGTTTTATTGCTCCGAACGCCACAGTTGTGGGTGATGTTGTTACCGGCAACGATTGCAGCATCTGGTTTAACGCCGTAGTACGAGGCGACGTGAACAGCATAAGAATGGGCAACAAGGTGAATATACAGGATGGCGCTGTCATCCACTGCACATATCAGAGATCCAAAACCGTAATCGGCAACAATGTGTCAATTGGCCACAACGCTATCGTGCACGGATGCACGGTTCATGATGACGTGCTCATTGGCATGGGTGCCATCGTAATGGACAATGCCGAGATAGGAAGCAATTCTATCATTGCGGCCGGTGCCGTTATACTCGAAAACACTAAGGTTGAGCCCGGCAGCATTTATGCCGGTGTTCCCGCGAAAAAGGTAAAAAACATCTCTCATTCTCTGATCAATGGCGAAATAAACCGGATCGCGGACAACTATGTGAAGTATGCCGGGTGGTTCCGGAAGAGTTAGCAGTTTTCAGTTGTCAGTTATCAGTTATCAGTTGTCAGCTGGCAGTTCGTTTTAACTGCAAATTGTAAACTGTCAACTGCAAGCTGGCTCTGTGTTTCAGCGATTTGCAATAATCGGGGGTTATTGCATTTCTCGCATAATATTATTAGTTTTAAATACGTTGTTACTAAGAATTTACACTTATGTCGACATCTAAACGAATTTTGGTCGCCGTTGCATGCGTGATGATAATGACTTCCGGAAGCTCGTGCCGGGTTTGGAATAAGGTGTTCGGACCAAAATACGGATGTCCTGCCAATGGCAGATCATTTGGTGCGGAGCGCATACTGAGCGGAGAAAAGCCACCTAAAGCTAAAAAGTTCAAGGCCTGATAATATTATAACACTCAACATTCATAACCCTAAATCCGTAATGCATGAGCCTTACCTTACGTACCGACTTCGGCTGTACCGAAGCTATTATCGACGACGATTGCGGCCTCAAAAGATTCTACGAAGTGGCCAACATTCTGACCGACGAGCTTGAGATCAGATTTACCAACAAAGAAGATGATTTTGATACCCTAACATGGGACTTTGTTTTTAAAAATCACATCTTAACGCTTCACTACAACATTTATACAGGAATTTCTATTTACCCTCGTAAATTCCGTGAGGCCCCGAGAAAAGATAATGATGCTGTTGTAGAGGTAGCGAAATACCTGGAAGGAAAGCTGTTGATTCATTCTACGAAGAAATATTTTTCGTGAAGCGTGAATCGTGAAGCGAAATCAAAATTATGATGCCTCACGCCTGCCGCCTCACGAATAGCCTTTAGTTTCTAAACTCTCTAAAATATTCCAGTAGCTAACATATCTTTCAGCATGTATGCGGCCGTCTTCGACGGCCTTTTTTATTGCACAGCCTGGCTCATTGATATGCAGGCAGTCGTTGAAATGACATTCATTGATAAGAGCGCGCATTTCAGGAAAATAATGCGACAGCTCCTGTTTACTGATATCTACTATCCCGAATTCACGCATACCCGGCGTATCAATTATCGCTCCCCCATTTGGCAGATCAAACATCTCGGCAAACGTTGTGGTATGCATCCCCTTGCCGCTCCAGCCACTTATTTCATTAGTTTTTAAACGAAACGAAGGAAATACCTTATTTATGAACGATGACTTACCAACACCTGAGTGACCGCTCATAAGCGTGATCTTACCCTTCAACTCATGCTTTACTCCCTCCAATCCTTCACCTTTCTCTACACTCATCGCGAATACACGATATCCGATATCCGTGTAAACTTCCGTCAGCTCTCTTAGTTTTTCTTCATCCTTTTTTTTGTACAGATCTGTTTTGTTGAACACAATGATTGCAGGCACATGATACGCTTCGCAGGTCACAAGGAAACGGTCGATAAAGCCCTGTGAAGTGCGCGGTTCGCGAAGCGTTGCAAACATCAACGATTGATCTACGTTGGCAGCAATGATATGATGCTGCATCCTGTGAGATGGCGATTGTCTGGTGACATAATTTTTTCTCGGCAGGATGTCGGTTATCATCGCTGTTTCATCGGCATCGTTCTCCGGCTCAAGCTCAACATTATCGCCCACCGCAACCGGATTGGTAGAAGTAATGCCATCGATCTTGAAAACACCTTTTATCCTTGAATTTATAAATTGCCCGGCTTCTGTTTTGGTGACATACCACGATCCTGTAGACTTATAAACCGTTGCCCTCATCACGGATATTTTTTAAAAACTGAATAACGTAAAATCAGTTCCGTTAAAAGTAAGATGGCAGCTGCAAGAGTAAAGGGTAAAAATTTTTCATTGAACCTCTTCAGTGAGGTGATCTGAACCCGTGATTTTTCCAGTTTATCGATTTCGGCATATATATTCTGCAAACCTGCGTTGTCGCGTGCACGGAAGTACAGACCCCCTGTTTCAGCAGCGATGCTGCGTAATAATGATTCGTCTACGTTCACCTGTTGTTTTCTCATCGTTACCTGGCCGTCTTCAGTTTGCATAGGTGCCTCAGCAAATCCCTCGGTAGCCATACCTATTGTATAAACTTTTATTCCCACCGATTTTGCGATCTCTTTCGCCGCATTTGGATCGAGCAGACCACCCTGGTCGTCACCGTCTGTCAGAAGGATCACAATACGTGTTTTCGTTTTGCTGTCTTTCAGGCGCTCAACGCTTGTTGCAAGTCCATCGCCAATTGCGGTTCCATCGGCAAGGTAACCTGTTTGTGCGTTCAGTATCTGAGTTTTTAATGTGGCTCTATCCATTGTTATAGGTGAGGAAGTAAAGCTTTCACCTGCAAATATCACAAGGCCGATGCGGTCGGTTGGGCGCCTGTCTACAAATTCGGCGGCAACCTGTTTCATGGCCTCAAGCCTGTTGGGAGTGAAATCCTGCGCAAGCATGCTACCACTTACATCCATGCATAAGATGATGTCTATACCTTCGCCGCTCAGCAATTCCTGGTCGTTGCGGGTTTGAGGCCTGGCCAGTGCAGTGATCAGAAACATCAGGCTCAGCAATCGCATTGCAAATGGCACATGCCTTAAGGCGGTTTTAAATGTCTTCGTTTCACCGAAAGATCTTACGGAAGAAATCAGCAACGCGCTCGACTGTCTGCTGCTTCTTTTCGCATACCACCATAACATAAGAGGTACAATTGCCATCAGTGCAAACATCCATGGATAAGCGAATTCAATATTTTGCAGCCAGCTATACAGCACCAGGAAAATTTTTATCAAGTATTTCTATAGATGACGTTACGATCTTCAGATTATTTTTGTTGTCTTCATCACTAGGCCGGTACTTGGCAAACTTTACAACATCGCTCATCCTCAGCGATTGCGCAAGGCTTATAAACGCATCCTTCGGAATGCCCTTTCCCGACAATTCAAGTATCAACTCTTCATTAGTTCTTTCAAAGGTTGCTACCGAAAATTTCCGCGACACATACTTTCTCAGGATGTCGTTCATTTCGGAATAATATATCTTCACTTCGCCGTTGTTTACTTGTTTAAGCGCCAGGAGAGCAAGTGCCTTCATCGCCTCTTCATAGGGCGACAGCGCTGGTACCGCCTCTTCTTTCAAAGCAGGTTTTGAGCGTTTTCGACGCCAAATTAATGCTAATGTCACCAGGCATATAATGGCCAAACCGGCTATCAGCCATTGCAGATAATCTACGGACGGATTTTCTACTTCAATAATGTCTTTTATATCCCGATAATCTTCATTCGGATCAAAAGGTGCAAAAGAAACATTAATTGGTACGCTGTCGGTGAAATACGACTGGTTGTCGACAACAATTTCAAAAGACGGAATATACTGCTGACCCGAATCAAAGCTGGTTAAAACGAAATGCTGTGATAGTTTTTTCACGTCTATATTCTGCGCGGTGTCTAACGCCTCTTTTTTTAACATCTCGAAATGAGGAATCGTGTCTGCGTTGAACCATTTTACATTTGCCCCAATAGGCATGTATGCTTCCACGGTCAGCGATAGAGTTTCTCCGATCAGAATATTATCGCGGTCAATATTCGAACGCACGTTTACCTGCGAGGCCGCGTAAAAAGAAAAAGCCAGAAAAAAAATTACCGCAATGATATGTTTGCTGCCGCTGTTCATTTATACGCCTCTCACTTCCTGCTGATAAAAAATTTCTGCAGCACCTTTACGTAATCTTCGTCGGTGCGGATATGCAACAGGTCGCACCCCGCCCTTGTAAATATATTTTTACAGGCCTCGGACCAGGCAAAAAAGTTATTGTGGTAATCGTGCCGCACCAAATCATTGCTGGTGTCTATCCATTTCTTTTCACCTGTTTCTGAATCCTCGGTTTCTATCATTCCTATCTCGGGTAATATCATATCCATCTTATCATAAACCTTGATGCCAATCACATCGTGTTTTTTACCCGCCACTTTCAACGCATCTTCAAAGTTGTTGTTCAAAAAATCGCTTAACACGAACGCTATACAACGCTGCCTGGTGCTATTGTTGAATCTTCTTAAGGCCTCAGTCAGGTCGGTGCCCTTGCCTTTTGGTGTGAATGTGAGCAGTTCCCTGACTATATACAACACATGGTCGCGACCCTTTTTCGGAGGTATGAACTTCTCTATCCTGTCGGTAAAAAGAATCAGACCAACCTTGTCGTTGTTGCTGATGGCAGAAAATGCAAGCACAGCCCCCACTTCGTTTACAAGGTCCTTTTTCCTGGAATGAACGGTACCAAAAAGTGAACTGCCGCTCACATCTATCAGTAGCATTACTGTGAGCTCTCTTTCCTCTTCGAACACTTTACTGAACGGATGACCAAATCGTGCGGACACGTTCCAGTCAATGAATCTAATATCATCACCATGATGATATTCGCGCACCTCCTTAAAATGCATTCCCCTTCCCTTGAATGCACTGTGGTATTCGCCGGTAAAAATGTGCCTGGTGAGCTTTTTGCTTTTTATTTCAAGCTCCCGCACTTTTTTTAGTATTTCCTCGGTGGTAAGCATTATGGAACGGGTATAACCTTCATTATATCGTCTATTATATTTTCTATTTTTACATTTTCAGCTTCCGCTTCGTAGGTAAGTCCAACACGGTGACGAAGCACATCCCTGCAAATACTTCTTACGTCTTCCGGTATCACATAACCACGCTTGTTGAGGAACGCGTGTGCCTTTGAAGCCAGTCCAAGGTTAATACTTGCCCTGGGCGATCCTCCATATGCGATCAGCGGCTTCATTTTTTCCAGCTTATATTTTTCAGGGATGCGAGTGGCAAAAACGATATCCAGGATATAATTTTCAATCTTTTCATCCATATAAACATCCCGCACGAGATCTCGCGCCTGCAAAACTTCCTGTACCGAAACAACCTGCTTAACCGCCGGAAGTTTTGTTCCCTGTACATTCTGCCTTAATATTATCTGCTCTTCATTTTTTGATGGATAATCCACAACAACTTTCATCAGGAACCTGTCTTGCTGCGCTTCAGGTAATGGATAGGTGCCTTCCTGTTCCAGGGGATTCTGTGTGGCAAGCACAAGAAATGGCTGATCAAGCGGAAAACTTTGTTCACCAATAGTAACCTGCCGCTCCTGCATCGCTTCAAGCAGCGCACTCTGAACTTTAGCGGGCGCCCGGTTGATCTCATCAGCAAGCACGAAGTTTGCGAAGATTGGTCCCTTGCGAACTATGAACTCATTTTTCTGCTGGTTGTAAATCATTGTACCGATCACGTCGGCAGGAAGCAGGTCGGGAGTGAATTGTATCCTGCTGAATTTTGCATGTACCGCCTGCGACAATGATCTGATGGTAAGTGTTTTAGCGAGGCCGGGCACACCTTCAAGAAGTATGTGTCCATTTGTAAGCAAACCGATAAGCAATCGGTCGAGCATATACTGCTGGCCAACGATTATTTTTCCAACTTCATCGCGCAATTTGTCAATGAACACACTCTGGTATTGTATCTTCTCATTCAGCTCTTTAATGTCGTTGGCGGTAAATCCCATAAGTATGAATTATTTATGCAAAATACGAACAAAGCACTTGCAAGTTACCGGCCAGTTTATTTAAGATTATTGTTATAATATTGGGCATAATAAATGCATGATAACATAAAACAAAAGCGATTATGAAAAAACCTATTATCGTAGCATTAATTGTGGCCGGATGTGCTTTCGTCGCGTGTAATAAGGACGATGACAACAATAACCCCGCTGTAACAACGATAGATTTGTTGGCAAGCGGTACCTGGAAGATCGACACGATTGGATTTGATGCAAACAAAGACGGTACAATTGATGAAGCCGTACCTGGTGGATTCCAGGAATGTGAACTCGACAACACCCTTACTTTTAACAAAGACAGTGTTTCGGGCGTATTTGATGAAGGAGCTTTGAAATGCGACGCCGCAGATCCGCAGACCATAGATTTCGGATATCAATTAAAAGGCGACAGTGTTATTAACTTCTCCGGAAATTTGCCAGGTGAACTGAAAGGTGACGTGAACATCCTAACCATCAGCAACACACAGCTAGTGATGTCGAAAAGAATTGTGGTAACCTTCCCGGTACAATTCGATAAAAATCTGATTATCTCGCTCTTCAAATAATTGACAATGCCGGTTGTGGAAATGTCTTTTTAGGAAAGATACTTACCCACAATCGGCATTCTTCTTCCTATTCCAAAGGCTTTGCTGCTCACACGAATTATTGGACAGAACTGGTTCCTCTTGTATTCATTGGTGTTTACCAGCTTCAGTATCCTTGCTACTATTGCCGCATCAAAGCCAAGCTGAACAAGTTCCTTTGGTCCCCGCCGCTTTTCGATATACTGATAAAGTATTTTGTCGAGTGTGGCGTATTCCGGCAGGCTGTCCGTATCTTTTTGTCCGGGCCTGAGTTCTGCTGATGGTGGTTTTGTTATTATGTTCTTGGGAATAATTTCTTCTTCCCTGTTAATATATTCCGCCAGTGCGAAAATCTGCATTTTATAGACGTCGCCAAGCACGCCAAGGCCGCCTGCCATATCGCCGTAAAGCGTTCCATAACCTGTGGCCAGTTCACTCTTATTAGATGTATTCAGTAAGATATATCCGAATTTATTGGCGATTGCCATTAGCAGATTTCCTCTGGTACGGCTCTGAATATTCTCCTCTGCTATCCCAAATTCTGTTCCTTTGAAAATAGGATCGAGTGCTCTCGAGAATGCATCGTACACATCCTTAATAGGTATTATGTCGTATGGATTACCTAAATTCTTGCTTAGCTGTTCGGCATCACTAACCGAATGGCCCGTTGAATACTGTGATGGCATTAAAACCGCGCGCACATTCTGTTTGCCCAACGCCTCGCATGCAATAGCAATCGTTACGGCGCTGTCGATTCCTCCGGATGAACCGATGATCGCTTTGGTAAATCCCATCTTGCCGAAATAGTCTTTTATACCCAGAATGAGCGCCTGCCTGATCTGCTTTATATTGTTTTCATCCGTAAGATAACTTATGATCTTGTCGGGATCTTTAACCTTTGCTACGCGCATCTCCTTGTCGAGATGATGAAGGTCGTCCATCGTTACGCGTATGTTTCTGGCAGTAGCTTCAGCTTTGGACTTTGTATCAACCAAAGCAAAATCCTCAACGAAATATTCCATTTCCTTCGTGATATTGCCCTCCCGATCGAAAACGAGGCTGCCACCATCAAAGACCACTTCCGTTTGCGATCCCACAGTATTGCAGTAAACAAGAGGAATTTTATACCTGTTTACGTTGGCGCGAAGCACTTCTTTCCGGTCTTCATCATGATCGTAGTCGAATGGCGATGCTGAAATGTTTATCATGAGATCCGGCTTCTGTTTAATCAGCTGTTCCATTGGTGCTGCCCTGTACAGCGGGTTGTCGCTCAGGTTCCATAGATCTTCACAAATTGTAAGCGCTATCCTTTCGTTACAAAACTCAATAATATTCCACGACCACGCCGGCTCAAAATACCTGTATTCATCAAATACATCGTATGTTGGTAACAGTGTTTTATGGGCCACACCGTGAATTTCATTTTTATATATCAAAATGGCCGCATTGAAAAGATCTTTCCCTTCTTTCCTCGGATTACGTACGGGGCAGCCTACTATCACACCTATCTTTTCCGTTTTTGGTTTTATCTTCTCAATGGCTTCTTCGCATTTATTGATGAAGTCGTTGAATTCAAGGAAATCGCGCGGGGGATATCCGCATATGCACAGCTCCGAAAATACTACCAGGTCTGCTCCGGCTGTTAATGCTTTGTCAATTCCTTCAAGTATCTTCCGCGTGTTAAGGTCAAAATTTCCGATGTGATAATTCTGCTGTGCCAGTGCGATCTTCATATTGTAAATTTACGGAACATGAAAAAAAACTCATTTCTCTTTTTACTCCTTATTGTTTTTCTGGTATCCTGCAAAAACAAAACCGGCCCAAACGTATCGAATATCAAAGTTGATATTCAAACAGTAAGATTTGAAAAAGAATTTTTCAGCATCGACACAAATAACACTGAAGCATCTCTTCAAAAGATATATAATGCACATCCTGCATTTTTCCGTGATTTCACACAGCATATTCTTGGGCTTCCTCCAATAACGGATTCAGGTGCACAAGCAGTCAGCGCGATCAGGCAATTTTTACGAGACTACCGGCCGGTGTACGATTCAGTGATGAAAGAGTTCCCGGATTTTAACAGGGAAGAAGAAAAGATCACGAATGCGCTCAGATACGTAAAATATTATTTTCCCAAGTACCAGCTGCCAGGCTCAATTATCACTTTCATCGGTCCGATGGACGCTTATTTCCAGGGATCAACAGGCGGCTATGGCGATGCTATCACTTCGGAAGGACTTGCAATAGGATTACAGCTTCACCTCGGTAATAATTTTTCGATGTACAACAGCGAAATGGGTCTTTCACTGTTCCCTTCCTACATTTCGCGGAAATTTTCGCGGGAATACATACCTGTAAATTGTGTTAAGAATATCATCGACGATATGTACCCCGACCAGAGTTCAGACAGATCGCTCATTGAGCAAATCGTTGAGAAGGGAAAGAGAATCTACCTTGCCCGAAAGCTGATGCCCGATACACATGATACCCTGATCATCGGATATACGTCACCGCAACTCGAAGGGTGTAAAAAGAATGAAGCGCTTATCTGGCAATATTTTGTGAAGAACGGCCTTGTATTCAACAACGATGCTTCGCTGATCAAAAACTACGTTGGCGATTCGCCTAACACGCCTGAATTTGGAGAGGGAGCACCGGGAAACATCGGGCTGTTCGTGGGATGGCAGATCGTTAACAGGTTTATGGAGAAAAATGAAAATATGCCATTGGCTGAAATGATGGCTTTTGATGCGAGAAAACTATTTGAAGAAAGTAAATACCGGCCTAGATAGGCTTTCTGCCGAGATTCTTCATCATTCTGAAATGCGAGGCCACCGCACCCGACATAGTTGCATACACATTATAAGGAAGGTTATATTTCTTACAGGTGTTGGACACGATTTTACTGATGCTGGGGTAATGAATGTGGCTGATCCTCGGGAACAGGTGATGTTCTACCTGGTAATTCAGACCTCCGACAAACCATGAAATAACCTGGTTGCGCGGTGCAAAATTAGCCGTTGTTTTCAGCTGGTGTATAGCCCATTCATTTTCGATTTGTTTGTGATCTTCCACGAGTTCAAATTCTGCATGTTCTACAACATGCGCGAGCTGAAATACCATTGCGAGCGTTAGCCCCATCACGATATGGAAGCATAAAAATCCAATGGCCCACGCCTGCCAACCCACAAGCATTACTGGGAGAGCGATATAAAAAAATACATAAAGCAATTTGGTAAGCCAGAAAATTACATGCTCGTTCCTATCCATTTTCTGTAGATCGGAGCGGAATACACGCTGGGTGAAATACTTTACAAAGTCCATCACAAACACCCATGCAAAAGACGAAATAGAATATATGAGTACAACATATATATGTTGAAATCTGTGCGCGGGTACCCACTTCTGGGTAGAACACTGCCGCATGATCGGGCTTTTGGCAATGTCGTCGTCAATACCGTCTACATTGGTATAGGTATGGTGAATAATATTGTGCTTGAATTTCCAGATGAAAGCGTTTCCGCCAAGAGCATTCAATGTCAAACCAAGTAGTTCGTTCAGCCATTTTTTACTGGAATAGCTTCCATGGCATGCATCGTGCATAATATTAAAGCCAATACTGGCAAGTGTAAATCCAAATAGCCCACAAAGCAACAATGCAGGCAACACATGCATTTCAACTGTGATCAGTAAAACATAAAGGATTATAGCTGCTGGAATAAGGGTAATCGCCTTGAAGTATAAACGCCAGTTACCGGTTTTTCGGATCTTTCTTTCTGTAAAGTATTTTTCAACCTGTTGTTTAAGCTCTGTATAAAATGCAGAGTTTCTTGTATTGAAAACTACTTTAGGCATATGTATAATTAACCCGGTTTGACTATAGGGTACTAATAAAGATATGTCATTTTGTACATAAAAAGCTATTTAATCTTCGATCGCATCAGGCGTCGTGCCTCCTGCTTTTCTTCGATGTCCTTAAAAGCATTCGTTGGAATAAGAAAGAATGATCGCGAATCAAAATAGAGATGAAAGAAATATGGGCTCTCCACAAACTTGCTGAACACATCCCATGACCACGCTTTTTGTCCGCGGTCAGTTCTCAATGTCACGTGCTGATCGTCGAAGTCCATGCTGAAATGATCCTGGAATGTACGCGACCTTTTATAAATACTCTGAGGAAGTATTCGCCATATCACCAGCATCAGCAAAAACCACAATATCGAAAACATCAGAAATGACACCGGTTGAATAATTTTGAAGTACAGCAGTATGGCCGAACCGATAGCAAACACGTTAACGAGAATAAGCAGTATGCGTATTTCGGGCCTGGTGAGAAAGTGATATCTGAGAGCTTGTATCACCTGCTTTTTGTCATATGAAAAGCTGATGGTCATGTCGCAAGTTACAACAACACAAAAAAAAGATCCACTCATTTTACTAAGTGGATCGAGATATGAGAAACCGTCCAGGGTAATTTAATTCATATTAGCTGCAGCCCATGCTGTTGCCGCAGTTCAGGCATTTGTAGCATGTGCCGCTTCTGATGGTAATGTGTCCACAGGTATTGCAGGCTGGCGCGTCGCTCTGCATGCTTTTGGCGGCAGCGTTCACTGCATCCATGCTTGAAGAGCCTGTAACCTTTGCTTTCGGCTTTTGTTCGCCGGCGGGCTTGTTATTGCCGGATGGTGTTGCAACAACTCTCACATCACTTAGGGCTGGAGAGCCTTTCTCGTATTCCAGCGAAGTAGGAATTTCATCCCAGTCGTCTGTGCCTGTGTTTGTGACTTCTGGTTTGTCAAGTACATGAACCAGGTCGTTTCTGCCCAGGTATTCATAAGCCAGTACTCTGAAGATGAAGTCTACAATTGAAGTTGAACTTTTAATATTCGGATGCTCCACCATTCCTGCAGGCTCGAAGCGGGTGAACACGAATTTCTCTACGAATTCTTCAAGGGGAACACCATATTGCAGACCTATTGAAATGGAGATTGCAAAACAGTTCAGCATACTTCTCATGGTTGCGCCTTCCTTGGCCATGTCGATGAATATTTCACCAACGGTACCATCGGCATACTCACCCGTGCGAAGGAACAAGGCCTGACCGTTGATCTTGGCTTTTTGTGTAAAGCCACGGCGCTTTGCCGGCAATGTTCTGCGTTCCACTATGGTAGCGAGCTGCCGTTTCAGTTTTGTGTCCGGCGATGACTGTACTCTTTTCTGCACCTCTTCCAGAAGTTCCTGAACCGTAAGCTTACCCATATCCACTATGTTAGATTCACCCGTTAATGGCATATCCTGTACAGTAGCTGGCGATTCGGTTTCTTCCAACTTTTTCTTTTTATCGCTTTTATTGCTGAGTGGCTGTGAAAGTTTGGAACCGTCGCGATACAAGGCACAAGCTTTAAGACCAAGCTGCCAGCTGAGCATATATGCGTCCGCAATTTCTTCTACCGTCGATTCATTCGGAAGGTTGATAGTTTTTGAAATTGCACCACTGATGAATGGTTGTGCAGCAGCCATCATCCTGATGTGGCCGTGCGCATGAATGTATCTCTCTCCTTTCCTGCCGCATTTATTAGCGCAATCAAAAACAGGCAGATGCTCGGCCTTCAGGAACGGTGCTCCCTCAACCGTCATCGTACCGCAGATGAAATCGTTTGCTTTCTCTATCTCCTGCTCAGAGAATCCAAGCGCTTCAAGGAGGCTCCATTCGAAGTTGAAATATTGTTCCGGGGAAAATCCAAGTCTCTGCAGACATTCTTCACCGAGCGTATACACATTGAATACGAAACCAATTTCGAAAGCTGTTGCAACAGCTGCGTCGAGCTTTTTGATCTCTTCCGCTATAAATCCCTTTTCACTCAGCGATTGATGGTTGATGTGCGGTGCGCCTGCAAATGTGCCGGCACCTACAGCATATTTAACAATTGCATCTATTTCCTTTTCACTATACTTAAGATTTTTGAGTGCTGCGGGAACAGACTGGTTAATGATCTTAAAATATCCTCCACCGCTGAGTTTTTTAAATTTCACGAGCGCGAAATCCGGCTCAACACCCGTTGTATCGCAATCCATCACCAGGCCGATAGTGCCTGTGGGTGCGATTACTGTAGTCTGGGCATTTCTGTAGCCATATTTTTCACCAAGCTGCACAGCATCGTCCCACGCCTTTGTTGCGGCAGACAAAAGATAGTCGGGGCAATACTTTGCTTTTATGCCTATTGGCTTGATCTCAAGTTTTTCGTATTCGTCTGCATCGTATGCTGCCAGACGGTGGTTGCGCATTACACGCAGCATGTCGTCCCGGTTTTCACTGTATTTGGGGAATGGTCCGAGAATCGAAGCCATTTCAGCTGATGTTTTGTAAGATATGCCGGTCATGATCGCTGTGATCGCTCCCGCGATGCCGCGTGCTTCTTCCGAGTCGTAAGCAATGCCCATCACCATCAGCATCGAGCCGAGGTTCGCATAACCGAGACCGAGTGTACGGTAATCATAGCTAAGCTGTGCAACTTCTTTTGATGGGAACTGTGCCATCAGCACTGAGATTTCAAGAACTGTTGTCCATAGCCGGCACGTATATGCGAATCCCTCAACGTCGAACTGGTTGTTGGATTCGTCGAAGAAGCGACGGAGGTTAACTGAGGCAAGATTGCAGGCCGTGTTGTCGAGGAACATGTATTCGCTGCATGGGTTGGAGGCCCGAATACGTCCACCATTCGGGCACGTATGCCACTCGTTGATAGTGGTGTCGTATTGGGTACCCGGGTCTGCACAACGCCAGGCTGCATAAGCGATCTGGTTCCAGACTTCTTTGGCGGGTACCTTTTTCGTAACCCTGCCGTCTGATCTTGCCTTCAGTTCCCAGTCTTCATTGTTTTTTAGTTTTTCGAAAAACTCATTAGGGATCCTAACTGAATTATTTGAATTCTGCCCTGATACAGTTTTGTACGCTTCGCCTTCGTAATCGCTGGGATAACCGGCAGCTATAAGCGCAGCTACTTTTTTCTCTTCTTCCTGCTTCCAGTTAATGAAGCTCATGATCTCGGGGTGGTCGAGGTCCAGACAAACCATTTTAGCTGCGCGCCTTGTGGTACCACCGCTTTTTATTGCGCCTGCGGCACGGTCGCCGATCTTGAGAAAGCTCATGAGGCCGCTGGAAGTGCCACCGCCGCTCAGCTTTTCGCCTTCGCCGCGGATGTTTGAGAAGTTTGTTCCAACACCGGAACCATATTTGAAAATTCGTGCTTCGCGAACCCACAAGTCCATGATACCGCCTTCGTTAACCAGGTCATCCTCCACACTTAAAATGAAACAAGCATGTGGTTGTGGCCTTTCATAGGCTGATGTTGATTTTTTCAGCTGGCCGTCTGCTGCGTCAACAAAATAGTGGCCCTGTGGTTTCCCTTTGATGCCATAGCTTTCATAAAGACCTGTATTAAACCATTGCGGGCTGTTTGGAACGCATGCCTGGTTGAGAATGCAATAAACAAGCTCTTCATAAAAAACAGTAGCGTCGGCGGCAGATGCGAAGTAGCCATTTTTTTCGCCCCAAGCCCTCCAGCAGTTGGCAAGACGGTGTGCAACCTGCTTTACTGAGGTTTCACGTCCTGTCGATCCATCAGCCTGGGGCACGCCGGCTTTACGGAAATATTTCTGTGCGAGGATATCGGTAGCTATCTGGCTCCACTTTTTCGGCACTTCAACATTATTCATTTCAAAAACAACTTCTCCTGAGGGATTGCGTATCACTGATGTGCGATAGTCGTATTCGAACTGATCAAAAACGCTTGTGCCGTCTTTGGTGAAGCGGCGCTTGAACTGCAATCCATTTTGTGACTGTTGCATAGCCAGAAGTATTTAAAGAGTAAAGTAAAAGTTGATTTATTAATTTCCTCCGTTCCTTAACCAGTTGCGGGCAGACGAAAATATCTTTTGTGAGATTATTTTAAAGAATCGTTTATCCACCGGTTGTGCATATTTAAATTTCATAAACATCACGTTAAAAGTCCCTATTTAGTCTTACATCCCTTTGTCAAAAACTTTCCGCATTTTTGCTCATCAACAGGCAATTCATGGCGCATAGTGTTTACACGACTCTTCTATCGAAAAAATCCGATGCACAAAAATCGTTTGCTGTGCTGATTGATCCCGACAAGACCGCGCCTGAAGGTATCGGCATTTTATGCAGAAAAGCCGTAGATGCAAAGGTCGACTATTTTTTTGTAGGAGGCAGCCTGGTGATCAGCAACCGTCTGGATGAAGTAATTCTGCAAATCAAAAAGAACTGCAATATTCCCGTTCTCCTTTTTCCAGGCAGCCCGTCACAAATATCGCAATATGGAGATGCGTTGCTTTACCTGTCGCTCATATCCGGCAGAAATGCCGACCTGCTCATAGGCCAGCATGTTATTTCCGCGCCGTTTATCAGGCAGAGCGGGCTTGAGATAATTTCAACCGGCTACATGGTTGTTGACGGAGGTTCTCCAACAACTGTTTCATATATCAGCAATGCGCTGCCGCTGCCCGCCGACAAGAAAGAGATTGCGATGTGCACTGCCATGGCAGGGGAAATGCTGGGTATGAAACTCATCTACATGGATGCTGGCAGCGGCGCAAAAAGGCCTGTTCATGAAAACCTTATCAGTGCAGTTGCCGAAAATATCAGCATTCCGCTGGTGGTTGGAGGCGGAATTAACGATCCGGAAAAAGCCTATCACAACTGCAAGGCCGGCGCTGATCTGATAGTGATTGGCAATGCAATAGAAAAAGATCCGGCACTCATCGCCGAAATGTCGGCGGCCGTCCATATGGTTTCGGTCCGGAGCCACAATAATTAACTAAAAAAAACGGCCGTTAACATGAAAATATATTTACTTTGCACTGACAAAAATTTTTACTAAAGAATTGTAATTGTGAAATGCAAAAAAAACCTGCCAATATAATCGCTGCTGTGGCCCCCGGGGCCTCTGCCATGCGTAGGTTTTTCGCTGTGCAGCCATGTACAGTTTTTTTCGTTAGCCCAGTTCCCGTCAGGGTACGACGTTGATACTTTCATTTACCATCTCAGGCAATGCCTTTGCCGGAAAAAAACTTTCCGGCGCCTACCGGCTATTTATCATCGTTTCACATGTTAACAAATGAACCAGGATCAGGAATTTCAAATATTAGTTGCAGACGAGTCGCACGAAAGCTTCTCAGAAATCATCTGCGAAGAGATGGCCGCCTCCGCGCTCGCCAGGGGAACGGGCATAGCAAAGCGCAGCCCTGAGTATATCAGGGAGAAGATGCGCGAAGGGAAGGCTGTGATCGCCTTCACAAAAGAAGGTATATGGGCAGGCTTTTGCTATATCGAAACGTGGAGCACCGGCGAATATGTAGCAAACTCCGGGCTAATAGTTGCTCCTCCTTTTCGTAAGGGTGGGCTTGCAAAGAAAATCAAAAAGAAAATTTTCGAGCTGAGCAGAAAGAAGTATCCAGAGTCAAAAATATTCGGCCTTACTACCGGCCTCGCCGTAATGAAAATAAACTCTGAGCTCGGATATGAACCCGTTACTTATTCGGAGCTTACGCAGGACGATGCTTTCTGGAGTGGATGCAAAAGCTGTGTGAACTATGAAATTCTCATGAGCAAGGAAAGAAAGAACTGCATGTGCACAGCCATGCTGTACGATCCCAAAGATCACTACGAGCCTGCAGAAACAACAGAAGATTTCAAGAAGCATTCGAAATTGTATGAACGCTTCATGCGTATCAAGCAATGGAAGCTTCTCAGGCCGTTCCTTAAAAACAGCGCAGACAAGCAAAAAACGAAATCTCTGTTAAGTATCTTCTTCAATTTGTAATCAGCATATAGATGTCAGCTAAAAAAGTAGTATTGGGTTTCAGCGGTGGCCTCGACACCTCCTATTGTGTAAAATACCTGCACGACGACCTGGGTTACGAGGTGCACAGCATTACCGTTAACACCGGTGGCTTCAGCGATGAGGAGATCAGGCAAATCGAAAACCATGCCTATAAGCTCGGTGTAAAATCGCACATTACTGTCAATGCAGTAAAATCATATTACGATTCAATAATAAAATATCTCATTTTTGGGAATGTTCTGAAGAACAACACCTACCCTTTAAGCGTAAGCGCCGAGCGCCTTAGCCAGGCACTGCACATTGCTGAGCAGGTAAAAAAACTTAACGCTTCAGCCGTCGCTCACGGAAGCACAGGAGCAGGTAACGACCAGGTGCGGTTCGATATGGTCTTCAATATTATGATCCCCGGCGTGGAGATTATCACACCTATCCGGGACCTTAGGCTCAGCCGCGAGGAAGAGATCAGCTACCTGAAAAACAAGGGTGTTGAAATGAACTTCAGCAAGGCGATGTATTCAATTAACAAAGGCTTATGGGGCACAAGCGTCGGCGGAAAAGAAACGCTTTCCTCGAAAGGAATGTTACCCGAAGAAGCGTGGCCCACGCAACTTACCAATAATGGCACTCAAGAGGTTAAGCTGAGCTTTGAAAAAGGAGAACTTAAAAAAGTAAACGATAAGGAATTCGGTCACCCAAGCGCAGCGATACAGTATCTGCAATCCATAGCAGGACCGTACGCTATCGGCCGTGACATTCATGTTGGCGACACCATCATCGGCATTAAAGGCCGTGTAGGATTCGAAGCGGCAGCACCGATGATAATTCTCAAATCACATCATGCTCTTGAAAAGCACGTGTTAACGAAATGGCAGCTTACATGGAAAGACCAACTCGCGCAATTTTATGGCAACTGGCTTCATGAAGGCCAGATCCTGGATCCTGTAATGAGAGACATCGAAAACTATCTTGAGAGCTCGCAAGAAAACGTTACGGGCGACGTGTTTGTACAACTTATGCCATACAGGTTCACCATCACAGGCATTGAATCACGATTCGACCTGATGAGCAGCAAATTCGGAAAGTATGGAGAAATGAATAAGGGCTGGAGCGGTGACGACGTTCGCGGATTCAGTAAAATATTCGGTAACCAGACAATGATCTATCACCAGGTAAAACAAGAGGCCAATGGAAAAGATTAATGTTGGCATTGTTGGAGGAGCGGGTTACACCGGTGGTGAGCTGATCAGGTTACTGATCAACCATCCCAACGCAAACATCGGCTTCATCCATAGCAAAAGCAATAGCGGCAACCCCGTATCGCACGTTCACGGCGACCTCGCAGGTGAAACAGACCTTGTTTTCACAGATGAGCTTAACGACGACATCGACGTTTTGTTCCTGTGTGTTGGTCATGGTGAAGCAAAAAAGTTTCTTGAAGAGAACAACATCGCAAGTCATGTCAGGATCATAGATCTCTCGCAGGACTTCAGGTTAAAAAAGAATTCATCGCTGAACGACAGGCACTTCGTTTATGGATTGCCCGAATTGAACAAAGAACAAATAGCCAGTGCAGAAAATATTGCCAACCCCGGCTGTTTCGCGACGTCAATTGAGCTCGGATTACTGCCTTTGGCCGAAAAGAACCTGCTGAATAATATTTATACAACAGGCATAACAGGCTCTACAGGTGCAGGGCAGGGCTTTTCATCATCTTCGCATTTTTCGTGGAGGGCAAATAATATCCAGGCGTACAAAACGCTGAGCCACCAGCACGTAAAAGAGATTATGGAATCTCTTGCACAATTGCAGCCTTCATTGCACGACCAAAGCAAACAGCTGAACTTTGTACCATGGCGCGGTGATTTTACAAGAGGAATTTTTATCAGCTCCCAGCTCGACAGCGACCTGAGCCAGGAGGAGCTGTACGACATATACGAAAGTTTTTATGAGGATCATCCTTTCGTTCACATCAGTAAAGAACCCATCTTCCTCAAACAGGTAGTGAACAACAACAAATGCATGATACAACTTGAAAAGGTGGGAACAAAACTGGTTGTACACTCAATAATAGATAACCTCCTGAAAGGCGCTTCTGGACAGGCAGTACAAAACATGAACATCATGTTTGGCATTGAAGAAACTGCAGGGCTGAGGCTGAAAGCAAACGCCTTTTAATCAAAAAGATTTTCGACATGAATTTATTCGATGTATATCCGCTTAACGATATAACCATCACAAGGGCCAGGGGATCATATGTGTGGGACGACAAAGGCGAACAGTATCTCGACATGTATGGCGGCCATGCCGTTATTTCTATCGGCCACACGCATCCACATTATGTACAGCGTATAACCGAACAGATCAAACAGGTGGGGTTTTATTCCAATTCTATAAAAATCCCTCTGCAGCAGGAACTCGCCAAAAAGCTTGGAGAAGTTAGCGGCAAAACCGACTTCCAGCTTTTCCTGTGTAATTCGGGCGCAGAAGCTAATGAGAATGCTCTTAAGCTCGCATCGTTTTATAACGGTCGAAAAAAGGTTATCGCCTTCAGCAGATCATTTCATGGCCGTACATCGCTGGCAGTAGCGGCAACCGACAACCCGGCAATTGTTGCACCTGTAAACGAAACGGATAATGTGATTTTTTTGCCATTCAACGACATTGAGTCACTGGAAAAAACATTTAATGAAAAAGGCAACGAAATTTCTTCTGTAATAGTTGAAGGCATCCAGGGAGTGGGCGGAATACAGGTTGCCGACGCAGGGTTTCTGCAGGCTATCCGTAAATGCTGCGACATATACAATGCTGTGTTTATTGCCGATAGCGTTCAATGCGGATATGGCCGAACAGGAAAATTTTTCTCACACGACCATGCCGGTGTAACGGCCGACATTTACTCTATGGCCAAGGGAATGGGCAATGGATTTCCAATTGGTGGCATAATCATCTCGCCGAAGATCCATGCCAGGCACGGCATGCTCGGCACAACTTTCGGTGGCAACCATCTTGCCTGCGCAGCGGCGCTTGCTGTGCTCGAAGTAATGGAGAGCGAAGGCCTGATGAACAACGCGGCAAAGACAGGCGAGTATTTGATGAATCAACTGAAGGCGATATCTGTTTTGCAGAATGTTCGAGGTAAAGGCTTGATGATAGGTTTTGATGTGCCTGAAGAACTGAAGGATATGAGAAAAAATCTTTTGTGGAACCATAAAATTTTCACAGGTGAAGCAAAGCCGAATGTTATCAGGTTGCTGCCATCACTTGCATTGAGAAAGAAAGATGCAGATGAATTCCTTGAAGCAGTGATGGAAGAAGTGGCGATCATTGATAAATGA